>JACCEC011509328.1_pt1 | contig 11678 bp, 11 predicted proteins | sample 7450121 | NCBI WGS metagenome assembly JACCEC01 (sample SAMN15323455, study PRJNA562643) | freshwater metagenome | isolation source: river surface water | place: USA:Blue River Watershed | collected 2017-08-18 | reverse complement strand
GTTCCATCCGGTACGCCGCATTCCCAACACGAACCGGCCCAAACCCACGAAAGCCTTTGAGCCAGGGAATTTCTCGCTCGACCAATTCCTTTTCGCCGCTAATTCCGTAAACAGGCTGCAAAACACGTGTGGGCTCGGAGGCACACAGATTCTGAAGGAACCGAATGAACTGTTCCATCTCGTCGAATTGACCCAAGCGATTCAGTGCGTTCACCACGAAATATGCATCTCGGAGCCAGCAATAGCGGTAGTCCCAGCAGCGACCCGGCTCAGGCCCTTCGGGAATCGAAGTCGTCGTCGCAGCGACAATCGCACCCGTGTCTTCATAAATGTGAAGCTTCAACGCGAGCGCCGAACGCAGAACTTCTTCCTGGTATTCGAAGGGAATATTGCAGTGCCTCGCCCACCCACGCCAGTAGGCGACGGTTCGCTGGAGCTGCTCTTCACAGTCAAAACGAAGATTTCCCTCAAACGGGGTGCCATAAGAAAAGACGAAGCGCACGGCTTCGCGAAGCTCAAACGGCGACTCATGCAAAACATAGTCGACTGAAGCGTCAGTCTTCAGATGAAGGACACCCACCTCGGTCTCGTACACAAGGCCGCCCGTGACTTGGGAAACCTGGGGCACGAGCCTTCCGTAGTCCATCTTCGGACGAAGGCGCACCACCACCCTCGGAATTCCGCGAACGGGGCGCACTACCCGCATCAGCTGCGAAGGACGATGAACTCCGTGCTCCCGCTCAAAGCGCGGCATGAAATCGAGAATCTCAAAAGCGAGGCCTGAGTCATTTGACCACTCGGTAGAGAGCACATTCGTGTTTCGCAAGTAAGTTTGCTTGGTCTTCCAGCTCGAGTCTCGAAGAGCCGGCTCAATCGACCAGAAGCCGCCCTGCTCGGAATCGAGAATGGACGCGAAGACCGAAGGTGAATCGAGCCTCGGCATACAGCACCAAATGACGCTGCCCTCGGGGCTGATCAACGCGGACACTTGGCAATTACCGATCAAACCGGAATCCAGTTGGCTCATCGTTTTTTCCGCACCTTGAGGGATCAAAAGCAAACGCAGAGCCAACCGAAAGACAGTCCCTTGCTTCAGGCATATGGGTTGCACGCTCCTTCGACTCTATGAAGCGGTTTCCAGCTACGTTCATTGTGCCGCTCACTGTTCTCTCGCTGGCCTTGGCCTGGGCTCTGACTTTGGGCGAGAAGATGCGCTGGCTTCACGAGTTCGATGCGCGAAATGAAGAGATCGCGCGCCACGCGCAGAGCCTTCTCAGCGCTAATCCACGAACGGCGTCTGAAGCGGTCGATGGCAGCGTTGCGCGTTTCGATGCGCTCAAAAAAGTCAGATCCAGTCGCAGCCTCATTCACTTGGCGCTTTGCTTAGGAGATCAAGCTGCTGAAAGCACCACCGGCTTGAATGGATGGCAGCGACTTTGCGAGCGTCCACCTGAAGCTCGGCATGCTGAGACTTTGGAAGTCGGAGAACTCGTCGCTCGAATGAATGCCAGCGAATGGCAGGATTCCCGAGGACGCACTTGGCAGCTTCTCGTCTTTCAAGATCAGGGTAGTCTTCCTGCCGATACGCGTGGCGCTTTTCTCAGAAACTGGCTCGGACTCGTTTTTTTCTTAGCGCTCTCGACCGCCATCTTGATCGGCCAGGCCAGAAACTGGCTTCTGACCTACGCGCTGAGTCTTTACCGAGCGCTTCGGCAGAAAGCCGCAGGAAGGATTCCCCTTCTTCCCGTCACAAGCGAACTCCCCCTTTCTCGAAGCGTTGAGCAACTCACTGCCAAAATTCTTCGCCTCCCGGTCGCGCCTCAGTCGCCTCCCGCCACCGCTAACCCAGATAAAATCAGCGAGCCTCTTGCCGACGCCGACTTGCTCAGGCTCGATGAACTGACCCGCGGCCGAAGAATGATCGTTGTCGCCAACCGTGAGCCTTACATCCACAATCGTCGCAATGGGGGCATCGAAGTGCAGCGGCCCGCCAGTGGCTTAGTGACCGCGCTCGAGCCGGTCCTTCGGCACTCGGGCGGTCTTTGGGTGGCTCATGGTAGTGGGAGTGCCGATGCGGAAACTTCCGATGAAAACGGGATGATCGGAGTTCCGCCCGGACTTCCCAGTTACCAGCTCAAGCGCATCTGGCTCAGTCAGCGCGAAGAGCAAGGCTATTACTATGGCTTTGCCAATGAGGGCCTTTGGCCCCTTTGTCACTTAGCGCACCAAAGTCCGCACTTTCGGCTCCAGGATTGGCAGGAATACCGAAGGGTGAACGCGCGCTTTGCTTCCGAAATCCCGGAAGAATGGCTCGATGAGCGCTCGCTTCTTTTGGTTCAAGACTATCACTTTGCGCTGGTGCCCAGGCTTCTGAAAGACCGACGGGGCGTGGGGAAAATCTCGCTCTTCTGGCACATTCCGTGGCCAACGGCCGAAAAGTTCCGCATTTGCCCGTGGGCCGAAGAACTCCTGCACGGGATGCTGGGCTCAGGCCTGATCGGGTTCCACACTCTCACCCACTGCCGAAACTTCCTGGAATCCTGCGAAAGACTTCTCGAAGCCCGCGTGGACCGCGAGAATTTGAGTGTCACTTACCGCGGACATGAAACGAAAGTTCGAGCTTTCCCCATTGGCATCGATACGGCTCCCGTTCGAAAACTCGATGAACGCGAAGTCGGCGAACTGAAGACTCGCTACGGAGTCGGAAACCTACCCTTCATCGCTGTGGGCGTGGATCGCCTGGACTACACGAAAGGTCTTCTCGAAAGGGTGGCTGGAGTGGAGCGCTTTCTTGAGAAATACCCTCGCTACCGAGGCGAATTCTGCTGGATCCAGATTGCCTCGCCTTCCAGAACCACAATTCCCGCTTATCAAGATCTGAGCCTGCAATTGGAGCATGCGATCCAACGCGTGAATGACCGCTTCGGGGACGCAAGCTTGGGCTATCTTCCCATCCGGCTCCTCGCGCGCCATCACGACTGGGAGGAAATTCGCTGGTTTTACCAGATGGGCCAAGTGGCTTTGGTGACGCCCCTCCACGACGGCATGAACCTCGTGGCCAAAGAGTACGTCTGGTGTCAGTCCGAGGAACGCGGAAGCCTAGTCCTTTCGCGCTTCGCGGGGGCAAGCCAGGAGCTCACGGATGCGCTCCTGGTGAACCCCTACTCGGCCGAGGAAATTGCGGATTCCCTGGATCAAGCTTTCAGTATGTCCGAAAGCGAACGGATTCGCAGAATGCGGGCCATGAAAGAGCGCATCGCACGGCATTCGGCTTTCTCTTGGGCCAATGATCTGATCGAAGCGACTTTAGAATCGAGCCGGGAGACCGCACCTTCCCCCTTACCCGGCGTTCGGGTAAGAACGGGGACGTGAAAGCCGCGTCACTCGAAAGCCTCGAAAAAAAGATCATCGCCTGTGACCGCTGTCCGAGACTCCGCGAGCACTGCACAGAGGTCGCACGCGTGAAGCGCGCTGCTTACCGCGATGAGAATTACTGGGGAAAGCCCGTGCCCGGCTTCGGGGATCCTCAAGCTCGCTTGGTGCTCGTGGGACTTGCGCCCGGTGCGCACGGCGCGAATCGGACAGGACGCGTCTTCACCGGAGATCGATCAGGCGATTGGCTCTACGGCGCACTTCACAAAGCGGGCTTTGCCAATCAGGCCAAAAGCTCTTCCCGAAGCGATGGGCTCCTCCTTCGAGACGCTTGGATCACTTGCGCCGCTCGCTGCGCTCCTCCTGGAAACAAGCCCCTTCCGTCGGAACTCGAAGCCTGCTCTCCCTTTCTTGAAGAAGAGCTCGCGCTTCTTCCCCAAGCACGCGTTTTTGTAGCGCTCGGGCAGATCGCTCTCCAAATGCTCTGGCCCAAGATCGCCCCTGCCACGCTCAAGCGACCTCGCTTCGCACATGGAAGCTCGACCCAATTACCCGATGGTCGCTGGGTGCTGCAATCCTACCACCCGAGCCAACAAAACACTTTCACCGGCCGGCTGACCGAACCCATGTTCGATTCAGTTTTCGAAAAAGCCCGTGAAATCATTCACCAGTCAGGCTCCTGACGCCTCCAGAGCGGCTCCACCGAGTTCTGCTTGTGCTCGAGCGAATAAACCGGGCACAATTTTTAAGGACGGCTCAGGAGGAGCCACTGCATGCGGAAGTACCCACGGATCGGGCTGTGGATCGGTGTTTTCTTTTTTATTCTCCACTTCCCTTTTTCTTCGTCTGGAATAGCGGTCGAACCTGAGTTGAAACTGGCACTCAGAATCGTTTCCTTCCAAACGCCTCAGGCAGTCCCGGTATTGAGCCCAGAGATGGCGCGCGCACTGGTCGAAGAAGTGAACGGATTTTTCACTTCCTGCCGCGTCTCGTTTCTTCTGGAACGACTGGAAAACGTAAACCCGGAATCACTGGGCCTACCCGAGCGCCCTTCGACTCTGGAAGAACTCGATCCGATCCGCGCTCGCTTGAAAGATTCAAATCACCTTCTCATTGTCCAAACGGGACCCTGGCGCGGAACCCTTGCTGCAGCTAATGCTTGGACTGTGCTTCCCGGTGAGGGGCCGCTAGGAACCGTGATGGAGTCCACTTACGCCCGACATGCGCGGCTCGTGGCCCACGAACTCGCGCATGCGCTCGATCTCGACCATGTCACCGATCGAAACAACCTTCTTCATCCGGTCCTGCATCCCGATTCAAGCGGACTCACCCAAGAACAATGCAGCCACCTGAGAAGTGCCGCACAAAAATGGCACTCGCTCGCTCTTCGCGATTCTGACTTTCAGCCAAACTCGGGGCGAAACTTAGCTTCAGCGGGGGTCGCGACGCTTCAAGCTCAGGGTGAGCTCAAAGACCGCCACGGGGTCGCTTCCCGACGTTGACGGGCAAGTGGCCGTCACGAGAACTGTCAGATTCTCGCGTTCGCCTGAAGTTTCCGCTTTTTCGACCAGCGCCCGAATGGCGTCGCCTTGCTCGCACGAGAAATGAACGTCGGCTTCCGGGCGCTTCAGGAAGTTCGCTTTGAAATCCTTGAACACTAAAGACACGCGGCTCTTCCGGGCTTGAGTATAACGAATGGCCATCAGGCCGCCCGCGACGTCCGCACCCACGGCCAGTGCTCCAAAGTACATCGACTTCAGGTGGTTCTTCGTGAAGCGTCTGAGTGGCAGCTTAATCTCACAGCGCTGATCGGAAAGCTCAATCACCGTGGGGTGACAGGCCCAGATCATCGGCACCTTGGCGAAGGCCCATACGCGGATGAAAAACGTGTCCCGGAGTCGCTTTAGCCACATAGGAAAAGTGTAACCCTTGCCGGATCAGTCGGCAAAAAATCGCAACGCTAGGAAATGTGGGTTCAAACTTAGGGCGGGAAGCCGAAAGAAAGCTTCACGGCCTGGTATTCAGGGTGCACTTTGCCGTCGCGAGTGCGGATGATCAACGGCGGTTCACGCCAGCACGCTTCCCGCAGGGATTCCGGCAAGTGGTCGGCGCGCATCATCAGGAATACAAAAAGAAGCGGGGGCTCGCCCTCTTTGAAAACCACGTCGCGGGTACGAACCAGGACACCGCCTGCCGCACGCACTCCCTGCTCGACCCGCTCTCGCTGGGCGGCAGGGAAAACCCCGGCAAAGACCCCGCCCCAGTCCAAGTGGCGCAAGGCGACTGCACAATAATCCGTCACGTCTCCGCGCAGCTCGAAGCGACACGCCACTTTTTGGGGGTGATCACCCACCGGACCCGTGCCTTCCGGAAAGTAAGGCGGGCTTCCCAGAATGAGATCGAACTTCTCTTCAGGGCCTAAGATTCCAGGATCCCGGAAGTCTCCCTCGCGGATGTCGTAGCGATCGGTCAGCCCGTTGTAAGCTGCCGACTTTCGCGCCAGCTTCACGCTGATTGACTGCGCTTCCACGGTGACAAACCGAGCAAACGGAAGCCGCCAAGCAGCTGTCATCCCCACGGAGCCAATACCGCTCCCGAGATCCAGAACCCGTTCTGCCCGAGGAACCCAACTCGTTCCGTACCAAGCGGTCAGGACGTCGTCGGTCGAGAAGCGATGCCCATCGCGGTACTGGAAAATGCGGTAATTTCCGCTCAGAGCGTCGAGCGTTTCGCCGTCCTCGGGTTCAATCCCCTCTGGAACAAACGGACCAGGCTTTGCCCAGCCTTTGAAAAAGCGATCGCGCTGCATGGCAGATCCAAGAAAAAAGACCCAAAAAAACGGGCCCGCGGAATCGGATTCCGCAGGCCCGAAAGATCAAGCCAACTTCTAGAAGGGCTTATTTCTTACGCTTTTTCTTCTTCAAGAAAGCCGATTTCTTATCGGCAGCGCGCTTGGATTTTCCTTCGAAATACTTCTTACGGAATTCCACGTCGGACTGGAGTTTCGCGAAACGCTTGTCGCGGCCTTCCTTGCGCAAGGTTTTGCGCGATTTCGTGGAAGTCGTGGTTTGGGTTGCGGCTTGAGCCATGGTTGAAATTCTCCTCATCAATCGGATGGAGCGGGAGGCTTACCACAGACCCTCCCGCTCGCCGAAGGCTTTTTTCCCTTATTTCTCTCCCCGGGTCAGGTCCTTGTAAGCGCCGTCACCCCGGACGAAGAAAGCGCCAGTGCCCCGGTCATGCTTCAACACCGTGTCGACCTGCCAGCGGACCAGGACTTCAAGGCCTGCCACAGGGGCTTCCTGCGTGCCCGCGTTCAACACTTCCGCCACTTCGGCCGAAGCATTGAATTTGTAGCCCCAAGCCACCGAAAGCTCAGCAGGAACCACGCTGACATTGGCCAAATAACCGCCTTTGCCTTTCAAGCTGCCACCCGGGGTAAACGACACCCGGTATTGGAAATTCACGACTTCCACGCCGTACAGGTTTTTGAAAGCCACACGATAAACGCGCGCTTGCGGGTTCTGCCAGCCTTGGAGCTGCGTCCAGTTTTCCAGGCCTTTGGGCAAAGCGGTCGCGCGCGGAGGCTCTTTCCAGTCCACCACGGGTTTGTTTTCTTCGACCAATTTCCACATCTTTTGGCCCAAGTTCACCACTTGATCCAGAATCACCACGGCGCCACCCAAGTCGCCGCCTAGGTCAGTCGGAGTCACGGGCGAATCATCGTACTCGCGGCGCACTTCAGAGATCTCGACCGACCCGATGGTGAAGTACTTTTCGTCTTCGGCTTGAGCCAAAGGAGCGACGACCATCCAACCCAAAACGGCTGAAACGAAAACGGACGTGAAACGTTTCATGCGAACGCCCCCTCCCCAGAAGGCTTGGCCAACGGCTTTATGCCGAGCAGCGCGGTTTCACAAGGCATGGAATCGAAAAAACCTAACTAATGCTATGCGTTAGCGCACTTTCGCATCCAAACTGAATGGGGAGACCGAGCATGCCGATCCTGGAATTTCCCGACCCGAACCTGGCTGACGAGGACGGCATTTTAGCCGTCGGAGGTGACCTGCACCCGGACTCCCTGCTTTTGGCCTACCGGCAGGGCATTTTCCCCTGGCCGGTCGGGCGCGAGCTGGCTTGGTTCAGCCCCGATCCCCGGGCCATCCTCCGGTTCGACGATATTCACCTGCCCCGCTCACTGAAACCCTTCCTGAAGAAACACTCTTACCGCATGAGCGTGAACGAGGCGTTTTCGCAAGTCATCGGTCACTGCGCCAAGGTGAAGCGAAACCCGATCACGAGCGGCACGGGAACCTGGATTTCCCCGACACTCAGGCGGGCGTATGAGGAATTTCACACCCTCGGGTACGCCCACAGTGTTGAGGTTTGGGAAGGCACAGCATTGGTCGGCGGGATTTACGGAGTTTTAGTCGGCGGCGCCTTTGCGGGCGAAAGCATGTTTCACCTCAGGCCCAACACTTCCAAGCTCGCGCTGCTTCACCTAGTCGACTGGCTGAAGCAAAAGGGGCTGACCTGGATGGACATCCAAGTGATGACACCGCACATGGAGCGGTTAGGCGCCCAAGCGATCCCCAGAAAAAAATTCCTGAAGCTGCTGAAAGATAGCCAAGGCAAGCCGCTCCCGGGCACGCCTCCCTCGGGTCAACCGCGGTAAAGATCAGCTCACGCTTTCCGGTTTTTCGACTTTCTCGACCGCAGCGGGACGGGAAGTGCATTCCAACTTCAGCTCGTCTCCTTCGACGTCCACCTTCACTTTGCCACCATTCTCGAGCTTCCCGAAAAGCAGCTCCTGAGCCAGCGCCTTTTTGATTCGGTCTTGAATGACTCGAGCCAGGGGCCTCGCGCCCAGACGCCGATCAAAGCCTTTCTTTGCGAGCCAGTCGCGAAGCACCTGCGTGAATTCAGCTTCCACGTTTTTCACTAAGAGCTGCTGCTCCAGCTCCAGAAGCTGCTTCGAGACCACTTGCCCAATTTCGGATGGGCCGAGAGGCTTGAAGTGCACGATTCCGTCTAGGCGGTTTCGGAACTCGGGCGCAAACACCTGATCGACCGCTTTCTGCGCGGCTCCGGTGTCGAGCGCTTCTCCGCCGAGTCCCAGCGGACGGCGCTCGGACTCGCGCGAACCCACGTTTGAAGTCATCAAAAGAACGGCTTGGCGGAAATCTGCTTTTCGACCGTTGTTGTCCGTCAGAGTGCCGTGGTCCATCACTTGAAGCAGGATGTTCCAAATGTCCGGATGCGCTTTTTCGATTTCATCGAGCAGAATCACCGAGTGCGGCTGCTTGATCACGGCGTCCGTCAAAAGGCCTGCCTGCTCAAAGCCGACGTATCCCGGAGGCGCTCCCACCAACCGCGACACGGTGTGCTTCTCGCTGTACTCCGACATGTCAAAACGCTGAAACGGAACGCCCAGAGCCCGGGCTAGCTGCCGCGAAAGCTCGGTCTTCCCAACGCCCGTGGGACCTGCAAAGAGGAAAGAACCCACCGGACGATCTCCGCTTCGAAGCCCTGAACGAGCGAGCTGAATCGCATTCACCACGGCGTCGATGGCATCGTCCTGACCAAAAATGAGAAGCTTCAGATCGCGACCCAAATTCTTCAGCCGTGTCTTTTGTCCGGTCGAAACCGAGCGAGCCGGGATCCGCGCAATTTGCGAGATCACTTCCTCGACTTGCGGAACATCAATCAGGGGCACTTCGTCGTCCGAAGTGCGCGCCAAGCGACTCTTCGCACCCACTTCGTCAATCACGTCGATGGCTTTGTCGGGCAGAAAGCGCCCAGTCAGGTGCTTTGCGCTGAGCTCGACCGCAGCTCGCAGAGCTTCCGGCGAATACTTCACGCCGTGGTGCGCTTCGAAGTTTGTGCGCAGGCCTTCCAGAATTTGGACTGCTTCTTCGATGCTCGGCTCGGGTACATCGATCTTCTGAAAGCGCCGATTCAAAGCGGCATCTTTCTCAAAAGTGCTGCGGTACTCGCCGTAAGTCGTCGAGCCCACGCAGCGCAGTTCGCCCCGGGACAAAGCGGGCTTCAGTAAATTGGACGCATCCATCACGCCGCCGGAAACGCTCCCAGCGCCGACCAGCGTATGAATTTCATCGATGAAAAGAATGGGCGTCTTGCCCGCTTTCTTCCGGTCCGAAAGCGCAGACAGAACGCGCTTGATCCGTTGCTCAAAATCGCCACGGTACTTTGAACCCGCCAGGAGCGAGCCTAAATCGAGCGCAAACACTTCCGCTTCTTTCAAGACGCTTGGGACTTTTCCTTCGACGATCCGAAGCGCCAAGCCTTCAGCCAAAGCTGTCTTCCCGACGCCCGCTTCGCCCACGAGAAGCGGATTATTTTTCCTGCGGCGACACAGGGTCTGAATCATCCGCTCGAGTTCGAGCTGACGGCCGATCAGCGGATCAATTTTTCCCTGGCGCGCCAGTTCATTTAGGTTCTGAGTAAAAGCGCGAAGCGGATCCTGCGCCGCTTTCTTCCCTGAAGCACTTCCGCCTGCTTCTTCTTCGCCTTCGCCCGCAGCCTCTTCCGATGCAGGCTCAATCCCGTGACTGATCAAGCTGAGAACATCCAAGCGCTCGATGCCTTCTTCGCGGAGGAAGAAAAGAGCATGCGTGTCTTTTTCGTTGAAGATCGCGGCAAACAAGTCGATCGGACGAACTTCTTCTTTCCCCGATAGCTGCACTTGAATCGCAGCCGTTTGAACCAAATTCTTCAGAGCCAGGGTGGGATGCGGGTCCTGAGGCGATTCCCCGGGCTTCAAATCTGGGAAGCGAGGCACTTCCTTCAAGATGTGCGCTTCCAAGCGAGCTTTGAGTTTCTCTAGGTCGCCGCCGCATTCCGCTACGACGTCCCGAATTTCGGGGAGATCCAGCAGTACCAAAAGCGCGTGTTCCAAAGTGACGTACTCGTGGTGATGGCTTCTAGCCAAATTCACTGCCCTGTCCAGAGCTTCTTCACACTGTCTGCTCAACATAATGGTCTACTCCCTCCCGCTTTAAGCGGGCTCGGCTGAAGCTTTCAGAGGAAACCCGTTTGACCGGGCATGAACTTCGACCTGCTCGACTTTGGTCGCTGCGATTTCGGGGGTAAAAATCCCCGCGACCCCTTTTCCGTTTTGGTGGACTTGAAGGGTGATTTGAAGGGCCTCTTGCGGAGTCTTCCGAAAGAACCGCTCCAGCACATGAATGACAAATTCCATCGTCGTGTAATCGTCATTGTGCAAAAGCACGACATGACGCGGCGGCTCACGAAGTTCGACCTCATCCAGAACAGCGGCTCCCGTCTCGGGAAGGCCTTCTTCAGGCGAATCTTCGCCTGAATCGTCTTTCTCCCGGCCGGCTTGCAGCAGAATTCTGAACGTCATCTTGCTTTCCAGTTTACCACACCCCATGCTCGGGAACCGCCATGAGCTCAAGCCCACGTCCCGATTCCCTTCGAAATCAGCTCCAGATCGCCCGCTTTGAACGGGGGCTAGAGGTCGCCGAAAGCCTCGCTAGCCACCGAGCGCTTTTAACCACTTCCGAGCTGGCTCGCCTGAACCGCATCATCAACGGGCTCGGTGAAGAAGCCGACCCCTGGCGCCAAGAGGCAGCGAACGTCACTCTGCCGAGCGGACGCGTTCAGAGCTTCAGCATCATTGAGAACCCGGTTCCAGCCACCCGGGATCGCCTTCACACCGTGACCGAGCAGGCCGAAGCGGGCGCCGTCGTGGACGCTGCCGCCCAAATTTACATCGATCTGGTGCTGAGCCACGTATTCAAAGACGGTAACCGCCGCACCGCCGTTCTTGCGGCCCATTACTTCCTGAAGCGCTACGGAGTGCCGCTCTCGGCGCTCGCCATCCACGAACTGGGCTTGCCCGATCTTCACGAGCCCGGTCAGATCGAGCTCTTAAAAGCCACGCTTCACCAGATGGCGAAGTTCGCTTCGAAGCGTTGATCGCTGTTCCCACTAATCATTTTAAAAGAAGGCCTTGTTAAAAGAGGGCCTTGAAAGTCCGCGCCAAAGCATGGGTCCACGCGCCAGCCGCTTACTCCGGCTGCGCGACTTTGTAGCCTTTCACGATCGTCCCGCTCGTCAATGTCACGTAGAGCTGCTCGAGAATTTTCTGGCGCACGGCTTGGTCGATCTGAGCTCTCAGAAATCCGGCTGCTTCAAAGTCTTGAAGAGTCGGCAGCACTCCCGACTTTCGTCGGTGGTCTTCGACAAACCGGATGAGACGTCGTTCGGTGAAAGGATCAATTCGAGACATAAGTGGCTGAAACCACCTTCTACCACGTTCG
>JACCEC010022417.1_pt1 | contig 11678 bp, 3 predicted proteins | sample 7450121 | NCBI WGS metagenome assembly JACCEC01 (sample SAMN15323455, study PRJNA562643) | freshwater metagenome | isolation source: river surface water | place: USA:Blue River Watershed | collected 2017-08-18 | reverse complement strand
TACGTGAGGTCGCCGTGCGGTACATGTCCATCTGGCGGGCATGCTTGGCCTTGAGCTCTTCGAGGTCGCAGGTGTCCGACTTGTAGTCGAAGATGACGGCGGATTTCCCTGGAACCAAGTGGATGCGGTCGGCGTTGCCGGTGACGATCTTGCCCTCTTCCATGAGCAGGGAGAACTTACGCTCTTTGAGCAGAGTGCCGCCTTCCGGCTTGTCTGAAAGGGCAGCGGCGACCGTCTTGGACTTGAGGCAGCTTTCGATGATGGCCTTGGCATGCTGATGTAGGGCCTCCGGTGCCTTTCCGGGCGTTTTACCCTGCAGGTCCGACAGGAACCCTTGGATATCCCATTCCAGGGGCTCCATGAGGGCGTGGATGACGTTTCCGATGTCTTTCCCCTTGGGCTTGGTGAGGTCGACCTTGGTCCTGGACCGGAAGGGGTAGCGCTTGGCCTCCTTTTTGTCCGACGGCAGGAACTTCTCGGGGGATTCGACTGCCTTGAACTCCACCTTGGGGGGTACGAGACCGGCCTCGGTGCCTTCCTTGGGGTTTGATTTAGGCTCGAGCAGCGTGATCCAGCCCGCATCTCCGTAACGGCGTGCGATTTCATTCCCGGTAGCCTGAATGCCAGCACCAAGTATCTTCTCGATCATCTTGGCGTAGTCATAGGTGTCTTTGGGGCTATTCTCTTCGTCGACCGCCTCGGTGATAAGCACGAGACGCCGTTCTGCGCGAGTCATGCCTACGTAGATTTTGCAGAGAGCCTCATAGGCTTCGTCGGATTGCTCAGCCTTCTGCGCCTTGAGGAACTCGTCATCGAGTTGTCGCACGGGTTTTGCCGGACGATGGAGGATCCACTTCGGTTCAAACGTGTCAGGGTCATCCATGCTAAGCGGAGCCTTGTCCCGCTCGCGACCGAAGAAATGGTAGGTGTCGTTCAGGCAGGGTAGGTATACTGCCGTATATTGAAGTCCCTTGGATCGGTGGATGGTCAGTACCTGGACGGCCGCGGGGTCAGCGCTATCTCGTAGCGAGGTCTGTTCGATGTAATCGACTGCTTCACGGAGATTGCGCTTACCTTGTTCGTCATACTTAGCCCCGATGGTGAGCAGTTGTCGTAGCCGCATCCGGAGGAAGCCCCATGCGTTGGCTTCCTCGGGCTTGCTCTTGGCTTCTCCGTTGAGGTCGACGTGATTTGTCATTTCCCGGAGGGTTTCGGCTGCTCCCTTAGAATAGAAGAGCTCTGCAACCTTGGTCCTGCAGGCAACCCAGCCGCCGGATGCATCGACGTAGGCTTTCGCGGAAGGTGACATGTTGGCCAGTCCTTCCGACAATTTGTCGTCAGGGTGGACGCAGTTTCTCAGGATGCTAACGAACCCTGCGGTGAGAGGGTTATCCATCGCGATCGGCGTTTCGGCTTCGTCTGCGGCTTCCAGCCCGATGGTGCGCATGGTCTCCGAGAGCGCGGCGGCGTCATCATTGCCCGCCACGAGTACTGCGCAGGTGAATCCAGGTTTCAGGTAGCGACCCTCGGTCAATCCGGATGACTTCAGGTGCTGCACGATCCACTTGGCCTGAGCCTGGATCGTTGTCTCATCGCTTGGCCTGGGTAGGCGTACCCATATTGCCTCGCCCATGGATTTTTCCTTCAGGACGGCGCTTTCGTGTTTTTCGAAATTAGCACCCCATGTTTCTTTCGCCGAATCAGGTACGATGCCTGCCAGCAGGGTGGGTTGTCCAAGCAGGTCGTTTACCATATCAACGATTGGCTGAGCGCATCGAAACGTTTGCTTTAGTGGTACTATTGAGGATTCCCCGAACTCTTGACGTGTTTGTGCCTCGCGTTGTCCTAGAAGCTTAGGATTTCCGCCTCGCCAGCTGTAGAGGCTCTGCTTGGGGTCGCCGACGAAGTAGGTCGTCGACCATTCATCTTTTTTCTTAGTGCTTTCGGCGAGGTGATTGCCAAGGACCTTCCACTGGCGGCTGCTTGTGTCCTGGAACTCGTCAAAGAGCCAGTGGCGGAACTTGCAGTCGAGGCGGTACTCGAGGTCGAGTTTCTTGTCTTCGGGTAGGCTTAGGAGCAGGTTGACGTAGTCGCTGAACCCTAGTTGGCCCGATTTGCGGAGTTCGTCGCGGTAGAAGATGTCGTAGACCTGGAGGAGTGCGAAGGCCGCTTTGGTCTGGGTAGATTTCTTTTCAAAGTATGAGGATAGTGCCCCACGGACGAGTGTCTGATAGGCTGCGCATTCATCAGGCCCGAGCTCTATGTTGGCGCTTCCTTTGCCCGCCTTGAGTATGCAGGTGGCGGGCTTGCCTGGCGAAGCATTTAGCGCTTCCTGGAAGTTCGCTTGGAAGTAATTGATCACGGTCTCCGATGGTTCTTCTCCAGATTCGCTGCAGGAAATCAGGTGGCGTAGGTGAGCTTCTGTTTTGTTTCGTGCGTAATCTTTTTCGGCCTTAGCCTCTGGCAGCCACGTCAGTAGGTGTGCGATGGCCTTCTGGAGTTCGTCCTTCTTGGGGGCATCGAAGAGTTTGGAGCCCTTTGGCCAGATTGTTTCACGCAAGCCCCAGACCTTGGGGTCATGGGTAAGCAGGAAGGTCTCATGCAGGCCCTCCACCAGTCTTTCAAAGTCAGCCAAGGGGGTCGCCGACTCCTTCATGAGCTTGAGTTCGGCGAGGCGTGTCTTGATCGCTACAGGGTCATTCTGGAAAATCTGTTCCAGCGCTCGTTTGGTAATTTGTGCCCGGATGGCCGGGCCGTCCAGTTCGCTCGCCGTCCTGACCTGTCCGACGTCTAATCCTAGTTCTGTGGGGCTGTTGGCTACGATCTTAGCGAAGAAGCTGTCCAGGGTGCCCAGCGTCATCCGATTGATGGATTGCAGGGTCTGTTTGAGTTTCGCCTGGAAGAAAGGCTGATCCCAGGCTCCGCCGTCTTTTCGGCATGGAGGCAGTTCCAGGTCCTTGGTCAGCTTTGCTGCTCCTTCTGGGCTGCTGGCGCCCGAAGCCAACATCTTGAGCAGACGGGAGACGAACTCGCTGGCCGCAGCCCGGGTGAAGGTGAGCGCGATGATCTCCTCTGGAGGGACGTCATTTACCAGGAGTTTGATGATCCGCTTGGAAAGTCGCGTGGTCTTGCCGGCGCCTGCGCAGGCTCGTACTACCTCGGACCCGAATTGATAGGGGGTTGGATCGCTCATGGTCTTAGCTGCCGAGGAGTTCGGTGCGGAGATACGTGCCTAGGTTCCGCTTGGCCATTGTAGGTATTGCGGGATAGTCGCCTTTTTCGGCTGCGGGTTTGATCGCGCCGGGTTGGATGCTCTTGATTTGCTGGATGATCGATTTGAGCGTCTTAAGGGCTTCCGCATGCAGGCTGGGGTATTCATCCCATGGATCTACCTTGGTCTTCTTGGTGTCCTCGGGCATGGAAATGTAGCAGGGTGTCAGTGTGGTTTTTTCACCGAGCTTAAGTACATCCTTAAGGCATTCATAGTAGACGGGCATCTGCATGTTTCGCCACCGCATCGTCGAGTAGTCGCCATCTGCCTTCTTCATTTTAAAAGTGAAGTCGTTCGCGCCTTCGGGCGGCTTGCCGTAGTGCGCGTTGGTGATGGTGTTGCCTTTGGATGAGGTCTTGTAGTCGTAGACACGCCATTCCTTGGTTTCCCCGCTGACCCGGTAGTCTAATCTGTCGTAGCGAACGCCAATCGTTACTCCTTCGATCTCCTTGTCAGGCAGCTTTGTTTCGACGGAGTCGATGATCCACCCTTGGTTCCAGAGTTCGGCCTGATGAGGGGCGAAGGCCAGAAGCCGTGCGAGTGCGGTTTCTTTTTGCAGCCGAATGGAGTCTTCAGGGTTATTCCCGAACTTCTCGGCAACGTGGGAGTCGATCAGACGGGTGAAGTCGCGGCGTATCTCGTCGACCAGGTCTTCGATGGGTTCGTTTCTGCGATCTTTGCCCAGGTGAGGCTGCGCGAATGCATCAGTGACGGCATGGATCATGTTTCCGAAGGCCGCAGCGCTGAGTTCTCCTCCGTCGTGATCCTCCCCGGAGAGGCCGAGGACCTTGGAAAGCCAGAAGTTCGCCGGGTCTTCCAGGTAGGCTGCGAAGGACGTGGCGTTGATCTTGGACTTGATGCTCGCGATAGTATCTGGGTCGGCTTTGGGGACCAGTTTGTGCGACTTTGGAATCTCCCAGTAGGGCTTGGCTTCTGATTCCGGAGCATCCTCAAAGAGTTTGGCCACTTTTGCCGGGAGGGCTTCTTTGCTTCCGCTGAAAAGGATTCGCGAGGGGCGGAGAGGTTCGGAATTCTCATCCTTCTGGAGCACGATGATATCCAGACGTCCGTTACCGGTCCTTCGACGCCAGAGTTGTTCGAGGTTGTAGCAGGCCGTAGCGAAGATCGAGTCGCTGCTGTGAAGTCCTAGTGCCTCGCGTAGCTTACCCGGGAGAAATGGGTGGGCGTGGGGTGTCTTCGGGATGAGGTGGTCGTTGAGGCCTAAAAGGATGAGATGGGGTACGGGCTCCCAGGTCGCTTCGATCCAGCCAGGGATATTGACCGATTTGGTGTCACGTTTGGGTCGATGACGCTTCTCACCGGCCGTCTCGAGGGTGAGTTTGATGGCGTCGGCAGGTCCAAGGGGCAGGTTTTGTCCAGAAAGGGCTGCTTCGAGCTGCTGGGCGGTATCCTCGATGTGTTCCGCGACCTCTCCGGTGAATGCGGATGTCTCGTCCTGCCAGTCAATGCCTTCCTTGCCGATGAGATCTTCTAGTGCCGATCCAAGGGCCTCACGCCAGCCTAGTGCGAGATGCTCTTTCCTCTTTTCGAGAGACTTCTTCAGATACGGCACGACCTGGTTGGTCTTCTTGATGCGGGCATCCGCGCGGTAGTCGCCCGTCATTGGCCGATTGGGTAGCCAGGCGATCAGTTCACCTGCCGGCATGCGCAGGATATCCTGGTCAAGCATGTCGAGGAGCTTGTTACTTTCCGTGAAATGTTCCGGATTCTTGCCGCCCGTGATGAAATCGTGGACCATCGGGTTGGTGGTCGCATGGCGTAGCGCCTGGAAGGTGAGATCGTCTCCTTCGAGGCAGTCGGCCCAAGCTCGCAAAGCCTGATGAAGGGGGTGGTCGCCGTGTGCTACCCCCAGTGGGTTGATTGCGCTCCCACCGATCTCTTTAACCAGATTTTCTACCTTTGGGGCGTCTTTCTGTCTGTCGCATGCGCAGATCGCCAGGATGCCTGATTGCGGCACCTCGGCGCCGATCAGTCGGCGTAACTTGAGGAAACCATCATTAGGGTCTGAGGCCATGTGGACGCAGGACTGAAAGTCCGGCCAATCGATTTCGCGGCTCTTCCAGAAGCTCGGTATGGGGCGCCCATTTTCGTCGAATCCTTCAGACACGGCTTCATCCGCGCCGACCACGTAGGTCACGCCGATGGTCTCCGTGAGCTTGTCTAGTGCTTGGATGAGCAGTAGGTCTGGGTCCGGGATTCCGATAACCCAGATGTGGTCGATGCCTTCGGGGCCGCCTTTTTCGCCCTTGGCTAGCTTTGCACGCAGCAGGTTGTGGTCGCTAAGCCCGAGTTCTGAGAGGTTTACCAGATACTGCTTTTCGAGTTCAGCGAGTTGAGCCCAGCGTGCCGGTTCGCGGTCGCTCTTGACCGTTCCGAACGAATGGCCTGCAGCTCCGAGTTGGTTCCTTAGTTCTAGGAGTTGGTTTCCGAATTTCTTGCCCTCTTCGAAGGTGAAGTTGCCTTCTGTTGGCAGTTCTTCTGATGCGGAAGGATAGAGAGCTTTCAGGGCGCTTCGCTTGGTTCCTGTCAGTACCTTAACCCAGGCCATCAGTTCGTCTGCGCCTCCCGCTACCTCGACCTGCGAGTCTCCCCAGTTGAGAAATTGCTCTGGCGTTTCGATGCGAGGAAGCATCAGGCCGCTCTCGGTCTGCTTCATGGCCAGCTTGGCCAGGGATTCACCGATCAGGCGGGCGGCTAGTTTGGTAGGAACCAGCAGCAGGTGCTTATTCAGGTCTATTGGGTGACCCTTGCGCCATAGCCCCTGTCCGGCCAGAAGCTCGACGAGTTTGGCTGCCGCCTCGTCGGCGATAGGGCCTCTCCAGCCACAGAAGACTCGGGAAGGGAAGGGGGGCTTGGCAGGCATTGTGACGGGGGTGACTCTGGTCTACCCGACACGTACCCGACTGCAACCCTCGCTGGCTAGGAGTTGCTAAATATTATCCACAGGGCGTGTGGGAGGCCTGCGGTACTTGAACGTCTTCCCATTAGGCTTGCGCGCCTGTAGGGCTATTGTCTCGGCGTCGCGCATACGAAGGTAGTCTCCATGCCCCTTGCTTTCTTCGGTGTGTGCGTCCTCGACCTCTGAATCAATGAGTTTGATGATCTTCAATAGCCTTACCTTCAACGTATCTATGGCGCGTTCAGAGCAGGCGTTCCCAGTGGCGTCCTTGTCTGGCCTGACTGCCAATGCTGATACACCAGGAACCAGGTCGGTGAACTTGGTATATATTGCGTCTTCTTCACCCTTCTTTTCGTTGGGGGCTTTCCCTGGGTATAAAATGATAGATGTTACCGTACCGTAGATGGCCTCGTTGTAGGTGTGCATCTTGTAGATGTCCGCCGGCTTTGCCTTGGTCGGGTCGTCTTCGCTTAGGTCGCGGACGTTATTAATCCTAAATTTGGCGTCGAAGTGGATGTATGAGGTGGCTCCACCTTTTTCCGGCTTATGTTCGGCTTGATTACGGATGGCCATGTAGGTGTCCGGACTATTGACAGAGAGTCCGCCATCCTTGGTTTTGATAATCTCTACGGTATAGTCAGGCCTAAGCTCGACGGAGTAGCTAGGCGACCTTGGCGCGCCTTCGGTCTTTCTCCCATTAAAGGATCGATTGTAGTACAAACCTATCAGCAAGCCCGTTGAGGTCCTGGCGATGTAGATAGGCTTTGAGCCGACTGGTTTCTCGTTAGTGCTCGCATATAGTTCGATCTGTTCGCCTGAATCATAAGGTTTGGCTTCGTGGACTATCGATATGTCTTCAGTTAATGTTCCTATGGCTCTCTTAAGATGAGATATTAGCCATAACTCATATAACTTAGGCGCATCGCGATTCTCTGCTTCCGGAGAGAGCAGGCCTTGGGATGAAAGTTCCTTTATGCTGAGTCCCAAGTTGCTGGTGATCCATCCCCGGAATACCTCCCGGTATCCTGAGCGCTTCTGTAGGACTTGGTTGTCGAAGGGTATGGACCGCATGTCCTTGGCGTCATCGAAAGGGGATACTCTCAGCTGCCTTCTGCACTCTTCGGCGTAAGACTTGGCTTCTGCCGCATATTTGTCGCCATAGCGCGCAGGGTTTTTATAGATTAGCTCACATGTTTGTGCGAATTCATGCAGTGCGAACCTGGCGAATTGATTGGGAGGCGTATCAGCCGATTCCAGTCTGCTTTCTTCGAGCACTTCGGCTGGCCTGAACTGACGCTGTCCAGGGCTGCTGTCGTGGTTGATTGCCCATCTAACCCTGGATATCGGAGCCTGCATGGCATATCGGCCATTAGCGGCCGATGCAGGGGTCCACTTGTAGGATGAGCTAAGTGTGGTGTGCGGCTTAGATCTGATGATCGCGCAGCTGCTTTTGAGTCTATCTAGCGGGAGCGCGGCCTTGAGAAGTATGTACCTCCCAAAGGCATTATGTTTGTTGGCGTGTGAGCCAGCCTTTAGGTGCGCTGAAGTGATGCTCGAATAGTTGAGGATGTGATCCAACGCTTCTTCGGTGAGATCTTTGAGCATCCTAAGGTATTCGTCCTCATAACCTAGTTTGAGTGAAGTCGATTCGACTTGTACGAGTGACGAGCCAGTCGACTTGATGATCGCTGTGCCTAGGAAGTTTTTGAAGTTGAAGGTTCCCAGGGATTTTCCTTCGGATTCAAGTGCTTGGCCAGTGGAGCCCCATGTTAAGATGGCAGATTCGTCTGGAGATTTTGAATCTGACAAGGGAAGTCCCGGGGTGCCGGATAGCATCGCCCAAGAATATTTCGTGTTTTCAAGAAGTCGTATCGGGCTGAGGAAGCTCGCCGTATTCGTTTGAATCCTCAACTCTGGTCCAGCGTCGGAAGGGGAGAAGAAAGAGACATCCTCTCCGTCGGGGGTTTTAACTTGCTGCCATTCGTTGGACTCTGGCCATTTGTGGTCTTTCTTATCAACGTAACCGTCCGTACCGATGTAAAGTACCTCTTTGTTCGGTTCTCCAGTTTTTTTTATTAATACGAAAGTAGGGTCTGAGATTCTGAAGGTCAGTTTGATGGCTCCCGCAGCTATTTTGCCTAGCTCCTCCGCGGTTCTATCATCAACTGCCGCAGCATTTCTCTCTATCTCGTCGCTAAGTACAACCTCGTCACTTGAACCCTCGTTGCTTGGAGTCTCTAGGTCGAAGGTAACAAGGTCTTTCGACCTTATTGAAACTTCTGGGAGGTGACTTGGATCATCATATGTCGTGATGATCAGGCCTTTTGCAGGCGAGTTTTCTTCCGGAATGTAGAGGTTAGCTGTATCAGCTAGCTCGGCTCGAGTGACGAAGGCTTTCTTGATCTTGATGCCAAGGTAGGTCCAGGATGACTGTTCGTTGGCTCGAAACAGGATCCATGGAACTCGCCTTGTCGATCTGTTGTTCACTGAATGAAGCTAACGAAGTGTTCCTTTTCGAGTGTAGCCTTCATCTCCTCGAGCTTCTGAATGCAGCGTGTAAGCGCAGTGTCTTTTTTGAATTCACTGATGAGGACATCGAGGAGTGTGGTTTCCTTTGTAGCTGCCTTCGGGTCTTTGTTGTCAGTCTTTATGGTCAGGGTTTCAGCAGAGCCGTTTATCTTAGGCAGTATTTTCTGCAGGAAAGCCAAATCGACCAGGTCGTTTAGAGCTGGTGGCTCTCCCAGTAAGTCGGCGTTTTCTTTAAGCAGTCTGTGGCTGATGAAGATGTAGTCTGCAGTTTCCTGTGCTGTTCTGTGCGAAAAGCTGAAGCGAGTTTTACTTAAGGTCCGCCAGGCATCCATGATTCGCTTTTCGATGACTTCCTTTTCGTCTTCTTTGTCGTTGAAAATATCTACCGACTTGCGGAGCTTCATGACGCGATTCTCTTTAAAGAGCATGCCGGAAAGGCCATCAGTCCATATGCCTTTCTCGCTTTCCTTTTTAAGTTCATCGGCGGATTCCGTATCAGCTGTTTTCTCCCAGCTGGCTTTTAGCCCTGCGGTAATCTGAGCTTCATCTGGCTTGAACTCTATCACGTGGGCGCGGTCCAGCACCTTTGGGCTGAACATGTGGGTGGTTTCGTCGATGTTTACCGTTCCGATTACGAACAGGTTGTCCGGCCACTGGATGCGTTGTTCGACCTTTCCTTCGACGTTTCCGTCGGTGGAAGGCATCCCATCTTTGTTCGCGTGCAGCTTGATGGTCGAGGCCTCGGTATCGATTTTCTTGGACTCCATGATGCTAAGGAAGTCGGAGAAGTATCTTTCTACATGGGACAGATTCATCTCATCCAGGATGAGGAAAAAGGGACGTTCTGTATTTCGCGAAGCCCTGATGATGAGATCTAATGCTTTGGGCACGGTGTAAGTAGGGCTTGTACCGAGGATATTCTCGTAGCCGAGAAGAGGGCGGGTGTCTGTCCAGTCAGCGCCTACGGCTACGACTTCATAGTCTGCTGTCTCGCCGGCGGCCTGCTTGCGGCAGATTTTTCGTGCCACTTCTATGGCGCACTTCGTCTTACCTGTGCCAGTCCCTCCGGCAAGTATGACGAATGGTTTTGACGCTAACGATGTGATGAGTCGGTTTGTTGTGTTCATAAATTTTGATTTGTTTGTGGCTTTGGGCACGATTATGAACCCAAGCTCCTCAAGTCGTTTGAAGCATGGCGTATTCTTTCCTCCCTCGAACATGTTACCTGTAATGTTTTCGGTCGTTCTCAGTCTATAGGCTATGCCCATTATGACTTTGGGCGGGAAGGGGCGCGCATCGTGAATTAAATCATATTCGATGGATTCTTTAAACCCCTCAGGTCGTTCGCCGTTGGTGTATGCGGATATTGCGGCTAGCACGTCTTCGCGAATTACCTGAACGAAATTAATGGGCGCTGATCTCTTGAGCTGAACAGGTGAGAATCCAATCTTTTCGAAATATGAAAATGCCTCATCGTCACGAATGATGATCTCGGAGGAAGCTAGTGCGAAGAGGGCGCCTTTATCACGTTTCCATAAGTCATCCAGTTTCGGAAACTCTTCTTTCTCCGAGTTTCCAGTATAAATCGGCTTGTCTGTTTCGCCGCGCAAGAACTTATCAGCTTGGATATAATTCGAAATTTTGTTCGACCAGCTACCATGTGGCCTGATCACTAAACGGCTTCTCGCAATTAACTTACGTTGTGATTCACCTATTTTCGTTCCCGTTAGCAGGCTTTCTTGAAATAAAACATAGGCAAGGGCACGGTCGCTTTGGGTCCATGCCTTTTTTTTATCTTTAATGTTATCAGCCATGTTCAATTTTTAGATGTTTGGCATTTAATTTAGAATCTTTAATTTAAAGCCATGGCTGTAACAAAGGGCGTAGTTGAGTTGTATGTCAATCAACCAAGGCTAATCAAAAGCTGAACATTACTTTTCTGCAGCTCGCGAGAGGTATGGTTCAGATTTGAGGCTACTGGCTTTATCGTTTAATTAACGTGTAATTACATGAGATGTGTTTATATCTTAAATAAAATTGAAAATAGCCTTTAAGTCACATATTTGTCTCTGATGTTCACCCCAGGCATGCTCGTCTGTCATGTCACCGACCCATCCAAGGTCGGGACTATTACCGGGCAGGTGCGTGCGAGGTCTCCTCACGCTTTGTGGGAGGTTGCTTTTTCGCATGGTGAGACCAAGTTTGTTTCCGCCGTTTACCTGAAGGCCGTTTCGACCGACAAGAAGTCGGCGATGCAACTGCTCAAGGATCGTGAGTTCGGTCGGCCGCATGACCTACGCAGGCGAATGACTTTCGAGAAACTTAAGGGCACTCTTTCTGAATTCATCTACTCGATGGATGCCGCCGAGATCGATTTTCTACCCTACCAGTACAAACCAGTCCTTAAATTCATCGAGTCTCCGACGGAACGTCTTCTGATCGCCGACGAAGTCGGTCTGGGTAAGACCATCGAGGCTGCGCTTGTTTGGCAGGAGCTGCTGGCGCGTCGTGACGCCCGTCGACTTATCATTTTTTGCCCCAAGACTTTGGCAAATAATTGGAAAAACGAGCTGCGTTCCAAGTTCATGATCCAGGCGGAAATCTGTTCAGTGGAGGTTCTGGCCTCACATCTGAGGGAGGTTGAGTCCCGAGGGTCTTCTGTCCGTTTTGCCTTGATCGCTACCTATAGCAGCGTGCGCGGAAGTAGGGAAGATTTTCAGGCTTTAGATGACGTTAAGACCCTGCCTGAGGAGTTTTCGACTATGGGACAGATGATGAAGTCCTGGCGTGACTGGGAGCATGAATTCAACTTCGCCGATCTTTTGATACTGGATGAGGCCCACATCTTGCGAAACAGCGCCAGCCTGGCTTCAAAGACCTGCGCATTGCTGGCTAACGCAAGTTCGGGTGTCTTGTGCGTATCCGCCACTCCCATAAATAACAAGAGCACGGACCTGC
>JACCEC011506077.1_pt1 | contig 11679 bp, 10 predicted proteins | sample 7450121 | NCBI WGS metagenome assembly JACCEC01 (sample SAMN15323455, study PRJNA562643) | freshwater metagenome | isolation source: river surface water | place: USA:Blue River Watershed | collected 2017-08-18 | reverse complement strand
GACCACCAAACGGCCGCCGGGTGCCAGCACCCGCAGACTGCCTTCTAGCGCCTGTTCGAGCTCTTCAAGCTCGGCGTTGATGAAAATCCGAAAAGCCTGAAATGTCCGCGTTGCAGGGTTCTGACCCGGCTCGCGGGTTTTGACCGTGTCAGCCACGAGCTGGGCCAAATCGGTGGTGCTTGAAATTGGGCCCCGTTCTTGTCGGCGAGCCACAAGCGCCTTTGCAATCTGAAAAGCAAACCGTTCTTCGCCATAGTCACGTACCACCTCCGTGATTTGATCTACCGTGGCTGTTGCCAGCCAATCGGCCACACTCTCGCCGCGCGTGGTGTCCATGCGCATGTCGAGCGGGCCCTCAAAACGAAAAGAAAAACCCCTCTCGGGGCTGTCAATTTGGGGGGAGCTGATGCCCAAGTCCATCAACACACCATCGACACTGCCTGCAGGCAGTTCACCGAGGTGGGCAAACCCTTCATGGCGGATGGAAAAACGTGCATCCTCGATGCGCTCCGCCTCGGCAATCGCTTCCAGGTCCTTGTCATAGGCCATCAACCGACCCTGCTTGGACAGCCGGGACAGGATCAGACGCGAATGACCGCCACGGCCAAAAGTGGCATCCACATAATGGCCATCCGCGCCGGCAGTGGCCTGCAGCAATTCATCCACCGCTTCGTTCAAAAGCACGGTGGTGTGGGTCAGGACGGCTTCGGTCATGGCGATCAGAACGAGAAATCCTTGAACACATCAGGCATCTCGCCCTGCATGGCCTGCGCTTCGTGCGCGTCATAGGTGGCTTTGTCCCACAACTCAAAGTGATTGCCCATGCCCAGCAGCATGGTGTCCTTGGAGATGCCCGCGGCCTGACGCAACTCGGGCGAAATCAGCACCCGGCCCGTCCCGTCCATGTCGACATCCATGGCATTGCCCAAAAAGATGCGCTTCCACCACTGGGCCGACATGGGCAGCTGGGCAATGCGTTCGCGGAACTTTTCCCACTCGGGGCGGGGGAACACCATCAGGCAGCCGTGCGGGTGCTTGGTGATCGTCAGCTGCCCTTGCGCCGTGGCGCTCAGGACGTCACGGTGCCGGGTCGGCACTGACAACCGCCCTTTGGCATCCAGACTCAGCGATGAAGCCCCTTGAAACACTGCAACGACCTTTTCCAGTTGAGGTGCACCAGCAGAGACACTTTTCCCCACTTAATTGCACTTTTTTGCACTGTATCAGGATTTCTCACCAACTCAAGCACCGCACAACGTTTTTTTTCAATGAAATCAAGGGCTTAGCCGATAAATTGAAGCCACTGGAAGGCCAAATTTCTTTCTAAATTAGACACTTACAAGAGGCTGTGAAAGTAACGCCTGAAGGATTTAAAAAATCAAAAATAACAAAGGCAGCGAGCATCAAATGATTGTTGTTTTTGGCAAGTCATCATCTGCAGACGAAAAAAAACCCCATTCAAGGGGTTTTGGGAATGGGGCTCGGGCGGGGAGAAGCCCCAAGCCACACTGGGGCGAAGGTCAATCGCCAAACATTTTTTGCTTCAACTCACGGCGCTGCTGTGCCTCGAGGGACAAAGTCGCCGTGGGACGGGCCAATAAACGCCCCACCCCGATGGCCTCACCCGTTTCGTCACAAAACCCGTAATCACCCGCGTCAATGCGCTGGATGGATTGCTCGATTTTTTTCAGCAGCTTTCGCTCACGGTCACGGGTGCGCAGCTCCAAAGCATGTTCTTCCTCAATGGTGGCCCGGTCAGCGGGGTCGGGCACCACCACCGTGTCCTCACGCAAATGCTCGGTGGTGGCTCCGGCACTGTTGAGAATGTCTTGCTTGAGCAGACTGAGCTTGCGGCGGAAGTAGGCCAGTTGCATGTCGTTCATGTACTCGCCATCGGGCATGGCCAGGATTTCCGAATCGGTCAATTGATCGACTTTTTTGGTTTTCCAGTTGTTGGCCAGCTTCGGGTCTTTTTTGATGGGCGCAAACGGCACATTGGGGGTCGTCGAAGGGGTGCTGGGCAAGAAACTGGACTTGGCGGCGGTCGAGGCCACGGCCGGGGGCAAGGACGGCACGGTGATTTGGGCCAAACGCGCAGAAGGACGGGCCGCACGAACCAATTGGTCAGGGGCGGCTGCCGTCACGGGTGCTGGCGTGGTCGGGGCTTGAACAGCCTCGCGGGTTGAAACAGTCATGGATTTCACTGGTGGAGCTGCTGCCGTCTTTTTGGATGACTCTTTGACAGCGCTGGGCTTGGGAACAGAGGGCTTGGCCACCACAGTTTTGGCTGGGGCAGCAGAGGGCTTGGCAGGCTTGACAGCCTTTGCAGGCTTGGCAGGTTTGACTGCCTTTGCAGGCTTGGCAACTTTGACGCCCTTGGCGGGCGCAGCCTTCGGTTTGACGACCGTTGGCTTGGCCTTGGCCACGGGCTTGCTGGCTGACTTGGTTTTGGAGGGCGTGGGTGCAGCCGCCACCCCTTTGGTCTTGGCTTTGACGGGCACAGCCTTGACAGGGGCTTTTTTGGGGGCGGCTTTGGCCAGCGCCTTGGGCTTGACGGGCGTGTTCTTCTTGACTGCAGCGACAGGCTTGGCGCCTTTGGGTGCCGCCTTGGCTGGTGCTTTTTTAGAGGTCGTCACGTCTTGTCTCCTAGCCGTGTAAAAAGGCAGGCATTCAACAGACTGTGCAAGGCACGCTCCGAAGAAAACCTGTTCATGCTCATCTCAAACCCGGGTGATGGGGGGATTGGGGCTCAAAAGCAAAGCCAAAAGGCATTGCTGCAGGCGGGCGATTGTAGCGACTAGAACGATGAAAAATCTGACGCTCACCGATTAATGCGCGGATGGCTCTACAGCAGGGCCCTGCATGGGCGTGCGCGCAGGGGTTCAGACCAGGCTTTGCTCCAGCCCTTGCAAAAAAATATCTTTCGGCAAGTCGATGCCGATGAACACCATCTTGCTCATTTTGGTCTCCCCTTCGGACCACAAAGGGCCCAAATCGCTGCCCATCAATTGGTGGACCCCCTGGAAAATGACCTTGCGCTCGGTCCCTTTCATGTTCAGCACGCCCTTGTAGCGCAACATGCGGGGGCCGTAGATGTTGATGATCGCGCCCAGGAAGTCCTCCAGCTTGGCCGGATCCAGCGGCCGATCGCTGCGAAAGACAAAGCTTTTCACATCGTCATCGTGGTGATGGTGGTGGCCATGCGCGTGGGCGTGCGAGGGGTGATCGCAATGCTCACCGTGCTCGTGGTCGTGCTCGTGGTCATGCTGGTGCGAGGGGTGATCGCAATGTTCGCCATGAACATGGTCATGGTGATCGACCTTCAAAAAGTCGGGGTCGATGTCCAACTTGGCGTTCAGGTTGAAACCCTTGAGGTCAAACACCTCGGACAGCGCCACTTCGCCAAAATGCACCACCTTGTGTGGTGCGCGCGGGTTCATGTGCTTGAGGCGGTGCTGCAAGGCGTCGAGTTCTTGCGGCGAGACCAGGTCGGCCTTGCTGATGAAGATCTGGTCGGCAAAGCCCACCTGGCGGCGCGCCTCCTGGCGGTCGTTGAGCTGTTGGGCGGCGTGCTTGGCGTCCACCAAGGTCAAGATCGCGTCAAGCAAAAAAGTCTCGGCGATCTCGTCGTCCATGAAAAAGGTCTGCGCCACCGGGCCGGGGTCGGCCAGGCCCGTGGTCTCGATCACAACGCGGTCAAAGCTCAGCAGGCCCTTGCGGCGCTTGGCGGCCAAGAGTTGCAAGGTGGCGCGCAGGTCCTCGCGGATGGTGCAGCAGATGCAGCCATTGCTCATCTGGATGATCTGCTCGTTGGTGTCCGAGACCAGGATGTCGTTGTCGATGTTTTCCTCGCCGAACTCGTTCTCGATCACGGCGATCTTCTGGCCATGGGACTCGGTCAGCACGCGCTTGAGCAAGGTGGTTTTGCCCGAGCCCAAAAAGCCGGTCAGGATGGTGGTGGGGATCAGGGACATGGCGCGCTTCCGCTTCAAAACAGGATGACAAGAGGTGGGGAGTGTAGCGACGAATTCAAGCGCGGCACTCCGGCATTGGGCATGGCCTCACAGCGCGTGTGCAGCGCAGGATGGCGGTTTCATTTGCGCTTGGCGCGCGGGTGGGCCGCGTCGTAGGCTTTGGCCAGGTGCTGAAAATCCAGCCGGGTATAGACCTGGGTGGTGCTGATGTTGGCGTGGCCCAGCAGCTCTTGCACGGCACGCAGGTCGCCACTGGACTGCAGCACATGGCTGGCAAAGGAGTGGCGCAACATGTGCGGGTGCACCGGCGTGGCCAGCCCCGCAAGCAAGCTGCGGCGCTTGAGGCGCTGGGCGACGGCGCGCGGCGTCAGGCGCGTGCCATACCGTCCAGGAAACAGCGCCAGCGCCAAAGGGGACGCGCCCGGTGCGCTGTGCGTCAGCATGCCGGGCAATTGCGGGCGCACGGCCAGCCAGTGCGTCAGCGCTTCGATGGCCGAGCGCCCCAAAGGCACGCTGCGGCGCTTGCTGCCTTTGCCTTGCACCTGCACCTCGGCGTTGGCCAAGTCGATCCAGCCGCGCCCTGCACGGGCCGCGTCGGCGCTGGCCACCACATCCAAACCCGTCAACTCTGCGATGCGCAGGCCACAGCCGTACAGCAGCTCCACCATGGCCGCATCGCGGGCTTCAAGCCAGGGGTCGTCGTTGTCCTCTTCGTGCTCGGCCAATTGCACGGCTTCGTCCACGCCCAGCGCCTTGGGCAGGGGTTTGGCCACACGCGGGGCCCGCACATCGGCCACCGGGTTTTGCGCCACCAGCCCTTCGCGGCCCAGCCAGGTGTAAAACCCGCGCCAGCCCGACAGAATCAGGGCAATGCCACGTCCGCTGCGCCCGGCGCTGTGCATCTGCGCCACCCAGCGGCGGATGTGGCCGTTTTGCACCTGCAGCAAGGGCACGCCGGAGGCGGCCGCCATGTCGGCCAGGCGCGCCAGATCGAGTTGGTACAGCGTGCAGGTGCGCTCGGCCAGCCGCTTTTCGAAACGCACATGGTCCAGATAGCGGGACACCAGCGGGTCGGTGGCCTGCGCTGCGGACATGGCTCAGGCCCTGGGTGTTTGCAGCACCGACAAGGCGGCGCCGGCCAATTCGGCCAGGCGCTCCAACAAGTCGGTGCCCATCTGGCTGTTGAAACGCTGGGCATCGGGCGAGGCCAACACCAGCAAACCAAAAGCAGGCTGCCCCGGTGCCGCGCGCAAAGCCAACAAAGCCAAAGAAGCCGCCTGCGTCGGCGCGTCCAGCCATTGCACGGCTTCGTAACCCGAATTGGGCCCCACATAGGGGCGGTCCAGCGAACTGGCCAGTGCCTGCACCGCCTCGGTCACGCCTTGTGCATAGGCTGCCTGCGCATGTTCAGCTTGCAGCGACCACAGGCGCAAAGCCACCTGCGGCACTTGAAACAACTCACGGATGTTGTCCACCGCCGATGCGGCCAGTTGTTCGGACGGCGTGACCAGCAATTCGCACGACCAGCGGTGCAGTTTGTCGGTCAGGATCATGTTCTCGTTGCCGTGCCGGATCATGTCCATGATGCGGTGCTCCAGCCCCTTGATCTTGTCACGCAGCATTTGCGCCTGGCGCTCTTGCAAACCCACGGCGCGGTGGCTTTGCGGGTGCGTCAACTGCACCGTGGCGAGCAGCGAAGCGTGGCGCTCAAAAAAGTCCGGTGTGTTCACCAGGTAATCGGCAATGTCGTCTTCGGTGATCGGGCTCATGGGTTCAGGCGTGGTCATGTCTTGGCTCCAGGATTTCAGGAAAGGGTGTCGGGCACGTCGATTTCGCCCTCAAAAACAGATGTGGCAGGGCCGGTCATCAGCACCGGGCTGTTGGCCTGACCCGCCCATTCAATGGTGAGCATGCCGCCCAGGGCCTGCACGTCCACCCGGCTGTCCAACCAGCCCTGGCGAATGCCTGCGACCACGGCCGCACACGCCCCCGTGCCACAGGCCAGCGTTTCTCCTGCGCCGCGCTCGAACACGCGCAATTGGATGTGCCCACGCGAGACGATCTGCATGAAGCCGGCATTCACCCGATTGGGAAAAGCCGGGTGGTTTTCAATCAGCGGGCCTTGGGCCAGGACCGGGAAGGTGTCCACGTTGTCCACGCGTTGCACAGCGTGCGGGTTGCCCATGGACACCACGCCCACGCGAGCCAGGCCCAAGGCACCCAAATCCAGGTCAAACACGGGCCAGCCATTGACTTGGTCGCTGATGAGGCCCACGGGCATGAAGGGCACCAGCGCCCAGTCGAACACCGGTGCACCCATGTCCACCGTCACACGGCCATCGGGGTTCATGCGCAGTTCGATCTCGCCTTTTTGCACTTTCACGCGCACGGTGGTCTTGTCGGTCAGGCCCTTGTCGCGCACATAGCGCACGAAGCAACGGGCCCCGTTGCCACAATGCTCCACCTCGCCGCCATCGGCGTTGTGGATCACGTATTCAAAGTCCAGCCCCGGCGCGGGCGCGGGGCGCACGGACAGGATCTGGTCGGCCCCCACGCCAAAGTGGCGGTTGGCCAGAAAACGGTACTGGGCCGTGTTCAGACCCAGACGGCCACGCGTCTCGTCGAGCACGACAAAATCGTTGCCCGCGCCTTGCATCTTGGTAAAGCGAATGTGCATGGCCGCAATTATCGTCCCAGTGCCAGGCTTGGACTGTGGGCACAACCGCGCTGGCATGCCAGGGACCTGTCCGGCATGGCGGCCCGATAATGGGGCATGGCACGCACTTCCCAACTCCTGTACCCCCAACGTGAACCCGCCCCCCTGCGCCCAGCCGCCACCGTGCTGCTGCTGCGCGATGGCCCCCAAGGCATAGAAGTGCTGATGACCCGCCGCGCCATGACGGCCAGCTTTGCGCCCGGCGCCTATGTGTTCCCCGGTGGCGGCATCGATGCTGCCGACGCCCAGGCCCACAGCATGGCGCAGCGCCGCCCCAAGCAAAGCGACTTGCACCTGACGCAAGCCATCGCCGCCATCCGCGAGAGTTTTGAAGAGCTGGGCATTTTGTTCGCCCGCCACGCCGATGGGCGCTGGGCAGACCACAGCGACATTGCCCAAATCGACCGCCAAAAACCCTTTGCCGCCCAATGCCAGGCCCGTGGCCTCACGCTGGCGGCAGATCAGGTGTTTGTGCTGGCCCACTGGATCACCGACCGCGACCTGCCGCGCCGCTTCGACGTGCCTTTTTTGGTGGCCCGCATGCCCGAGGGGCAAACCCCGGTGGCCGACGAGTCGGAGCAGTTCGAGCCGGTCTGGGTGCGCCCGGTCGATGCGTTGACGCGCCACGAAGCGGGGCAATTTTTCATCATCTTCCCGACCATTCGCACGCTGGATCGCCTCAAGGCCTTTGCCACGGTGGACGAGGTGCTGCAAGCCTGTGCCATCAACGACGAGCCGCTGTGGACCAGCTGCCCCGGCGCCGGCTGGCTGGCGGGCAACGAAGCGCGCTACATGGAGCACGAAGCCCCCTTTGGCGAGCTGGCCCTGGTCACGCCGGATGGGCAAATCCACCACCACCTGGACTGGAAAACCGACCAGCCCGTGGCACTGCTCAAAAACCTGCAACGCCTCACCGCCCCCAACCCCGGGGTGATGACCGGCCCCGGCACCAACAGCTATTTGGTGGGCGACCCCAACACCGGCTACATCGCCATCGACCCCGGCCCGGCGGACGACGAGCACCTGCAGCGCCTGTGGCGTGCGGCAGGCGGACAGATCCGCATGATCGTGTGCACCCACTCGCACCCGGACCACTCCCCCGGCGCAGCCCCGCTGCAGGCGCTGTGCAGCCACAAGCCGCCCATCCTGGGGCTGGCCTCCCAACCCACGGCCCGGGCCAACAGCCGCTTCAGCCCCGATCGCGCGTTGGCCGACGGTGAAAAACTGGTCTTGCAAGGCACGGGCGTGGACGGCGAGATCACCCACACCTTGCGCGTGGTGCACACCCCTGGCCACGCCGCCAACCACCTGTGCCTGGTGCTCGAAGAAGATGGCCTGCTGTTCTCGGGTGACCATGTGCTCAACGGCAGCACCACCGTGATCGACCCGCCCGACGGCCACATGGGCGACTATTTGGATTCGCTGGACAAACTGGCGGCGGCCTGTGAGGCCGGTGGCATCGAATTCATCTTGCCTGCCCACGGCCATGTGCTGGGTTTTGCCCACCAGGCCATCACGCACCTGAAGGCCCACCGCTTGAAGCGCGAAGCCAAAATCGCCGCCGCCATGCAGGCCCTGCCCCAGGGCAGCCTGCAAGAATGGGTGGAAAAAGCCTACGACGACGTGCCGCCGCGCCTGTGGCCCGTGGCCGCCCGATCCCTGCAAGCGCATGTGGACCACATCCGCGAACAAGCCCTGTCCTGATGCGCACGAAGAATTTTTGAAAGCCTGGATGATTTCCTCTGAAGAAGGCATACGCTTGGCCAAACGGGTGGCCGCCGAGCAGGTCTGCGAGCGCCGCGAAGCCGAAGCCCTGGTCGTTGCCGGCGGCGTGCAGGTCGCGGGCCGAGTGGTCACCGACCGGGCCCGGCGTGTGCGCCCCGAGCAGGCCGTGCAGGTGAACCGCCTGGTGTCCATGGCCGCACTGGCCCCCATGACCTTGCTTGTGTTCAAACCCGCGCACCGGGTGGCCAATCTGGCCTGGCTGCAAGACACCGCGGGCCTCAAAGCCGCCCAGCCCGGCATTTGGGGCCCCGAGCGTCTGGCCAAAATGCAGATGCCCATGCCGCTGCCCAAACCCGCCAGCGGCCTGTGCATCTTCACGGACGATGTGGGCGTGCTGCGCCACCTGGAAGACCGCCGCAGCCCCATGGAAGAAGAATGGATGGCCACCGTGGGCGGCGAAGTGCCCGAGGGCCTGATCCGGGGCTTGAATGGCCCGGGCATCCGCGCCAGCATCAACCGCCAAACCGACACCCTCACCGTGCTGCGCATCGCGGGCAAAGACATCGACGGGCTGGATTTGGGCCGCTGGCTGGACGAAAAATGCCCTCTGCAAGACCTGCGTCGCCAAAGGGTGGGCCGCATCAGTTTGGCCCCTCTGGAGCCCGGTCAATGGCGGCAATTGGAAGGGCATGAAAGGTTTTAATCTTCTGTTAATCCCCTAAAGACCTCAAATGTCCCTTCAAGCCTTGAATAATCGCGCTGTGTCCTCAAATGAATGACTGTTTGAGAAACGACCGATCAGTCACAAACGTCCACGACATGTTTTGACACCCCAGCTTGGGTCTGTATCCACAGCCCACAACAACGCTAAAAGGAGCCCACCATGCGTTTGAGCACCAAAAGCCGATTTGCAGTCACCGCCATGATCGATGTGGCTTTGCGAGAAGACCGTGGTCCCGTTTCGTTGGCCGCCATCAGCGTGCGCCACCAGATTTCGCTGTCCTATCTGGAACAGCTGTTCAGCAAACTGCGTCAACAAGGGCTGGTCGAAAGCACACGTGGCCCCGGTGGCGGTTATTCGCTGTCACGCAATGCCGAAAAGATCACCATGGCCGACATCGTGGGCGCGGTGGACGCCCCTGCAGACGATGAAGCCACTGGCGAAGGCGGCTGGATGAACAGCGAACTGTGGTCCAGCCTGAACGAAAAAATGCTGACCCATTTGCAATCCATCACCTTGCGTCAATTGGTGGCCGAGCAACGCACCAAAGGCGTCACGGTCGAGCCCGCCCCGCAACCTGTGGTCAAGCGCGGCGTGTTTGCCAAGCCCAAAAGTGCGGTGAAAGTCACCGCCCCCAATTCGGTGTTCGCCTTGGCGGGCAGCCTGATGCCCTCTCGCGGCTGAGGTCGGCTCTTCCCCACAAAAAAACCCGCTGCGGCGGGTTTTTTATTGGGCGACATGAAAGTGTGAAGTTCGCCGATAAGCCGGATTCTGTGCACAACGGTTGCCCGCTGCGTGACCGCCATTACTCTGGGCCGGGGGTCGCCCACCCGGCTCGGTGCTACCTACCCGCCAACTCGCCCCGCGGAACCACAGGGAGAAGCGATGCGGCGAACCGCCTCACCTCAGGAAGGCCTACTTGGTATTGCTGCGCGTAGAGATTGCCCGTTTCACCCGAACTCAATCGGCTCGTCTCTGTTGCTCTGATCCTCACCTCACGGTGGAGAGGTGTTACCTCCTACGCTGTCCTGCGCAGTCCGGACGTTCCTCCAGTGCCTGGTTTCCCAGATTGCACCAGCGGCGGTCTGGCGAACTTCACGGGGCTGATTATCACCTGCTGGATGGGCCCAGCGATAATCTCACCCTCTTGCTTGATAACCACAAGCCCGCAGGTACCCATGATCCGTCTTTCAGAACTCAAACTTCCTTTGTCGGCGCTGCCGGTTGAAGTGCGTCGCGCGGCCGATGCACCGTCCGAGACCGACGAAGACCGCGTCCCCCCACCCCACCCCGAAGCGGCGCTGCGCGCATTGGCGGCCAAGGCTTTGGGCATTTCAGAAAACCAGATCGAGACGCTGCGCGTGTTCAAGCGCAGCTTCGATGCGCGCAAGGCCGATTTGCGGGCCGTGTTCATCGTGGACATCGCGCTGGCCGATGCCAGCGCTGAAAGCGCCCTGCTGCACCAGCACGCTGGCCATCCGCACATCCAGCCCACACCCGACATGGTCTGGCACCCCCCGGTTCAAGCCCCGGTGGGTTTTGGCTCGCTGGAAGGCGAGCGCCCCGTGGTGGTGGGCTTTGGGCCTTGCGGCATGTTCGCGGCGCTGGCCCTGGCGCAAATGGGCTTCCAACCCATCGTGCTGGAGCGCGGCAAACCGGTGCGCGAGCGCACCAAAGACACCTGGGGCCTGTGGCGCAAAAAGGTGCTCAACCCCGAGAGCAATGTGCAGTTTGGCGAAGGCGGAGCAGGCACTTTCAGCGATGGCAAGCTGTACAGCCAAATCAAGGACCCGCGCCACTTGGGCCGCAAGGTGATGGACGAGTTTGTCAAAGCCGGTGCCCCCGCCGACATCCTGTTTGCCGCCCACCCGCACATCGGCACCTTCAAGCTGGTCAAGGTGGTCGAACACATCCGTGAGCAAATCATCGCGCTGGGTGGCGAGATCCGCTTTGAACAACGCGTGAGCGATGTGTTGCTCTCACCCACCGCAGATGGCCAACAACTCACCGGCTTGCAAGTGCAAGACCTGCGCACTGGCGAACACCACACCCTGCACACCCGCCACGCCGTCATGGCCTTGGGCCACAGCTCGCGCGACACCTTTGTGATGCTGCACCGCCGGGGTGTGGCCATGCAGGCCAAACCGTTTTCGATTGGTGTGCGCATCGAACACCCACAAAGCGTGATCGACCAAGCCCGTTGGGGCCGCCACGCGGGCCACCCGCTGCTGGGCGCGGCCGATTACAAGCTGGTGCACCACGCACAAAACGGCCGTGCGGTTTACAGCTTTTGCATGTGCCCCGGTGGCACGGTGGTGGCGGCCACCAGCGAGCCGGGCCGCGTCGTCACCAACGGCATGAGCCAGTACTCGCGCAACGAACGCAATGCCAATGCCGGCATGGTGGTGGCCATTGACCCGCCCGACTACCCGCTGGACACCGCGGCCTGGCAAGCTGCTTTTGGCGAGCAAGACGGCGCGCAGCTGGCGCAAGAGGCCCAGGCTTTGGCTGCGAAGCAGCCGCCCCAAGCACACCCGCTGGCG
>JACCEC010123761.1_pt1 | contig 11684 bp, 9 predicted proteins | sample 7450121 | NCBI WGS metagenome assembly JACCEC01 (sample SAMN15323455, study PRJNA562643) | freshwater metagenome | isolation source: river surface water | place: USA:Blue River Watershed | collected 2017-08-18 | reverse complement strand
TGGCGGGCGGGAGGCGACTGACATGGCAGGGTCCATCACCGACGTGGCCGGCATCGAAGTGGGCCACTACACCGACGGCCGGCGACCGACAGGATGCAGCGTGGTGCTGGCGCGCGCCGGAGCCGTCGGCGGCGTGGACGTGCGCGGCGCCGCGCCGGGCACACGTGAAACCGACCTGCTGTCCCCCGTCAACACGGTGGATGTCGTCCACGGCGTGCTGCTTTCGGGCGGGAGCGCCTTCGGACTCGATGCGGCCACCGGGGTGATGCAATGGCTCGAGATGCGCGGCGTGGGGGTGGACGTGGGTGCCGCCCGCGTCCCGATCGTGCCGGGGGCGGTGCTGTTCGATCTGCTGGTGGGCGATGCCCGCATCCGTCCGGACGCACAGGCCGGCTTCGCGGCCTGCGAAGCGGCCTCCAGGCAGCCGCCCCCTGAGGGCAATGTCGGGGCCGGCGCTGGCGCCAGCGTGGGCAAGGTGTTCGGGCATGAACGCGCGATGAAGGGCGGCATCGGAACGGCCTCGGTCACCGCAGGCGGCGTGACGGTGGGCGCGCTTATCGCCTGCAATGCGCTGGGCGACGTGGTGGACCCCGACACGGGCCGCGTGATCGCAGGCGCGCGGACGGCGGACGGCCAGCGCCTGCAGGACACGCGGCGCGCACTCCTGGCGGGGGAGCGGCCGATTCCGATCCTGGCAGGCACCAACACCACGATCGGTGTGGTCGCCACCGATGCCGCGCTGTCCAAGACGCAGGTGAACCGCCTGGCCCAGGTGGCGCACGACGGGCTGGCGCGCGCCATCAACCCCGTGCACACCGTGGCCGACGGCGACACCCTGTTCGCGCTGGCCACCGGCCACCACACCACGCACCCGGGCATGATGGTGCTGGCCACCCTGGCCGCTGAAGCCGTCGCGCGCGCCACGGTGCGGGCGGTGCTGGCGGCGCAGGGCATCACGGCGGTGGATGCCCACGGCCAACGACTTCACCTGCCTGCCGCCAGGGACCTGCCGACCCTCTGACCGACGGTCCATCCGGGGCCCATGGGCACATTGGCTACCATCGGCGCGTAACCACCGTGACACGTCAAACAGGAGTCCAAAAATGCGGGCCGCACTCACTCACTACAAAAGCAGCAACGAAGCGACCTACAACGCCTTGCTTTGCATCATTGGCGGCCTGCTCTGGGCTTTGCTGGCCGTCTCCCTCCTGTCGGACGGGAGCGCAGGAATTTTCATCATCGCGATCTATGCCATCCCGGTCGTGATCGTCCTCACCATCTCCGCGTTGCTGTTTCGCGCGACGGCGATGGGCAACATGGTCCTCGTGAACGAGCAGCAGTTCCCCCACATCCACCAGATGGTCGTCGAAGGCTCCGAGCGCCTGGGGATGACGCCTCCCGAGACGTTCATCTACAACTCCAATGGCGTCTTCAACGCCTTTGCACGCCAGGTGTTCGGGCGCAAGTACCTGCTTCTGACCTCGTCCATCGTGGAGGTCACGACCGACGAGCAAATTCGCTTCATCGTGGGCCATGAGCTGGGACACCACGCCGCGGGACACCTGAACTTCTGGCTGTTCATGCTGCGGCTGCCCGCCCGCCTGGTTCCCTTCCTGCACAAGGCCTACTCGCGCCAGTGCGAGTACACCAGCGACAAGCTGGGCCTGTACGTGACCCGCAACGTGCACGACTCCTGCACGGCGCTCTCGATGCTTGCCTGCGGTTGCCAGAAGCTGAACCCCAAACTGAACCTGACCGCCTTTGAAAAGCAGGAGACGCTGGTTCCCGAGACCTCGGGCTACTTCGCGGAGATCCTGCGGACCCACCCTCGCCTCACCCGACGCGTGCTGGCCCTGAAGGCCACCCAGATCCAGGACTGAGCCCGCCACCCGCTCGTTCTCCCCAGCAAAAAGGCCGCGGATCACCGCGGCCTTTTTGCTGGAACGATCACGCGCCGAGGATCATTTCAAGGCCTTGAAGCGCACGCGCTTGGGCTTGGCACCCTCCTCGCCCAGGCGCTTTTTCTTGTCGGCTTCGTACTCCTGGTAGTTGCCGTCGAAGAACACCCACTGGCTGTCACCCTCGGCCGCCAGGATGTGGGTGGCGATGCGGTCCAGGAACCAGCGGTCGTGGCTGATCACGAGCACGCTGCCGGCGTATTCCAGCAAGGCGTCTTCGAGCGCGCGCAGGGTTTCGACGTCCAGGTCGTTGGAGGGTTCGTCCAGCAGCAGCACGTTGCCGCCGGCGATCAGGGTCTTGGCCAGGTGCAGGCGGCCACGCTCACCGCCCGAGAGCATGCCGACCTTCTTCTGCTGGTCGCCGCCGTTGAAGTTGAAGCGGCCGCAGTAGGCGCGGCTGGCCATCTGGAACTTGCCGACGTTGATGATGTCCAGGCCGCCCGAGACGTCTTCCCAGACGGTCTTTTCGTTGGAGAGGACGTCGCGGTTCTGGTCGACGAAGGCCATCTTGACCGTGGCGCCGATCACCACCTCGCCGGAATCCGGTTGCTCCTTGCCCGCGATCAGCTTGAACAGCGTGGACTTGCCCGCGCCGTTGGGGCCGATGATGCCGACGATCGCGCCGGCCGGGATGTTGAAGGACAGGTTGTCGATCAGGACGCGGTCGCCGAAGGACTTGGAGACGTTCTTGAACTCGATGACCTGGGTGCCCAGTCGCTCGGCCACAGGGATGAAAATCTCCTGCGTCTCGTTGCGTTTCTGGTATTCGTAGTCGGAGAGTTCCTCAAAGCGCGCCAGGCGGGCCTTGCTCTTGGCCTGGCGGCCCTTGGGGTTCTGGCGCGCCCACTCCAGTTCCTTCTTCATGGCCTTGGTGCGGGCATCTTCGGTGCGCTGTTCCTGCTCCAGGCGCGCCTCTTTCTGCTCCAGCCAGGTGCTGTAGTTCCCCTTGTAGGGAATGCCGTGACCGCGGTCCAGTTCGAGGATCCACTCGGCGGCGTTGTCCAGGAAATAGCGGTCGTGGGTGATGGCCACGACGGTGCCCGGGTAGCGCTGGAGGAACACCTCGAGCCAGTCGACCGATTCGGCGTCCAGGTGGTTGGTGGGCTCGTCCAGCAGCAGCATGTCGGGCTTGGACAGCAGCAGCTTGCACAGGGCGACGCGGCGCTTCTCACCGCCCGAGAGCAGGCCGATCTTGGCGTCCCAGGGCGGCAGGCGCAGGGCATCGGCGGCGATCTCGAGCTGGTGCTCGGAGTCGGTGCCGGAGGTGGCGATGATGGCCTCGAGCTTGGCCTGTTCGGCGGCCAGGGCGTCGAAGTCGGCGTTTTCCTCGGCGTAGGCGGCATACACCTCTTCGAGGCGGGCCTTGGCGGCGTTCACCTCGCCCAGGGCCTCTTCCACCTCCTGGCGCACGGTGTTGTCGGGGTTGACCTTGGGCTCCTGGGGCAGGTAGCCGATGTTCAGGCCCGGCATGGGCATGGCCTCGCCCTCGATCTCCTTGTCGATGCCGGCCATGATCTTCAGGAGCGTGGACTTGCCCGAGCCGTTGAGGCCCAGCACGCCGATCTTGGCGCCGGGGAAGAAGGACAGGGAGATGTCCTTGAGGATCTGACGCTTCGGCGGGACGATCTTGCCGACGCGGTTCATGGTGAAGACGTATTGGGCCATGGGGGTCTGTGTGCCTGTCTGGGATGCTGGGAAACGGGTGCCGGGCCCGTGGAATTCGACACAGGGGCCCGCGCGGCGCAACCCGTGATTATCGGCGGATGCGGCCGGGTCCGGGAGGCCCGGCACCGCCGAGCCCAATCCGTGCGACAATCGGCCCGCACGCGCTTCCAGTTGGCGCGGCACCAGCACTCCTGCTGGGGACCAGCGGCCTCCCGGATCTCCGGGCCGAAGCCGCCACCTCCCACCCCCGAACTGATCGACCTTTGACTGGCTCGGTGCCCGGCACCGTACAGGTCGATCCCAAGCGCCCAGGATTGGGCGCGGACTTTTCATGACTTTCGACGAACTCCATCTGGCACCCGCCATCCTCCAGGCCGTGCGCGAACAGGGCTACGACAGCCCCACCCCCATCCAGGCCCAGGCCATCCCCGCCGTACTCGCCGGGCACGACCTGCTCGCCGGCGCCCAGACCGGCACCGGCAAGACCGCCGCCTTCACCCTGCCCCTGCTGCACAAGCTGTCCAAGGGCCATGGCAAGACCAACAAGTTCGGCAAGGACGGCATCGCCGCCCTGGTGCTCACGCCCACGCGCGAGCTGGCCGCCCAGGTGGAGGAGTCCATCCGCACCTACGGCAAGCACCTGCCCCTGACGTCCACCGTCATCTTCGGCGGCGTGGGCATGAACCCCCAGATTGACCGCATCAAGCGCGGCGTCGACATCCTGGTGGCCACGCCCGGCCGCCTGCTGGACCTGGCGCAGCAGGGCCACCTGGACCTGTCCACGGTGGAAATCCTGGTGCTGGACGAAGCCGACCGCATGCTGGACATGGGCTTCATCCACGACGTGAAGAAGGTACTGGCCCTGGTGCCCAAGGAGAAGCAGAGCCTGCTGTTCTCGGCCACCTTCAGCGACGAGATCCGCGACCTGGCCAATGGCCTCCTGAAGAACCCGCAAAGCATCCAGGTGACGCCGCGCAACACCACGGTGCAACGCATCACGCAGATGGCCCACCTGGTGGGACGCGGCAAGAAGAAGGCGCTGCTGGCGCACATCATCCAGAAGAACGACTGGAGCCAGGTGCTGGTGTTCACCCGCACCAAGTTCGGCGCGAACAACGTGGCCGAATTCCTGGAGAAGAACGGCATCACCGCGATGGCCCTGCATGGCAACAAGAGCCAGGGCGCGCGCACGCAGGCGCTGGCGGGCTTCAAGAGCGGCGAGATCCGCGCCCTGGTGGCCACCGACATCGCCGCGCGCGGCATCGACATCGACGAACTGCCGCACGTGGTCAATTACGAGATTCCCAATGTGCCCGAGGACTACGTGCACCGCATCGGCCGCACCGGCCGCGCCGGCAACAGCGGCGAGGCGGTGAGCCTGGTGTGCCTGGACGAAGAGGGTTTCCTGATGGAGATCGAGCGCTTCACCAAGCAGCAGATCCCGCGCGAGCCGGCCGAGGGCTTCGGCCCCGAACCCGACGAGCGGGCAGAGCCCATCGCCATGGGTCGCCAGACCATCTGGGGCGGCGCTGGCAAGCCGCCCAGCCGCGAGGTGATGGCCGCTGCGGCCAAGGCCGCGCGCTCGGAAATGATGCAACGCATTCGCGACAACAAGGCCGCTGGCGGTGGCCAGGGCCGGGGCGGACAGAAGCAGTCGGCGGGGCCCAAGCAGGGCGGCGGCCGCGGCGGGAATGGCAATGGCAATGGCGCCCGCCAGGGTCAAGGCCAGGGCCAGGGTCGCCAGGGCGGCGGCGCCCGTCCCCCGCAACACCAGCGGTTCGAGGACGGCGAGGCCCAGCCGCGCATGGGCGCTCACCAGAGCGGCGGCCCTTTTGTGCTGCGTGAAGCCACGCCGGTGCGTGGCAAGGGCGATGGGCAACCCGACCCGCTGCGCACCAGCGTGGACAGCATGGGCGGACGCGGCCGTCGCGGTGGCGGGGGTGGAGGCGGCCGTGGATTCGGCGGCGGTGGTGGCGGGGGCCGTGGCGGCTCGCGCAACTGGGGTCGTTGAGCGCGGGGCCTGCCCATGACCGGGCCGTCGACCCCTTCCCCTTCTGAAGTCCTGGAGACCTGGCTCGCGCGCGAGCGCGAGGTGCAGGCGGACTTTACAGCGGGCGCAGGGGCGGGATTCACCCGTCTTCAGGACGTCGCGCACCTGAGCGGCCTGCAGATGATGCAAGGCATGCTGCGCGGCGAACTGCCGCATGCATGGCGGACGGCAGCTGGCCACCGCCGAAGGCCGCCTGGTGGGACCCGACGGGACCCTCTACGCCCACGGCACGACGACTTGCCTGGTGTTCGACCTGAAGCGCTGAAGCTTGCGGGCCCGGTTCAGAGCACGAAGGGCCGCCCCGTCACCGGCGTCGTCGGCACCGCCATGTCCTGGCGCGCCATGATGCCGGCCTCCCAGGCCAAACGGCCGGACTCCACCGCAAGCCGGAAAGCCCGCGCCATCGTCACCGGGTCGCGCGCCTGCGCCACCGCGCTATTGAGCAGGATGGCGTCAAACCCCAGCTCCATCGCCTGCACCGCATCGCGCGGCGACCCGATGCCCGCGTCCACGACCAGCGGCACGTCCGGCAACCGTGCCCGCAGCGTGCGCAGCGCCGTCGGATTGAGCAGCCCCTGACCCGACCCGATCGGCGCGCCCCAGGGCATCAGGATCCGGCAGCCCACATCCAGCAGGCGCTGGCAACTCACGAGGTCGTCCGTGCAATACGGGAAGACCTCGAAGCCGTCACGCACCAGGGTGCGCGCCGCCTCGACCAGTTCGAAGGGGTCGGGCTGCAGCGTGTGCTCGTCGCCCACCACCTCCAGCTTGATCCAGTTCGTGTCGAACAACTCCCGGGCCATGCGCGAAAGCGTCACCGCCTCGTTGGCCGTGCGGCAGCCTGCGGTATTGGGCAGCAGGCGTGCCCCGGTGGCCCGCACCATGGCCAGGAAGTCATTGGGCTGGCCATCGCCCGCCAGCTGGCGCTTCAGACCCACGGTCACGACCTGGGTGCCGGACGCGGCAATCGCATCCTGCAGCACCTTCGGCGAGGGATAGCCGGCGGTGCCGAGGAAGAAGCGGCTGTCGAGGCGGGCGCCACCGATCTCGAGGGGCATGGGCATGGGATCAGCCTCCGGTGATGGGTTGGAAGGTGAAGACCTGGTCGCCGGGCTGCAGGATCCGGGCCGCGCGCGCATCGCGGGCGACGAACTCCTGGTTCACGGCGGTGGCCAGGGCCTGCGGCGAATCCGCCAGCTGGGCGACGAGGTCGGCCAGCGTGCTGCCCTCGGGCATCTCGCGCGGCTGGCCGTTGACGGTGAGGGACATCATGCGCAGGGCTCCAGTGTGTGCAGGGCCCGCTCCACCAGTGCCGGCGCGATCAGCCAGCCATGCCGGAACAGGCCATTGACCTGCGTCAGGCCAGCCTCGACGGCGAGCACCGGCAGGTTGTCCGGCAAGGCGGGGCGCAGGTTGGTCTCGGTGTGCACCACGCGCGCCTCGGCCAGCGCGGGCAGCACGCTGTGGGCGGCGGCCAGGAGTTCGACGGTGCTGCGCAGGGAGATCGGCGAGCGGTCCTCGCTCTCGATCTCGCTGGCGCCCACCAGCACCCGGTCGCCCGCGCGCGGGACGATGTAGACGCGATGGCGGGGATGCAGCAGCCGGATCGGGCGTGACAGGCGCACGCCGGGTGCATGCAGGTGCAGGATCTCGCCCCGCACGCCGCGCACCGGCAGCTGCGGGCGCGCGCCGGTGCCGCGCACATCGAACACCCAGTCGAAGGCGAGCTGCTGCCCCCCCAGCCTCACACTGCGCGCGGCCACCGCATCGACGGCCTGGCCCCAACGGAACACCGCACCCGCTGCCATGGCGCCTTGTGCCAGCGCGCCCATGGCTTGCACGGTGTCGATCTGGCCTTCATGCGGCAGCAACCAGGCATGCGGCGCACCGCGCAGGTCGGGCTCGAGTTCGGCCAGCGCCGGGGCGGACAGGCCCCGCGGCGCATGCTCCGGCGGGGCCTTGGCGCGCACGAGATCGACCACCCGGCTGGCGGCGCCCTCATCGCCACGATGCGCCAGCAGCAGCGAGCCGCGCTGGTGGACGTCCACCGGCCCGGGCAGGCCCGCGACCAGGCCGGGCCACAAGGCCAGGGAGCGCAGACCCAGCGCAAAGACGTGGTCGTCGGCCGATTCGAGTTCGGCCACCGGGGAGAGCATGCCTGCGGCGGTCCAGCCGGCCGCGCCGCGGCCCGTGGCGTCTGGCGCCGGATCGAACACCTGCACCGCATGCCCGGCCCGGGCCAGCTGCAAGGCGAGCAGCCGACCGAGCAGCCCGGCACCGGCGATGGCGATGCGCAAGGGGCTCCGGCCCGCGGGGGGCAGGTGGATCGCCGGGGGCGACGCGGAGCCGGTGGGGGTGGACATGCCGACCTTCTTCCTCATGTGGTGGTGCGTGGCGCAGGGCGCGCACCAGGGAAAGGGCCGCAGGGTCTGGGCTCTCCTTCCGCCGGTGCGAACCGGTTCAAGTTCACGGGTTTGGTCTGGCCATCTCAGCGGCCGGCTTGACGCCGTCCGCACCCCGGAGCAGGGGCGATTCTAGGCCCAGGGCCCGCCACCGCGCAGGCCATGCGACAATTCTTCCCGCTCCGGGGTGCACGCCTAGCGTGCTGAGATGCAGACCCGCGAACTTGATCCGGTTCATGCCGGCGTAAGAAGAGCCCTCCCGCCCGTCCGCGCACGCGGCCTTCTCGCGGGTCACCCCTTCGGAGCAGTGCGTTCATGGCTTGCGAAGGAGTTGCAGTGACCTCGTTCCCCCCTGCCAGCGGCCCTGCGGCCGATGCCGGCGCCGCGCCGATCGCGCGGACCCTGCGCTATCCGCGCGTGCTGTCCATCGCCGGCTCGGACAGCGGGGGCGGTGCGGGCGTGCAGGCCGACCTCAAGACCTTCTCGGCGCTGGGCTGCTTCGGCATGACAGCCATCACCGCACTCACCGCGCAGAACACCTTGGGCGTGCGTGCCATCCACGCCGTGCCGCTGGACATGCTGCATGCGCAGATCGATGCGGTGGTCGAGGATATCGGCGTGGACGCCGTCAAGGTCGGCATGCTGCATTCGGCCGCCACCGTGCAGGCCGTGTCGGCCGCCATCGACCGCCATGGCCTGGACCGCGTGGTGCTGGACCCGGTCATGGTGGCCACCAGTGGCGCCGCACTGATCGACCGCGAGGCGGTCCAGGACTTGGTGACGCACATGTTTCCCCGGGCGGTACTGGTCACCCCCAACCTCGACGAGGCGGCGCTGCTGGTGGCGCGGCCCCTGGCCAGCGAGGCGGACATGGAAGCCGCCGCACGCGAATTGCTGGCGCGGGGCGCCCGGGCGGTCCTGCTCAAAGGCGGCCACCTGGCGGGCGGCACGGTGAGCGACCTGCTGCTGGCGCGCGACGCCGCGCCGGTCTGGCTGCGCGGCCCCCGCATCCCCAGCGCGAACACGCACGGCACGGGCTGCACGCTGTCCAGCGCGATCGCGGCGCACCTGGCACGCGGCGCCGGACTGGAGGACGCGGTGCGGTCTGCACGTGACTACGTGCGCGGCGCCCTCGAGGCCGGGGCACCGGTACGTACTGGCGCAGGCAGCGGCCCCTTGAACCATGCCTGGCAGCCGCAGGGAATGCGGGGGGTGCCCCTGCCATGAGCGGCTGGACGCCCGACGGCCTGTCTGCCGCCACCCGCGCCCTGGTGCCGGAGTTGCTCGCCTTTCTCTCGCAGGACGGCTGCGACGATGCGGCCTTCGACGCCATGGCGCGCCGTCTGTTCGCCCACCAGTACGCGCACAACGAGCCCCTGCGCCGCTTCTGCCAGCGCCGTGGCCTCACCCCGCGTCGGGTGCAGACCTGGCGCGACATCCCCGCGGTGCCGATCAACGCCTTCAAGGAGGTGACCCTCAGTTGCGAGCCTGTCCAGGCCTGTGAGCGCGTCTTCATGACCAGTGGCACCACGCGCGCCGAGGTGCGGGGCTGCCACCACCATCCCACCATCGCCGTGTGGGACGTCTCGATGCGCCGCAACTTCGCGGCACGCTTCATGCGCGGCAGCGATCGCCTGCCCATGGCCATCCTGTTCCCGCCCGAGACCGAGCTGGGGAACTCCTCGCTCGCCCGCTACCTGTCGCAGGCCCTGCGCGAATTCGGCACGCCCGACAGCGCCTGCTACCTGACCTCCCGCGGCATGGACCTGCCCGGCCTGCGTGCGCGCCTGCGAGAGGCCGAGCGCAGCGGCCAGCCCCTGGCCGTTCTCGGCGCCAGCTACGCCTTCGTGCACCTGCTGGACGCGATGGCACAGGACGGCGAAGCGGTGCATCTGCCTCTCGGCAGCCGCCTGCTGGACACCGGCGGCTACAAGCGCCAGTCACGCGAACTCGCGCACGAGGACTTCTACCAGGAACTCACGCTGCGCCTGGGGGTGCCACGCGCGCAGTGCCTCAACATGTACGGCATGACGGAGTTGAGCAGCCAGTTCTATGACGATGGCAATGCGCTCACTCCCGCCGTGAAAAGCGGCCCGCACTGGATCCGCAGCCGGGTGGTCGATCCGATGACAGGACGCGACGTGCCCACGGGTGAACGCGGCGTGCTGGTGCACTGCGACCTGGCCAGCTTCAACGCCACCACCACGATCCTCACCGAGGACGTGGGCATCGCGGTGGACGGCGGCTTCCTGCTGCTCGGGCGGGCCGAGGGCGCGCAGGCGCGGGGCTGCTCGCTGGCGGTGGCTGAATTCCTGGCGGCGGCATGAACGCTGCAGCCTCCCCCTGGAAAGCGGGCCACCTGCCCGGGCTGGCCGATCACGAAGTCGGCTGGCACACGCTGCGATTTGACGCCGCGCCGGGCCAGCCCCTGGACATCGATGTGCCGGTGCTCTCGCCCGAACAGGCCCACGCCCTGGCGCGGCGGGTGCGGCATTCGGCCCGTGACGTGCTGCAGGCCCTGCCCGTCTCGGCCATCATCGAACGGATCGACCGTGCCGTGGCCCGCCTGCTCGATGACACCGACCCGCTGCGCCGGCAGGCCGATGCCCTGCTGCCCCGGGTGACCGGCTACGACGCGACGATGGTGCGCCTGGGCCTCACCCGCTACCTGCATGCCTTTCGCGCACCGCAGCTGCATCGCTTCGTGAGCGAGGATTTCGCCAACCCCAAGGTGCTCGACGAATTCCAGCCCGCCACCAAGGGCGGCATGGTGCGCGCCTTCGGGCCGGACCTGCTGGTCCACCACTGGGCGGGCAACGTGCCCGGGCTGCCGCTGTGGAGCCTGGCCTGCGCCCTGATGGTGAAGTCCGGCAGCATCGGCAAGCTGCCCAGCGCCGATCCGGTGTTCGCGACGCTGTTCGCGCGGGCCCTCGCGCAGGTGGCCCCCGACCTGGCCGCCTGCTTCGCCATCGTGTGGTGGAAAGGCGGCGAGGCCGAACCCGCCGCCACGCTGCACGCCCAGGCCGATGCGGTGCTGGCCTATGGCGGCCAGGAAGCCATCGACCAGATCCGCGCCCAGGTGCCCACGCGCACGCGCTTCCTGGCCTATGGTCACAAGCTGGGCGTGGGCCTGGTGGGGCGCGCGGCGCTGGACATGCAGCGCGGCCCCGCCCTGGCCCGCCTGGCAGCCCAGGACGTGGCACGCTGGGAGCAGCAAGGGTGCTACTCGCCGCATGTGTTCTACATCGAGCGCGGGGCGCGCCTGACACCGCGCGAGTTCGCGCAGCATCTCGCGGGTGAACTTGCGGCGCTGGCCCTGCGCCATCCCCGGCCCGCGCTGCCCCTGGCCGACGCCGCAGCAGTGGCGCAATGGCGGCAATCCATCGAGGTGGCCGGCCTGCGCGGGGAGGCGTCGGCCAATGCACTGCTGGGTGACGAATCCTCGCCCTGGGCCGTGGCGTTCAGCGAGGACGCCCTGCCCCTGGCGCCGACTGCGGGCTGGCGCTGCATCCAGGTGGTGGCGGTCGATGACCTCGCGGCGGCCGCCGATGCCTTGGCCCCTCACGCACCTTACCTGCAGACCGCCGGCGTGGCGGTGGAGCCCCAGCG
>JACCEC012176410.1_pt1 | contig 11688 bp, 12 predicted proteins | sample 7450121 | NCBI WGS metagenome assembly JACCEC01 (sample SAMN15323455, study PRJNA562643) | freshwater metagenome | isolation source: river surface water | place: USA:Blue River Watershed | collected 2017-08-18 | reverse complement strand
TTACCCCTTTCAAATAGGGTCGAGGTTCTCCATTCCAAATATCATTATAATTTGCAGTAACTCCCCCACTGGTAGAAAAATAAACCGCATCCGTCAATTGATTGTTATAGGTTAAAACTAAACCGTTTGTAACATTAATGGCTTGATCCGTACTGGGATAAACTTCCGTTAACCCTTTATACACTTGACAGTCCGTATTCGCACAGAGATGATAATGATCCGCTTCAAACCGTCGCAAATTTCGTAACGCATAGGTTCGCGCTAAAACCGCCTGGGCTTCGATAGACGCATCCGGGGGCCAAGCTCCAATTTCATGAGGCACGACACCCCGTAAATAGGTCTCTAACGGCACATGATTAACCAGGGTGTAGGTTCCGTAAGCATCCGGTTGTAGTTGTAAACTTCCTCCATATACTAAAGGTTCGGGAGCATTGGGTTTTTGGCTAACTTGAATCACATTCTGAGATGTTGTAACCTCCAGTTGATCGCGGTTGTAGCGATATCCAGCGGCTGTCCAATAGGGGGTACGTTTTTGGGTAAGAACTTGGGTTTCTAAACTGGGAATTTTATAACCTTGGGCTTGTAAACTATTGATTAACCAACGTCGCAGCAGAGGGGTATTATAGACGCTACGTTTAGCCCAAACTTGCCAGCGATCCGGTTGAGCTAATTCGACTTCTAAGCCCAGCGATCGCCATTTTTGAGCGTCTTCTTCGGCATTTTCATAGCTGCGGTGGGTACTGAGTACAACTCGTTCTTCAACTTCAGGTTCGGGAAGGGGTTCAACACCCATTTTTAGGATGACGGTCTCTGTATGGAGTTGTTTGTCTCCTTGGGGACTTGGAAACTTTCGGGCTAAGTGATCTCCCAGTTGTGCTTTCAGAATCAATTGATCAGTGGGTTTTTCCTCAAAGTGTTGTACTACACCGATTTTTAACGTTGGGTTAGTGTTTTGAGATTCAGGGTTGGGGTCTTGGGCGAGGGTGGGAATGGGAGTCAGGATCAAAAATGACAAAATACTGAGTATCCTTATGGACAAAAAGAATCTAATCTTAGCCATATCTATATATTTTTTTCAATAGATTCAGTGTAGTTGGGATCAATATCATTAAAAAATATTACCAGTAAATCTCGCATATCTGGATCATTAATTGCACGTTCTAAAATTCTTAAAGGAGTAGATTTAGAACCATCTTCATAATAACCTGGCCCACAGAACAGATCAATATATGCAATTTTTGTCTTCCGTTTTTTTGCTCGTGGAATCATTACTTTAGCCCAAGCCCTAAAATATTTATCTACAATTTCAGTTTTCACTAAGGATTGTTCTTTTTGTTGCTCAAAGAAAGAATGATCTGGCATAAGTTTAGAAACATGGTTTTTTTTAATTATAACATCCAATAAAATCCGGCAATCCTTGACCCTTTAAGCTCAAAGAAACCGGACAAAATTAATATTTAGGATTAGGAATTAACGATTAATTACTAGGGGTTTGTTGTTGCCATCCCATCCATCGAGGATAACCATTTGCATCCCTTAATTGTAAGGTTTGATTTCCTTTTTTAATTTCTCCGACAATCAAACTTTGTTGTCCTCCCCAATTCACGCGCGTTCCCGTCACTTCGACAACATCATTGGGTTGAATTTGAAAGTTTTGTTGATCTAAATACCAAATAGGCCCAACATGAAGTCCGAGGGTTTCTGTATTGGTTTTAATTACTAAATACATCCCGTGAGGCATTCCCCGATTTCCTCCTTGTATTTCTGTTACGGTTCCTTGAATTGTTTCTACACGACTTGGATCATACATTGAACGGGAATATTGACCTTTTCTCCCCGGAGAATTCCCCATCCAACCTTGACCCATCATCGGATGATTTTGCCCCATCAATTCACGACAGGGGGGATCAAAATCGTTGTCCTCTGTCAAATTTTGCTGGGGAGAATTGAAGTTTGGCTGTGCAAATAAAGGATGGGAATAACCCAGAGAAATTAAAGCAATAGCTGTCGCGATCGCCAATCCTTTAATCTGAGTAGAAGATCGGTTAATTTTCATTGTCTATTTCCTCTGATAAATTTTAAATTGATATTAATAGTTTTAGTATAAAGTCTCCAGTTGCTGGAGAGTCTAGTCAAGTTTAGAAAACTTTAGAAAAAATAGCAAATATTGATAATCTAACCGGAAAATGATCCTGATGGTTTCCCTTTAGAATAAGAGACAAGGGTTGCAGTTGGTTTCAATTATGTTGATTGATTTTATAAATAATCCCAAGCTTCTATCCCATCCTGAACCTAATCTACAACATAGGCTTGTTGGGTTAATATGGGTTTAATCACTTCCCCTCAATCGGGTTCATCTTGCACTCATCAAATTCTCATGGGTTAAAATCCCTAAAAGGATATAAAATTTTTTCCAGTATAACCCACAAGAATAGTGTTATGATTCGCCGACGTTCAACTCCTTGGATTCATCAAAAATCACGATTTATCATTGCTAGTGTCGCTACCGTTGGTGCCGTGATTACTGCCTATTTAACCATTCTCAAACTGACCGGAGGAACAGCGGCTTGCCCAATCACAGGCTGTGATCAAGTTCTGTCAAGTCCTTATGCGGTTGTCTTTGGTTTACCCCTAGCTTTGTTTGGGTTTTTAGCGTATACAATCATGGCAGGGATGGCGGTTTCTCCTTGGTTAATTAATGCTGAAACCCACAAAAGTTTAAGAACCAAAACTGAAGATTGGACATGGGTATTGATCTTTGCCCAAGCATCTGCCATGATGATTTTCAGTGGTTATCTGATGTATTTAATGGCATTTGTCATTAAATCCTTATGTATTTATTGTATCGCATCTGCTATTTGTTCGGTGAGTTTATTGGTTTTGGCGATATTAGGTCGAGAGTGGGAAGATCGAGGTCAACTATTTTTTATTACCGTTGTTGTGGGAATGATTACGTTAATTGGAACCTTAGCGGTTTATTCTCCTATTAATAGCCCTCGTGCTGAAAAAAATCCGTTTAATATCACCACAATTTCTAACCCAGGAAATATTGAACTTGCTCAATATTTAAACCAATCTGGAGCTAAAATGTATGGGGCGTTTTGGTGTGGTCACTGTCATGAACAGAAAGAATTATTCGGCAAGCAAGCTGTAGAAAAACTGCCTTATATTGAGTGTGATCAAGGTGGAAAAGATCCTCAACCTGATGTATGTAAAGCTAAAAATATTCAAAGCTATCCTACTTGGGAAATTCAGGGTCAGATGTATTCAGGAGTTCAAAGTTTAGAAAAGTTAGCGAAGGTTTCAGGATATACGGGATCTCGTACTTTTGGAATTCGTTAGTTCTGGGGATTCGTCATTAACAAAGAAGAAAATAAACAATAAAGTAGAGACGTGCTATGGCACATCTCTACCGAAATTCAGATTGTTTGAAAACTATAGCAATCCGCGCCTTGTCTCCCAACCCTTACAGATTTTGATCATCAATCATTTAGACTTACTATATATCATCCAATCCAATAAAATTGGATTCACTAATTCCGGGGCTTCATCTTGGGGACAATGACCCACTCCTTCTAAACGAATAAACTGTTTCACCGTTGAATATTGGTTAAATTGTTCTCCAAGTTCTACAGGTTCCCAAGGGTCATCTGCTCCCCATAATATGATGGCTGAACAAGGTAATTGAGGTAATAAATCCTCCGGTAACGGCCCTTGAGAATAGCGAGTAAAAGCTGCAAAAACCTCTACTGCACCTTGATCTTGGGCAGGTTTTAACAGAATTTTGATTAAATCATCCGTAACCGCTTCATCCCGTTTATAAGCTTGTAATAAGACATTTTTAACGGTTTGAGGCGTTGCTAAAAGATTAAAAAAGAATTGATTAAACCAGGAATATTTTAATAATTCTTGAACAAAACTTGCACCATAATTTCGATACCAAGGCATTTCCGAACGTTTACGACTGTGTAATAATCTTAAAGAACAGTTTAATAAAGCTACTTCTCGTACAATATCAGGATCAGTAATAGCGGCTTGCATAATCGCAATACAACCGATAGAATTGCCGACTAAAAACGCTTTGTCTTGAACAATTTCTCGACAGAAATCAGCGATTTGTTGTCCCCAAGTTTCAAACGTATAACTGATTTTTTGATTCGGTGTTGGTTTTGCAGAGTCCCCAAACCCAATTAAATCTAACGCAAAAACTCGACAATATTTTGCCAATTCAGGAATATTTTTCCGCCAATGGCCCCAAGACGCGCCAAATCCATGTACTAGAACCACCGCAGGGCCATGATTACCCTCCCTGACATAACAAATGGGAAAATCATTCCAAATCCAAGTTTGCGGTACAGAGGTAGCCATCAACATAAATCTAATGGTAGAAGTTGGGATAAGTCAATCTTGGTAAGATTTTAGCTAAAACTAATAAATTCCGTAATAGCACGGTTAGCAATTGTCCCCCTGTTGTGTCAAAATTAAAAATTGTTAATCTCCTAGTGTAACGTAGCCCTCATCCTAAATGGTTTTGGAGTACGGATAACAACTGATTGCAAAATCCTCTGCTTTCATGCACTAGCTTACTGAATATTGCCTCGGATAGAATTCAAGATGACATCAACTCTCCCTGCAACTGCCGCTGTAGATTTTTTAGGTTCTGAAATCGTCCCTGACTATGAAACAGCTAAAGTTGTAATTTTACCCATTCCCTATGAAGCCACCACTAGCTATCGCAAGGGATGTGAAAATGGCCCCGATGCCTTGTTAAAAGCGTCTCATCAGTTGGAATGTTATGATGAAGAATTAGATCGAGAAGTATGTTTTGATGCTGGAATTTTTACCCATGCTCCCATCGCAGATACTCGCCACGGAAAGACGGTTTCAGCAGAAGAAATGTTGAGCGTGACTCAACAAACCCTGAAGACATTAATTGAAGAACAAAAATTTGTCATTTCCATTGGTGGTGAACATAGTATTACCGCCGGAGTGGTACAGGGATATCTTCAAGTTTATCAAGAACCGTTTACAGTGGTTCAAATTGATGCTCATGGTGATTTAAGACATGAATATGAAGAGACAATTCATAATCATGCTTGTGTGATGCGTCGCATTGTTAATATGGGATTACCAACGGTGCAAGTGGGAATTCGTGCTATTTGTCAAGAGGAAGCTGATTTAATTAAAGAGAAAAATTTAACCGTTTTTCGAGCAAGAGAAATGGCGTTTAATCTGGATTGGATTGAACAAGCGATCGCTAGTATTCCCACAGAAAAAGTGTTTTTAACTATTGATGTTGATGGCATTGACCCCAGTTTAATTCCTGGGGTGGGAACTCCTGAACCGGGCGGATTAAATTGGTATTCTACCCTAACGTTTTTAAAGCGTTTGTTTGAGTCTAAAGATGTGATTGGCTGTGATGTTATGGAATTAGCTCCAGTGGTTGATTCGGTTGTTTCTGAATTCACCGTTGCGAAGTTAACCTATAAATTAATTGGATATCAAGCCACGGCTAAGGGATGGATTAAACGTTAATCATCACCTGTCAAGGGTGAGAGGATTCTCACCCTAACAATCAAAGTTTAATCAGCTAAACATTCGATTAGAATTATAATTAAAATGGGTGCAACACTATCAAAGGTTAAACCTTGGGTTGAGAAACAATTAAATCTAAATACCATAAAACTTTTTTGAAAAGGTGGAAAGACTAACTATGCAGGGAATTTTAATTAATAGCTACGCTCCTGATTTTGAATTACCAGGCGTTGATGATCAAGTTCATCATTTAGGTCGATATTTAGAGGAATATCGAGCCGTTGTTGTTATTTTTATGTGTAACCACTGTCCTTATGTTCGTTATTATTTAAACCGTTTGAAACAATTGCAACAGGACTATCAAGAACAAGGAGTAATATTAGTAGGAATTAATGCCAATGATTCGACTCAATATCCCGATGATAGTTTTGAGAATATGAAAATTTTTGCTGAAGAACACGGGTTAAATTTTCCGTATATTCGAGATATTACTCAAGATGTTGCTCATTGTTTTGGTGCGAGTAATACCCCGGAAATTTTCCTATTAGATCATCAAGGAATTGTGCGTTATCGAGGTTTAATTGATGATAATCCAACGTCTGCTGAAGCCGTCACCCAGCTTTATTTAAGAAATGCCTTAACCCAACTTCTCAACAACGAACCCATTACCCTAGAATACACCGATGCCATCGGATGTTCGATTAAATGGAGACATTAAAACAGGTGTAGGATATTGTTAAGCATCTTACTCCTGAGTTTAGGCTCTTGCGATAGAACATGGATAATTCAACATTAACGCCAACTATTCAAGATATCAATGTGACGTTATTGCTTTTGGGTGGCTATCAATATAACATCACATTACCCTCAAATTCCCCTTTACTTTTAAATTTATTAAATGCAGTGGTTCATCGAACCGAAAAAAATCGAGATGAACCGCCTAAATTATTTCAAATTCCCGTCAATGGACAGCAGCAAGCGTTATGGTTTTCGAGTGATTCTTTAGTGGGAGTGATCACAGAACCTCCTATTTTTATTAAAGCTCAAACTCCTACCCAACCTGCTACTCCCAAAACGGAAATTTTTAAAATTAAATATTGGCAAATTGATAATTTTTTATCTCCAGAAGAACATCAAGCCCTTCTCGATTATGCCATTAAACAAGAAGGAAATTATGAATTAACTGGCCCTGCAACAAATACCCCAGACTATCCCGAACATCGAGATTCTTTAGTATTATATTATTCTCCTGAATTTGCAGATATTATTCTTAACCGAGTTAGGGCTGTGTTCTGGAAAGCATTAGAAAAACTAGAAATTCCACCCTTTCCCATTACTCATATTGATGCTCAACTCACCGCCCATAATCACGGTCATTATTTCCGTCTTCATAATGATAATGGTTCAGAACGAGATGAAACTCGGATGTTAACCTATGTTTATTATTTTAATCGAGAACCGAAAGCTTTTACAGGGGGAGAATTATTACTTTATGATACACAATGGCAAGGTCAATATGCCTATTCAAAATTAGAAAATTTTCAAACTATAGAACCTTTAAATAACAGAATTATCTTTTTTTATAGCGGTTTAATGCACGAAGTTTTACCCATTTCTTGCCCTTCTAAACGGTTTGCAGATAGTCGATTTACCATTAATGGTTGGGTGCGAAAATGAATTTCTCTTAAAACACTAGAAAATTAACATCTGTTCCCTATTCCCTTTCTCAAACCGAGATAAAACGACCTTGAAGTTGTTCTGGAGGAATATTAGCAACAATCCCTAAAATTTGATTTGAACCTGCGACTCGAATAATAGTTTTAGAGGAATAAAAATAGGGATCTGTTGATAATTCTAAAGTTAAATTGGCAGGTGTTAAACCATCTGTTAATCCAATTTGATCAAGAGTAGGTTCAAAATCGTTAATGAGATCGGCTAACAATTCCAAGGAATTATTATCAGCTAAAGACAGAATAAATAAATCCGAATCGATTCCTCCGGTTAAATAATCAGTTCCTAAATCTCCACTTAAGGTATCATTTCCGGCTTCTCCAGAGAGAAAATCAGTCTCTTGACCTCCGGTTAAAAAATCATTTCCTAATCCCCCATAAATCAAGTCTAAACCTAAATTCCCATAAAGATTATCATTTCCTTCGTCTCCATAAAGATGATCATCTTGTTTTCCCCCAAATAGATGATCATCTCCCTGTAAACCTTGGAGGGTATCATTTCCTTGATATCCATACAAAAAATCATTATTAATTGTGCCAATATTATGATCATTTCCACTATAGGGAAAAGGATTAATGATTTGATTAATCCAATCGGCAAACACCGAAACTCTGGTATCAGACGCATATTCACCAAAGCTAGAATCTAGGGAATCTGTAACATCAACACCCGCTTTAGCTGATGGAAAACCTGTGGAGGTTAGACCCGCTATTTTACCATTAATAAAAGCAGGCCCCCCTGAATCCCCTGGACTAATGCTAACTTCAGATAATCCCAATCCTAAATCATGAATACCAAATTCTTGCCCAAAGGCATCATTTTGGGGTAAGCCATTATCAAAATCATAAACTAATTGTTTCCCCGACGCCATATTATAATAATAGGGATAGGTATTAAATAATTCGCCATAATTTTCATAACGATTGTATCCCATGCGTTTTGTTGTAACCGGATCGGAATCGACATTTTTTCCTAAATTCCCGGTAGCAATTCCACCATAGCCTACTTTTTGAATTGTTTGTCCGATTTCATCAAACCCGGTATAAATTTCATAACGGTTTGCTGCTGCGGGTGCAGGTTCAGAAAGTTCTAAAATCGCAATATCATTGTTATAATTAGTATCAGAATACCATTCAGGATGAATATAAATTTGAGAAACGGGGATACTAACTTTTCCTGAAGGTAAATTAAAATAAACCGTATATTCTGAAGGAGAAATATAATCCGGTTGCCCAAATTCATCCGTTACACAATGGGCAACTGTTAAAATATGACGTCCAGTTATTAATAATGAGCCGCTACAACTATGATTATCAATTCCGAGAATTTGGACGACACCATCTAATCCTGTTCCCGGTTGTACAATATAAGCAGGATCGTTAGGATTAGAGCTAGGAATAGAAAGGCGAGGTTGGGGGGTGATGATGGGGAAAGAAATTGACATTTTGCTCAACTCAAATTAAGGTAATTTAGGGAGATCTAGTCTTGATATTCAGACTAGAATAGAATTGAGGTAGACCTTGGATTTCTTCATTTTTTTTAGAATAATCTTGTAAAAGGGTTAATTTATATTAACATAAATAAAAATCTCTCAATTCCAGAATCCTCTATGGCAGCAAACGTTGAAATTTATACTTGGAGTACCTGTCCTTTCTGTATCCGAGCTAAAGCATTACTGAACAAGAAAGGGGTAGAGTTCACTGAATATGTGATTGATGGGGATGAAGATGCACGAGATCAAATGGCACAACGAGCTAATGGCCGTCGTTCTGTTCCCCAAATCTTTATTAATGATCAGCATATTGGGGGTTGTGATGATATTCACGCCTTAGATCGTCAAGGTAAACTTGATCCTTTATTAAATTAATTCTATCCTAAATCCTGGCTGTTTGACAATCCTTATTGATTCAATAAAGCTGGCAAATACCAGGATTTAATCTTGTTCTTCTGCTCTAATGTCCGTCTAATTTGTTCACCCTTTTTAGTGTAAATAACGATGAAATTTGCCTTCATCATTGACCCCATCGAAAAATTAAATCCCAGTCATGATAGTAGTGTAGCTTTAATGGAAGCCGCGCAAGTTTTAGGACATGAAATTTGGGTGACACAAGCGCATCAATTAAATGTTATTGAGGGTCAAACCTGGGCACTTTTAACGCCAGTTCAACTGACTCCAATTGTGAGAGATCAGGATCATTGGGTTGTGGTTGAACCTTGGTTTTCTGTGGAAAAACCGAGTTTCCAACCGTTAGAAAATATGGATGCTGTGTTCATGCGAACCGATCCCCCTGTCACCATTCCCTATCTCTATGCAACCTATCTTTTAGATTATATTAACCCTGAAAAAACCTTAGTCATAAATTCAGCTCATGGGTTAAGAACTGCCAATGAAAAAATGTACGCCCTACTCTTTAAAGATTGTATTCCGAAAACCATTGTCAGTCGAGATAAACAAGTGATTCGAGACTTTGTTGAACAAGAAGGGGCGGCCGTTTTAAAACCGTTAGGCGGAAAAGCAGGAGAAGGAATTTTATTTTTAGAACCTAGTGATCGCAATTTTAATTCTTTAATTGAAATTAGCACCCAACAAGGGTTATATCCGGTGATGATTCAACGATTTTTACCAGAAGCTAAGGAAGGAGATAAACGAATTATTCTGTTAAATGGCGAACCCATTGGTGCAGTCAATCGCATTCCGACAGGTCAAGAATTTAGAGGAAATATGGCAGTAGGGGGACGAGTTGCAAAAACAGAAATTACAAATCGAGAATATCAAATTTGCCAACAATTAGCCCCTCAATTAATTAAAGATGGCTTATATTTTGTTGGAATTGATGTGATCGGAGGCTATTTAACAGAAGTGAATGTCACCAGTCCAACGGGAATTCGAGAAATTGATTTATTAGAGGGAGTTTCGTTAGGAGAAAAAGTAATACAATGGGTCGAACATCAAATTAAAACTCGTTGATCATCTTAGCGAGTATAGGGTTCAATTTTTCGGAAGATTTGGGTATTTTTTATCCAAGGAATGACTCGTCCAGGGTAATAAATTTTAGCAATAAAAGGGGGGTGATTATTTAAAGCAAATTTTGTCATTCTAGGCAAAGTATTGACAAATGTTAAAGCGATCGCATCTCCTGACAAGTTTGTTGAAGCTAAAACAAATACCTTTACATTAGCTTGAACAATACTCAAAAGTTGAGAGGTGCGATAACCAATCCTTTCATCCTTTGTTAAAACAACCCACTGGCGATTTCCAACTTCGATCAACCAATCTTCATCCCTAATATTCTGGGGAAAATGATCATCATGGATTTCAACTCTAGCACCTGCTTCTCTTAAAGCTTTTGGAACTTTATCTCGACCTAAGCATCGATCAATAAAAAAGATTACGGGTTCAGTTTTACTCATGCTACTAAGTCTAATTCGCAACGAATTCCTTCTTCAATTAAGGTGCGATCACATTGATAATCAATGGCTAATTCATCAATAGATTCTCCAGCTTTATACCGTTCTGCTAAAATAATAGTGGGAATTCCTGTTCCCATTAAGACAGGACGACCAAAGGAAATATAAGGATCAATCACAACAATTTTCGGAGCATTTTGATCAAAATTTCGAGTAAAAGGAAATAGTTTAATCGCTAATCCTGATGGATCTCGTTCAATTCTACTTAAAAATTGGTGGAAAACTTCCTTCAAAGCTAATTGACCTGTTAAAGAAACATTTAATAATTCTCCAAACTGTTCAACAAATAAATTAACACCATCGGTTTGAAATTCTAATTGTGCTAAGGGGTGTGGTGCAGAAAATTCTTGATTTAGATAATCTAAAGCGGCACGAACTTTAGCTAAAGGGACTTGATGAAGTCGTCGAATAGCACTTAAAACATGAGCTTCAATTAAATTAGTAAAAGATAGTTGTTTCTCAGAAGGAGAAGGTAATTCAATTAAGGGGGTAAAATATTGTTTTCCTTGGCGAGTCGGATAATAACGACCATAGACCCAAGATCTCAAAGTTCCGGTCGGAAGTTGCAAATATTTTGCTGCTTCTGTTAAAGAATAATTAGGTAAATCACGAACCTCTAAACGAATTGACATTATCTGTAATCCTTAAACCATTTTTACTCAGGTTCACAACTGTTTATATTATAGCTTTTTATGTTAAAATTTTACTCATATTTTGATGACAGATTTCAGAACAACGTTGTTTTTAACGCGGTTCTTAAAAACTGGTTTTTTTAAACAGGAGAAACGATGACAACAGACAAGAAACTTGGAATTGCTGTAATTGGGACAGGATTCGGTAAAAAAGTTCATATTCCCGCTTTTCAAGAACACTCTAAAACCGAAGTTGTAGCGGTTTATCATCGAGATTTAGAAAAAGCAAAAGCCATCGCTTCTAGTCATAATATTCCCCATG
>JACCEC011735294.1_pt1 | contig 11692 bp, 11 predicted proteins | sample 7450121 | NCBI WGS metagenome assembly JACCEC01 (sample SAMN15323455, study PRJNA562643) | freshwater metagenome | isolation source: river surface water | place: USA:Blue River Watershed | collected 2017-08-18 | reverse complement strand
TCATCCGAAAAAAAATCGACCAATTTGGGGTTCGAACCCAAGACCTCACGATTAACAGTCGTGCGCTCTAACCAACTGAGCTAATCAGTCACAATTTTACGCCACCCTCTCACAGGGGTAAAACGAATCAACCATCTATTTAGAGTTTGATTCCAAACTTCTTAGCCGCCGAAGAAATATTCATCTGCTTTTCTGGTAAAATATCAAACTTTCCAGTTTCTATAATAACATTTTTCTTTACTTCTTTCAGAAACTCTTGAAACCACTTCATTTCTTGTTCTATATCGATTTTACGAGTACTTTTCTTTGATTCTTGGAGCAATAATTCACGAAATTCTTGTTCTGTACGCAGATGAGCAATATAACCATGTTTTGTTTTCTTTTCGATTACCATTGAAAGATCAATATTTGGATACGCTATTGACTGTAATGTCTTTGATTTATAATTATAGAGATACTGTTGTTCCTTCTGTGTATTACACTTATTAAAACCACTAAATATTGCTACACCCCAATCTGCCATTTCTAGACATTTTCCTGATCCTTGATTTAAAATCTGTTTTTGAGGCGTATAGGTAAATCGCTGTGATGCTGGATACCCCTTTTTACATTTCTGTAAAAGATTCTGACTACCATCCGAAGTTAGACAAAACTCTCCAGAAGACCCTTCCACGGAAATAGGTTGATTCTTTGCCTGGAAGGCCGTGCTTCCCATCAAATCACTACATTTTGGCATCTGCGCATTCCCTTCGCCACTCATTGTACAAACTACTTTTCCTTCACAAGAGGAACCATTTGGTGAAACACTACAACATTGGGTATTCCCCCCACGTGTCACATAAGAATATGTTCCTGTCGGACAGGAATCAACCGTTAGGACATCTGTAAAGGTTTCAATGCCAGAACGTTGAATGAGGCAAGTTTTTGGCCAAAAATATACAATTGCCATTGTCAATATTACCACAAAAACACCTATGATAACGAGTTGATACATGTAGGGTGTTTCTCCTACTAAGCATATCTATATTTTCTTTCTTCTTGTTTTAGTTTCTCACTCTCGGTTTGAATATTTACCGTATATAAAATTGTAAATAAAATTCCTACTAAAATTATGCCACTTGTAATACCATAAAATACATAGTCATTGTTTATAATTGAGGTTGTAACAATTCCTTGCGCCGTATTTGTGGCAACATTTCTGGCGGTATTTGCCGCCGTATTTATGGCATTTGCCACCACATTCTTTGTATTCCTTGCGACAACTTCTACGACCTCCTCTGGGGCCTTTTTCATGAACCCCACCAGGAATTTTATGGCGTAGGCAATAAAAATAAGACCAAGAACAGTCCCTACCACAATTACAATCCATTTTGTAATATCGCCAGCAGAAACACTCGGCGTTTCTGGGGTGCCACGCAAGGCCTCATCGGCCGCCTCTAATTCCTTATCCAGACGTTCCCCTGTTTTTGGATCAATTAAGATTCGTTTTTCCCCATTTTTATCCGTCTTAATATCTTTGGAAGGATTCAAAGGAATACATTTGTAGTTCTTGGCATAATTTGTCGTATCGGTACGTTTTTGGGGAATGACGGTAAAACCGGTAATTTTGGTAAATCTGGTTTTAAATTCCGTCTCGCCGATCGCCGGATTTGTGGTGTAGGTGGAATAAAATCCTTTGGTCGCTTGCGTGGAAAAGACTGGATTCTGCTTACTTCCATCCGCATTCAGGGTAAATTGTAAGAGAGGATAATAGGTACGAAATGTCTTTGCGCTGACTCCGTTGATAAAGGCCGAGAATTCAGACGTATTATTCTGAAAAGGGAGTTTGATGGGAGTTTCCCAGTAGGCTACGCTAATCAGTTTTCTTTCGTAGGCAGATCCGTCTTGAATTTCCAGACAGGTCGAATAGGTGTAATAGTCGCCATTGTAAAATATATCCTGGAGGATTGTTTCTTTTCCACGGAGTATATTTAAGAAGGCATTCTCGTGTTTTTTGGGGGCATAATTGATTCCAGCACCGTAAAGTGGTAGAATCAGAACCACATAATTTGCCGAGGTTCCACCGGTCACTGGCATCCCCCAGATTTGAAATTCTCCCATGGGGGTAACTTCAGACAGATTCTGATGAACCGGCTTTCGGATACAAATATCGGTGACATTATATTGGTTTCCTTCATAAATAAAGGAATGACCCGTTCCAATATCCTCTACGCAGAGGGTATCGCGATGTAATTTATAGAGACGACCAATGCCTGGGAACTGAATGGTCAGCTTTTCACCAGAATATGGTGCGGTGGTCGTATTGCTGGGTGTTTTTGAAAAGGGTTGGACTAAGACTGGAAATCCAGAATTCCCAGATGGGCAGACTTTATCTGCTGGAATTACATTTGTCGCAAATCCTTCACGGATATCTTCATTGTCATGTGTATAGGCAGGTGTTCCATACGAGGAATCTATTGACTTTATGGAGGACTGATGATTACCCATCTACCTATTTCCTACTTAGATGATGGATGGAATATACGTAGGACCGTCAAACTTATAGACATCCACGGTTCCAGTTTTTCCAAGGCCACGGATCTGAACGGTTTCTCCTCCAAAGAGTTCTTCACAGCCAAGATCCTCAGAGCAGTCACGTTTCGCAACGGTAATGGGGACCTGAATTGGATTATAAGAATCCGTACGTGTATAGTAATTAAAACGGTCGTTACTTCGCCCTGTGCGTCGTCCAAAGAGGGGGAGTAATTGATCTTCTGCCTTGATATAGCCCATTTGTTGGTAGGCTTCAGGATATCCTCGTGCCGGCATATTAATGGCCATTGCACCAGGGGGGATAATGGCGCCACGAAGGTCTGGAATGGTCTGCCACATACGATAAGGTTCGGGGGCACGTGTATAACGATCATCTCCACCGCGAACATTTACATTCACATCGGTATGGACCGGCTGTTTTGTAATATATTTTGAGGGTGAAGCCGATGTATGTCCCATATAAAAGAAGACCCCAACAATAACAATTACACTTATAAGAATTACAATGCTCGGTGTCATACAGACAACCCCTGGGGGGCATTTTTTGACCATCTGCGCTTTCTATGTTAGAACGTATAATAACATTCAAAAATAGACTGGCATAGCCATACCAGAATTATCTCCGCGACCGGGTTCGAACCAGTGACCTATTGATGACTTCACTCGCAGTTTATAGAAAACTACAGTCAACCGCTCTTCCACTGAGCTACGCAGAGAGATATACCATACTTGGTATAAAATTGATTCGAAACTTGGCTTTAAGTGGAATTATAACTTCCAACACTTACAAGAAATGCCGCCGTTTGCTGAGTCGTACGAAACCATTGAGCCGCCGTGTACCCACACGGACTATTATAATGAAGTTGAACACCTATGCGGAAACTTGAAACAGAAGTTTCCATTTGTAACTGAAAAGAACAAATTTCATCATGTATGTGCCTTCTTTGATCGTAAGGGCCGTACCACGATTATGGGAGAAAATATGATGCTGAATCGGAACACCTATCCTCTTTCTGTACATGCCGAAGTGAATGTCATGAATAAGCTCAAGATGACTCCGCCGCATATTGTCAATATGGAACGTACCGTGTTTGATATGCTTGTCATTCGTATTAGCCGGATTGGAAAGCTGGGGAGTTCTCGCCCCTGTTACCATTGCCTTCGCCACTTGGCCGCAAACAACGATGTGCGAATTCGCTATGTGTATTACAGTAATCACGACGGAACGGTATCACGTGAAAAGTTTGAGGATATGGTTCAGTCGAAGGAACGTCATATTTCATCTGGTCATATGTACCGTAGCCGTGGGGTGGATCGTAGCCCTGAACGTGAAGCGGAACGTATGCTTGTGAAATTGTGAATTTGTATTTATGAAATTATAAACTCTCTTTTTTATTGTTTTCCAAACATGTCATTAAAGGTATCCAAGAGTTGCTTGCCGTCATTCAACATAGGTTTCATGGTGTTGAGCATTCCCATGAGGCTCTTCTGGGTTTCCATGAGTTTCTGGGTGTCTTCCGTCATGGCCTTGACTTGGTCTGGATTGAGTCCCTTGAGAGCATTCATCAGAGTTGTTCCAGCGTCAATATGAACTCCTCCTTCGAGTTCCGTGGGGATTTGACCGAGTTTAAATTCACCAGCCTTTCCATTCTGAAATCCAGAACCTGTTTTGGGGGCATCCTTTTTTACTTCGGCAGCAACCGCAGGAACTGATGCCTGAGAATCAAGTGTCTGTTGTAAAACCTGGGAAACAGATGTCGCATTTACAGAAGCTGGCTGATCATTTGCGGAGGTTACTTCATCCTTATTTGGTGTTCCATTACTTCCTGCTCCAGCGTCACCAGTTGCGTCCGCAAATCCTTCCGCAAATGAGGCAGATAAGACACCCTGAACGCCAGGGGCCCCTTGTAGGCCTTGAATACGCTTTATAATCTGTGTAACAGGTCCTTGTTGGGTGACCATCACAGAATCTTCCGCAGGGGCAGTAAATCCTTCACGTCGGCGAAAGAGGCCAACAAGAGTAGGATATAAGAGTCCAGAGAGAATCATAACCGCTACCGCAATTTCCATTTTGACTTCAAGGCCAAAGGAAATGAGGCCGATGGCAATTCCAAACAATAGACTTGAAACTCCCATGTAGAAAAACGCATAGAATATAAAAAAAGCAACTACGCTTGTTAAGAATGGCTTCTTTGATAACATTTCTTTCATATTTGGCATTTGGTTCTAATCCTATTAGATTCCTACATTATCCACGGAGTAAAGGTACAACCACATTTTTTAGAGCCCAATAGAGTGCTCCGCCTAAGGCGGCACGCGCCGCCATTCCAAGGGGGGTAAAGTCACCACCGGGACGGAGTAGATTTGGTAAATAGGTAACGATAATAACATTAAGGGCAGGAAGAGTCACAAGGAAGACAATAATTGCCACCATAATTGGTTCTCGAAGTTCATCGAGCCATTGCCCTTGCCAGTTCTTCTTTGGTTCGTTATACATGGGGGGAGTATAGGTTGGAATTTGACCAACATTCATATGGCTTTCGTAATGACCGTTATTATATGCCATGGGTTGTTGGGTTGGAACGGATTGATACGCCATCATCCGTTGAAAATCCGCTGGTGTCGGGTGATCACGACCAATAAGATGCGCTGTTGGGACAGCAGGATCGGCCGCCTGCGGATATGTTGAATATTGAGCGTTGGCGTTTTGAATAGGGGCGCGGTTTCCCATGGGTGGGGGGATGTTTTGTCCTTGACTCATCACCGGATTTCCACCACTTGGTTGATTCAGATCGGATAGAATTGACTGTACAATATTACTATCTAAATCACCTGGACTTCCATCTAAATCTGCTAAGAGAGTTCCTTGACCACTCATTGTTCCTGTTAATTTTATGAGGCATTAATTGTGTCCAGCTGACGCACTTGTTCCCAGGTAAAGGGTTCAATAAGATCACTCGTGTCGCCTGGGCAATCAACTGTTTTTTGATGAAATTGATAGCATTGATCTTTAATTTTGAAATATTTCCCACTTACGGATTCATATGCCGGTGTCTTAAAACCAAAACAATCACCGCCCTTACACATTGGTCGAAAGAGAGTTGCGAAAAATAATCCCAGTAATATCGAAAAAAATGTATCAAATCCTTTTAATTTAAATACGTCTGAAATCATACTTCCTACCATTTCATAAAAAAAGAAATATTACATTCCGATAGGAAGGCTTCCCAATGAAATTACTGGAACATTTACAATTTATCCCATTTATTCTTGCCTTTGTGTTTGGCCTTTACTTTGTACTTCACCATAAGCCAGAGAGTCAAAGCCGTATTCCCAAGTTTCCTCACCCCAGCAACGTTGAAAAAATAACCTATAAGGATCATAATGGGTTATGTTTTCAATATACGGCTGAATCGGTAGATTGTGGAACTGTAAAGGAAAAATTAAGTGATTATCCTCATATGTAAAATATAAGGCCTTTACTTAGCCCATTTTTTGTACGACAAAATTTGTTTGATTTCGGAATCCGACATTCTGAAATCCTCCACGCCCTCGTTTTGCTCGTGTTCGAGCTGCAATAATCGCAGCCTTTCTTGCTTCTGCTTTCCGCTGCGCCTCTTCTTCATTCACTGGTACTGCTGGGACATTTGCGACTGGGGCATTTGCTGCGACCGCAGTTTCCTTTGGTTTCATTTTTTCTGCGCATCGCCGGCGTTCTTCTTCAATGGAGGCTGGATCCATGGCCCAGGATAATTGCCATGGGAAGGAGGTTGATTGTAACATATAGACCGGATCCCAGTTTTTTCGTGTTTCATGCTTATTTTCTGGATCCAAGTCTCGAATTTCCAGTGGTTTGGGTGGTTCGACAATGGTCCGTGATGGGTGGGCAATACAGACATATGCTTGTTCCGCATCACGAACTCGAAGATTTGCGCTCAGAATATCGTTTTTTGTGACACCTGGAACTCCACTTTTATAATTATGATACACTTCCGCAGAGTCACGCCGTGCCTGCGCAAGATTTGCCTGCGCCTGCTTAATTTCTTCAAACCGCTTCTTGTAATTTTCCACAATCATTTCACGCGACGCAGGTAATACTTCAGCAGGTACAATGGTTCGATCATTCTCCCCCGGGTTTATTGCAGGGGCATAGTAATCTCCTTCTTCCGTATATGTAAATTTCTTCGGTTCAAGTGTGCGTGCTTCTACCCATTCAAGTCCCGTGGTGGGTTGTTTTTTTACTTTGGGTGGCATCCTGTTAAGAATAGGGTTAAAATAATTCTTTTTTCTACCCAATGTAGTCAGAAGATCTTCAAATGGCAGAACCACTTCTCATTGGATTAAGTTTTGCTTCAGGAAGTGTCTTATTTTTATTTTCAATTTTATATGGCTGGATCATTATCAACTACTTTCAAAGTAGTGCAACATGGCCAATATGGGTCCTAATGCTATCCATATCCTATGTAATGGCATTCGGATGGAATTCAATCGCACAAAAAGTGTCTTGTAATACAATACAACCAGGGCATATTGCAAAAGCAAGTGTTCCAACACTTCTTGCAATGACTGGAGGACTTCTTTTATCTACCTTCCTTTCTTCCCCTGTTACAAAATCACTCCCCCTTGATATGCAGTCTGGCCCAATGTCAAAGTACATTGCAATTGGGTTTTATGCCTTCTGGGCTGGAATGTTTGGGGGTGTAATTGGTGCCGGATTATCACAAAGTTGTCCAGGGAAATAAGGCGTTCTAATCATCGCTCATCGGAAGGGCCTTTCCCAAAAATATATATTGGGGAACTCCATCTTCAATATCACCGCTATTATTCAGAATATAGTAGCCAGACTTTCGTTTTCCAACACCATTTCCTTTACTATTTTTGAGAACCACAGGGATATTTTCAGAAATAGATCCATCGTCCATAAAAATCTTTAAAAATAAGATTGCGAGTATATAACTCACCACGGACCAGAAAATCATAAACATCCATACAGGCATCCAAGTGTTTTTCTTGGGATCTCGGCCAATCCCAAATTCCTTCCAATCACCGTTTTCTTGAAACATGAATTCTGGTTTTCCGAGAAGTACAATGGCGACTCCCAGCAAATAGAGAAACCCTGCTAAAAGTAATGTCTTCATAGGTGCGCCTCCTTTTTACCCTGTATATCTTTTTTTCAAGTTTATTCATCCCCATCTTCTTGATGGTTGCGATTGTCATACCCTGCGTCAGCAACATTATGAGCATCATCGATTCCCATTTCCATACGTTCCATATTGCGCTCACGCATCTGACGTTCAAGTTCATCATATTCTTTATCATACTTCCAAACACCTTTTCCAGCCATTTGTGACCAGATACCAATTCCAAGACGTCGTTGAATCATATTGACCTTCTTTTGATCTTCATCATCATAGTCAATCATTCGAATAATGGATCGACGATCTCGTTCATTTGCCTTGGCGACCTCAAGTTTGATTGTCTCAAGACTATATGACATGGCTTCCCCACGGTATTTCATCAAAAGTTGAATTATAAATTTTTTCAATTCACTTGCAGCACCTCCTTCTTCCCCACGAATCCGTGCGCGCCCTGGTGTCCCAACTGGCTGTGTGTTCATATTGAGCAAGGACGCAAGGGGACAATAGAGGAATACACGCATAATTTCTTGTAAGAAGGCACCTCCAAATTTAATATGTGATTTTCGTAATTCTGCATAAAAGGTAAGAATGCTTGAAATCTGCGCAATAAAATAATTCATTTTATTTTTTCCAACATCTCCAAGGGTTTCAATATTTAGATCCTTTGTAATTCCATTATGTGCTACTAAGAACTCTCCAAGTTCTTTGCGGTGATCATCCGAGAGATCATATTCTTTTGGAAGGTTTTCCAGGCCATCGGTCGTATATCCAAGCAAGGAACGCTCAAAGGTCACCAGGAAATAAGAACGAAGGACTTCCATAATTTGCTGTGGAGACTGGGATGCAAGTCGATCAAGAGTTTGTATCATAATTCGACGCTCATCTTCTTTCAAAAGCATCTTAATTACACTTTCTGCGTTCGAAGAAATCTCAGAAATCGGTCCCAAGGCTTGGGCAATTTCAAGTTCGGTGGAAGTATTTCGTAGCTTTTCCAGATTTTCGAGGGTTGCATCAATGACTTCGGACCAATTCTCCACAGGAGGTGGCTGAATTTGCTGAAGACTTGCGAGGAAATCTTCACGTGTGAGTGGCATGGGAGATTTATAAAAGTGAAACTTTGTATATTTATGAGTTGTAGCAAGAAGATCATCCAGACGTTCTCGTGTAATTTCTCCAATCTGCTCAATCACACTTTGACGTAATACATCATCCGATACTTCCTGGGCAACAGACTGCCCCTTTTTATTGAGTATCATATCTGGAAAATAGTATTCAGGTAGAATTTTCAGTCCACACCAATCACACATAAGATCATGACTTAGTTCGTGGGGGAGGCCTTTACGATCTCCCTGGTAACAAAGGGATAAGAAAATACGATGGGCAACATCCAATTGAACTTCAGCGCGAATATCAAGGGGGATACGTGTTTGATATGGGAAAAAGGCCCATCCCTGGCGTTCATTTGGTCGAGCAATGGAGCGTGTGCGTGGAGTATAATTTACAAGATCTGGGGCCTTTGATTCATAAAACAGATTTGGTTCGCCAATCGGTACCGAACAGCATGTTGCATTCGCAAAGGGACTATTTTTTATGACCGTCGCATGCTGTTTTGAGATACCATGAAGGGCTGAAATGTATTTGTTGGCAAGCAATATATCTCCAACGGAACCGTTTGTTGCCGATCGAACTGCCCCCTGTGCCACAAGATCTGCGTCTCCTTCAAACGCAGATGAAATATAAGGTTTATATGTGGGGCGAACCTTTTCACTTGCACGAGATTTGACCGCATCCCCTCCAAAGATTTCCACCAAATATTTCCGTTTCTTCTCAAGTTCTGACTGACTAATTGCATCATCGGATATATGTTTAATAAAGTACGAAAGAGATTGTATAATCTGTTCATTTCGCTTGGTAATACTGTTTTCACGCATCCAAGATGTATTTCGCCAGGGTTCCTTATTTGCCGGCATTCCTGCGATTGCGCACGCAAGATATTTAATTCCAACAGAATTTTCTGGAGTTTCATCAAGGTCAAGAGGATATCCCTTAAAGCCTGCTTCGCATCCTGGAAGAGTATGGCGAACCATATATTCTGGCATGACTTTCTGAATCTGAAAAAGGGTACAGCAAGCTACAATCGAAACCTTTTTCATTGCCATAAATTCATAATATTGTAATTCAACCATCTGATCCGATCCGGCCTTTTTTGAAGCACGTGCCTTAAATTTTGCAAGCGTATCTTCACGTGTAAGCTCATTATATTCTTCTTGAGATTTCATTACAATTTTACGATAATCTTCTGGGGGAGGATAGACACCAATTCGTTCGCAAATCTGGCGAGTAATATCATAGATTTTCTGTTGATCTGGATTTTCAAACTCGATATCATTTTCACGAATATCTGGGGTCCCAAGGGCAAGATCAATCTTTTCCTTTTCAATTTCATCTTCATCGACCAATTCACTGCGACCCATCATAGGACGGCCTTCATCGTCAAATTCAATATGGGTATCGTAATCAAGGGTGGCAATTGGTTTCCCACAGTTGCGACATATATGATTTCCTCCATAGGTACCTCCAGCATAGTTTAAGATAATCTGCTTTTGAATGGATTCATGCTCACGTGGGTGAAGGAATTGTTGGACTTGGAGGAGTTCATGGTGACAGAGTAGTTCCTTATTACAGAGATTACACATGACCCAATTGTCTTTGCGACCGCCTTGATATAATGTTACAAAACGAGCAAGAAGAGCAAGGCGATCCCCATCATCCTTTGTTTTTCGCACAAGTTCAAGTTCTTTTACGTGGCGACATGGGTTGACTTTGGGAGCAAGTCCGCGACTTTCCTCATTCTTTTTCGCAATCTGGGCTTCACGAACCACACGTAAAAAGTCATCGCGCGCCTTGCGGACCATCTCACGCTGAATATTTGTAGGATCTTTTGAAAGTGCTGCCAAAAAGTAGTCCTGGGCATAGAGCAACATATAACCAACATGCGCAAGATCAATTCCTTTATAACTTGGAATCGCCGTATGAAGATTTTCCATAAGAATACGGAGGGGTTCGTGACTGGCAAATACAGACTGTAATTGCTCTAAAAAGGAGGGTAGGATGGAGGTCGCTTCAGGGGCTTCTTGGGGAGTTGTGGAACGAAGTTGCGCAATAATACGGCGATATTTTTGGATAACCTTTTCCACACGAGAATTAAAGACTTGTGACTGTTCTTGTGTTAATTCGACATGGTTCATTCCAAGATCACTTAAGATATGATGGAGATCTCCTTGACCACGTGGATGGAAAAACTTGAGAATCTGATCAAAGTATTCTTCAAAGAGAACATTTGCAAAGGTGACGCGTGAAGGGTCAAGAATAAGAATTTTGCGTACATCCCCACTTTCATATTCACCACCATATTCTTTTATAAGTTCTTTTGTACTTTTTGAATTTATCGAGGAACGTTGAATATCTTCAAATAGTTTTCCAGTGCGCGTGGAACCAATACTTGTTGCAGCTTGAATTGGAAAGAGGGTATAACTTATAAGATCAGCACGATCGCCTTCGAGAATTACATTTCCACCAACGGTGCGCGTATCTTCAAGGCCACGACGAGCTTCTTGAAGAATTGGTCCAAGAACTGTTTCATTCATCAGCACCGTCTTTTTTTTGAACCCCTTCTTTTCATAGCCAGGAGGTAAATTTTGAAAACCCATGATGGATTCATCAGGAAGGGTATTGCGAAAGAATTCAGAATCTCTCTTGAATTGAAAGGAGTCTCCAAGAAATGATTGACCTTGGGGGTAAAAACGGAAGGATTCACGAAGATGACGCGCATATCCAGTATCGGTGGGCGATGGCTGTAATTCTCCAGGTGCCTGCATGGGCTTATTATCATGTTCAATGGATTTTTGAAGGTCATAAGGAGTAATCTTTATGGTATATTCATCCGTATTGATAACACGATTCTCAGGGGCTTCGTCATCATCCCATGTATCCACAAATAAGGAACGTTTTGTTCGCAAAAT
>JACCEC010914613.1_pt1 | contig 11695 bp, 12 predicted proteins | sample 7450121 | NCBI WGS metagenome assembly JACCEC01 (sample SAMN15323455, study PRJNA562643) | freshwater metagenome | isolation source: river surface water | place: USA:Blue River Watershed | collected 2017-08-18 | reverse complement strand
TTGAAGCGTCTCCACGTTGTCGGCGGCTGGCTCCGTGTTGGGCATTAGGGCGACGGTGCCGTACCCACCGTGTGCTGCAGCACGTGTGCCGCTCTCGACCTCTTCTGATGCGTTCGCTCCGGGCTGTCGAAAGTGCGCATGTAGATCGATCAGCGCCGGGAGGAGTGCGACGGTTGGATCGCCAGGACCAGGGTTCGCACCCGCCGCCCAGCAGGCGCGGGCCGCTGCTTCGCCATCACGCCAGGTCACCGAAACGATCTGGCCCGCCACGAGGCTGACATCGGCGACACCGGCAAGCCCCGCAACGGGATCAACGACCCAGTGATCAGCGAAGTTCGCGGTCAGCAGATCGGTCATGCGCGCGCCTCAGCAACAACCTGTTGCAGAACGGCCATGCGCATCGGGATCCCCGCGCGCACCTGTTCAAGTACAAGGCTGCGCGGGCCGTCGGCAACGTCGGGGTCGATCTCGACTCCTTCGTTCATTGGCCCTGGGTGCAGCACTAGCGCGCGCGGTGCCAGCGCAGCAAGTCGCGCCTCGGTTAGCCCCCACGCGGCTCGATACGCCTCGAGCGAGTCGAGCTCACCGGAGGTGAGTCGTTCACGTTGAATGCGCAGCGCCATTACGGCATCGGCCTCACTCAACGCTTCGTCGATGCTCCCCACCAGCTGCACGCTTCCTGATGTATTGCGGAACGACGCCGCATGTTCGGCGAACCCGGTGGTGAGTGATGCAGGGCCGGCCAGCACTACCGTTGCACCAGCGGTGGTGAGCGTATGCAAGTTGGAGCGCACGACACGGCTATGCAGCAAGTCACCAATGATGGCGATGCGTCGACCGGCGAGCGATCCGTTTCGATCACCGAGGTGACGCGAGAGGACGGAGAGATCGAGGAGTGCCTGCGTTGGGTGCGCATGCCAGCCGTCACCCGCATTGACGATGCTCCCGCCAAAGTGACGCGCGGCGAGCCATGGGGCACCAGCGCGCTCATGGCGCAGCACGATCACCTGGCTGCGCAACGCCTCAAGGGTGCGAACCGTATCGATCAGCGACTCCCCCTTCCCGACCGATGAGGTGGCAACGTTGAAGGTGGTGACGCGGGCACCAAGCGCAGCGGCGGCCGCTTCAAACGAGATGCGGGTGCGGGTGGAGGGTTCATAGAAGAGGGTGGTGACACCGATACCGCGGAGGGCATCACTGCCACCAGCACGAGAGTCGAGCAGTCGCTGCATCTTCTCTGCGCTCGCCAAGAGCGTCTGAAGCGAGCGCCAGTCGAGCCCGGCGACGTCAAGTAGATGGCGGCGGCTGCGCTCCTCGACTGAGACGGCCTGGGTGACCATCGTCAACCCTCCGTGTGCCGACTCAGCCTTTCGCCTTGGCGGCGGCTTCGTTCGCGGCAAGGTGCTCGGCGAGCAGCTCCACCTTGACGAGGTCCTCGCCGTCAATCTCCTTCACGCAGACGCGCACAACTTCATCGCTGGCCGTAGGGATGTTCTTCCCTACGTGATCGGCGCGAATGGGGAGTTCACGATGACCGCGATCGATCAGCGCAACGAGGCGGATCGCCTTCGGTCGACCGTAATCAATGAGTGCGTCGAGGCCGGCGCGAATCGTGCGGCCCGTATAGAGCACGTCGTCGACCAAGATGACGGTCTTACCGGTGATGTCACCTGGGATTGAGGTGCCACGATGCACTGGGGTAACCGCAATCGTTGAAAGATCATCGCGGTAGAAGCTGATATCGAGCGTTCCCGATTCAACGGTGACACCTTCGTGATCTTTGATGGCCTCAACGATTACCTTCGCAAGAGGGACGCCGCGGCGCTGAATGCCAACAACGACGAGACCTTCGGTCCCCTCTTTCTCAATGATTTCATGGGAGATGCGGGTCAGTGCCCTGCGGATCTCTTCGGCGTTCATCACCTGTCGTGCCATGGCTCACTCCTTTGCCCCGCCGGCCGATCTCTGCCGACCACGTTGCGGGTGCTGCGGAACGATAGCAGGGCGGCTAGGTGAGGGCGCGGCGGGGTGCCGCAACCGCCTCCTCGGGAGAGATCGGCACCACCGGGATGCCTGAGGCGAGTTCCAGCCCACCGATCGGACGGAGGCGCGGGTGCAGCTCCCAGTGCCAGTGGTAGGTGCCGTCGACCCGCTCCCGCAGCGGCGCGGTGTGCAGCATGAGGTTGTAGGGCGGCATGCCGATCGCCCGCAGCGCGCGGACCGCGGTCTGCAGGGTGCTGGCGAATCCGGTGATCGTCGCCGCGTCGGTGTCAGCAAAGTCGGCGCCATGTCCGTTCGGAATGATCCAGGTTTCAAAGGCGGATCGGCTCGCAAATGGCGCAATCACCAGGCCGAACGGATCGCGGTGGAGCATGCGTCGCCCGCCGTGCGACTCGTCCGCAACCAGGTGGCAGTAGGCACAGCCGCCGGCGCGAATTGAGAGGCGGGCTGCGCCACCAATCTCTTCGGCGAGTCGGTGCGGCACCTGCGGCAGATCGTAGGCTTCGAAGCAGAGGTGATCGGTCATGGCGCCCGCCTGACCCCCAGCGTTGCGCACATATTGAATGTAGGCAGTCGCACCTAAGTCGCGCGCGCTGCGTAGGTGATCGCGGATTGCCATCAAGAATGCCGACACCACGGCCACGGGCACCTCGTCAAGCTCGCCATGTTCGCGACCTGGTGCGATCAGTGTCGACCAGGATCCGGCACGATCGACGTCGCTCAGCGTCAGGAACCCAGATTCTCCGGCCGCAGCATCCGCGCGTGTGCCCACAGAGTGAAATGCGCCCTGACGTAGCACGCGTCGCGTTACCGTCGACGCATCCGCTTGCGCGCAGTTGGCACACTCTTCCTCGCGTGCTCCTGACGTTCGTTCTTCGTGAAAGCGTTGCGGCTCAAACTCACGATCGACGACGGTTGCCGACCACCACCCGGTGATCTCGTCGCGACGCAGCTCCCAGATACCACCGCTCATCGTGAACCCCCGGCAGCTGCAGGAACTGCGCTGTTCACATGAACGCTAGCGCTCGTGCCGTACGTGGCAAGTTCGCGCCCATACGCCGCGGCAACTAGATCTGCCACGCTCCGTAGTTCAGGTCCAGCAGCACCAATCAAATCGCGCTCGCCGCGTGCGATGGCCGCCCAATCTTGCTCCAGGGCGATCGAGGTTGAGACGACGCCAGCGTGGCCACACGGATTGATCAGATCAAACGGTGCAAGGTCTCGCCCGACATTGAGCGCAAGGCCGTGCCAGGCAACGCCACGCTCCACGCGCACGCCAACGGCGCCAATCTTACGCTCGGCGACCCAGCAACCCGGCGCACCATCTCGTCGCTCCGCTGCAATTCCGAACGCCGCACACGCGGCAATTAGCGCCGCCTCGAGTGCGCGAATGTGTGCGCGCAGCGAGATGCCGTTCTCTCGCAGCGCCACAATCGGATACATCACTAAGTGCCCTGGGCCGTGATAGGTCACCTCACCGCCGCGCTCAACGTGTCGCACATCAATACCCCGCGCCGCGTAGTCGGCTTCAGGGAGTAGCAAGTGGCTTGGATCGGCGTTACGCCCAAGGGTCATGACGGGATCGTGCTCCAGGGTGAACAGGGTGTCGCGACCGCGGCCTTCGGCGCGCTCAGCCAGCAGCGCACGCTGCAGGGCGTGCGCCTCGTCGTAACCAATTCTTCCGAGCCAGTGATGCTCAAACTCCATGCCCAGAGCGTAGCCTCCCACGCTCCCCATGCGCTATCCTCAGCCCCCACGCGGGAGTAGCTCAGTTGGTAGAGCGTCTGCTTCCCAAGCAGAAGGTCGCGAGTTCGAACCTCGTCTCCCGCTCCAAGCCCCTACACTCTCGCCATGGCAAAAGACGGCAAGAAGCCCCTGAAGAACGCGTCGCTCGACACCCTGGCGGTCCACGCCGGTGAGAGCGCTGATCCCACGACCCGCGCCCACAACCTGCCGATCTATCAGACGGCGACCTTCACCTTTGAGACGGCCGACGAGAAGGAGTCGGCGGTTGACGGGGCGCTCGCCTGGGAGCCGAACAAGTACTTCTACACGCGCACCAATAACCCCACCACGGCAGCACTCGAAGAGAAGCTCGCTGCACTCGAGGGTGCCGAGAGCGCGATCGCGTCGGCCTCGGGGATGTCGGCGATTGCCGCCGGGCTCCTCGCCCACCTGAAGTCGGGCGATCACCTGATCGTCGCCGACGACCTCTTCATCATCAGTCAGATCCTCTTCGCCGAGGACTTCCCGTCGCGCGGCATTGAGGTGACGCCGGTGCCGATCACCGACCTTGCCGCCGTACAGGCTGCAGTCAAGCCAAACACCAAGATCATCTTCTGCGAGGGCCTCTCTAACCCGTGGATGCGCATCACCGACATTCCTGCCATTGCCAAGATCGCCCACGACAACGGGGCCCTGCTCGTCGTCGACAACACCTTCTTAAGCCCCGTGCTGCTGCGACCGCTTGAACATGGTGCGGACCTGGTCTTGCAGACCACAACCAAGTGGGTCTCGGGTCACGGGGATGCACTCGGCGGCATCGCCGCTGGTTCCAAGGCACTCGTTGATCCAATTCGTCGACAGACCGACCTGCTTGGTGGCGCAGCATCGCCGTTCAATTCGTGGCTGATCGCACGCGGTGCGCGCACCCTGCCACTGCGCATCGAACGCGCCTCCCAGAATGCGAATGATGTCGCTGCATTCCTCGAGGGTCACGAGAAGGTCGAGTGGGTTCGCCATCCGAGCCTCGCCTCACACCCAGACCGCGCAGTGGCCGATCGACTCCTGAAGAGTGGCTGGGGCGGCATGCTCTCCTTCAAGCCACGCGCTGCAGCCGGTGTTGATCCGCTCGACGCGATGCGCGCATTTAGCGACAACGTGAAGATGTGCGCCGTTGGGGTGAGCCTCGGCGAGGTCGATACGCTGGTCTATCCAATGCCGAAGCGTGGTGGCATCTTCCGCATCAGCGTTGGTATCGAGTCGGCGCAGGACATCATCGCCGACTTCAGCCAGGCGCTCGACCACGTCCGCTGAGGTGAACACCGAAACGCTCGTCCTTACATGGGAGGAGCTGAACGGGCATGTTGAGGCGCTCGCGGTGCAGATTCAGGCACTGCCTGCAGATCAACGCCCCGATGCCATCCTCGCGATTAGCCGAGGTGGTCTGGTACCTGGTGCGATGCTCGCCTATCGGCTCGGCATTCGTGATCTCTTGATCGCCGTCGCTGAGCACTACGACGCCGCCGGCCGTCGCCCAGCGCCAACCATTACGCGCATGCCGTCCGACGAATCTCTCAAGGGTCGCTCCATCCTGATTGTGGATGAGGTCTGGGAGAGTGGCCGAACGCTCGCACTCGTGGCAGAGCGAGCGCGTGCCGCCGGCGCAAATGTGCGTACTGCCGTTGTTCATCACAAGCCAGGCAAGAGCGAGGTACCCAGTGCGCCCGACTTCTCCGCGGCGCTTGCGGATGGCTGGATCACCTATCCGTATAAGGGGGGTGAATGAGCTACATGTTGGACGAGCCGAAAGAGTCGCCTCGTGGGATCGTGCAGATTGCCGCGACGATCAGCAACGGACTGTTGGGGGTCGCGCTGATTGCTGCGGGCTTACTCGGTCTCGTCGCCATCGCTGTTGCCGCCGCTGACATCGCGGATCAGACCTGGGTCTCGCTTGGCGCGCAGATCACCGCCGAGCTCGGCACCGACGTTGAAACGCTCTTCGAAACGTTCCAGATTGATGTCGCCGTGATCCTCACCACCCTCGCAGAGCAGAACGGCCTCCCAGAGTTCGGCGCCTGGGTGCGACAGATCCTCGCCGTGTTGATGGTTGCTGTAGTTGCGCTTGGGCTGGCAGGGGCCGCCCCGCTCTGGGTTGCACGCGCACTCTGGTCGCACCGCTCGAATCGCGCCGTACTCCTCTTTGGGGTGCTCCTGAGCGCCATCGGAGCCTTTGGTCTCCTCGTGACAGGAGCACCGCAGTTGATCTGGGGGCTGGTGCTGGCCAATGGCCTGCTCACCTTGGTGGCGAGCCGAACGGCTCGCCCTCCGGTGTTGCGCGCCGAATCCGCGCAGTCGTAGCGCAAGTCGCACGAGCGGCCCACGGATCGGATCAAGATCCACATCGAGCGCACCGGGGTAGACAACCGGCGCTCCGCCCCAACCAGCCTTGAAGTGCGCGATGCCTGACGTTGAGATCCCCCACATGTCGTAGGTGGCGCTCCCTCGCGCCACGGCACGCTCCATCGCCGTGACCTTCAGCGCGTATGGCGCGCGGAGCTCGTTGCCCGAATTTGTTGCGCCGCCGAAGAGTTCGGTCGTTGTTGTTGGCGTGGTGATGACAAGAAGGGCGCCGAGCGTTTCTCCCGACGGTGATTCGGCGATGAGGATCTCCGCCTCACCGTTGAAGGCGCTGACGATGTGCGCGAAGGCTGCGCTGCTGCGCGTCTTCACCCCCGTGCGCCCCGAGATCGAGGTCATTGCGGTGTAGAGGGCATCGGCACCGTCGGCGCCAACGGCGCGTACGGTCACGCCCGACTCCGTGGCATGTCGCGCGTACTGTCGCCACTTGCTGCGCCAGGCGGCGCGAACGGTATCCATGCCAGCAGTGAGATCAATGCGTCGACTGGTTGATGGCTGCACCGGTCGTGCGCGATGCAGCGCGATGCGCGACGAGGTGGCAGCGGCCAACCATGGCGCGCGTAGGTCTGCGCTCAACCCATCGGCGGGGTTGACCTGGTCGGCCTCATCGGGGAGCGGCGCACTGGCTCCCGGTTCAAGGCGCACCAACGTGACGCCGTCAGCGCGAAGCTCGGAGAGTCCGCGCAGCAGTTCGGCACGCAGTGCTGCGGCCACGGCCTCGTTTGGCGCAACAACAATGGGGCCACGCGGCGCGTAGGCGATACGACCGAGTCCTGCGGGGAGGCGCTGGATTAGGAACTGCGCGCCGACCCATGCAGCACCGTCTTGTGCAACGAGGCGCACCGACTCCCAGCCGGTGAGCGCTTTCGACGCGGCCCAAGCTGGCTGCTGCACAAAGGGGAGGTCGCCAAGGTCGCCAGCAGCGGCGGCGGCGCGAAGGCGTGTCCCCCAGGCGCTCGGCTCTTCTCGGGCAATAGGACTCATGCGCGTAGGGTACGCGCCCCGCTACCCTTGCGCCTATGCCTGCAGATCAGACCCTCCCGCCGTACGTGCTGAACCCCGATGGGGTCGTCTTCGATTTGGATGGCGTGCTCTGCGATACCGAGCCGCTCTGGGCCGAAGCACGCTTCGCCATCGCCGCCGAAGTCGGCGGTCGCCTGGTTGAAGAGGACTTCCATCGCTTCTACGGCGCGAACACGCAGCAGTGGGGCGGCGCTATGGCCGAGATCCTCGGGCATCCTGATGCCGACGAGATTGCAACGCGCACGATCAACCACCTTGAGTCGCTCTATCGCTCTGGGCGTGTGCGGGTGATTCCCGCCGGCGTTGCCGCCGTTCGCCGCGCCGCCGCGCGCGGACCCGTTGCGATTGCGTCTGGCAGCCCGCGCAGCATCATCGCCACGCTGATCGAGATCCTGGGTCTCGCCGACGTCGTGCAGACCTACGTGAGCTGCGACGAGGTCGCGGGCGGCAAGCCGCTCCCCGACGTCTACCTTGAGGCGTGTCGTCGCATCAACATTGCGCCAGAGCGATCGCTCGCCATTGAAGATTCACTTGCTGGCGCGCGCGCCGGCAAGGCGGCGGGGATGAGCGTCGTGGTGGTGCCGCTTCCCGGCGCGCCGTCATCGACGGGCGCCGCCGAGATTGCAGACCTGGTGCTAACGAGCCTCGACGAGCTACCGCTCGCCGCGCGCTAGCTCTGGGGGACGCCCGCCTTCGCACCGAGCTCCGCGTTGGAGGGCTCGATCAGGTACGAGCCATCTTCAAAGATGATCACGGGGATCGACTTCGCGCCGGTCAGCGTCTCGATCATCTCCTTGGCAGCCGCATCAGCATCGACATCAACGTAGGTATAGGGAACCTGGTGTGCGTCGAGGTAGCCCTTGGAACGCGTGCAGTCGCTGCACCAATCTGCGCCGTAGACGGTGATCTTCTTGGCGTCGCTCATGGGTACTACCTCCCTCTCGATGCTCGCCGCGGACGCGGCGCTGGGGTCATCGTAGCGCGTCGCAAGAGGAGCAGGCCACCCAAAGCAATAAGCGCCCCCGCGATCGGAAGCCCACCGAGCCCTGCCGGGAGATACCAGTTGATGGCGATCGCGGTCGTGACCACGGGGGGGAGAGCCCCGATCCAGAGGAGCGGCTGCTTGGCCACTTCGGCACCTCGAATGAGACGCCAGGCAGTCAGTCCGGTCAGCAGGCCGACCACGATCCACTCGCCTGGTGGTCGGGTGCAGACATATTCGTTCGTGCAGGTCTGCAGCGAGTCGTAGAGGCGGGAGGTAGCGATCGGCACGACGAACGCTGCAAGTGCGCCGACGCCAAAGGCCGCGAACACGTCGACGTAGCGTCGCTCAACCGCACGGTAGCGTGCTGATTCAGCGCGGAGCAGCGCGCGCCCAAAGAAGAGTGTTGGCAGCAGTGCTGCCAGATAGAGGGCCGCACTGACGACGCTCTGAGGCTGCGCCGCTCCGTCGGGCGACAAGAGTGTCGGCGTCGAGATCAGCTCGTAAATGAGCGACGCCAAGCCGAGTGGAAGGAGTCCCACGGCAAAGATCGTTCCCGTGATGCTTAGCCAATCGGGGTCGCGCCGTGCACGGCGAGCGAGGATACGAGCCATCAAGAAAATGGTCCCGCCATTGATGAGCGCATGAAGCCATCGAACAGCCTCGCTGGAATCCCATGGGAGAGCTGAATGCAAGATAGCCGCTGCCGTAAACAGAGCGCTGAGTGAGGTGATCAGTGTGAGGAGTGTCCCAGTCCCGAGATCTACCGGGAGTCGACCGATCAGCCGGCCCACGAGACTCGCAATGATCGTGACTGGGAGACCGGTGGCAGCGATGGAGACGATGGTGCGCACCTGCTCATCGCTGATCCAGGACCAACGGTCAAGCCGATCCGCGGTGATCCACGTAACCAAGGCGAGGAGGATTCCCGCGTTGAGTAGCAACGATGCGATGACAACATCAAGCTTGAGGGGCGACCCCGTTGCAGTGCGTTGTGTCGATGTGCTCATAAGGTGAGTATGCGCCCTCAGCGTCGCCTCTGCCGCGTTCGCGCTACGCTCCCCTGCATGTTGAAGGGATCGGTGCTGATGAGCTACGCGGCCTTAGGAGCCGCCGAATTCGTACGCGGTGTTGGCCTCATCGCCTCGGGGGCGCTGACCTATGGCCTCCTGGGCGGGGCACTCCCAGCCGAGGGGGGCTACGACCGGATCGTGGCCTATGCCGCGTTTGCAACCATCGCTCTCGGGGCCCTCGACCTGCTCCTTCTGGGAGCCATTGCGGTGCGAACCGTCGGCGGGGGCCGACCTCCCCGTGCGCAGATCTTCGTAAGCCTGGGGCTCTCCGTGCTCCTGATCCTGGCTGGCGGCCCCCTTGCGCCGCAGGTCGCCATGCTCGGGCTGAGCACGCTCCTGGCCCTCGCAATTCGGCAGGGGGGCGCCACGGGAACGGCGAACGGCTAGACTCCCCCGCATGGTTGGACCTGTCTACCTCACGGAATCTGGGAAGGCTGCGCTCGAGGCCGAGCTGCATGACCTGATCCATTCGCAGCGCCCCGCGGTGATCGCGCGCATCAAGGCGGCGAAGGAGCTTGGTGACCTGCGCGAGAACGCCGACTACGAGATCGCCCGGAACGAGCAGTCGTTCATTGAGGGGAAGGTCTTGGAGATCGAAGAGAAGCTGCGCAACGCCGAAATCATTGATGAGAACGCCAGCACCGATGAGGTTGCCCTCGGCTCCACCGTCACCGTGACCGCCGAGCGCAAGAGCCATGACTACCTGATCGTTGGATCCACCGCGCCAGATCCAAGCGGCGAGCCACCGAAGATCTCCAACGAGAGCCCACTCGGCAAGGCGCTGATCGGTCGCAAGGTTGGCGACAAGGTCGTCGTTACCCTGCCGAACGGCAACGAGATCAACTACACCATCAAGAAGATCTCCTAACCCCCGGAGCGCGCGAGCGCCATGAGCACCACCCTCTCACCAACAGATCTCGCCGATCTTAATTGCGCGCAGGATCGCGAACTCCTGATCGGCAACGGCCTCGGCGGCTTTTCAGCCCTCTCCCCCCTTGGCGCCCCAGGTCGTCGCTATCACGGACTCCTCGTTGCGGCGCTGCAGCCCCCGGTCGCGCGCACGGTGCTCGCCGGTCCGCCAATGCTCTGGGCGCGCACTGATGGCGACTGGTTGCCGCTCTTTAGCTTTGAGATCGAGCCAGGGCGATTTTTGCCGCAGCTCGGTGCACCACTCTCCGACGTGTCAATCGGCGTTGGTGGCGTTACCAAGCGGTGGGGGCTCCCTGTTGGTGCGCTGACCGAGCGACACACGGCGGTGCATGGCGCGAATGCTGTGCTGCTCTCGTTGAGCCTTGATGCTGCCGCCAGCTCTGGCGTCGACCTGCTACTACGCCTCACCGCAACTGCGCATGACCACCATGATGCACTCGTTGGCGACGTGGCTTGCGCGGAGACCCACGTCGATGAGCGTGCGCAGCAGGGTTCGTGGCGAATGAGCTCTGCGTGGCCGGAGGTACAGGTTCGCTGCGACGGCGGTGCACTTTCGAGCGATGCCGGAGTGATTCGGGGCCTCTTCCATCGGCACGATGCAGCTCGCGTTGAGGCGGACCGATCGGACTACGCCATCCCCCTGCGCTGGAGCGTGCGGCTTGAGCCTGGCGAGAGCGCCTCACTGCTGGTTGCTACCGAGGGGGGTGGGATCGGTCGACCGCCCGCCGAGCTCCTCGCCTCGATGGCGAGCGGTGGTAGCGCGGCACTCTTCGCCGAGAGCGAGACGCGCGATCGCGATCTGCTCGTCCGTGCGCAGTCGGTCGGCGACGGTGCCGACGCCGCAATCGCCGCCAGCAACGAACTGCAGGCGCTCGTGCTTGCCGCTGATGACTTTCTGGTGCGTCGACGCATTCCCGCCACACCTGGACCGGCGGATCCCGCGGCGCCAGTCGGCTGGTCAGTGATCGCTGGCTACCCCTGGTTCAACGACTGGGGGCGCGACACGGCGATCGCCCTGCGTGGACTGACGTTGGCAACGGGCCGACCAGAGATTGGCGCAACGGTGCTGCGCTCATTCGCACCGTGGGTTCGCCGAGGGTTGCTGCCGAACAACTTCCCAGATCGCGTCGATGAGATGCCCGAATACCACACCATTGATGCGCCGCTCTGGTACATCGAGGCGGCACGCGCGCACGTCGCGGCGACAGGCGATCACGCCCTTGGGGCCGAACTGCTGCCAACGCTGCTGAACATCATCGCCGCCTACCGCGACGGCACCGACTTTGGGATCGGCGCTGATGGCGATGGCCTGATTGTGGGCTCGGCAGAGGGTCGCCAGCTCACCTGGATGGATGCGAAGCTCGACGACTGGGTGGTCACACCACGCCGCGGTAAGCCGATTGAGATCTCCGCGCTCTGGTACCGCGCACTTCGCAGCGTCAGCGCCTGGCTGCGAGTTCCAGCGATCGGCGCTGGGGTTCCTGATGCTGCCCGCGTTGCGGTCGATCTGGATCAGTTGGGCGATCGCGTACGTACGAGCTTCCGC
>JACCEC011779923.1_pt1 | contig 11697 bp, 10 predicted proteins | sample 7450121 | NCBI WGS metagenome assembly JACCEC01 (sample SAMN15323455, study PRJNA562643) | freshwater metagenome | isolation source: river surface water | place: USA:Blue River Watershed | collected 2017-08-18 | reverse complement strand
GGCGTCACTCGCGTTATTCGAGTAATCGGGAGTGTCAATCGACCGGCGGCCGGTGCGCTTGCGATGGTCGCCCATTGCGGCAGCTCCTTTCGGCTCCATGTGAATTTGAAAAGTTCGGAAAACGCTCCGGGCTCCCTGCCGGGCCGGGGCAAACAGCGCCGTGTGTAGCGGATTCTTTGAGCCAAGTTCCGGCGCTTGGGCGGATGCCGCCCGCTTATAATGTCGGGTTTGGAAAATCTCTCTGGAATCCCGCCAAATCATGGAACTAGCCAAGGCCTTCGAACCGTCTGCGATTGAACAAACCTGGCGCAATGCGTGGGAACAGCGCGGCTACTACGCCGCTACCCTCGACGCTGGCAAGCCTTCGTTCTCCATCCAGCTGCCGCCGCCGAACGTGACTGGCACGCTGCACATGGGCCACGCGTTCAACCAGACCATCATGGACGGCCTGACCCGCTACTACCGGATGCGCGGCCATAACACGGCCTGGATTCCGGGCACCGACCATGCCGGCATCGCGACCCAGATCGTGGTCGAGCGCCAGCTGGATGTGCAAAAGATTTCGCGCCACGACCTCGGCCGCGAGAAATTCCTCGAAAAAGTCTGGGAGTGGAAGCAGCACTCGGGCTCGACCATTACCGGCCAGATGCGCCGCATGGGTGCGTCCACCGACTGGAGCCGCGAATACTTCACGATGGACCCGAAGATGTCGAAGGCCGTCACCGAAGTCTTCGTGCGCCTGTACGAGCAGGGCCTGATTTATCGCGGCAAGCGCCTCGTGAACTGGGACCCGGTGCTGGGCACCGCGGTGTCCGACCTCGAAGTGGTGTCGGAAGAAGAAGACGGCAGCATGTGGCACATCCACTATCCGCTGGCCGATGGCAGCGGCCGCCTGACCGTGGCAACCACCCGCCCCGAGACCCTGCTGGGCGACGTGGCGGTGGCGGTAGATCCGACCGACGAGCGCTATCTCCACCTGGTAGGCAAGATGCTGAAGCTGCCGCTGACGGACCGCGAGATCCCGGTGATCGCAGACAGCTATGTCGACAAGGAATTCGGCACCGGCTGCGTGAAGATCACGCCGGCGCACGACTTCAATGACTATGCGGTGGGCCAACGCCACAACATGCCGCAGATCTCGATCTTCACGCTGGACGCGAAGATCAATGACAACGCGCCCGAGCAGTATCGCGGCATGGATCGCTTTGCCGCGCGCAAGCAGATCGTCGCCGACCTCGACGCACAGGGCCTGTTGGAATCGGTCAAGCCGCACAAGCTGATGGTGCCGCGCGGCGACCGGACTGGCATCGTCATCGAGCCGATGCTGACGGACCAATGGTTCGTCGCCATGAGCAAGCCGGCGCCCGAGGGCACGCACTTCCCCGGCAAGTCGATCGCTGAAGTCGCGCTCGACAAAGTCGCGACGGGCGAAATCAAGTTCGTGCCGGAGAACTGGACCACCACCTACAACCAGTGGCTCAACAATATCCAGGACTGGTGCATCTCGCGCCAGCTGTGGTGGGGCCACCAGATCCCGGCCTGGTATGGCGCTGACGGCCACCTCTATGTCGCCCGCAACGAAGAAGATGCGAAGGCACAGGCCAAGGCCGCCGGCCACAGCACGGACCTGAAGCGCGATGACGACGTGCTCGATACCTGGTTCTCGTCGGCGCTGGTGCCGTTCTCGTCGCTGGGCTGGCCGGATGAGACGCCAGAGATGAAGCTGTTCCTGCCGTCGTCGGTCCTGGTGACCGGCTTCGACATCATCTTCTTCTGGGTCGCCCGTATGGTGATGATGACCGCTCACTTCACCGGCAAGGTGCCGTTCGAGACCGTCTATGTGCACGGCCTGGTGCGCGATGCGCAGGGCCAGAAGATGTCCAAGTCCAAGGGCAATACGCTGGACCCGATTGACCTGATCGACGGCATTGATCTCGATGCGCTGGTAGCCAAGCGTACCGCCGGCCTGATGAACCCGAAGCAGGCCGACAGCATCGCCAAGGCCACGAAGAAGGAATTCGCCGACGGCATCGCTGCGTATGGCACCGATGCCTTGCGCTTCACGATGGCCAGCTATGCCTCGCTGGGCCGCAACATCAACTTCGACCTGAGCCGCTGCGAGGGTTACCGCAACTTCTGCAACAAGCTGTGGAATGCGACCCGCTTCGTGCTGATGAACACCGAAGGCAAGGACTGCGGCCTCGAAGAGCATGGCGCCGAAGCCTGCGCTACCGGCAGCTATCTGGACTTCTCGCAGGCGGACCGCTGGATCGTGTCGCTGCTGCAGCGTACCGAAGCCGAAGTCGAGAAAGGCTTTGCCGAGTACCGCTTCGACAACATCGCCTCGGCGATCTACAAGTTCATCTGGGATGAGTATTGCGATTGGTACCTCGAAGTTGCGAAAGTACAGATCCAGAACGGCACCGAACAGCAGCAGCGCGCCACCCGCCGCACGCTGCTGCGCGTGCTGGAAACTGTGCTGCGCCTGGCGCACCCGATCATCCCCTTCATCACCGAGGAGCTGTGGCAGACCGTCGCTCCGCTGTCGGGCCGTAAGCTCGACCCGGCCGGTGATTCGATCATGCGACAGGCGTATCCGGAACCGAACCTGAAGAAGATCGATGAGAAAGCCGAAGCCTGGATGGATGAGCTGAAGGCGTTGACCGATGGATGCCGCAACCTGCGCGGCGAAATGCAGCTGTCGCCGGCGCAGAAGGTGCCGCTGATCGTCGAAGGCAGCGACCATGCGCGCCTGCAAGGCTTTGCGCCCTACCTGCAGTCGCTGGCCAAGCTGTCGGAAGTGCAGGTCGTCGATGCCCTGCCGGAATCGCCGGCGCCGGTCACGGTGGTGGGCAGCACGCGCCTGATGCTGAAGGTCGAGATCGATGTCGCGGCCGAGCGCGAGCGCCTTGGCAAGGAAGCGGCCCGCCTCGAAGGCGAGATCGCGAAAGCGAACGCGAAGCTGTCGAACGAAAGCTTCGTTGCGCGCGCACCGGCACAGGTGGTGGCCCAGGAGAAGGAGCGCGTTGCAAACTTCAGCGCCACCCTCGAGAAAGTAAAGGACCAGCTGGCCAAGCTGAAATAAAGCCGGGTGCGGGGCCCGCCCCCGCACCCTTGAGATCCCCGCCCCTCGGTTATTCCTTCCCCTCGGTTATTCCAGCCGTACTTGCAAGCCGGCGCCAGTCCAAACGACTCGCACCGGCTGCAGTAATATCTCCGGACATCGTCGCTTTGCCTGCGCTGCCGCCCTGCCGGCAGTCGCTTGCAAGCTGCCGATGACAATCACAACAAGTCACCACAAGTTCGGAGGAGATCCCATGATCCGCAAATTGCTCGGCAGCCTGACGCTGGCCTGCCTTCCGCTGCTCACCACCCTCGCCTTGCTGCCGCTGGCGGTCCAGGCCAGTGAGGCCACGCCCGTCGGCCTGTGGCGCACGATCGATGACAAGACTGGCAAGGAAAAATCCCTGGTGCGCATCACCGAGGTCAACGGTGAGTTGCGCGGCACGATAGAGAAGCTGATCCGCGAGCCCAATGAAGACCAGAACCCGATGTGCGACAAGTGCAGCGGTGAAAGGAAGGGCAAGCCGGTGCTGGGCATGATGATCCTGAGTGGCCTCAAGCGCGACGGCAAGGAATGGACGGGTGGCGAGATCCTCGACCCGAACAATGGCAAGACCTACAAGTGCAAGATATCGATGGACGATGCCGGCAAGAAGCTGAACGTGCGCGGCTTCATCGGCGTAGCGCTGCTCGGGCGCACCCAAGTCTGGCTGCGCGAAGAGTAATCCTGAGGCAATCCGGGGCGAGTCCGGCGCTAATCCGGATCAGCCCGCCTCGCCCGGCGCCGAATCCCACAGGTCACCCGTCGGGCTGGTGCGCGGCGCGGCGACGCCGAAGTGGCGATAGGCCAGCGGCGTCGCAATGCGGCCGCGCGGCGTGCGCTGCAGGTAGCCCTGCTGGATCAGGTAGGGCTCGAGCACGTCCTCGATGGTGTCGCGCTCCTCACCGATGGCGGCCGCCAGGTTGTCGAGGCCGACCGGCCCGCCGCTGAACTTGAACAGCACCGCTTCCAGCAGCTTCCTGTCCATCAGGTCGAAACCGACCGGGTCGACATCCAGCATCTTCAGCGCCGCATCGGCGATGTCTTTCGTGATCCGGCCGCTGCCCTTCACTTCCGCATAGTCGCGCACGCGGCGCAGCAAGCGGTTCGCGATACGCGGCGTGCCGCGGCTGCGGCGCGCGATCTCCAGCGCGCCATCATCAACGATGGGGGCGTTGAGCAGCGCAGCGCTGCGGGTGACGATGCGCGCCAGTTCTTCCGGGGTATAGAACTCGAGACGGGCAACGATGCCGAAGCGGTCGCGCAGCGGATTGGTCAGCATGCCGGCGCGAGTGGTGGCACCTACCAGCGTGAATGGCTGCAGGTCGAGCCGCACCGAACGCGCGGCCGGGCCTTCGCCGATCATGATGTCGATCTGGTAATCCTCGAGTGCCGGGTACAGGATTTCCTCGACGACCGGCGACAGGCGATGGATTTCATCGATGAACAGCACATCATTGGCTTCGAGGTTGGTCAGCAGCGCCGCCAGATCGCCGGCGCGCTCGAGCACCGGACCCGAGGTCTGGCGCAGGTTGACGCCCATTTCGCGCGCGATGATATGCGCCAGCGTGGTCTTGCCCAGACCCGGCGGGCCGAACAGCAAGGTGTGGTCGAGCGCCTCGCCGCGCTTGCGGGCGGCGGCAATGAAGATTTCCAGCTGGCCGCGGGCTTTTTCCTGGCCGATGTATTCATCGAGCTTGTGCGGCCGCAGCGCGCGCTCTATCGCTTCTTCATTGGGCGATGCGGGCGTGGCGGCAATGATGCGCTGCTCGCGGAAATCGTCGGTCTGGATGCTCATGGCGGCATTTTATCCTGCAGTGGCAGGGATGGCCGTCTGAGCTAAGCACACGTGCCTTCAGGACAAAGCCCGGCGGCCGGAAGCACGGGCGGGCGACGGGAAATCAGGGCTTGGACAGGGCCTTCAGCGCATGGCGGATGCCATCGGACACGGAGCTGCCGGCCGGCACCTGCTTGATTGCCAGCGTCGCTTCCTTGTCCGAATAACCGAGCGCCAGCAGCGCATTGAGCACGTCATTGCTGCTGTCATGCGCAACACCGGGCGCGTTGCCGAGGTCGGCACCGAGCTTGCCCTTGAGCTCGAGCAGCAGGCGCTCCGCCGTCTTTTTGCCGATGCCGGGCACCTTGGTCAGGCGGCCGGCTTCCTGCAAGGTGACGGCTTGTGCCAGGTCGGTGACCGACATGCCCGACAGGATACCCAGCGCGGTGCGCGCACCAACGCCACTGATCTTGATCAGCTGCCGGAACAGCTCGCGTTCCTGATCCGTGCCAAAACCGTACAGCAGCTGCGCATCTTCACGCACCACCATGTGGGTCAGCAGCGTCACCTTGTCGCCGGTATGCGGCAGGTTGTAGAACGTGCTCATCGGCACGCTGACTTCATAGCCGACGCCATTGCAATCAACCAGCAGTTGCGCGGGATTCTTGTCGAACAGGATGCCAGACAGGCGGCCAATCATGGGGATTCCGGGTCAGTGGGAAAGTGCGGGGATGATACCGTAGCAAATCATTGGCTGCGTATCAGCGGGACTCACCGTCTGCGGCAGTCTCCCACGGTTTCGCTTGCAAGCGAAACCGCTTCGCGGGGACTCACCGTCTGCAGCGGTCTCCCACGGTTTCGCTTGCAAGCGAAACCGCTTCGGCGGGCGCGACGCATGCGTCGCGAAACCCCCGCCTCACCCAACCAGCCTTCCGCCGCGCAGACGCAGCCCGCGCCGACCGAACTCGGGCGCCAGGTCACCCAGTGCCGCAAGCCCCGCACCGCTATGCGCATGGCAGATCGCCACACCCAGCGCATCGGCCGCATCGGTGCCGGGCATGCCCTCGAGCTTCAGCAGATGCTGCACCATCGCCTGCACCTGCGACTTCTGCGCCCGGCCCTGCCCGACCACGGCTTTCTTGACCTGCAGCGCCGTGTATTCGGCCACCGGCAGGCTGGCACTGACCAGCCCGCAGATCGCGGCACCGCGCGCCTGCCCGAGCAGCAGCGTGGATTGCGGATTCACGTTGGAAAAGACGATCTCGATCGCCGAGCAATCGGGCTGATAGGTACGCGCGACCTCGCCGACGCCATCGAGGATGACTTTCAGCCGCGACGGCAAATCGCCATCGGGTATGCGTATCGTGCCCGACGCGACATAGTGCAGGCGATTACCCTCCTTCTGGATCACACCAAAACCGGTGATCCGCAGGCCGGGGTCGATGCCGAGGATTTTCATGCGGGCATTATGACAGCAGCGCAAACAATGGCGTACCCATGCGCGGCATGGCGCAACATACCGCCCCCCGTGATCAGGCAGCGAGTACCCGTCCAAAAAAAACAGGGCGACCCGAAGGCCGCCCTGTGCTTTGCATCTCTACAGCTTAGTGCCGGAAATGACGGGTGCCGGTCAGCGCCATGACGATGCCATGCTCGTCGGCTGCGTCGATCACTTCCTGGTCCCGCATCGAGCCGCCCGGCTGGATGACGGCCGTCGCACCTGCTGCAACGACGACATCGAGGCCATCGCGGAACGGGAAGAAGGCATCCGATGCCACCGCCGAACCCGCGAGCTGGAGGCCAGCGTTCTGCGCCTTGATCGATGCAATACGCGCAGAATCGACACGGCTCATCTGGCCGGCGCCGACGCCCAGTGTCATGCCATTGCCGCAGAAGACGATGGCATTCGACTTCACGAACTTGGCGACACGCCAGGCGAACATCATGTCCTGCAGTTCTTTCGGCGTCGGCTGCTTCTTGCTGACGATCTTGATTTCGTCCACGCCGACATTGCGCGCATCCGAAGACTGCACCAGCAGGCCACCGCCGACGCGCTTGAAGTCAAAGGCATTCAGCCCGCGAGCCAGCGGGATTTCGAGCAGGCGCACGTTCTGTTTGGATTCGAACACCTTGCGCGCTTCTGCAGTGAAGGAAGTGGCAATCAGCACTTCCACGAACTGCTTGGACACGGCCTCGGCAGCCGCGCCATCGAGTTCGCCGTTGAAGGCGATGATGCCGCCGAAGGCAGACGTCGGATCCGTCTGGAAGGCTTTCGTATAGGCTTCCAGCGCATTCGCGCCGACCGCCACGCCACAAGGATTGGCGTGCTTGATGATCACGCAGGCAGCGCCATCAAAGGTCTTCACGCATTCCCATGCCGCATCGGCATCGGCGATGTTGTTGTACGAGAGTTCCTTGCCCTGCAGCTGGCGATAGTTGGCGAGGCCGCCATCGACGGCGTTCAGGTCACGATAGAAGGCCGCCGACTGGTGCGGGTTCTCGCCATAGCGCATGTCCTGCACTTTTTCGAAATGCAGGTTGAGGGTCGCAGGGTAAGCCGAGCGGGTCGTATGCTGGCGGTCATCTCCCAGAGATGTGAAGTAATTGGTGATCGCGCCATCGTATTGCGCGGTATGCGCGAACACTTTCTTGGCCAACGCGAAGCGGGTCTCGTAGGACACCTCACCCTGTTTTGCGCGCATCTCGTCGAGCACGCACACGTAATCGGCCGGATCGCAGATGACGACCACGTCCTTGTGGTTCTTGGCCGACGAACGCAGCATGGCCGGGCCGCCGATATCGATGTTCTCGATCGCATCTTCCAGCGAGCACTGGTCTTTCGCGACGGTCTGCTGGAACGGGTACAAGTTGACGACGACCATGTCGATGGTCGGGATCTCATGCTGGCCCAGCGCCGCCATGTGCTCCGGGAAGTCGCGGCGCGCGAGGATGCCGCCATGCACTTTCGGGTGCAGGGTCTTCACGCGACCATCGAGCATTTCAGGGAAACCGGTGTAATCGGCAACTTCAGTCACGGCAAGGCCGTTATCAGCCAGCAGTTTCGCGGTGCCGCCGGTCGACAGCAGCTTCACATTCATGGCCGCGAGGGCGCGGGCAAACTCGAGCACGCCCGTCTTGTCGGAGACTGAAATCAGCGCTTGTTTAATCATGGCTAGGTAAGAATGAAAGGAATGTTTGGTCGGGCGCCTGCTTGACGATCAAGCAGGCACTCAGAGCAGGCCGTGTTGTTGCAGCTTCTTGCGCAGGGTGTTGCGATTGATGCGCAGCATCTCTGCTGCATGTGACTGGTTGCCGGCAGCGCGCGCCATCACGGCTTCGAGCACCGGCTTCTCGACGGTGAAGACCACCATGTCGTACACATTCGTCGGCTCCTGCTCCCCCAGGTCGCGAAAGTATTTTTCAAGACTTTTGCGTACCACGTCCTGGATGTTGTCTTTGCTCATTGAAAATCTTCGGGGGAAATATTGCGGGATCACGCCGCCAGCAGGTGTGCGGCGGGCGCATATTGTAACCGGTCGCCATAGACCAATTGCGATTCGAAAAAGGCATCGACAGCGGCGAGTTGAGTCGCGCAATCGTCGAGGCGGTTCATCTGCTGCCGGAAGTCTTCGCCACCTGCAAGATCACGCACATACCATCCGATGTGTTTACGCGCAGTACGCACACCAAGGTAGTCGCCATAGAACGCATAGTGCGCGCGCAGGTGCTGATCCATCAATGCTCGGACTTCACTGACCAGCGGCGATGGCAGCACGGTTCCGGTGCGCAGGTAATGGTCGATTTCGCGGAAGATCCACGGACGGCCTTGTGCAGCGCGGCCGATCATGACGGCATCGGCGCCGGTCTTCTGCAGCACATACTTGGCTTTCTGCGGACTGTCGATGTCGCCATTCGCGACCACCGGGATTTTCGCCTGCGCCTTGACCGCAGCGATGGTGTCGTATTCGGCTTCACCCTTGTAGCCATCGGCGCGCGTACGCCCGTGCAGGGTCAGCATTGCGATGCCCGCCTCTTCGGCGATGCGGGCAATGGTCAGTGCATTCTTGTTGTCCCGGTCCCAGCCGGTGCGGAATTTCAAAGTGACCGGCACATCGACCGCATTGACGACCGCCTGAACCAGCGAAGCCACCAACGGTTCATCGCGCAGCAATGCCGAGCCGCACCAGTTATTGCAGACCTTCTTCACCGGGCAGCCCATGTTGATGTCGATGATCTGCGCTCCACGAGCGACATTGAAGCGCGCTGCCTCTGCCAGCAGTTGCGGATCGGCACCGGCGATCTGCACCGCCTTGGGCTCCATCTCGCCTTCGTGGTTGATGCGGCGCGCCGTCTTTTCGCTGGCCCACACGCGCGGATTCGACGCGGCCATCTCCGACACCGCATAGCCCGCGCCCAGTTCCTTGCACAGTTGGCGGAACGGACGGTCGGTCACGCCCGCCATCGGCGCGACGAACACATTATTGCGAAGTTGATAGGGGCCGAGCTGCATGGCAATCGCGGAGTGGAACGAACCGGCGAAACGACGAAAGGGTGCGTATTGTATACGCTTTGCTGCCTAAATTTTCATCAGGCCGGGCACGAAGGGCATGAAAATTTTCAGGCGTGAAACCGAGCGTTTTGCTGCGGTCAGCTCACGCAGGCTATGTGCAGGCGGCAGCGTTGATTTGAGCGCTGGCGCTGGCGCTGGCTCAGACCCCGATCCGGATTTTGTTCAGGGCGATCTGCTTCAGGCGGCGGGATGCGAGCGATCGATCTCGTCGAGACCTGCAGCTTCCAGATGGCTGGCGTCGGACCATGTCAGCACACGGAAACGCTGGCCATCCCATTGCAGCCGGTTGATCGCGGCATTCACGATGCCGAAATTGCGCTCTGCCTCGATGCTCATGCCGGTCGCTTCGCGGTACACGCAATCCAGTACACCACCATGCGTGACGACCACCAGCTTTCCGGCGGAGTGAGCACGAACGATGTCGGTGACAGCCTGTACGGCACGGTCGTGGAATTCCTGCTGCGTTTCAGCTTCGCGCTCACCCGCCGGGAAGCGCGCATGCAGTTCGCGCGCGCGCCAGGCGGCAAAGGCTTCCGGATAACGCTGGCTGATCTCCTCATACAGCAAGCCCTCGAACGCGCCATAGCAACGCTCGCGCAACGATTCGCGAAGGATCACCGGCATCTGATGGGCATCGGCGACCGGTTGCACGGTCGCGCGGGCGCGGCCCAGGTCGCTCGAATAGATGGCGTCCGGCCGTTCGGACGCCAGTGCCTGCCCCAGCGCTTGCGCTTGCCGGAGTCCGGCGTCGCTGAGGGGAATATCGATATGGCCCTGCATCCTGCGCTCGCGGTTCCACGCAGTCTCGCCATGACGTATCAACAGCAATTCGATCATGCAGGTGCCTGCGATGCAGAAGATGGCGCACCTTGTGTGGCCGCCTTGGCCGGGACCTGCGGCGCGGGTGCAACTTGCAGCCAGAACGTCACGGGACCGTCATTGACCAGCGCAACTTTCATGTCGGCGCCGAACTGGCCGGTTTCGACCAGCGGATGCACCGCTCGCGCTCGGTCGACGGTGTAATCGAAGAGCTCACGCGCCAATGCCGGCGCCGCGGCCGGCGTGAACGAAGGACGGGTGCCCGAACGCGTATCAGCCGCCAGCGTGAACTGCGGCACCAGCAACAGGCCGCCGCCGACTTGCCCGACATTCAGGTTCATCTTGCCGTCGCCATCGTAGAACACGCGATAGGACAGCAGCTTGGCCAGCAGCGCATCGGCTTCCTTGCGGGTGTCGCCGCGCTCTGCACACACCAGCACCATCAGGCCGGGACCAATCTGGCCCACGCGCTGGCCATCGACGGTGACGCTGGCCTCCGAAACCCGCTGCAACAAGCCGATCATGGCAGTCCGATCACGATGCGATGTGGCTCACAAGTCACGACAGCGTGACGCGTGCGAACTTGCGCTTGCCAACCTGAACGACAAAGGTACCGGCCTCAACTTTCAGGCCCTTGTCGCTGACAGTCGCGCCATCGATGCGCACGCCGCCTTGCTCGACCATGCGCAAGGCTTCGGACGACGAGGCGCACAGATTGGCTTGCTTGAGCAACTGGCCGATGCCGAGCGGCGCGCCGGACAGTGCGACTTCCGGCACGTCATCCGGAATGCCGCCGCGGGCGCGGTTGTTGAAGTCGGCCAGCGCATCTTCGGCCGCCTGACGCGAATGGAAGCGCTCGACGATTTCCTGCGCGAGCAGGACCTTGATGTCGCGCGGATTGCGACCGCCTTCGACTTCGGTCTTGAATTGCGCGATCTCGGCCAGCGAGCGGAAGGACAGCAGCTCGTACCAGCGCCACATGGCGACGTCGGAAATGCTCATCACCTTCGCAAACATGGTGTTGCCCGGCTCGGTGATGCCAACGTAGTTATTCTTGGACTTGGACATCTTCTCGACGCCATCCAGGCCTTCAAGTAACGGCATGGTCAGGATGCACTGCTGCGGCTGGCCGTAGTCCTTTTGCAGTTCGCGGCCGACCAGCAGGTTGAATTTCTGGTCGGTGCCGCCGATCTCGAGGTCGGATTGCAGCGCGACCGAGTCATAGCCTTGCATCAGCGGATACAGCAATTCGTGCACGGAAATCGGGGTGCCGGCTTTGAAACGCTTGGTGAAATCCTCGCGCTCGAGGATACGCGCCACCGTGTAGCGGGCCGACAGCTGGATCATGCCGCGCGCGCCGAGCGGATCGCACCACTCGGAGTTGTAACGTATCTCGGTCCTGGCCGGGTCGAGCACCAGACTGGCCTG
>JACCEC010590481.1_pt1 | contig 11702 bp, 9 predicted proteins | sample 7450121 | NCBI WGS metagenome assembly JACCEC01 (sample SAMN15323455, study PRJNA562643) | freshwater metagenome | isolation source: river surface water | place: USA:Blue River Watershed | collected 2017-08-18 | reverse complement strand
GCCGTCACCCACCCGGTGGCGACCAACCCGAATGCCGCCCTCGCCGCCCATGCGCAGGCCCAGGGCTGGCCCATCCTGAAGCTGTTTGAGCAGGACAAGCAATGATCAAGAAATTCATCCGCCGCATTCTCGGCGTCAGCAACACCGGCGGCAAATCAGGCAAGGCGACCGAACCGCTCGTGTTCGGCCCGTCCGACCACGGCATCGATCCGGACGATGTGTCGCCGAATGCGGTGCGCGTGACGCAAACGCTGCAGAAGGCCGGCTTCAAGGCCTTCATCGTCGGCGGCGCCGTGCGCGATCTGGTGCTGGGCCATCGTCCGAAAGACTTTGACGTCGCCACCGATGCGACCCCCGAAGAAGTCAAGCGCCTGTTCCGCCGCGCCTTCATCATTGGCCGCCGCTTTCAGATCGTGCACGTGATGTTCGGGCAGGAACTGATCGAAGTCACCACCTTCCGCGGCAATTCGCCGAATGAAGCACCGAAGGATGAGCATGGCCGTGTCCTGCGCGACAACACCTTCGGCGAACAGCATGAAGACGCCGAGCGCCGCGACTTCACCATCAATGCGATGTACTACGACCCGGCGCGCGAGCAAGTGCTCGACTACCACGGCGGGATGAAGGATATCCGCAACAAGACCCTGCGCATCATCGGCGTGCCAGAAGCACGCTACCGCGAAGACCCGGTGCGCATGCTGCGCGTGGTGCGCTTCGCCGCCAAGCTGGGCTTCACGATCGCCGGGCCGACACGCGCGCCGATCAAGGTGATGGCGCCGCTGATCAACAACGTGCCGGCCGCGCGTGTCTTCGATGAAATGCTGAAGCTCCTGATGAGCGGCCAGGCGATGGCTTGCCTGCAGCAATTGCGTACCGAAGGCCTGCACCACGGCTTGCTGCCGCTGCTGGATGTGGTGCTGGAGCAGCCGCTGGGCGAGCGCTTCGTCACGCTGGCGCTGGCCAATACCGACGAGCGCATCCGCCAGGGCAAGCCGGTGTCGCCAGGCTTCCTGTTCGCTGCGCTGCTGTGGCATCAGGTGCTGGAGAAGTGGAATGCCTACAAGGCCGCCGGCGAAGCATCGATCCCGGCGCTGCACTTTGCGGCCGATGACGTGCTCGATACCCAATCCGAAAAGATCGCACTGCAGCGCCGCTTCACGACCGACATGCGCGACATCTGGGCCATGCAGCCGCGCTTCGAGCGTCGCATTGGCAAGTCGCCGTACAAGCTGCTCGAGCATCCGCGCATGCGCGCCGGCTACGATTTCCTGCTGCTGCGTTGCGAATCCGGCGAGCTCGACATGGAACTGGGCGAGTGGTGGACCGATTTCATCGCCGCCGATGGCCCGGAACGCGAGCACCTGCTGGCCAGGAAGCCGGCCGATGAGGGTGCGGCGCCCGCCAAGCGCCGCCGCCGCCGCAGTGGCAGCAGCCGTGGCCGCGGCAAGGGCGAAGGCCAGTCGGGCGGCGGCAGCGCCGAATGACGGCAGCCATCCAGGCCTACATCGGGCTGGGGGCCAACCTCGGCAATCCGCTGCAAACCCTGCGCGATGCGCTGGACGCACTGCGCATCGTGCCGCAGTCCCGCATCGATGCCCTCTCGTCTTTCTACCTCAGCGAGCCGGTCGATGCCGGCGGCGACGACTATGTGAACGCGGTTGCACGCGTGCAGACCACGCTGGCCCCGCATGCACTGCTGGCCGCGCTACAGGAAATCGAGCACCGTTTCGGCCGCGAGCGGCCTTTCCGCAACGCGCCGCGCACGCTGGACCTCGACCTGCTGCTGTATGGCGAGCTGACCATCCACGATGCGCAGCTGGAGGTACCGCATCCGCGCATGATGGCGCGTGCCTTCGTGCTGCTGCCGCTGCTGGAGCTTGACGCTGACATCCGCGTGCCTGGCCAGGGGCGCGCCAGCGACTTCCTGCCGGCGGTTCGCGGGCAGCAGATTCGCCGTATGGATGACGGCCGGCAGTCGGGCTGAGGCAAAGAGGAAAATCAAGGCCGGCGCCGACGCCATGCGCGCCGTTTCTGGTTGAACTGTCAACGCATTCACGTATCATCCACGCCCATGAGCCTGGAAAAATACAAGTACATCGTCGTGGAAGGCCCGATCGGCGTCGGCAAGACCAGCCTGGCGCGCCGCATCGCCGCCGAGACGGGCGCGCAACCGCTGATGGAGCAGCCACAGGAGAACCCCTTCCTCGAGCGCTTCTACCGTGACTCGGCCCGCTATGCGCTGCCGACGCAGATGTTCTTCCTGTTCCAGCGCATGAACCAGCTGCGCGACCTGACCCAGGGCGACCTGTTCTCGGCGCCGGTCGTGTCCGACTTCCTGATCGACAAGGACCCGATCTTTGCTGCGCTGACGCTGGCCGATGACGAGCTGAACCTGTACCACCAGATGTTCGAGCACTTCAGCCAGTCTGCGCCGCGGCCCGACCTGGTGATCTACCTGCAGGCATCGCCGTCCACGCTGTCCGAGCGCATCCGTCGCCGTGGCGTGCCGTCCGAGAGCGGCATTTCCGAGAATTACCTGCAGCGGCTGTGCGAAGGCTACAGCCGCTTCTTCCACCATTACGATGCTGCGCCGCTGCTGATGGTGAATGCCGAGCACCTGAACCCGATCGAACGCAGCGACGATTTCGCGCTGCTGATGCAACGTATCGCCGGTATGCGCGGCAAACGTGAATTCTTCAGCCGCGGCGAATAAGCTTCGCCGCCCAACCCCTGCCTTGACCCACCCATAAGGAAGACCATGAGCAGCCAACCGGGCGCCAAGGACGGCGCCGTTCGCAAGAAGGTCACCATTGCGACGCTCGCGCAGATGCGCGCGGCGAACGACAAGATCACGATGCTGACCGCCTACGACGCCAGCTTTGCGTCGCTGATGGACCAGGCCGGCGTGGATACGCTGCTGGTCGGCGATTCGCTGGGCATGGTGGTACAGGGTCACGGCACGACACTGCCGGTGACCTTGCAAGACGCCGCCTATCACACCGCCTGCGTCGCGCGCGGCGTCAAGAGCGCGCTGGTAATCGGCGACATGCCCTTCGGCACCTACGCAACGCCGCAGCAGGCGCATGACAACGCCGCCGTGCTGATGCGCGCCGGCGCCGAGATGATCAAGTTCGAAGGCGGCAGCTGGTTGGCGCCGACCGTGCAACTGCTGGTCGAGCGCGGCATCCCGGTATGCGGCCATCTGGGCCTCACGCCGCAGTCGGTGCACCAGCTGGGCGGCTTCAAGGTGCAGGGCAAGACCACCACCGCGGCCGATCAGTTGAAGGCCGATGCGCTCGCGCTGCAAGCGGCGGGTGCTGCCATGATCGTGCTCGAAGCGATCCCGGCGGCGCTGGCGGCCGAGGTCACGCAGCTGTTGTCCATCCCGACCATCGGCATTGGCGGCGGCGTCGACTGCTCGGGCCAGGTACTGGTGATGCACGACATGTTGGGGGCTTACCCGGGGCATCGCCCGAAGTTCGTGAAGAACTTCATGGATGGACAAGGCAGCATCGCCGGTGCGATCGCGGCCTATGTGCGCGAAGTGAAGGCCGGCACTTTCCCGGGGCCGGAACACAGCTTCTGAGCCTCCGCTGCGACGCTCAGGCACATCATCAGGCAAGCACGGCGCGTAGTCATCGCGTCATCTCGTCCGGCCAACAAAAAAGCCCGTCAGCATGCGCTGTCCGGGCTTTTTTGTTGCCTGCAGCGAGAAGATATCGCTGGGTCTCGGGGCTTCAGTGCGTCAGGCTTGCTTCGATTCGGACGCGACCAGCGCCTCGTAGCGCTTGAACACCTGCTCGAGCTGCGGCGTCAGCGAATCCCAGTCACTGACGGCCAACCCTAGGTCGTTGACCAGGCCATTCTCGAGGCTGTAGACCCAGCTGTGGATGGTCAGATCCTGCCCGCGCTCCCATGCATCCTGCACGATGGTGGTCTGGCAGACGTTGATCACCTGCTCGATCACGTTCAACTCGCACAGGCGATCGCCACGCTGTTTCGGCGGTAGCGACTCGGGCAGGAATTGGGCATGCTTGATGTGCACATCCTGCACATGGCGCAGCCAGTTATCGGCCAGCCCCACGCGACGACGCTCCATCGCCGCATGCACGCCGGAACAACCGTAATGGCCGACGACGATCACATGCTTGATGCCCAGCACGTCGATCGCGAACTGCAGCACTGACAGGCTGTTGAGGTCGGTATGCACGACCACGTTTGCCACATTACGGTGCACGAACAATTCACCCGGCTGCATGCCAACAATTTCATTGGCAGGCACGCGGCTGTCGGAACAACCTATCCAAAGGAATTCGGGGGTTTGCTGGGAAACCAGCTTTTTGAAGAAATCGGGATCGGACGCCACCATATCGGCCGCCCATTTCTGATTATTGGCGACCAGCTGGCGTAGTGCCCTGTCGAATTTGCTCATGCGCACTCCATGCAAATGCATTCACCATTTTACCGCAGGCACTACCTGCTTGCAGTCCCGCATCCATGCATGCACGACGCGTTGGCCGCGACCACGCCGGGCTTCACTGCCCCCGGCGCGTTGACCAACAGGTCATGCAAGCGTTGGCAACAATCGTTAGCGAATTTTTTCGTGCACTAATAATTTTGGGCGGCTGCCGCAAACTTTTTAGACTGAGTGCGGCCTTGAACACTTTGAGCAAGCACAAGCCGCATCATCAGGAGAAAAACAGAAGTCCTCAGCATTGCATAAACCTTGCGGAATATCACCGTCTTGTCGAGTCAAGCCTATGCCCCACGCCGATCCATCTAACGGACTGAAGGAGAACACCATGCTGATCACCACGGCGGATGACCCCGTTGAAACCCTGGCCGGCGACGTCACCGATTGCCCGCCTGCGCCCACTACGCTGAAAGTCACTGGCAAGCGCCACTACCAGCAGACAGATGTCGACTACGATCCGGCCAACAAGACCTTGTGGACCGTGATGAAACCGATGGGGGTTCCCTGCTGCAACCAGCACATGGTGGAGGAATTCCATCACAGTTTCCAGCAGTTGCAGGCCAGCCATGGTGAAGTGCTGCACGAAGGCGAATGGCATCCCGTGCATTTCTCGGTCGTCGCATCGCGCCATCCGACGGTATTCAACCTCGGTGGCGACCTCGCACTATTCCTGACCCTGATCCGTTCGCGCGATCGCGATGCACTGGATAACTATGCGCAACTGTGCGTGGACACGATCCACATGCGGGCCACGAATTTCAAGGCGCCGCTGGTGACGATTTCACTTGTCCAGGGCGATGCAATGGGGGGCGGCTTCGAGTTTGCATTGTCGAGCGATGTAATCATCGCCGAGCAGGGTGCGCGCATGGGCCTGCCGGAAGTCATGTTCAACCTGTTCCCGGGCATGGGTGCTTACAACCTGCTGGCGCGACGCGTCGGTGCGCGAATGGCGGAAGAAATGATGATGTCGGGGAACATTTACCAAGCCGAAGATTTGCATCGCATGGGCATCGTCGACGTACTCGCGCCGCGTGGCGAAGGCGAAAAAGCCGTCGATGAATTCATCCGCAAACGCGGCCGACGCTTCAATGCTATCCGGTCCATCTATCAATGCCGGCAGTATGTGAACCCGGTTCGCCATGAAGAGCTGATGAATATTGCCAACCTCTGGGTCGATGCGGTGCTGCGGCTCGATGATGCGGACATGCACATCATCTCGCACCTGCTGCGCTCGCAACGTTCGGAGCAAGAGAAGCGCATCAATGCCGGCAAGGGCTTCCGGCCCCGTTTCGTGAAACCGGCAGCGAAGCTCGAGAAGCCGGCCTTGCGCATGTAGGGGAAATCGGATCAGCTACAAGAGCTGCATGAGCCATACGTGTGGCTCATGCGGCTCATGTGGCTTGTGTGGCACATACTGCACATACTGTACAGAAGGCACTTATGTCATTTGGGGCACGTGCTTCACGTGCCACCTGCCAGGAGGGGGCGGCTGTATGCCGCCCCTCTGGCGTTGAAGCGAGCGTGGATAACCCACGCCCGCCTGCGTTGATCAGGCTGGCAATCCCGAATCCTGCGCGAGCTTGCCATGCCCATGTACGTGCACCTCCTCGATGGCCAGCTTGCCTGCGGCCACCGGCTGACGCAGGCTGCCATAGGCCATCAAGTCCGCAAACAGATAGAAGTTCACATCGACGCTGTTGAGGATGCACTGATGCGCATCCGTGCAATCGTCATGCAGCAAGAGCTTACGCAGCTCGGCCATGTGTTCTTCATCCAGTGATGCATGTGAATCGAGGAAACTGAAGCCCGATGACAGCGGCAGTCCCATGCTGCGCGACAGCGCTTGTGCGACCTTGCCGCCATACAGCGACGACAGGATTTCCAGCACATACACCATGCCCAACACACAGCCCGGATGCTCGGTAGCGATGCCGTGATAGTTAAAGGCCAGTAGTGCCTGCACCGGCGGCACCGGGCGGCGCTGCGGAACACGCGCTGCATCGGCCATACCGAGGGCACGCAAGTCATTCATCACCATGTATTCGTGACCGCGCTCTTCCTGTATATGCTCGTACAGGAAGCGCCGCAACTCCGGCAGCCGGTCCGCACACACCCCGATCGCCGCCGCCATCATCGGGCAGAAATTCGAGACGACCGGATACAGCCGCACCAGGAAATCGGCATACGCACTCTGGCTGACTTGCCCGGCCAGCATCGCCTGCATGACCGGATGGGCTTCGATGGTTTGCAGGTGGTCGTCGGTGATCGCCACCAAGTCACTGGATAAAGTCATGGATACCTCTCCTTTCAGGATTGAAGGGAAGCTCCCGGCGGCAGAGCCTGGGGAGCGCTTTCTCGCTGCTGCCGGTACAGCTCCAGCTCCTGGCAGAGGCGACGAAAGGTCTGCCTGACCTCGAACACGATGTCAGACGCGTGCACCTTCATCTCGGAGGGATGCAGTTTTTCTATCTGCCGACACAAGACTTTCAGCGATACGGCACCAATGCTGAGCGCCGCTCCCCGCATGGCATGCAGGATTTCCCGGACCCGGTCCCATTCCTGGCCCTTGAGCGCGCTTTCCAGCCGGTCGATCATGCGCCGGTTTTCATTGATGAATTCGACGATCAGGTCATCGAGGAAATGCGGATCACTGCTGACACCTTCAAGGTCCATCAGGCTCTGCCGATCCAGCGCTGGCTGGCTGGCATGGGATCCGGGCAGGCCGCTCGGCTGGCCGGCGCGGAATTGCGGGTTCGCAGGCAGGTCGCCTGCACGAAAGCGGTTGACCAGCCGCGACAAGGTCGACAGCAACAATTCGACCTGTATCGGCTTGGAAAGGAAATCATCGGCACCGGCTTCGAGGCTTTCTTCGCGCGCTTCGGGTGTCGCATTGGCGGAGAACATGATGATGGGCATGCGCGACTGTTCGCCGCGCATCAGCCGGTACATGCGAGCGACATCGGTACCCGGCATGCCGGGCATATTCATGTCGAGCACCAGCGCATCGAATTCGCGCTTGTCGATCAGGTCCAGCGCTTCTTCACCATGACGCGCCAGGAAGCACTGGTGGCCTGCGCGTTCGAGGATCTTCTGGATCACCTTGCGGTTGGTCGGATTGTCTTCTGCGACCAGCACCTGATAGGCATCATCGTCGCGCGCCGTGTCGGCATTGCCGGCGCCGTGCTTGATCACATCGGTATCGACCGCGGCAGCGGTCTCTTCGCCTGTCTGTGACTGCGCGGCGGCATGCAACAGACGCCCGAGACAGGCTGGCGGATCACCGTCATGCAGCACCGAGAACCAGCCTGCATTGCCGGCAATACCATTCAGCCAGCCACGCGCAATGCCGGCCGGCGCCTGCAGCACCGACAGCATTGGTACGCCGCCGGCCGCCGCGGCCAGTCTTGCGGCAATCTCGACCAGCTGCGCTTCGGCGACCGAGGCCGCCCACTCGGACAATTCGGGCACGCTGACGACCACTAGCGCCACCGGCTTTTCCCTGAGCATGGATTGTTCGATCGCTTCGCAGGCTTCTTTCAGGTTCGATGCTACCGGGACCGTCAGGCCGCTCTCCTGCGACAAGGCCGCCGCCATGGCCTCGTCAGCTTCGCTGCTGCCAACGACCAGGCTGTGCACACCGGCCGCCGGCTTGCCAGGATGGCTGTCGACGGATGCCTGCTGCAGCCTGATCACGAACCAGAATTCGCTGCCCGCCCCCTTCTCGCTAGCAAAGCCGATCTCGCCACCCATCAGCTCGACCAGCTGCTTGCAGATCGTGGTGCCCAGGCCGGTACCGCCATAGCGACGCGTGGTCGAATCCTCGGCCTGCGTGAAACTGTCGAAGATGCGTTCATGGGCACTGGCCGGTATCCCGATGCCGGTATCGGTGACCGAGAAGCGCAGCAGGACGCCGTCGCTGCCGGCATCCAGTTGTTCGACGCGTAGCAGGATCTTGCCTTGCTCGGTGAACTTGACGGCATTGCCCAGCAGGTTGACCAGGATCTGGCGCAAGTGGTGCAAATCGCCTTTCAGCATCACCGGGATGCGCGCATCGACATGGCAGTGCAGTGCAATCGCCATCGGGTCGATCCGGTATCGAAACACCGACAACATGCCTCGCACCAGCCGGTACAGATCGAAGTCCACCAGCTCGACCGACATCTTGCCGGCCTCGATCTTTGAAAAGTCGAGCACGTCCTCGATCTGCGACATCATCAGCTGCGAGGTGGTGGTCATGCTGTCGAGCATCTCAGCCTGCTCGCGGTCGATGCGCGTGCTTTTCATCAGGTCAACCATGCCGATGATCGCGTTCAGCGGTGTGCGCAATTCATGGCTGACCGAACAGATGAACTGACGCTTGGCCGCATTCGCTATTTCGGCCTGTTCCAGTGCCTTGTACAAGCGTCCGACCAGCATGTTGAAATACAAGGACACCAGCAAGGTGCCGACCCACAGCCCGATCGCGATCCCTTGCTCATCGCGCCAGTAAGGCACGCAGCTGATCACCAGCCCGAAGCCGATCAAGGCCGATACCAGCGATACGAACAAATAACGCTGACCGAAGCGAAAGCCATAGCCGATGATGATCCACAGGTACAGGAAGTACAGCGGCGCAACATGGCTGCCACCGATCAGGAACACATAAGTCAGACTGCCGGTGTCGAGCAGGATGGCGCCCACGCGTCGCAGCGCGCTCTTGCCCGGCGCGAACAGCACCGACACGACGATCAGCACCGACAGGCCGAGGAACAGCGCATTGGCCAGCAACAGATCGAGGTGCAGATGAGGCGCGGGCTCCAGCCGGTCGCTGCCCACGTAGCGGAAGTAACTCAGCAGCAGGCCGCCGATGATGATGCGCACCACGGCCTGCTCCAGTTCACTGTTGCGCTTGCCATGGAAATAGCCCTGGATGGGATTACACAGTTGTTTCAACAGGAGGGACAAGGACATGGCTGGGCGCACACGCAATGCATGAAGCATGTCGCCACCTGCACTGCGTGCACGACGGAAGGGACGATCGGAAAATTCTATCCCTCGCCTGCGCGCGAGTTTGATCGCAAGCAAAAATCACAATGCGTCATGAACGTTGCGCAAGATGCGGTACTGCCAACGAATAACTGTGCTGGATACCGGCCAAAAGCAGCAGGCAAAAAAAACGCCAGCACAAAGGCCGGCGTTTTTTCTGCCACTTAATGAAGCAAGGCTTATTCGAAGAATTCCTTCACCTTGTCCATCCAGGACTTGCTCTGCGGGCTGTGCTTGGCGCCGCCGGCGACGGTCAGTGTCTCGAACTCGCGCAGCAGGTCTTTCTGCTTGTCGGTCAGCTTGACCGGCGTCTCGACCAGCACATGGCAGAACAGGTCGCCCGGGAAACCGGAGCGCACGCCCTTGATACCCTTGCCGCGCAAGCGGAAGGTCTTGCCGGTCTGGGTGCCCTCGGGCACGCTGAACGATACCTTGCCCGACAGCGTGGGCACTTCGATCTCGCCGCCCAGTGCTGCCTTCGCAAACGAGATCGGCATTTCGCAATGCAGGTCGTCGCCATCGCGCTGGAACACGGCGTGCTGCTGGATGTGGATCTCGACATACAGGTCGCCCGGCGGGCCGCCATTCATGCCCGGCTCGCCATTGCCGGTCGAGCGGATGCGCATGCCATCGTCGATACCGGCCGGGATCTTCACTTCCAGCGTCTTGTTGCGCTTGGTGCGGCCCGAGCCGCCACAGGTGCCGCAAGGATCGGGAATCACCTTGCCGGTGCCGTGGCACTTCGGGCAGGTCTGCTGGATGCTGAAGAAGCCCTGCTGCATGCGCACCTGGCCGTGGCCGCCACAGGTGCCGCAGGTGGTCGGCGAGGTGCCGGGTTTGGCGCCCGAGCCGTGGCAGGTGTCGCACTCGTCCCAGGACGGCACGCGTATCGTGGTGTCGAAGCCGTGCGCCGCCTGTTCGAGCGAGATGTCGAGGTTGTAGCGCAGGTCGGCGCCGCGGTAGACCTGCGGTCCTCCGCGTTGGCGCGCACCGCCGGCGCCAAAGATGTCGCCGAAGATGTCGCCGAACGCATCGCCGAAGCCGCCGCCGGCAAAACCGCCGCCACCGCCGCCGCCCATGTTCGGGTCCACGCCCGCATGGCCGAAGCGATCGTAGGCTTCGCGTTTCTGCGCGTCCGACAGCATCTCGTAGGCCTCCTTGGCCTCCTTGAATTTGTCCTCGGCCTGCTTGCTGTCCGGATTGCGGTCCGGATGGTATTTCATCGCCAGCTTGCGATACGCCTTCTTGATCTCTTCATCCGAGGCGTTCTTCGCTACGCCGAGTATTTCGTAAAAATCTCGCTTTGCCATCTTCAGGTGTCCTGACTGCTTGCTGCTGACGGGGCATGCCGGCGGCTCCCCTCGTGCGCCACGCCCGGATCAAAACCCGGCATGGCAGCGACGCCGCCTTCCCCAAGCAAAAAACCGGGCAGGAGGGAAAACGCCGCTCCGGCCCGGTGAATACCACGCGGTGTCGCCGCGTAAAACGACGCCGGACGGCAGCAATGACGATGCCGGACGGCGATACCCTGCTTACTTATCCTTCACTTCCTTGAAGTCGGCATCGACGACGTCATCCTCGGCCGGCTTGGCCGAAGCCTGCTCGCCGCCCGGTGCCGCACCCGCACCTGCAGCGCCTGCAGCACCCGCGGCACCGCCGGCCGCGGCCTGCTGCGCCTGCATGTCGGCATACATCTTCTCGCCGAGCTTTTGCGCCGCAGTCGACAGCGCTTCGACCTTGGCATCGATAGCGGCCTTGTCGGTGCCCTTCAGCGCCTCTTCAAGATCCTTGATCGCCGCTTCGATCTTTTCCTTCTCGCCGGCTTCGAGCTTGTCGCCATGCTCGCCCAGTGCCTTGCGGGTCGAGTGCACCAGCGCGTCGCCCTGATTGTGCGCCTCAGCCAGTTCCTTCAGGCGCGCATCCTCGGCCGCATTGGCTTCGGCGTCGCGCACCATGCGCTGGATCTCGTCTTCGGTCAGGCCGGAATTGGCCTTGATGGTGATCTTGTTCTCTTTGCCGGTGGCCTTGTCTTTCGCGCCGACGTGCAGGATGCCGTTGGCGTCGATGTCGAAGGTAACTTCGATCTGCGGCGTGCCGCGTGCCGACGGCGGAATACCTTCGAGGTTGAATTCGCCCAGGCCCTTGTTGCCCGAGGCCATTTCACGCTCGCCCTGGAACACCTTGATCGTCACCGCCGGCTGGT
>JACCEC012239079.1_pt1 | contig 11706 bp, 11 predicted proteins | sample 7450121 | NCBI WGS metagenome assembly JACCEC01 (sample SAMN15323455, study PRJNA562643) | freshwater metagenome | isolation source: river surface water | place: USA:Blue River Watershed | collected 2017-08-18 | reverse complement strand
TCGTGGCGCTTTACGGTTTGTTTTTTTTCTGTGCGGTCTGTTGTTCGAGTTGCTGCGCCGCCTTATCGATCAGCAGCATGTCAACGACCCAATCATGAGGGCTTGGCACGAGCAAGCAAGTACGCGCGATGTGCTGGTTCTGCACGGCATTTGGTGAGCGTATCGGTGGCCTTCGCTTCGCTCTGGATTGCCTTTGGGTGTTTCTTACGGTACCAGCCGTTTATTTCAGCTAGGGTTGACGATTGAGAAATTGTCTCTGGGTGGGGGAGTGAAGGATTGGGTATGGGTAATTTCAGAATTTGCAGGGGGAAATTTCTATGAAGGTTCAAGCTGAATGGCGTATGTGGAGGGCTGAGGGCTGCTTTGCAGCGGAAGCAGACATCCGTGTAGATCGGCCGGAAGGCCTATACCGGCCAATAGCGGAAACGCGACGTCGATGCCGGAAGCTGCCGCTTGATCCCCCGTTTGGGGATGTGTCGTTACCGCTTCGCTCCCTAAAATTTGAATGTTGCAACTCCGATGCAAGAATCGAGTCATGAAACATCTAGGGACACTCAAACCGGACACATTCGTAACGCTTCTGAACTGGATCGGAATTCCGATCATCGCTGTCTACATAGGTAGCATGTTCGTCTATCCGTGGTTCGCGTCAGATTGGACTTGGACATCAGTCGAGAGCGTCTGGGACCGCTGGCAGAGCCTTAACGTGGGCATGCTCGCCTTCGTCTCTAGCATCGCTGCGTTCAACGTGGGACGTTACAACGCAGAGAAGCAGCGGCAGCGTGAATTCATGGCTTCCAAGGCGTTCCTTCCTGATGCGCTTAGCGGCCTTGCGTCTTATTTTGTCGATAGCGCTAATCTTCTAAGGGAAGGGTGGAATGCTTCCCAAGGAAACTCGATCAATACTCCGCTTCCCATTCCGCCACCGGATTTCAAGGAGGTATTCAGGGATTGCATAAGACACGCAGACCGAGAGGTTGGAGAGTATCTGGCACAGATACTGAAACGCCTTCAAGTGCATGCAGCTCGCCTAGCCTCGTATATTGACCAACAGACGGACGACGCCTGGGTCAGTCCCCAGCTGCACAACTTGATCACTTATATCTATCGGTTGGGTGAGCTACAAGCGATGGTAAATCGGCTCTTCCCGTTCGCGCGTAGCCAAGGACCGCTCGATGCCTCAGCTCTTAGATGGGAAGACTTCAAAAATGCGTACGGCAATCTCAACTTCTGGATCGAAGATATCCGCCTTGACGACGTAAACAATCTTGAAGCCTTTACCAAGCGAGCCTTGGATCGTGCCGACCCAATGGATGCACAACAAGAGGCTTGACCGGATGCTGCGCCCGCCGGTCGCAGAGGGTCAGCCTTTGCATTGAGCGTCTGCTTTCCAGATCGCTCGTCGTCCGCAACGGGTCGACCACTGCCGGTCACATGCTCGCAGCGATGGTCTGCTACCAGCCTTCAGCTGACATCAAAGCAATGAAGGTCCGTACAGCAGCGGTTGCGGTCATCCATTCCTGGCCGTCGAACGCGTACTATCGGGCAAACCCAGTTATTCGTCCAGCGCGAAACCGTAAGGAAGAGATGCAAAGGGCGGCGGGCCTAGTCTAAGACCCCGCGAAAGCTGCGATCGACGTCAGAGCCTCGCGGGGGACACGGATCAGCATCTATTCGAAACTCTGCTCGTCTTCCTGATCGCGCTTGCTCTCATGTTCGATCCAGCGTTCGAGTTCGGGCAGCATATCAGTGACCCATTGCCGTACCTCGCCTCCAACATTGTCACCCACCGTCGTGATAGCCACGCGACGCCGAACCAGGATATCGGCGAGCGAGCCGCTCCAGCTGCGCGGATGCAGCCGCGACCAGAGGTCACCGAGGAACGCCCGCTTGTCTGGCGCGTGGCCCATTATTTCCAGGAAAAGCGTGGAGACACCATTCTCCTCTTCGCCCTGCAGCGGCTTGAACATGGAAATGCATTTGCCAAGCAGCGGATAGCGCCTATCCGGATCGATATTCGCCCACTGAACAAGGGTCTCGGCGCCGACATCTTCCACCGGCGTGTCAGACCCCAAGTCCCCCTCAAACAGCCTCAGATTTCTCGGCCTGAGTTCGGGTAGAAGGAGTTCGTCGAGTGCGATCAGGGGATGCGTCTCGAAGAGGGTCTTCAGGACATAACGAAGGTCGTAGGACGAGAGGTAAACGGCCTCCAGCCCTGCCCGGACGCGAGCGCAAATTTCCCGCAATATTGCCTCTCCACCGGGTCCGGCGCAGCAGACCCGAATAACGGTATCAAGCCCAAAATCGCGCAACGACTGCTTCTTTCCGAAGTCGGCGCGGAGTAGCAGCTCACGGCCAACAGCGATCAAGGATGGCGCACGTTGGCGGCCTTCTTCCCGATCGCGGTAGAAGTGCATGTGCAATATATCGAGCGCGACCTCGACGCCGTCGGCCAGATTGGCGATGTCGGTGAGCAGCGGGCCAAGCGCGTCGGGTGGAGACTCCACGACACTGCCATTGGCGATGCTTTGAAAAGTCCGCGCCGAAAGGACCCCACGTTCGATCGCACGGCGAAGCCGCGCAATGCCCTGGGTATCAATAGCAACACGCGCCTGAAGATAGGGCAGGCTCCCGGCGAGATCGGGATTCCCGATCACATCCTCCAGCGCGGCATCGGCGAAGGCCGAATCTATGCCGTGCACGCCATGGATAAATCCGCCCAGCACCGTCGGATTCCGGCTATCCGCATCGGCGGCGGAAAAGAGGTCCAGCAGTTCACGCCACATCGCATCAAGATCGGCGGCGCCATCCGACAGGCCGATGCCGCACTCGTAGGCGCGTTGCGGATGTTGTTCGACGAGCAGTTCGGCGATGAAGGCAGCGCGCGTCTCCGGGTCGTGCGCGAGCGCGGTTCCGATCTCCTTCGCGAGCTGGGAGGCGCGCTCATATGGCTTCATGACATCGCCGTCGTCGGCATCACCGTCAGCGACATCCCAACCGAAACTGCTGCTGCCCCCCAATACGACCGCACGGGCCTGATGGAGAAGATCGGTGGGTTTCAGGCGGTCGATGAGCGCGGTGAGACGCGCGCGCACCTCATCAGGCATACCGTCGCCCTCGAAACGCAGCGCTGTGCGGAAGCCGATCCACCCCTCGATCCAGGGTCGCTCGGAAGAGAAGTGGGTCGCTGCCCGTTCAAGCGCATCGTGACAGGCGCCGAAACGCCACAGCTCCATTACGCTATGGGCAAGGTGGTCCCGGGCGTTTTCGATGATTGGCGAAAGCTCGGCCGTCAAGTCGACCGCGTCGTTGTACCAGGCCCAGATGTCGCCATAGGTCGGCGGGTGCCAGCCATAGTCACGTGACCGTGCGCCGAAGTCGAAGTCGCTGGATGAACTGAAATGGTGCGCCTTCAGAAGCGCATTGAGGGCGACGCCGGCGCAGCGCACCAAAGCCGGATCACCGGATTGCGCGAACCGGCGCACAAGCGATCGCCGCTGGTCCGGCAAAGCCTTAGTGCCGGACAGGTGCAGGTGAAACAACTCGGCGAACATGTTCGATGCCGAGTTATTGTTGTGATTGGGCGGTACGGCGGAAAGGAACCGAGCAAGCAATGTCGCCGCGCGCTCGAATAGCGGTGGATCGTAAGCGAGAAGCTTGATCAACCGTATCCACCTCCATCTGTCGCTCGACTGCGGATCGATTATCTCGGCACCGCGCGGCCCGGCCACGTCTCGCTCGATCCTGGCGAGCACGGCATCGGGCGCGACCGGAGCGATATTCGTGAAGATCTGGAGGCCGTCTTCGCCCAACGCCGCGAGATCGCCAAGAATACCGTCGGCACCGAGCCAGCGCTCGACCGCGGCTCGTGCCTCGGCGCTGTCGTGCAGATAGCCGAGGCGGCGCGAGAGGGACTTCTGCATCCGCGCCGTGAGCGAAGTGCAGAAGCGATCGAAATCGGCAGGAGGCATGCGTTCAAGGGCAGACCCGGCGAGCGGGTTGGCGATCGCGTGCGGCAGGATCGCGCGCCACCGTCCGCGCAGCTGCGCGATCCCGCGCTGACGAAGCGTGTTCAGCGCCGCATATATTGTCGCAACGGAAACGCCGCGAATACCAGCAACTCGCGCAAGTTCGCCGCTTTCCGACGTGTTTTCGCCATCGATCGAATAGAGCAGTGCAAGATCTTCAGCGGCGGAAAAGAGTTCCCGGTCGGCCTCGTTGCGCTGGTGAAAAATTCGCTCGAAGAGGTCGCGGTTCTTGAGCTTTCCCAGGGTCTCGTCTTTCCCGAGAGTTTCGGCGAGCGCGCGCGCCACGCGGAAATTGCCGTCGCTGAACTCCGATATCGTGCGCCGATCCACCTGCGTCACATTGGGGAAGGTCTTTTCCAGCCATAGCTCCACCATTTCGGGCGATGCTGATTGCAGGCGAAAGACCTCGGTACGCTCAGGCTCATCGTCACGAACATCATATTCGACCGTGAGGAGGCTGACCTGGCTCCCCGCTTGCGAACAGATGCGGGCAAGTTCGCTGTGCGTCGCCGGATTGCAGTTGTCGACGATCAGGATCGCGCGTTGCCGTGCGATCACCAGTTGGCGCGCCATGTCCCGAGCGGTCGGGTCAGTCTCGATTGAATAGTCGGTATAAACGGCAAGCCCCGGGTCGAGCGGCGCCTCGCCGACACCATCCTCGAACAGTGCCTGCACGAGACGAGTCTTTCCGAGACCGGACAAGCCGATCAACCGGATACATTGGCGAGCTTTGGTCAGAGAGACGCGAAGCCGGGCGATACCCTCGCCAATGGTGAGTTGCTCGCGGTCGCTCGTTCGCTCATCGGTTAGGCAAGCCTTATCGTTGAACAGATAGGGCGTTTCCTCGCTCACGCCGACGCCGCACCAATCGCCGATGCTGCTCCAGCCGGACATACCGATGCCGAGCCGCGTGCGGACCCAAGCGGCGATTCCGGGATAGTGATTGACCCATGTTGCCAACCGGTCGCGATCGTAGAAGTCGCTATGCAACTGCCCGGCCTCAGGCAGATCGCCGAGCTGCGTCCGGATGGCATCGCGGCGATCGCTCAGGGGCTTGTCTGCGACCGAGCCTTGCGCGCTGACGATGATGTAAGCACCGAAGCGAGCGGCGAGTTCGGCGATGACCGGCCGTAGTACGCCGCCAGGACGCATCTCATCGCGGATTGCGCTCGCCGGCATGTCCGGCTTTTTTACCTGAAACCCTGTGTGTTGGCGCGGTACGAAATCCGGACTCGGCAGTGCGGACTGGCACTCGATCCGGACATCAAGCCCGCCGTCAGCCGCATCCTGATTGCCGCCAGAGGTTACCGACGAACTGGGACAACCCTGTGCCCGCAATTCTGCCAAGGCGAGACGTGCGACTAGTGTTCGTAGATCGGCGTCATTGAGATCGGCGACTTGTGCGCCAGTAATTTCGAACATCGTCCTTTACCCCCTTATCCAGTGTAGGGGAACATACGTGAGAACAAAAAGCGATCAAGCGAGGCGGATCCGCCACGGTAGCGACCGAACTGCTAGTTGATCCGTCGCCACGCACGGTGCCTGCGGCTGGTTGGCTGAGCTGACGTAGGTCGTCTTGGTGCTCGCCGAGTGTCAGCTGTTGGCCAATCAGCGGTCATTGGCTCACCAAAGCTGACCGACCGCAAGCAGCCTAAAGCAATCACTCAAGGCAATATCACCCCCCTCAAGGCATCACCCCCTCTAAGAATAAAACCAATGGAATCAAGTTGCCGGCAAAACCGTCAGCAAGGTCTGCCCATTCGCCACAAGCTTTTCCCCATCATCACTCAATGCAAACAAGTCACAAGCGGTGAATACCTGCGATTTTCCTGGCTTGACCACACGCGCTCGGGCGATGAACGTTTTCCCTGTCGCAGGCCTGAGGCAGTTCACCGTGTAATTCGAAGCCAACAAATGTGGCCCCACCACAGTCGCCGCAGCATATCCGCAAGCCGTGTCGATCAGCGTGCCAATGAGTCCCGCATGCAGGTAACCGGAATACTGGCCAAATTCTTCACGCCAATCCATCGCAAGGGTTGCGCTGCCAGCTTGCGCATGGGTAACCTCAATGCCACACCAGCGGTTGAACGCAGCCAGGCTGTTGATTTGTTTCAGTGTTTCAAGGGGTGTCATTTCGGCTTCCTTTTTCGCGATTTGAACCAAGCAATGTGATCGATCAGCATTTGTCGATGCAACTGTTTGGAAGCGATCAACGCATCGATCTCTTTGACCTTTTGCTGCATGGCTTCCACCATTTCTTTGGCAGTCAGTGTGCCCGCCTTGTATCGAGGAATGATCTCTGCGATTTCAGTCAGCGAGAAGCCGATCTTGCGAGCCATGTCGATAAAAACAACCGCCCTCACCATCTTGGCGCTGAAGGTACGGTAGCCATTGGGTTTGCGCTCACTGCTGATGAGCCCCATGGACTCGTAGCGTCGCAGCCGGTGTGTTGACACACCAGTTTGTGCGGATAGCTCAGAAATTTGCATGATCAAACTCTAACAAGCTTAGCGCTACGCTAAGGTTTTCGAAGATGACTCGCAAGTGACTCGGGGCTGCAACGATGTCCAGCAGGCGCGCAATGCCAACGCCACGTTTGACCATGGCCAGCAGCACAGCCGAATTGTCCGTCAAGGTTAGGGCTTGGATGTGCAAACTGGGTTGACCATCCTGTCTTTCCCATAAGTTCATCGAACTGGCACGGCTGTTGCCGATCAAGTCTTTGAAGTATCAACATGGGCATGCGAAGCAACCACACGCCCACGCCTGTTGAATTCAAATGTTTCGGCACAGTACGGTGACACATTGCTGCGATAGTGAACGACACAGCGCCTGATACCCGCCATCACGCGAATCAACTCGAAATGCAAATCGGGCTTGAGCGACAACGCCTGTTGCCAGTAAGCCCTCAACGCGGACACCCCTTGCAACTCGCCATGCGTGGTGGGCAAAAGTGTGTTCAAGGTGGGGGAAGAAAAACGCACCGAGCCGTCATAAAACGAGAGGATACGGTCCAGATCGTGGCTGTTCCAAGCGGCAATCCAGGCCACAGCAAAGCGTTGCGCATCCGACTGGCTGAGGGAAGTGACATGGGTGATTGAGGAAAGAAGATTCACGCCATTCATTTGCCCCGAATAAATGTTCACTTTTATATTATATTATCGCAAGAATTGATATTTTTTAATTCTTTAATATCCATGATTTGTTATAAACCGACTTGTTGATGATTGAACCATCACGCACTGAAGGCGTAGTCATGGGGCCAGGCGGGCCGCAGTTTTGACTGTAGCTAATGCTGTTCAAAACAGTTTCGGCAAATTTAAACAACCACCGATTTTGTGCAATTTATAAAGGATACGACCATGCAAACCTACCCCGCGCAATGGCGCTCCTTTGCCTTTTGGGCTGCCTCAATCATGGTGATCACTTTTCTGGGGGGATGCTCGACTATTTACAAAATCGATGATCCAGAGAGATTTGAGCAGGTGACGGGTGTTGACAAGCACAGCAGTTACCCCGCAATACGACGCAACAACATTGAAACCATTCATTTGCGTTCGCTGATTGATCCGGAAATGAAGGCTAAGACTGAGTACCCAAAGTCTTGGGAGGAGCTAGAACCCAAGCAAAATGACTCGACTGCCATACCTGAGGACCGGAAAGAAAATCGGCTCCTTGAACTGACATTCGCTTGGTTCAATAACAAAAATACGCAATCTGCTGAGCAGAAGAGAATCACGCGCAACAGTGTGCAAGAGCGCATCATGATTGTGTCCAACCAGCGCTGCAACGTCTTTAAGACCTATTTGCGACGCGAGCAAGCGGATACCAACTTTGGCCTCGGCGCAGCGACAACGGCAGCAGGGGTTTTAGGCGCGGTACTACCTGGGGTACAAGCCTCGCGCAATTTAGCGGGCACGGCGGGCCTTTTTTCTGGCATACAGGCTGAATATAACCAAAACTATTTCGGTAACTTGGTCGCCAGTGTGATTACGCAAGGGATTGATGTAAGACGTGAGCAAACGCAAGCTCGAATACGCTCCGAGGGACAAAGCAAAGGCATTGATGAATACAGCCTTGAGGCCGCGATTCGTGATGCTGTGTACTACGACGGCTTGTGCTCCACCCTTACAGGCCTAGAAGAAGCCCAAGCGTCTGTTCAAAATACCACCAATCCTGGCATAGAGCGCGCAATTCAAACCATGACCAGCATCAAGGCTGCTTATGAGATATCGCAAGGCAAATTGACGGATCTTGAGGCCAACGGAAAATTAGAAAGCTTACTCAAGCGTACGCGCATCAACACTTCCCCCCTCGCGGCAAGTTTTATCCCAAGCAGAGAAACCAACGCCAACAATGTCATGCTCTTTCAAAAGGCTCGCGACAGCTGGCCAGAGTTATTGGGCCAAAGAGACTTAATTGTTCGAGATATCACATCCAGCTACAAGTCTCTTTTAGGTGTCTTGCAAAATAATCTGAAAAATGTAGATTCCGAAAAAGAGAAATTGACCAATCTCAAGCCACCTGAGGATTTGGGGAAAGATTTGGAGTCAAAAATTCAAACGCTATTTTCTGGGCGGAGCTACTTACCCGGCCTCTCACCGGATCAGACAAGCTGTAAGGAACAAACCGATGCCGTTGAAATCGAATGGACAACCGCCCAGCTTCAACTGCGCAATGTAGATACCAACAATGCCGTGGCGACAGCTGCAGCCAAAGTGAAACTCGAATTAGCCCAGAACAAAGCTCAAGCGTTGCTGAAAAAAATTGATGCAATGACCCAGGCAATCAAGAAAGACTTAGATCTTGCTGCAGATAAATGGCGCGATTGGATGAATTCAGGCGAGAAAAGTCTATGGAAAGCGGACGACAAAGGCGTCCCTTCCCAAATTAATTCAGACGCGATCAACCCACCCATAGTCAAAAGTGTGATTTCCGAAGGGTTAACTTGCAGACCATAGGTATGGCTTGCATGCCATGTCAATTTTCGAAATATGTCCGCCGATGTTTACTGAATCTGATGACTGATGAATATCAAGCGTCTGGGTTCATCTGGCGCTTGATCGCATATGGGGGTACACCAGTGCCCCCACGCTTTGGCCGTTAGGTGAGATTGCAAGAAGCACTTGAAAGACTCCAGGATCCACGCTCACATGGCACGTCTCCCCTAGCCTTTTCTTTCATGGAAAAATTTACCCCAAAAAGACGCTGATTCTGCTATGCGATCAATGAGGTACGACTTGATCAACCGTCTCCCATTTGAACCGCAATCACCGGCAAGGCAGTCGTCGACTTCACGGTTTCAAGCACGATACTCGATCGTATGTTGTGAACCCCGCTCAAGCGGGTCAGCTTTTTGAAAACCGATTCAGACAACTCTTGCAAATTAAGCGCAACGATTTCTAGCAAGTAGTCGGCATCGCCGGCGATGGAATGGCACGCCAGAACTTGTGGAATACCAGCGACGTCTCTTTCAAAGCTTGCCCCCTCGTTGCCGCCATGTCGCGACAAACTGACGTAGGTGAACGATCGCACACCCAAGCCCAGCTTCCCAGCGTCCAGCAAGGTGACATATTTGCGGATGACGCCATTCGATTGCAAGCGCTGAATGCGCCGACTGATTTGCGAAGTGGACAAGTGAATTTTTTCACCCAGTTGCTGGTGAGTGGCCAGCGCATTCTCTTGAAGTGCAGACAAAATGGCCGCATCCACCTTATCGAGCAATAAATTTTCTGAAAATTTTGGTTTCATGCACTAATTGTGCATTGAAGCGCCCATAAAGTGGGTGAAACGCACGCACTTTGTCTGCGCTTTTTGTCAAACTCTTTGCCAGCGATCAACTTCTGACGAGGCAAAGCAATGGCTGATTTGTTTGACAACCCGATGGGGCTGTGCGGTTTTGAGTTTGTGGAATTTGCATCGCCCGAACCCAATGCCATTGAACCTTTGTTCATCAAAATGGGTTTTACCTTGGTGGCCCAACACCGCTCCAAAGACGTGTTGCTGTACCGACAAGGTGACATCAACTTCATTGTGAATCGCGAGCCTAAAAGCTTGGCAGGTTACTTTGCCGCTGAGCATGGCCCTTGCGCCTGCGCCTTGGCATTTCGCGTCAAAGACGCTCACAAAGCCTATGCCCACGCGCTCGCCATGGGCGCGCAGCCCGTGGACGTTCCAACGGGCCCGATGGAGCTTCGCTTGCCGGCAATCAAGGGGATTGGCGGTGCGCCTTTGTATTTGATTGACCGCTTTGAGGATGGTAAAAGCATTTACGACATCGACTTTGAATTCATCGAGGGCGTGAACCGCCATCCCCCAGGGCATGGCTTCAAAATGATCGATCACCTCACGCACAATGTTTACAAAGGGCGCATGGGCTATTGGGGCTCTTTTTATGAAAAGATTTTCAACTTCCGCGAAATTCGGTACTTCGACATCCAAGGCGAATACACCGGCCTGACCAGCCGAGCCATGACGGCGCCCGATGGCCTGATACGCATTCCACTCAACGAAGAGTCGGGGCAAAGAGGCGGGCAAATTGAAGAGTTTTTGATGCAGTTCAATGGCGAAGGCATTCAACACATTGCGCTGGCTTGTGACGACTTGCTTGCCAGCGTGGATGCGCTGGAAATGGCAGGCATCCCGCTGATGACAGCCCCCAACGACATTTACTACGAGATGCTGAATGAGCGCTTGCCCTTGCACGGCGAACCTGTGGCTGAGTTGCAAGCCCGTGGCATTTTGTTGGATGGCTCGACGGCAAAGGGTGACAAACGTTTGCTCCTGCAGATTTTTTCGCAAACATTGCTCGGCCCCGTGTTCTTCGAATTCATTCAACGCAAAAATGACCAAGGCTTTGGCGAAGGCAATTTCAAAGCCTTGTTTGAGTCTTTAGAGCGGGATCAAATTCGTCGTGGGGCAATCAAAGTGTGAAGCGTATGCCGCTGTAAAGAACCCCATCCGGCAGGGCTTTGACTTTATCCACTAAAGGGACAGTACCAGAGAAGCCAGAAGCCTTGACGGTGCCGCAAGGTATCAACCAAATGTGGTCGCATCAATCTATCTTCTTAGGGTTGAGACGTTAACTTCAACAGCGTTAAAATTAATATATTATGATTAATTTATCGCCTAACCAAGGCAAATTGAAATTCATGATGTCAGGGTTTCACATTGGACAATCCATAAAACGTCTTACTCAGGAAATGACTTACTCTCATTTTTTGCTCTTGCTCAGCACCCTCTGTTTAAGCGCGTGTGGCGTCAACAGTCCCCTGGCACGCGCTTCTGAGATCTGCGTCAAGTACCCAACCCCAGAGGCCAGGGGAAATTGCGAGAAACGTCAAAAAGAAGTTTCAACCGAAATTGAGAAGTCTCTTGATGACCACAGAAAAAGGGAAAAGGTATTACAGCAAGACGACCTCCCCTCCAAAAATGATTTGTGTTTCAAGCGGCAGTCCACTGGGGAAATGGTTTGTCCAAATTGAATGTCTGCATCATGTTTAGAGCATGAGTTCAAGGTCCCCGCAAGCTGCACCACTGGACCTTCGCAACCTATCCAATATAAACACGCGTGTCATTTTCAACCAGCCCAAAGAGTTCGACGATGTCGGCACTGGACATTCGAATACAACCGTGGGATACGGGTGTACCTAGCTTGGCTTCGTCTGGGGTCCCGTGG
>JACCEC012924173.1_pt1 | contig 11708 bp, 11 predicted proteins | sample 7450121 | NCBI WGS metagenome assembly JACCEC01 (sample SAMN15323455, study PRJNA562643) | freshwater metagenome | isolation source: river surface water | place: USA:Blue River Watershed | collected 2017-08-18 | reverse complement strand
GGTCGAGAAGTCGAAGGAAGAAGCTGTCGGCGAGATGGTCGGCGGTGTCATGCGGTTTCTCGACGAGAACCCGCAAACGTCCATCGAGAACATCACGTTCGTGGTCTATGTCGACCCCGATACGGAGGAACTTCTCAAGGATGCCTTCGGGGAGATGCCCGCCACCCACCAGTAGTTCGGCGTAAAGAACTTACAAACCCAAGAGGGTGCCCCGCAAGTCGTGGCACCCTCTTTTCTTTTTTATATTTTTGTCATTTCCTCTGCTGTCGGCCTCGTAATTCCAAAGAAACCCTGTTTGATATTCGGCAACCAAATGTGAGCTTTGTTTGCTTTCAAAAAGATTCCTATTTGTTGTGCAATGCCGAATTGGGACTTGCTCTTTACTTTTCTACATGTTTAGTCTATTATGCAACTTACTTGCATTATGAGAATAAGTATATACAAAGAAAAAATACTAGCACTGCTCAGGAAAAAGCATCTGTTGACTATTGCAGAAATTCACAAAGCACTACCAGATGCTGATTATTCGACCGTGTTTCGTAATGTAGAACAGCTTCTTAAAGATAAAGAAATAAAGAAGGTGATGATAGACAATAAGTCGATAGCCTACGAATCCGCACATGAAAGCCATGACCACTTTATTTGCAATGACTGCGGCTCTGTCGAATCTATCCATATCCCCCACAAAGCTATACAAGGTCATAAAATTGAAGATATTACAGTCCGGGGTTCGTGCAATAAATGTATTGATTAATTCATGAGAATCGCCTTTGTTGGAAAAGGCGGATCAGGAAAAAGTACACTCTCTGCCTCATTCGCTTCATATATTTCCATAAATACTACTCGGCCGGTAGTAGTATTCGATGCGGACCTCAACATTCACACGCCAGAGCTTCTTGGATTTTCACCTATTGCCCTTGATAAGCATCTATCATCACCAAAGGTTGCGGATATGATTAAACGCTGGCTCATCGGCGCGAATGATATCCAAAATCTTGGGTCGTTCCGTAAATCTACTCCCCCGACTCGCAAATCAAATATCATTAAAATTAAATCAATTAAAGAGACACCTTTGGAATCATTCGGTCTACATAGGGGTAATCTCTCCGTCTTTGCTGTAGGTACATACCAAGAAGAAGATATCGGTGCGAGCTGCTACCACAACAACCTTGCCATCCTCGAAAGCATCTTGAATCACACCGATGACAAAGATGGATTTCTTGTTGCCGATATGGTTGCAGGAGTGGATTCATTTGCCGGAACACTTCATGCTCAATTTGACCTAACTTGTCTTATCGTAGAGCCAACCATGCGAAGTGTTGAGGTGTATACAAAGTACATTGAGCTTGCGACAGAAGCTGGTATTGCTGACAGTGTGCGAGTTATTGGAAATAAAGTTAGCAATGATAAAGATAGAGATTTTATAGCATCGCATATTCCTGCAGATAAAATCATTGGCTACTTCACAAACGATGCACATATTCGTGATATTGACCAGAATGGCGCACCGCTTTCGATTACAGGGCTCAGTTCACACAACCGAGAACTCTTGAAATCAGTCCAGGTAATTACTGATTCACTACCAGACAATAGACAGACAAGGCTGAAGAAACTTTGGGAACTGCATAAAAAATATGTTGGTCAATCCTTTGTCAAAGAACGATTTGGTGATCTTGTAGGACAAATCGATCCTGAATTCACTTTTGATAATGACAATAAAAAATAACGAGCAAAAAATATTAAATACCTTTGAAGGCAGTAACTCTGTACTCGATTTTCTCAATCCTGATAATGCACCATACGTACCTCTTGTCGAGATTCCGGATTCATTAAATCCATATCGCAAAGATGGTGTGAGGATCTTTGCCAAACTCATGAATGCATTACCGCTTGCAAATTTAAAGTCGTTGCCTGCATACAATATGCTTTTGGAGAAAAAGAAGAATGGAGAGCTTGAGGGTATCGATACAATTATTGAGAACTCATCAGGTAATACCGTTTTCTCCCTTGCGGTAATTGCTCGATTAATGGGAATACACCACACGAAAGGAGTATGCTCGCACCAAGTAAGCGTCGGCAAGCTGAATCTGTTACGATTCCTTGGAACAGAAGTTATTGTGAATGAAGAACCTATATGTCCAGATCCAAGTGATCCTACGAGCGGTATTTATAAATCAAAAGTCTGGGCAAAAGAACATAAGTGGTTTAATCCCGGGCAATATGACAATGTTGCAAACCCCGACGCTCACTATAAATGGACTGGCCCACAAATTTGGGAACAGACAGCAGGCAAAGTATCTCTTGTTGGTATTGGTCTTGGCACCACTGGCTCAGCCACGGGTATCGGCAAATACTTGAGAGAGAAAAATAAAGATATAGAAATAGTTGGTGCATATCGCGCACCAAACAATTCGGTGCCAGGGGTAAGAACCGAGGCTCTACTTAAGCAAATTTCCTTTGATTGGAAGTCGCAGGTGAATTATAAAGAAGAAGTTGGAACCGTTGAATCATACAAGAAATCGCTCGAATTGTGCCGAGCAGGATTATTTGTTGGCCCGAGCTCAGGTTTTGCTCTTGTTGGGCTTTTGAATCATCTTTCAAAACAAGACTTGTCTTCTCGTGAAGAAAAGGTCGTAGTATTTATCTGTCCCGATAGTCCATTTCCGTATATTGAAGAATACTTTGAATATCTTGATGATGCTAATTTCCCCAAAATTGAGAATGCTCATCTTCTCAAACAATCTCAACCTGTTACTAAACAAGGTATTCCTAAAAGTGTTGCAGAGCTTAACCCTCAAGAAGTATATGACTTGGTATTCAAAGAATCTTCAGATGTGATCTGGGATCGAATCAAGAATAAAGACAAGGTTGTCAAAAGTAGTGAACATGAAATCATCGACGTAAGAAATGAAAATGAATACGAAGAACATCATATTCCAACCTCTATCAATGTACCATTTTATAATCTTGATGAATTTCTTAAAAAGAATAAGCAACTCAAAATGTTAAAAGGTGTAATCTTTGTTTGTAAACATGGCAATACTAGTCGACTTGCATGCTACAAAGCCGAGATACTAGGCATAAAGGCAATCAACCTCAAGGGTGGAGATACCGAATGGAGCAGACTTAATCTGCCAAGAATTCGTGCCGATAAATGCATTGTTAGATTCGATCTGCAGTAGATCTATTACTTTCCCGAGAAAAAATACCGCTGGATTGCTCCAGCGGCATGTGATTGTAAGAACTTCATTGCAAAAGATACGCTAGAGCCTGTTCGGCGGTATAGGTATCATCCGCGTGTCGCATGAGATGCTTGAGGAATGCCGTATCATCACCAAGCGTGACGATGGGAATGTCCTGTGACCCTGCAATATTGGTCGCATTGATGAGACCATTACAGAGACAGCACCGCCCTTCGGTATCCTCGAGCCTACCACCCTTCCGGAGATAGTCAGTGACCGGCTCGGCAGGACAGCGATACCCGATGCTTCCATCGGACTTCTCAAAGAGCGTTGTGAGAGCTCCTTGATCACATACGCGGCCGCGAGCTTGCGATACCACGGGATCCGAGAGTGTACCTTCAAGCTGCGCAACCTTGAATGGAAACCCCGTCGGAGATGCACGCATGTCAGTGTCAACGATGAGACGATTTTCGTATGCCCGTTTGCAAATCTCCCCACGAAGATCTGGACGAAGACCGCTCCCATCACACAGAGCGAAGATGGTACCGGCCTGAATGCCTGTTGCGCCGAGAGCACGAGCCTCAGCGAGCTTCTCCGGAGAGGCGTATGATCCGCCGATCCAGAATGGCAATCCGATGTCCGCTATCTTGCGATGATCGACGACATCTTTGCCACCGTACACGAGGCGCGTCTTGCCTGGACCATCAGGAACCCTGGTCCGCGGAGGAGCGTTGTGTCCTCCTGCAGAACCTTCTTCAATACCAAACCCGGCAATCAATTTCATCGGATTATCGATCCGCTTCATGAGCACCGATGCCAAGAGATTCGAGGCGATGATCGGTATGAATCCAGGAATCTCTATATCCGGCAATTTCCTGCCGAAGAAGGCTGCCGGGTCAAATGCCATGGTATGAGACTTGATCCGTTCACCAGAGACCGGCACCTCGTATCGAGCCTCACGACCCTCTGCGATATCCTTCATGAGCCCAGGAATGGCGAGCGGAATGCCCGCTCCCATGGTGACATAATCAACACCCGCAAGCAGAGCACCTGTGAGGGCGTATACATGCGGGAGAGCTATTTTCTCCAGATAGTTGATGCTCACTGGATTGTTGTGACCCTCTTTTGCGAGCCACACGAACGCAAAGTTCGCACAGACCGTAAGGGCAATGAGTGATTTGCTCGGATTGATGCTGAACACTGGCGCCTTGCGAAGCGATGTTCCCTCCTTGATACCACCATCAACAAAGTACTCTTCGATGACTGATTGAGCGATATCTGGAAATGGAAACTGCGCGAGCGCACGACGGAAATGTCCGCCCTGATCACCCGATTGCAATATCAACACCAGCATACGTTCGGGTGCCGTTCCGGAGACTGTACCGAGACCGCCAAGACGAGAGACTTGATTTGCCAAGAATGGCGTAGAGATATAGACCCCCATGCCACCCTGAATAACAGGGACGTTGAGCCGTTTATTTGTTCTCATAGAATTCCTCTTCAGTTTTGCGTAAATACTATTCTATGGCCATCATATCAGAATGTGGCAGTATATACAGGGTTATTTGACATATTATATAAATAATGCTATAGTATATAACAGTTGTTTTTTAGCATATATAGCATTTAATCGGCAGTATCTTTTAGAACCTAAATAGGATTTTGAAAGATACTGCCGATTTAAACCAACAAAGAAAAGGATTCAATTGAAAAAGAATAAGAGATCAAATGTGCGTGTTGCTGAACTAAAACCTGTACGTAGTTTCGGTATCAAGTTCAGAAATCATGGACACAGGAACTGGTTCGTCCTCTCTGTCCTGTTTATCACCTTCTGTGTTTTGATGAGCATCAGCAAGTATGAACGGTTCTGGCTTGTATGGGGGCGAGGATTCTTCTCCATAAATGTTGTACTTGCTATCATTGCGACACGGTTCGGTCAGAAAACGACCGAATTACATTCGCAGGATTGCATATGGTGGAATGGGCTGCTTGCAGTAGTCCTTATCATCATCGATGTCAGCATTTTCGGAATACGTGGCTTTTACCACTAACCCATTCCGAGCTATCCTGCGAGAGAATTACTGATCGGTTTCGCACACACAAATCCCGCCAGGCGACTGGCGGGATTTTTTGCGGACATATTTGGGTTACCCATTTTCTCGAGCGAGAAACGCCATCCATCCTCTAGCGGCGAACACTTCTGAGATGCGTGCACGTGTCATCGGTCCATAGTATCCCGTCGAAGGGACTCCGATGGATGCCTGATATCGTACAAGCGCGCTCTGAGTCAAGGGACCAAAGTATCCGTAGGGCACACCTATCGGAACCTGAAGATATCCTTGCTCAGAAAGCAAACCTTGAAGATCAGCCACATCCGCACCCCTAGAACCTATCGACAGGTCTCTACCGGATAGAATTCCGAGAACTGAAGCGGATGCACTCTGTGTAAATATGAGGGTGATGGCAACAAATGCACCAGCGAGGATCAAACTCTTCTTATGCCATATACCAGTGATAATATAGTTCATAATAGTTGATTGATTACCTTGATAATGCCTCCACATTGCAGGAGTCGACTGATTTCCGCCTGCGGAAGCGGCTCAATGAGCCTCTACTTGATTGCGACGAATTGACGACTGTTTTCTTACCTTACTATCCACAGCTATTGCTCGCGTTTTCGCGCTATAATCTAGGCAAGACCATGCAACCCCCGAAGCCATATCGCGAAACGCGACCATGGGGGGAGTTTGTTGAATTCACCAAGAACGCTCCCTCGACGGTCAAAATGCTCACTGTAAATGCTGGAGAGGCATTTAGTTTGCAGACGCACTCGAAGCGCGATGAATATTGGCGCATCATATCCGGCGCAGGAACTATCACTGTCGGGTCACAAACCTTTCCTGTTATGGCAGGAGAAGGACATTTCATACCCCGTGGCACAGCACACCGAATAGAAGCGGCGCACGAGCCGGTCGTTGTGCTTGAAGTCTCCTTCGGTGAGTTCGACGAAGGCGACATTTCGCGCATAGAGGACAAGTACGGTAGAAAATAAATGATCCTTTCCACAATCCCAACTCCAGTACTACTGCTCATCGGAGCGGCTATATTCCTGATAGCCGTTGCGGCACTTCTCGCTCTCTATGAGTATTACCGCGCATCCCCGAAGAAAGACTCTCAACGTGTATGTCATGACATTACGCGACATCATGCAAACCCGGTCATGTCGCCTCGGCCTCATCAGGAATGGGAGGCATGTGGAACTCTCAATCCAGCCGCCGTCGAGGATGATGAAGGTCGAGTACACCTTCTCTATCGAGCCATCGGCGATGATGGTCTTTCGCACATAGGTCACGCATCAAGCTCTGACGGGTTCAGCTTTGATCGTCGCTCATCCTTCCCTGTTTATCAGCCAGGAATCGAGGAGAAAAGGCCTGAATATAAAAACGATGTGAAAGCATATGATCCTGGAATCTATACATCCGGTGGTGGCTGGGGTGGCCACGAAGACCCGCGCGCAGTGAGGATAGGCTCACGTGTGTACATGACCTATACCGCATTTCAGGGATGGGATTCTGTGCGAATAGGACTCACCTCGATTGCCGTCGCCGATCTCAAAAAAGAACGCTGGAATTGGAAAAAACCCAAACTCATATCTGCTGCGGGTCAAGTCAACAAAAATTGGCTTATCTTTCCTGAGAAAATCAATGGAAAATTCGCGATTCTGCACAGCATCGTCCCTCACATTGCCATAGACTATGTTGATGATCTCGACGGCATGTTCCCCCCTATCAAGAGCAAACGTCTTGCAGGACCTCAACCCGGCAGGAAGGATTTCTGGGACAAGAGTGTGCGGGGTGCAGGGCCTCCACCAGTGAAGACTGATATCGGCTGGCTCCTGCTCTATCATGGACAGGATGACCATCGTTATCGTCTTGGAGCCATGATTCTGGACAAAGATGATCCGACAAAGATACTCTACCGCTCACCTGAACCGATACTTTCTCCCGATACATGCTACGAGAACGATGGTAAGGCAGGCGTAGTCTATGCATCTGGAGCAGTCGTCAAGAATGGGAATCTCATCGTGTACTATGGCGGAGGAGACAAGCATGTGTGCGTTGCACAAACCAGTCTGGAATCGTTGTTAGGCTGGTTGATGAGGTACGGGAAGGTGTAGCAGATATCATCCAATAACCAAGATACAATAACCAAAATCCGATGTTCACTCTTACTCGATCAGAGCACAATCCTATACTATCACCACTCAAGGAACACCCTTGGGAAGCTGCAGCGGCATTCAACGGTAGCCCAATCATCCAGGGACGCAAAACGACGCTGGTCTATCGCGCCATGTCAGAGCCTGAGCTTCTCAAGGATCCACATATACGAATGTCCATTATTGCGCGTGCAGATTCTGTCGATGGCTATCACTACGAAAACCGCCAGGCATTGATTCTCCCCGACTCAGACTTCGACAAGTTCGGATGTGAAGATCCGCGTGTAACAAAGCTCGGGAAGACATATTATATTTTTTATACTGCGCTCGGTGGATATCCTTTTGGCGCAGACAACATCAAGGTCGCCGTCGCACTGAGCGATGACCTCAAAACAATTAGGGAGAAGCATCTCGTCACACCATTCAACGCAAAGGCTATGGCACTCTTCCCTGAGAAGATTGGCAAGAAGATGGGCGCTCTCCTCACAGTAAATACCGACCGAAAGCCTTCCGATATCTGCTATGCGGAATTTGAGAACCCCGAGGATATGTGGTCTCCAGCATACTGGGAAGAATGGTGGAAGAATCTTGATGCTCACAAGATCAGCATCCGCCGCTTGCCCACTGACCACCTCGAACTCGGTGCAGCCCCGCTCAAAACCGACAAAGGATGGCTCGTCGTCTATTCACACATCCAGAGATACGGACAAAGCGATCAGGCGTTCGGCATCGAGGTTGTCCTTCTTGATTTGAAGAATCCTCGTAAAGTCATCGGTCGTACCAAGGGTCCGTTTATGATTCCCGACTCATATTATGAACACACGGGCATGGTTCCTCATGTCATATTCCCCTCAGGCGCACTCATTCGCGGAGAACATCTCGAAATCTACTACGGTGCCGCAGACACCTACTGCGCAGTAGCATCTATTCCGCTCGACAATTTGCTTTCAAGTATCATGGATGACCACTCGGTGGGCATGAAGCGATTCAAGGGAAATCCTATCATCACTCCACGACCAGGCATGCTCTGGGAGGAGAAAGGCACGCTCAATCCTGCAGCCATCGATCTCGGTAACAAGACGCATATACTTTACCGTGCATTTTCAGCTGACAATATTTCGACCATTGGTCTCGCAACCTCAAGCGATGGCTTCTCGATCGACGAGCGCCTCAACAAGCCGATATACAAGCCCCGTGTTCCCTTCGAGTCGCGCGGATGTGAAGACCAGCGCATCATGCAGATCGGCGACAAGCTCTATATGACTTATACTGCGTATGACGGCGGAGTTCCTCGTGTCGCGGTAACTTCCATCTCTACCAAGGATTTCCTTGCGCGCAAATGGAGCGCGTGGTCTCTTCCCAATATCATCACGCCGATGGATATCGACAACAAAGATGCTGCGATCCTTCCTGAGCCAATCAATGGCAAACACATGATATTTCATCGTGTACACGAGAGTATCTGTGCGGATTTTGTCTCATCACTCGACTTTTCAAAAGAGAAAATTACTCGCTGTATAGAGATTATCGCTCCTCGTAAGGGTATGTGGGATGGAGGTAAAGTCGGCATCGCAGCTCCTCCCATAAAGACCCCTCAAGGTTGGCTTCTGCTCTATCATGGTGTCTCCTGGAGCACTACCTATCGCGTCGGTGCTGTACTGCTTGATCTTGATGATCCGACGATTGTTCGCGCACGCACTGCAATCCCACTTTTTGAACCCGAGGAAGAATATGAGCGTAAAGGCTATGTTCCCAATGTCGTCTTCCCGTGCGGAGCTGTCGTTCGAGGAGGTACCCTCTATATGTACTATGGTGGAGCTGATAGTGTTGTTGGTGTCGCAACCATTAAAATGTCGACACTATTGAAGATGCTTGAAATCTGAAATGACCGCCTATTCTAAACAGCTCATTATATTTGATCTTGATGGCACACTCGCACCGAGCAAGTCATTCATCGATGCAGAGATGGCCGAACTCTTGACGAAGCTTCTCGCTCGCAAGAAGGTCGCTGTCATGTCTGGCGGCGGATACCCCCAGTTCGAAACTCAATTGCTTCGCGCTTTGCCGCACAACTCAGAAAATTTCGGTAATCTCTACCTCATGCCCACCTCAGGGACGCGCCTCTTCACGTGGAAAGGGTCATGGGTATCTCAATATGCCGAACACCTTTCATTGAAAGAGAAAGAGAAAATCATGACCTCACTCAATATGGCACTGAAGCAAGCTGGCTATGAAAAACCCGCGAAAGTATATGGTGATCTAATCGAAGACCGAGGTTCGCAAATCACATTTTCGGCACTTGGTCAAAATGCTCCTCTCGAAGCCAAGAAGAGCTGGGACCCGACGCGCGTCAAGCGAGATGCAATAGTGAACTTTCTTCTCTCAAGAATACCAGAGTTTGATATCAGACTAGGAGGAACAACGTCCATAGACATAACAAAAAGAGGCGTCAATAAGGGCTACGGTATACGCAAACTCGAAGAGTATCTGAAGATACCCCTCGAGAATATGACGTTCGTTGGTGATGCTCTCTATCGTGGCGGCAATGACTATCCTGCAAAAGCTACCGGCATTGATTGTATACAGGTTTCTGGTCCAGAAGAGACCAAAAAACTTATCGCAAGCTGGCTCGTCGACTAGAGTGCAGCATCCAGTGCAGTCTCAATTACGCGTATAAGCGTTCGTGTGTCATTTTCCCTATCCTTCGAACCGAGCACAACAAACGCGACATTTCTTCCTGACATTTTCAATATTGTAACCATTGTCTCTCCAGCCTCTGGTGTTTTACCCGTCTTACCGCCTACGAAACGAGGGTCGTTCACAAACGGGTGCGTACTCTCAACGAGGTGATATCCATGTTCTGTCGTCGTCGCTAGTTCAATTTTGGGATTACGTGTAATAGCTAGAATATCTGGGCGATAATTGATGAGATACCCAGCGAGCGCAAAAATGTCATAAGCCGTTGCGGCATTGCGCGGACTGACTCCGGAAGGATCAGCAAAGAATGATCCTGGCATACCGACCTCCCATGAGTATCCACTCATTTGCTCGAGAAAATCTGTACGATTTCCCGATGAGGACGCAATTGCTTCTGCGGCAACATTTGATGAACTTAGGAGAAGTGGATACAAGATATCATCACGTGTATAACGTTCACCCTCCTTGAGGAAACTTTTGTCCGGAGGAGCCTTGAGAGCATCCTCAGTAATTTGAATAACCGTACTAGTTGGCATGAGATCGGTCGCCACGAATGCAGTAACAAGCTTAGACATCGACGCTACAGGTAGAACCTTGTCACTATTGTATTCAAGATAGATATCCCCATTGGCAGTATCACCGACAATATAACTCACCGCAGTAACGCCAATGATTTTGTGCGAGGGTGTCTTACTCACATCTTTCGCCGGCTTAGTATCTGTTACTTGATCTTCTTTTTCGATGAATGCTGGGTCTATCTCAAGATGAGCCGGCCTTGTTGCAAACGAAAGCGGTATATTCGATGTCAACGAATCCTGATTTACCTTAATGAAGGTAGATACAGCGACTGCACCAATACAGGCTATCATTATAACGATAAGTGTTCGATCTGATACCATTACTTTCATTCTATCTCATTCATACTTACCTTGTCACTGAAATACTGGGGGTTAGTTCACCTACTGCATTTACAATAATTCGACCGTTTACATCCCGACTTACCATATACCCTGTATCATAATCGACAACATCGGTGTAGTGGGCATTGGTTACAGACGGATCAAATGGAAGTGACGATATGTAGTCAGGCACTACGCATGAAGCAATGTCGCCGGGATCCCCTGGAGTAGTGGAGCTCTTCATAAGCGTCTGAGTAACGGGTATTACCATCTCAGTTCCTGCGCATATGAGACTCCCCTTATGTTCTGCAATATTCTGGTGAAGCGCATTAAGTATCGCATTTACATTACTTGTTCTTTGAGAATCACGTGCGAGCTTGAATTGGCGCGCAGGATTTACCGCAACGAGTACAATTGATGCAAGTATTGCAATAATACCAATAACAACAAGCACCTCAATAAGAGTGAACCCGCGATATTTTCTGGTTACTTTGGTACAGACACACTGTGTTTGTATATTCATGAGATTAAAATGATAATTGATAATCGAACACGACAATCGTATCAACCTAAAATGAGGAAACAGTGATGATTGGATAGAGAAAGTATGATGGAAATCCCCCAGGGCGCGGCATGTGTGCTGCCACTATGCATGCGCAGTTTCTAAATATGATTTCTACTTGTTCACTTCGCATGCATAGTGGCAGCACACAT
>JACCEC012886018.1_pt1 | contig 11710 bp, 11 predicted proteins | sample 7450121 | NCBI WGS metagenome assembly JACCEC01 (sample SAMN15323455, study PRJNA562643) | freshwater metagenome | isolation source: river surface water | place: USA:Blue River Watershed | collected 2017-08-18 | reverse complement strand
TCTTTGCGCTCTCTGCGTTCTTTGCGGCTAAATTCTGATGTCCGACCTTTCCTCCACCGCCTGGCTCGTCGGCCTGCTCCAAGCGGGCGATTCCTTCTACCCGACGGGCGGCTACGCGCACTCCTTCGGACTCGAGGGCTTGGTCGAGCTCGGCGTCGTCCGCGACCGCGATACGCTTTCCTCCTTCTTCCGTCTTTCCGTCCTGCCCACGCTGCGCCACGCCGAGCTTCCGCTTGCCGCCCACGCCTACGCCGCGCTCGACCCCGCCGCGCCCGATTGGGCGCGCGTCGCCGAGCTCTGCACGCTCGCCCACGCGCTCAAGAGCCCGCGCGAACTCCGCACCGCCACCGAGAACATCGGACGCCAGCGCGCCGAGCTCGCCTTCCGCCTCCACGCCCATCCCCTCGGCGCCGACTACCTCGCCCGGGCCGCCGCCGGCGCCTGGCCGTTCTCCGCCGCCGTCTCCGCCGCGCTTGAGGGCCGTATCCTCGGCGCCCCCCGCGATGCCGTCCTCGCCGGCATCTGCTACTCGACCCTCTCCGCCACGCTTGCCGCCGCGATGAAGCTCCTCCGCATCGGCCAAAACGCCGGCCAGGCCGTGCTCACCGAGGCGCTCGGCCAGAGTCCCGTCATCATCGCCGCCGCGAACGAGGTCCCGCTCGACGAGATCGGCTGGTTCAACCCCTGGCTCGACATCGCCAGCGCCCGCCACGAGACCGCCGACGCCCGCATGTTCATCTCCTGAATTTGAAACCGCTAAATGACGCTAACGAACGCTAAAATCGAGCCGCTCTACTTGTTCCGGTTTAGCGGTCTTTAGCGAAAGTTAGCGGTTCGCTCTCTCCTTTATCATGTCCCTCAATCGTCCCCCTCGCATCGGCATCGGCGGCCCCGTCGGCTCCGGCAAGACCATGCTCTGTCTCAAGCTCTGCCAGAAGCTGCGCGAGCGTTACTCGATGGGCGTCGTCACCAACGACATCTACTGCTCCGAGGACGCCGAGTTTCTCATCCGCCAGAGCGCATTGCCCGCCGAGCGTATCCGTGGCGTCGAGACGGGTGGTTGCCCGCACACCGCCATCCGTGACGACACCACGATGAACGAGCAGGCCTGCCAGGCGCTTGAAAAGCAGTTCCCCGATCTCCAGCTCGTGCTCGTCGAGAGCGGCGGCGACAACCTCACCGCGACCTTCTCGCCCGAGTTGGTCGACGCCTTCATCTACGTGATCGACGTCGCCGAGGGGGAAAAGATCCCCCGCAAAGGCGGCCCGGCCATCCGGCACAGCGATCTGCTCATCATCAACAAAATCGACCTCGCCCCGCTCGTCGGCGCCGACCTCTCGGTCATGGACCGCGATGCCAAGGTGCAGCGTGGTCAGCGCCCCTTCCTCTTCTGCGACCTCAAGCGCGAGCACAACCTCGACCAAGTCATCGCCTGGATCGAGAAGCAGGTCCTCTTCGCCACCCAGCCCCGCGCCTAATCAAGCCACGGAGGTCGCCGCCCACGAGTTCGCCGCTGATCCGCCCTCAAACCAATTTGCCACAGAGAACACAGAGAACGCAGAGAAAAGCCTGCTCCGATCTTTGTGCTCTTTGCGTTCTTTGCGGCTAAATCTCCGAGGTTTTAATATGGCCGATTCGCCACTCATCGCCGTGCCGCCTTTCGCGGTCGCCGGACTCGAACTCAAACCAATTGGCCACAAAGAACACAGAGAACGCAGAGAAAAGCCTGTTCCGATCTTTGTGCTCTTTGTGTTCTTTGCGGCTAAATCTCCGAGGTTTTAATATGTCTGTTCCGCTATTCAGCACCGTGGTTCCACGCGCGGCTGTAGGACTCGAACACAACCCAATTGGCCACAGAGAACACAGAGAACGCAGAGAAAAGCCTGCTCCGGTCTTTGTGCTCTTTGCGTTCTTTGCGGCTAAATCTCTGTTTCTCCTCTGATGGCCGACTTTCACGGACACCTCTCGCTTCGCGCCGCGGCTCGCCCCGAGGACGGCGTGACCGCGCTCGCCGCGCAGGCCTTTCGCGCTCCCTTTCATCTCAGCAAACCTTACTGGGACGCCGATACCCGCACGCTGCTTGTGCAGGTCGTCAATCCCACCGCCGGTATCCTCTCCGGCGATCGCCTCGGGTCCGCCGTCGCCGTCGATTCCGGCGCGGCCGTGCTCCTCACCACGCCCAGTGCCAGCCGCGTCTTCCGGATGCGCGAGGGCGAGGCGCGTTCGCTGCAACAGTTCCGCGTCGCGCGCGGCGCCTGGCTGGAGGTGCTGCCCGAGCCGCTCGTGCCGCACCGGGGTAGTGTGTTTCATCAACGCACCGAGCTCGCGGTCGAGCCCGGCGGCGCGGCGCTCTACGCCGATCTGCTTTTCCCCGGACGGATCGCCCACGGCGAAACCTGGGGCTGGAGCCGTCTCGTGCTCGACCTCGACGTTCGCGTCGGCGCCGAGCTGCTCCTGCGGGAGCGCCTCGATCAATCCGCCGAGCACCTGCGCGCGCTTGCGAACCTCGCCGGGGCGGGGGAGAGCGCCTGTTTTGGCAACGCGGTCTTCATTGCGCCCGCGCTCGCCTCCGAGGCCGCGCCCGCCTGGCGAGACGAGTTACACGCCCTCCAGCGCGAGGGCATTTGGATCGGCGCCAGCCCCCTGCGCACCGGCGCCGGCTGGAGCATCAAGTTCGTCGCACCGGATGGCATCCTGCTCCGCCGCACGCTGGCCGACATCCGTCGCATCTTAACACCCGCCGCGCCCCACCTCGGCTGCGACGCGCGAAAGCTCTGAGGGGAGCTAGCCCAAGGCATTTTTAGCCGCGAAAGACCGCAAAGAGCGCAAAGAAAAGGCCGGGGCAGTGTCCGCGACTCTCCGTGCTCTCTTCTTACTTTGTGTTCTCTGCGTTCTTTGCGGCCAATTCTCCGGAGCTAGCTCGGGCTGATTTTTAGCCACAAAGAACGCAAAGAGCGCAGAGCGGGGGCTACTACGCGCGGTGGCTGCTTCAATAGGACCACGTCTCGTGGGCCAAAGGTGCCGAGTTGAGCTCCTGTCGCATATGACGCCAGTGGGGCAGGTGGCGGTCCATGAGCGCCACGAAGCGTTCGGTGTGGTTGCGCTCCAGCAGATGCACCAGCTCGTGCACCAGAATGTATTCGAGGCTCCCCGGTGCTTTTTTCGCCAGTTCGAGGTTTAGCCAAATGCGGCGGGCATCGGTGTTACAGGTGCCCCAGCGAGTCTTCATCCGCTTGATGCCCCATTCCGCCGCTTCCACGCCGAGGATCGGTTGCCATTTCGCCAACAGGGCAGGGATTCGCTCTTTGAGCCGTTCCCGATACCACGCCTGCAACGCGCGATCCTTTTGCGCGACCGATGCGCCCGGTCGGATTCGCAGCTCCAGACGCGAATGGCTCCGGAGTCGGACCGTGGCCGCGCCTTTTCCCGCCACGACGTGAAGGCGGTAGCGACGGCCGAAAACAAAATGGCTTTCCCCGCTCACGAGTTCGCGGACGGGCTGGCGAACTTGGGCGGAAAACTGTGTTTGCTGGCGTTTGATCCAGCCGAGTTTTCCGATCACGGCCAGACGCACCGCGGCGTCGGAGACCGCGAGCGGCGCGGCCACGCGCACGCGGCCGTGCGGCGGATAGACGCCGAGGTGCAGATTCTTGATCGCCTTGCGCTCCACCGCGACCGTCAGCGCGCCGACCTTCAGGGTGCGGTGCTCAGTAGTCATCCTGTTTCGTCGCCAAGGACATCACCGCGTCGGCGGCATCCTTCACCGCCACCCCGTCGAAACCGGCTTGGGATTCCTCGAGGTAGCCGTGGGCTTTGAATACCGCGCGGACGGCGTTGAGGATTTTTTTCACCTTAAACGGGTTCCCTCTCCAATCATCCTGCCGGCTCGACCGGATCGCGGCGTCCACGGCCAAGGCCAGTTCCTCGTTTCGGTTTAAGTTGTCGTAGAGTGCCCGCTTGGCCTTGGTGTCGAGAGACTTTGGATACGCGGAGGCGGCCGGGCCGTTTTTCGCCTGCTTCGTCAACTCGGCGATTTTCGCCAGATACTCCTCGTAGGCCAAAGCGTCCTGCTTGCGCTGGTCGATCAGCGCATCGAGCAGCTCCGACATCCGGTCGTAGTATTTCGGGTTAATCGGCGACTCGTCGATGATCAGCTTGCGGACGTTGTTCTCGATGGTTTCGGCGACCGCGGTCCGGTTTTTCTTGATGCCCTCCGGCAACGACTCCGCGGCGACCGCCGCGCCGCGCTCGACGATGAGCTGGATGAGCGAGAGATCGTCGAAGGCCGACACCTTCTCGCTCTCCTCGGCCCGGATGTAGGTGTCGATCAGATGCCGCATCGCGGGCTCGTAGCGCTTCAGGTCGATGGCGTCGCCGCTGTGGTTCTTCACCTCGTCGCGCAGGTTTTCGTAGTGGGTGACCTCGGCCTTGATCGCGGCGGCCTCGACGGCGGAGTAACCCGCCGCGTCCATTTCATCGGCAATGGCCGCGTAAGCTCGCACGAGGGCGGCGACGAGTTTGTAGAGCGAGAGGCGCTGCGGCTCGTTGGCCTTGAGCTGGATGATGTTCCCGGACTCCTTGGACGAGAAGTAGCGGAAGAACGCGGCCTGATCCTTGGGCGGCTCGACTGGTTCGCAGAGGGCGCGGACGGCTTCGAGGGTCTCCTCCAGCTTCTCGCGACCCTTCGCGAGGCGGTTCTCCAGCAGGCCGGCGACGTCTTCCTTGGCGTAGCTATCGAGCGCGCCGGAGGTGTAGTCGGCGACGGCGCCTTCGAGGCTTTTGAACAGGTCCTTGTAGTCGATGATGTAGCCGTAGTCCTTGTCGTCGCCGTCCAGACGGTTGACGCGGCAGATGGCCTGGAAGAGGCCGTGGTCCTGCATCTGCTTGTCGATGTAGAGATAGGTGGCCGAGGGCGCGTCGAAGCCGGTGAGGAGTTTGTCCACGACGATGAGGAGCTTCATCTGGCCGGGCTCCTTGATGAACTTTTTCTTCACCGCCTTCTCGAACTCCTCGGCCTTCTTGACCGCCTCCTCGGGCGCTTCGTCGAACCAGTCCGCGAGCATCTTCTGGTAGATGCCGTATTGGCGGAGCTTTTCGGTGAGGCCTTCGCCGCTCTCCTCGCCTTTAATGTCGGAGGGCGAGGGTTTGTAGGAGGTGACGATGGCGCACTTGCCCTTGAGGTCGGTCTCGCCGAACAGCTCGTAGAACTTGCAGGCGCTGTAGATGCTGCCGGAGACGAGGATGGCGTTGCCGCGGCCGCTCTGGAAGCGCTCCCGCTTTGCCCTGTCCATGAGGATGTCGGCCACGATTTTTCGCAGGCGGTCCTGGGAGCTGAGAACTTTTTTGAGCGTTCCCCACCGCAGCTTGAGCTGGGCCTTGCCGAGGTCGGTCATGCCCTTGGTGTTGGCCTCGAACCACTCGTCGATTTTCTTGGGCGAGCTGAGGCGTTGGTCGATGTCGCGCGCCTCGTAACGCAGGTCGAGCACCACGCCGTCGCGCACCGCCTCGTCGTATTTGTAGGTGTGGATGTAGCGGCCGAAGATTTCGAGCGAGGTCTGCTTGTCCTTCTTGAGCAGGGGCGTGCCGGTGAAGCCGATGAACAAGGCGTGCGGCAGGATCGCCTTCATCGCCTCGTGCAACTGGCCCGACTGGGTGCGATGGCACTCGTCCACGAAGACATGGAGATCACCCTTGGCGGAAAAGCCCGGCGGGAGAGATTTTTTCAACTCCTCGACATAGCCGACGATGTCGCCGACCTCCTCGCCGTCCTCGACGCGGCCGAACTTGTGGATGAGCGAGCAGAGCAACCACGGCGCGGGGGCATTGAGCTTTGCCACGAGGTCGGCCCCGCTGGCCGCGCGCACGATCTCCTCGTGCACGCCGATGAAGGTATCGCGGATCTGGGTATCGAGCTCGGTGCGGTCGGTGATGATGAGGACGCGGGCGTCGGTGCGGTTTTCGCGAATCCATTTGGCCAGCCAGACCATGGTGAGGCTCTTGCCGGAGCCCTGGGTGTGCCAGAGGATGCCGCCCTCGCGACGCTTCACGAAATCCTGCGCCGCGCGCACGCCGAAGTATTGGTTGTGGCGGCAGAGCTTTTTGACGCCGGCGTCGAAGACCACGAAATCGTGGACCAGCTCCAGCAGGCGCGGTTTGGAGCACATCTGGATCAAGGCGCGGTCGAGCGGGTTTTCCTCCGGGCCGTCCTCTTTCCAGGTGAGGTAATATTTCTCCTTGGTCTCGATGGTGCCGTAGTGGAGCCCCTGCGCGTCGCTGCCGGCCATGACGAGCTGCATGGTCGAGAAGAAGGGCTCGATGAAGACCTTCTTCTGGTTATCGAGATTCTGGCGGATGCCCTCGCCGATGGAGACGACGGAGCGCTTGAGCTCGAGCACGCCGAGGGCGATGCCGTTGACGTAGAGCACGAGGTCAGGGCGCTTGGTGCTCGCCTGCGAACCGGCGCCGAGGACGGTGACCTCTTCCGCGATGGCGAAGTGGTTTTTCTCGGGGTGATTCCAGTCGATGAGCCAGATTGTCTGGTGATTCTCCGCGTGCTCGGCCTTCAGCTTCACGCCGTAGCGGAGGAGTTCGTAAACCTCGCGGTTGCGGTCGTAGAGGCTCTTGGCGGCGTGGTGCGAAGCCTTTTCGAGGACGAGCAGCGCGCGGGTGACAAGGGCGGCGTCGTGGCCGCGTTTGGCCAGCCACGCCCGCAGGTATTCGGGCTCGATGTTGCGGTTGTTTTCTCGGTCGGTCCAATCCCCGAGGTATTCGTAGCCAAGACGATCACGGAAGAGGGCGACGACCCTGCGCTGGGTGGCGCGCTCCTTTTGGCCGATGGCAGTCATTGCCGTTCCCACTCCGTGCGCATGGCCTGCCGATGTTCAGAGGGATCGCCGTTGCTGCTCATTATCACGGCATCCGACATCGATCAGGAAATTTCGTCAACCGAGCAGGTGGCAACGCCTTTGGGCGGGGTGCGACGGGAAGTGATGTCCGATGTTTGGGGGTGGCATGGGCGTCCCGCCCATGTTCTGGAAGCGGGCAGGCGGGACGCCTACCCGCCACGGGCGGGACGCCCGTGCCACGCAGGAGGCGGATCCGGCTGACGCCACCTTCTGTCATACCTCTTTGTGAGAGCCGCGTGGCATAAACCCAGCCGACGGCCAATAAGACCATTCTGGACAAAGTAGCCAAATCAGAGATGTTTTGGCCATGTCCACCATGCTTTCGAAGCGGCCGGTCGATGTCTTGCGGCAAGAAATCGACGCGTTGCCGGCGATGACAGCCAGTGAGCTAAAAAACAATTTTGGCTTGGCGAGCCAGCAGGCCTCCAAGGGGGCGCTGGCCATCACGCGGCACAATCGCGCCGAGTTTGTGCTGATGCCGGTGGCGGAATACGCGGAGTTGCAACGCGCGCGGCAGGCGCCGCTGGAAGGCTTGGCCGGCCAGTTTGACGCGATGGTGGCCAAGATGAACACGCCGGCGGCGCGACGCGGGGTCGCCGCGCTGTTCAAGGCCAAGTCGGGCCAACTGGGCAAAGTGGCCGCGAAGACCGCCCGCGCCAATGCCAAGTAAGCCCGGCACGAAGCGACGCGACACCAAGCGCGCGGCGGAGATCACGGTGCTGGCCGGGGTCAACGGAGCCGGGAAGAGCAGCATCGGCGGCGCGTATTTGCGCGCGAATGGTGCGGAGTATTTCAACCCGGACGAAGTGGCGCGGAGCGTGCGCGCGGCGAGTCCGGGCATGAGCCAGTCCGAGGCCAACGCCTATGCGTGGACCGAAGGAAAAAAGCGATTGGAGGCGGCCATCGCCCTGGGGACCGATTTTGCCTTCGAGACCACGCTGGGAGGCGGGACGATCACGCGCCTGCTTTTGGCGGCGGCCGCGCAAGGCGCGGTGGTGCGAATCTGGTTTGCCGGTCTCGACAGCGTGGAAGCGCACCTGAAACGGGTGGCCGCCCGGGTGAGCAAGGGCGGGCACGACATTCCGGAAAGCGACATCCGGAAGCGCTGGGTCGGCAGCCATGCGAACCTCATCCGGCTGATTCCGCACGTCACGGATCTGCGGGTGTTCGATAATTCGGCGGAGCACGATCCGGCTCGCGGGGAAGCGCCGGAGCCGCGCCTGGTTTTGGCGATCGAGGACAGGCGGCTGAGCTATCCACCGGCCGATGAGCTGGCGGGGACGCCGCAATGGGCGAAGCCCATCGTGTTCGCGGCGTATCGGCACTTTGGGTTGGCGGAGTGAGGATCGGTTTCCTGCCGGCGAACTTTGACGACCATTCCGATCACCCCGACGCGATCAGCGAGAAGCTCACGCGGTAGCGGTAGAAGGTTTGGCACCGAGGGGCTTGATGCCGTCCAGGTTGACCAGCGTGTAGCGTGGACGACCTTGGCCCACCTGCACGACGTTCAGGGTGACGAGCGAGGGCTTATTCAGGTATAGCTGGTTTAGCACGTTCGGGTCTTCGATTTCCGGGCCCACCTTGCCGCGCAGCACGCCCTTCTGGTCCATCAGCTTGAACTCGAAGGTGCGGCCCACCGGCAGCGCGCCGATGATCTGGCCGGCGAACTCCTCCGTCGTTTCCTTGATGTTGTCCGCGTTCAGACGCTCGGCGGAGCTCTTCACCTGCTCGGTGCCCGAGAAGCGGAAGGTCGAGTGGTTGAACTCGAGCCCGCACCACGCGTTTTGCTCCGACACGTAGCCGAGGAACTCGGCGACCTTCTTGACCGCGCGCGGATGCAGCTCGTCCACCAGTTCGGAGAGGTCGTCGTCGCTGCCTTCCGAGGCGACTCTGAACAAGTCCTCCAACTTCTGCATCGCGACCTCGGTGTTTTGCGGCACGCCGAGATCGATCTCGGATTGTTTCGGGTCGGGAGGCGCCGGGGGTTTGGGTAGCTCGAACTCGAAGCCGAAGGACCCGATGGCCGTGCCGGTGATGATGAGCTGGTTCCGCTGCTTGTCGGGGATCGGGCCCATGTAGCGGAGGTTGTCGGAGATGCCTGCCACGATGGCGGAGAATGCGTCGGTGAACGCGCTCGACGCCTTGGTGGCGAAATCCGCAGCGATTCCGTGGCTGCCGAAGACCGGGGTGCCGCGGAAGGTGAGCCGGGCCTTTTTCGGGAGCAGCGCGGGGTCGATCTTCGCCAAGGCTTCCCTGGCGTTTTTCAGCCGCGTCTCGAAGCTCCGGCGGTCGATGACGCGAGACGCGGGGATTTCGGCGAGGATGGATTCCAGTTCGCTGACTTCGGAGGCGAGAAAAAGGTATTCGTCGTGGTTCATTGGGTGGCTCCTTCCCGCTCGATCTGGTCGAGCAACGCGGAAGCGGCCTGATCCTCGGCGGAGGAAAGCTCCACTTGGACAAAGCCCTTCCATTTCTCGTCTCGGCGATGCGACCACATGCTATACCAGTATGAAATTTGCCTCACGTCGAAGGCCTCCAAGGAAAGCCCGATTTGGTGGGTGTAGCCATCGACAAGGTAGGTTTTTTTGACCTCGCCGTGGTCGAAGAGCGTGGGGTGGGTGGTGAAGAGTTCGTCCTGAATCTTGCCGTCCGGTAGCTGATAAAAGGTGACGACATCGACGTCCTTGGGCGCTTCGCCGACGAGCGCCTCCTTGTGCTCCATGAAGCTGCCGTCGAGCCACTGAAAGCCGCCCGTGATCATGGTTTGGGTGAGAGCAGCGCGATAGGCCAGCAAACCGCGCAGGATACGGATGCGCTCTGGCGAAGTGGCGAAGCGCTCCATCACGGCGACGAGCGAGACGCGATAGGGCGAACGGTCGGGGCTGTGTCCGGGCTGGCCAGGGCGGATCGGAGGCAGGACGGCGGCGCTGTTCCAGTTTGGGATCATCGTGACGGCGATGCGTGTTTCTGCTGATGCGTCGACGCTAGGCGAGCCGAATCCGGCCGGTGAGGAGGGACTGCATCATGCCCTGCTTGAGGGCGCGGGTCTTGGCCAAGCGGGTCTCCAGCGCCGCCAGCTCCTCGTCCATGTCGCTCAGGACCTCGGCGATCGCGGTTTGCTCGGCTTTCGTCGGAGGAATGAGGACCGTCATGCTTCTGAACTTATTTTGAGAAATGACATACCGAGTGCCGCTACCGTCGCAGAGCATCGATGCTTGGTCGTAAAACGCCTTTGTTTTGAAGGCGTAGGTTCGGAAACGCAGATCCCAGTCATCGGTGATTCGAAGCCTCGCGATGTGGTAGCTGTAGACTACATCAGACATGTCTTCCATCGCGACCGCCGAGTGGCCGATATCGTCACGGGTTTCTGATGACGGCGTGAAGAAAACATCGCCTTTGCGAACAGCGCATCGTTCGGCTTTTGCCGGCGAAGCAGTTCCGGGATGATCCAATTCGTGCGAGTAAATGAAGTCTCGATGGTAAACATCCAGATAGTTGAGAAGGCGAACCGGCCTCTCGCCTGGACGTATCTTTTTGTCCACGCCTGCGCTGGATATCTCGCCAATTTCACCGAGGCGTTTCGTGACCCACTCGCCGGAAAAGCCGGGGAGGCGGTGTTGGGCGGTGAGGAGCTGCTGCATGGCGGCCTGTTTGAGGTCGCGCTTCTTGGCGATGAGCTGCTCCTGCGCCCGGATCAGCCCATCCACCTCGCTCAGCGCCGTCGCGATGGCGCGTTGTTCGGGTAGCGGGGGGAGGGGGAGTTTGAATGATCGAAGTGATGCAATCGGGATTTCCTGTAACGCCGATCCGTTCATGGCCTGTTCCAACCGCTTTCGGGTGGCACTAGCCGAAATAGCTTGCTGGCAAAACATCGCGGACCAGCCGGAGCGAATAGCAATAAGCGCAACGCCTCGTGTCAGATTTGTTCCCTCGAGCTCGTCGCTCACTAAGCCTACGTCCCCGATTTTACCACGTAGCGGCATCACAAGATCGCCCGACTTCAAAATGGTGCGGCTGTAGGCTTCGCTAATCTGCCTCGAAGTAGTGATCAGGCCTGACTGGTTGATCAGCCCCTCGTTGATATCTACAACGCGTATGCAGCGAACTCCGCCTGGAATGTTCGGTCCTGTCTGGACAATGCCGTATGAAATGGGGCGTTTGGACTCGGTTATCTCTGATAAAGCCAACACCTCCCAATCCTCCGGGATTACGCCGACCTCGGTTTGTTTGTAGCCGGGTTTCAGTTCCATGAGGCCCCCATCTTCTGGAGGTGGACGTTGACGCGGGCGGCGAGGGCGGCGATTTCGCTCTCCAGTTGCGGGAGCGGGGTCGCGTAGCGTTCGGCGAGCTGGCGGATGCGGCCGGTGAGGGCCTGCGACACGCGGTCGAGTTCGCCTTGCACCGAGGCGGCGAGGGCGGCCAGCCACTTGTCCTCGACGACGAGGGTCTTGAGTTCGTCGGCCGTGAGGGTGGCGTAGCGGGCGGCGACTTGTTTTTCGAGGGCGCGCTCGGCGTCTTTCACGCGCTTGGACGCGGCGGCTTCCTGCTCGATGAGGTCGAGGAGCTTTTCGAGGACGGCGCGTTCGTCGGCGGCTTCGGGGTCGTGTTTGATGGCGGCGAGGCGGGCTTTGACGCTGAGCTTGGTGAGCTTGCCTTTGTCGGTGCGGGCCTCGGCGAGGAGGGCCTCGTCGCCGGCGTGTTCCTCGTCGAGCTCCTCGATCTGGCGGGCGAGGGCGTCGCGGGCGGCGGCGAGTCGGTCGACGGCGTCCTGCTCCTTCGCGAAGTAACGGGCGACGACGAGGGCG
>JACCEC011184651.1_pt1 | contig 11712 bp, 18 predicted proteins | sample 7450121 | NCBI WGS metagenome assembly JACCEC01 (sample SAMN15323455, study PRJNA562643) | freshwater metagenome | isolation source: river surface water | place: USA:Blue River Watershed | collected 2017-08-18 | reverse complement strand
GTTTCGGTAACTTCAGTTATGTGAAGAAGATTATTTCTTCGGGTATTTTCTACCCTGTGTTCATCACTGGTATGTCTGGTAACGGCAAGACCTTCGGTGTGGAGCAGGCATGTGCTCAACTGAAGCGTGAACTGATCCGTGTGAACATCACCATCGAAACCGACGAAGACGATCTGATCGGTGGTTTCCGTCTGATCAATGGAGAAACTGTATGGCACAACGGTCCTGTTATCGAAGCACTTGAGCGTGGCGCTGTTCTGCTGCTCGACGAGATTGACCTTGCTTCTAACAAGATCCTGTGTCTTCAGTCGATCCTTGAAGGCAAGGGTGTGTTCCTGAAGAAGACTGGTCGTTATGTGAAACCTGCCGCTGGGTTCACTATCGTTGCCACTGCCAACACCAAAGGTAAGGGTTCTGATGACGGTCGCTTTATTGGCACCAACGTGCTCAACGAAGCGTTCCTTGAGCGATTTGCTCTCACCTTTGAACAGGATTATCCTGCTCCCAAGACTGAGCAAAAGATTCTTCAGAAACTGTCTGCCAAACTGGGTTGCCTGGATGAAGAGTTCTGTGAGAAGCTTGCTGCTTGGGCGGATATTATTCGCAAGACTTTCAAAGAAGGTGGCGTTGATGAAGTGATCAGCACCCGCCGTCTGTCTCACATCATTCGTGCTTACAGCATCTTCGGCAAGCGTATGAAGGCGATTCAAGTTTGTGTGAATCGTTTTGATGATGAAACTAAGTCCAGTTTCATGGAACTGTATGACAAGATCGATGCCAGCGTTGGTACTGATGCTGATACCAACACTCAAACGGAGGAGAATGAAGAAGCTTGAGTTTCACGGTTATGTTGGAAACATTGCCGTCCTTCGGGACGGCAGTTCCGTCAAGATTCTCGGTGGACACAATCAAAAACTTTTTGTGAAGACACTTGACGGAACAATCAAAGAGTGCTATCATGATGATCTACAGTATGTAATGGAGGAATGAACTAATGCAGTGGAAATACAACGAGGAAAAGATCCTCAAGGATATCGAAGATTATGTCGTCAGCACTTACCATGGTCACTACTGTGGTGATGAAGAAGGTTATGATGACATTCAAACCATCGACCTGATGGCTGCCAAAAAACTGGCTTCTGGTTTTTGTCAAGCAAACATTCTTAAGTATGGCAGTCGTTATGGTGATAAAGATGGTCGTAACAAGCGTGATCTCATGAAAGTGATTCACTATGCTATGTTACTGCTTCACTTTGATGGGCATTACACTCGCACCCAAAACGGTCTTCAGGAGTTTAAATGAGCACTGTTATTATTTCTAAATCTACCATGATGGTACTTAAAAACTTTTCTACCATCAATGGTTCTATTGTTATTCGTGAAGGTTCTACTATCAAGACAATTAACGTTGGGGAAAATCTTGTAGCAGAATATGAGTGTGAAGAATCCTTCCCTCAAACATTTGCTATCTATGACTTGAATCAGTTCCTTGCTGGCGTATCTTTGTTTGATCGTCCTTCACTTTTGTTTGGTAACGGAGAATATTTGACCATCCAAGGAAATGGTCGTAATGCAAAATACTATTTTTCTGATCCCGAAATTACTCTCAAAACTGCACCTGATCGAAAAGTAAATTTTCCTGGAGCAGATATTGAATTCACAATCAAAGAAAAAGATCTTGAAAGTCTACGTAAAGCATCTGATGTTTACAGCATTCCAGATCTAGTTTTCAAATCTGATGATCAAGGTGTCATCACTCTTAATTTGTGTGATCGTGAAAATGAAACAAGCAACGTTTACACTCAAGAAGTTAAAGGAGAAACTACGGGACAGTATGAACTTTCGATGAAGATGGAAAACATTCGTCTTCTCCCTGGAGATTACGAAGTTAAAATTTCCAGTAAGCTGATTACTCAGTGGAAAAACACCAACCTCAATTTGACCTATTGGATCGCTCTTGAACCTTGATGAATAAGAAATTTTTGTGGGTGGAAGAATATCGTCCTCATACTCTTGAGGACTGTATCCTTCCAGTGAATATTAAAAACTCGTTTAAAGGATTTATTGAGCAGAAGGAAATTCCTAACCTTCTGCTTTGTGGTTCTGCTGGTGTTGGCAAAACCACTGTTGCTAAAGCAATCTGTGATGAGATCGGCGCCTCCTACATCGTGATCAATGGATCTGATGAGGGGCGCTTTCTGGACACTGTACGAAACAAGGTCCGTCAGTTTGCTACGACCATCTCATTGACCTCTGGAGCGCCCCACAAGGTCGTTATCATCGATGAGGCTGACAACACCACCAGCGATGTCCAGCTCTCGCTCAGGACCGCTGTGGAGGAGTTTCACGGCAACTGTCGATTTATTTTTACTTGTAACTTCCCGAATAAAATCATTGACCCTTTACACTCTCGTTGTACGGTAATCGATTTTAAAATCAAGAACGAGGAAGTTGATAAACTTCAAGCAAAATTCTTTGTTCGTCTGAAGCATATTCTTGACGAGAATCAAATTGAATATGAAGACAAAGTTTTGATCAAGTTGATCAAACGTTATTACCCTGACTGGCGGAGGTTAATTAATGAAGCACAGAGACACAGTGCCAACGGACGGATTGATCATTCTATTCTTGTTGACATTGCCGATATTAATCTGGACGATTTGGTACGGGCATTAAAAAACAAAGAATTTACCACAGTGAAGAAATGGGTAGTCGATAACATCGACAACGATCCTGCTATTGTCATGAGGAAAATTTATGATGCTCTTTATGACACTCTCAAAGGGTCTTCTATTCCAGAAGCGGTTTTGATCATTGCCAAATACATGCGTGACATTACAATTGTCGCAGATCAAGAAATCAATCTTCTTGCATGTCTTACTGAAATTATGATGGGGTGTGAATTCAAATGAATAATTTTCAATCAGAAAGTAAAAAATCTGGAGATGAGTTTGAATTTCTTGTTGAGCAAGATCTCATTTCCAGAAATGGTGTGATTGTGGGCAAAGATTATTGTGTAAAAGAACTTGGCATCGAACTAGATTATATTGCTGATCTTCCCGATAGAACAGAATATGTTGAAGCTAAAGGTGGCAGGATTGGTGGAAAGAAAAGACCAGGAGCACAAAGAACTGACAATGTTAAAAAAGCAGTATGCAATGGTGCGTTGTTGAAGCATCTTTATCAGTCAGCATATTATGTCATTTACTTTTCTGCTCCACCAAAGCCAAATAGTTATTCTTATAACATGATTGAAACTGCTCTTGAAGCTGGATACGTTGATGAGGTTCGTTATCTATGAAAGTAAAAACTACCCCACAGAATGTTCGTGAAGCTAATGAAGGATTGTTTCGTGCTACGATGAATTTGCCAGAGGCAGCAGAACACTGTGGCATGACACAGAAAGAAATGAAAATGACTTTTAGGGAATTTCTTAAATACAATTTGCCTGACTATGCCACTACAGGAACTGGCACTGTATTGAACCATGGTGCTCAATATCCGTTTATGATCGATGAAACCGAAGGAGGAATTTAATTATGCGATGCCGTGTTCAACTCTATGTCGCTGGTAAAGTCTTCAATGAAGAGGTAGAAGCTCGCAACTATCAAGAAGCTCGGGAAGTTGCTCTCGCTCGCAATCCTAATGCTAAGGTGATTGGTGTAACTGCTGTATGAAGTACGAGTTAAAAGATTATCTTAATGCCATCAATCAATCTAAAAAGAAAATCCTTGACGACGACAAAGAAGCCGTAAAAGGATATCCACCTTTCATTATTAATAAATGTCTGTCTTCATTCACAGATGCTATTCTGTATGCGAATGAGATGAATAAAAACCACCATCTAGACAAGAAGCTTCAGTTTGACTTTTATATAAATAGTTTGAAACCAAGGAAACGCTTTAGTCCCTGGGTTAAAAAACAAACACTTGAGAACCTTGAATTGGTGAAAGAGTATTATGGCTATAGTCATAACAAAGCTCTTGAAGCATTGCAAATTCTCACAACAGATCAACTTGAAGCTATTAAAAAAGCATTGTATAAGGGTGGAACAAAATGACAACTGATATTGAAATCCAGTGGCAACAATCCGATATGGTAGAGGTTTCTCTGGCACAGCCAGACGACTTTTTGAAAGTTCGTGAAACCCTTACGAGAATTGGCGTTGCTTCTCGCAAAGAAAGAAAGATTTATCAATCTTGCCATATTCTTCACAAGCAAGGTAGATATTATATCGTTCATTTTAAAGAGCTATTTGCTCTGGATGGAAAGCATACCAATCTTTCATTGAACGATGTTCAGCGTAGAAATCGTATCATTCAACTTCTTTCTGATTGGGGATTGATTAGTGTAATTGATCCAGAAAAAATTAGCGATGTTGCTCCTCTCAATCAAATTAAAGTTCTTTCTTTTAAAGAGAAAGATGAGTGGACTCTAGAAAGCAAATACAACATCGGCAGAAAGAAAACAGAATGAGAACCGTCAAGGTACAATTTCTAACCCCAGATAAACGTGTGGTTTGGATTTTGATTCCTTGGGGCAAAGCTCATCTAGACTGGTATCGTAAACAAGGGTATACGATACTAATGACCGAACAATGATGGTAGGGCAAACCACCCTACCATTTTTTATGATCTATGATAAATTATATTTGGATGCCTTCGGGGTCCAAATATAACTCGCTTATTTAAGGAGATTGCATATGGCAACTAAATACGTCTGGGATTCTTATTCCCCATTCTCAGTAGGTCTAGATGATATCTTTAATCGTCTAGAGGCAATGTCTGGACATAACACCAGTTATCCGCCCTACAATTTAATCAAACACGATGGTAGCAATTACGAAATTGAAATCGCTCTGGCAGGATTTAAAGCAGATGAGATCGAGGTCTCAACTGAACAGAACATTCTCCGAGTTGCCTCAAAAATTACGAAACGAGATACTGAACGAACTTACCTACACAAAGGTCTCTCCAAACGTTCCTTCAATAACGTATGGCAACTTGCTGACGATGTACGAATATCCTCTGTAGAATTTGTGGATGGTCTTTTGAGCATCTCGCTCGAAAAAATCATTCCAGAGCATCAAAAGAAAACTGTTTACAACATTGGTGGCAGTGTATCATCACCAAAGTTTTTGACAGAGAATAAATAATAACGAATATCGTCGGCGCTGGGGTCTGGTTGGCAAAATCCAACCTTGACCCCCATTTCTTTTTGTGCTATACTGTGAGTAGTGAGCAGGTAACTATGGAAGCAATTAAAATTGTTCATTTAAAAGATGGCTCTCACATTATTTGTAAAATAACAGAACTTACTACAGATGACAATAAACCTCTTTGTTTTCTAATAGAAGTTCCAATGATTTTAAGTTATGTGAACGGCGAAACCGAAGAAGATTTAAAAGTTAAATACACTCAATGGAGTCCTTTTTCTAAAAGCTTAGAATTTAGAATTCCATTTGATCAAGTTGTTACTGTTGGAGAAGCTAAAACAGCAGTGCTGGAAAAGTATGTTGAAATTGTTCAACCTTTTTATCCTATTTTGGATAGCCCATATCCTTCAGTGGCAGATAACCAAAACCAACAAAATGAGATAGAGTACGACTAATGACTGATAAACTTAACCCATCGATTGTAGTTTTAAAAACTGGCGAAAAACTAATCACATACTTGCAAGAAGTATTTGAAGGTGAAGGTGAAAATCAAAAAGGTATTTGCCTTGTGATGAGTCATCCTTATGAACTAAAATTAGTTGAAATTAATAATGCAGAAAATCCAGATCAGGATCTTCAAGTAAAATTTAGTAAATGGTGTCCATATTCTTCTGATGTCCAATTTAGGATTCCTTATGATGGAGTTCTTGCTATTGGTCAGCCCGATGCTGGACTAGCAATGGCATATGCAGCAAAGGTTGAGCTTGTAGAAAAAACTATGAACGAAACAGAAAACTCTAGATTGCAGCAAGAAGAAATTGAAAAAGTTATTAATCCAGAAGTAATTTCAAATGAATGAAACAATTAAATTAATTAGATTTTCTGGAATATGGATTGTTTCGGAAATTGAAGAAATTCCTGAGGTGGAGTTCGGGGATCCAGATTGTGTGCTAAGATACCCATACGAGGTGGAAGGCACCTGCCTGGGTCCTTTCCCCCAACATTCCAGAGAGCGTGAATTTATTATACGATCATCTGAAATCAGTTTGATTGCTGATCCAACAGATTTTTTGTATAATCAATATCGTGGTCTAGTTGAAATTGAAAAGCCTGCCCCCACTGAAGAACAATTTGACGAATGAAATTTTACACCAGCGTTGAACAATCAGGAAATTATATTCTTGTACGTGGTTATGATCATGGTAAAAGATTTCAAGATAAAGTACAATTTAATCCAACACTATATTTGCCTTCCGCTAAGCAGGAAGAATGGAAAACTCTAGATGGTAAGAATGTTCGCCCTGTTCAACAGGGCAGCATTCGTGATGCCAAGCAATTTATCGAAGATCACAAAGATATTGATGACTTCAAAATCTATGGTCAGACTCGTTTTCTAAATCAGTATATCTTTGAAGAGTATCCTGATGAAGAAATGAAATATGACACCAGTAAAATTCGTGTATTCACTTTGGATATCGAAACTGGTGCCGAGAACGGGTTCCCTGATATCGAATCTGCAGATCAAGAAATTCTTTTGATTAGCATTAAGGATAGTGAGATGGGAACCATCACTGTGTTTGGTTCTCGTCCTTATGTCAACGAGGATACTAATGTAAAGTATTTACATTTTAATTCAGAAATTGGATTGCTTAAAGGCTTTCTTCATTGGTGGATGGAAAATTATCCTGACGTAATTACTGGGTGGAATGTTCAGTTGTTTGATATTCCATACATCTATCGTAGGATTGAGCGTATGATTGGAGAAGCAGAAGCTCGTCTTCTTTCTCCTTGGAAAAATACAATGGCAAGGGAAATCTTTATCAAAGGTCGTAAGAACTTTGCTTATGACCTCATGGGTATTGCCACGCTAGATTACCTGGAGCTGTATAAAAAGTTTACTTACACAAACCAGGAATCATATCGTCTTGATCATATTGCTTACGTAGAATTAGATGAAAATAAACTGGATCACTCAGAGTACGATACGTTTAAAGAATTTTATACGAAAGATTGGGACAAATTTGTTCGCTATAATATACACGATGTACGTCTTGTGGATCGTCTAGATGACAAGATGAAACTACTGGAACTTGCTTTTACCATGGCGTATGATGCCAAGGTAAATTTTGAGGATGTATATTCTCAGGTTCGTATGTGGGACAACATCATTTATGTTTATCTGGCAAAACAAAAAATTACGATTCCTCCCAAGAAAGAAAGTAGCAAAGACAACAAATATGCTGGTGCTTTTGTAAAAGAACCTGTACCAGGAATGTATGATTGGGTTGTGAACTTTGACTTGAATAGTCTGTACCCTCACCTTATTATGCAATATAATTTGTCTCCAGAAACACTACTTTCAGAAAGACACCCACATGCCAATGTAGATAGATTGTTGAATCAGGAGATTGATCTAAGTGACCTGTCAGGAAAGACTCTCTGTGCTAATGGCACTTTTTATACAACTGAGTATCAAGGATTCCTGCCGAAACTCATGGAAAAAATCTATGAGGAACGTACTATCTACAAAAAGAAAATGCTGGCTGCCAAGCAGGAATACGAAAACAATCCAACGATTGAGCTGAAGAAAGAGATTGCTCGCTGTAATAACATTCAGATGGCACGTAAGATTCAACTCAACTCTGCTTATGGTGCTATTGGCAACGAGCATTTTCGTTATTATAAACTTGAGATTGCCGAAGCAATTACTCTTTCGGGACAACTTTCGATTCGCTGGATCGAACAAAAGATGAATCGGTATCTCAACAAGATTCTAAAAACTAAGGATGTTGATTATGTCATTGCTTGTGATACTGATTCTATGTACCTCAACTTGGGTCCTCTGGTTGAAACTATATTCAAAGGACGAGAGAAAACTGATGAAAGCATTGTCTCGTTCCTTGATAAGATCTGTGCTATGGAACTTGAAAAGTATATTGAAAGTTCTTACCAAGAGCTGGCAGACTACCTCAATGCCTATGCCCAAAAGATGAAAATGAAACGTGAGAATATTGCTAACCGTGGTTTCTGGACTGCTAAAAAGCGTTATGTTCTCAACGTATGGGATAGCGAAGGTGTACGCTATAAAGAACCAAAGATGAAAATCTGTGGCATGGAAACTGCTAGATCTTCTACACCAGCATACTTCCGAGATAAACTTTATCAAGCATATAAAATCATTATCAATAAAACTAATGATGATATTATTGATTTTATTGAAAAGATCAAAGAAGATACTCGGAATCAAAATTACTTAAACATTGCTTTTCCGAGGGGGTGTAATGGGTTACAAAAATATGGAAGTCGTTCAACGATTTATAAGGAGAGGACTCCTATTCAAGTCCGAGGTGCATTATTGTATAATCACTATGTACGGAGTAATAATCTTACTCATAAGTACCCTCTTATCCAAGAAGGAGAGAAGATCAAGTTTCTCTACCTCAAGATGCCAAACCCCATCCAAGAAAATGTGATCTCATTCTTCAGCACATTGCCAGCAGAATTTAATCTCGACAAGTATGTTGACTATCGAACACAGTTTGAGAAGTCATTCTACGAACCGCTCAAAAATGTGCTAGAATGCATTGGATGGGACACTGAGCGGAAGGTGTCGCTCATGAGTTTTTTTAGTTAGGAGATTTATGGATTTTTTACAACAAGTAATTAAAGATAGCAAAAATGAGTTTGCTTCCCTCGCTGCTGATGGTATCGCTGCTGGCGATATTGAATCTTTTGTTGATACTGGTAGTTACGTTTTTAATGCCCTGGTTTCTGGTTCGTTGTTTGGAGGCATTCCCTCAAATAAAATCACGGCTATCGCTGGTGAATCAGGAACAGGTAAGACATTCTTTTGTCTTAGTGTTGTACGTAATTTCCTTAATACCAACCCTGATGCTGGTGTTATCTATTTTGAAACTGAATCTGCTATTAGCAAACAGATGATTGAAAGCAGGGGTATTGATTCTAAACGTATGGTTATCTTTCCTGTGGATACCATCGAAGAGTTTCGTACCCAGGCTGTACGTATTATCGATAAATACATGGAACAACCAAAAGAGGAGCGCAAGCCCCTCATGTTTGTTCTAGATTCCCTTGGAATGCTTGCCACAAATAAAGAAGTTGAGGATGCTTCTAACGACAAGAATGTTCGTGACATGACCAAGGCACAGCTAACCAAATCAGTGTTCAGAATTCTCACACTGAAACTTGGTAAAGCAAACATTCCCATGTTAGTTACTAATCATACCTATGACGTTGTTGGCGCTTACGTTCCTACGAAAGAGATGGGCGGTGGTAGTGGTCTTAAGTATTCTGCTAGCACAATCATTTATCTCTCAAAGAAAAAAGAAAAAGATGGAACCGATCTCATCGGAAACATTATTAAATGTGAGGCGAAGAAGTCCCGTCTGACCCGTGAGGGGTCGAAGGTGGAAACCCGTCTGTTCTTTGATGAGCGTGGCCTGGAACGCCACTACGGTCTGCTAGAATTGGGAGAACGGGCTGGCATCTGGAAGAACAGTGCTGGTCGTTATGAAGTCAATGGTAAGAAAGTCTATGGTAAAGAAATTCTAAAAAATCCAGATCAATACTTCACTGACGAAGTAATGACACAACTTGAAAACCAAGCAAAACAAGAATTTCTTTACGGAGCATCTGATGACGGAGACGATTGAAACAACAATCTTAAGAAATTTAATCTGTAATGAGGAATACTACCGAAAGGTAGTTCCTCATATTAAAGCAGATTATTTTCAAGAGTTTTCTGAGAAAGTTATCTTTGAAGAAATTCAAGATTTCTCAGTTAAGTACGATAAAATTCCTACAAAGGAAGTATTGATTCTCGCACTACAAAATAGAAATGACCTTACTGAAGACACTTATAAAGAAAGCGTTACGAAAATCAAAGAGTACAGTGAAGATTGGATTGACAAAGACTGGGTTATTTCAGCAACTGAAAAATGGTGTAAAGACAGGGCCATATACAACGCCCTACTCCAGTCTATCAAAATTGCTGATGGGGGAGATCAAAAGTTATCAAGAGATTCAATCCCATCGATCCTTCAAGAGGCCCTGGCAGTTTCGTTCGATGAATACATCGGACACGATTACGTAGATAATGCCGAGCAACGTTATGATTTTTATCACAAGGATGAAGCAAAGATTCCTTTTGATCTTGAGAAATTTAATCTCATTACTAAGGGCGGACTCCCGAATAAAACGCTTAATGTTGCTCTGGCTGGAACTGGTGTGGGCAAGTCTTTGTTTATGTGTCATTGTGCTTCTTCTTGTTTGTCACAGGGGAAAAATGTCCTCTACATTACTCTTGAGATGGCAGAAGAGAAGATTGCAGAACGCATTGATGCGAACCTATTGAACGTAAACATTAAAGATATTGGTTCCATTCCAGAATCCATTTTTACTTCTCGGATTCAACAGATCGGTCAAAAGACTCAAGGTAAACTTATTATTAAAGAATACCCAACAGCGTCTGCTCATGCTGGTCACTTCAAAGCACTTCTTAACGATCTTCGTTTGAAGAAAGATTTCAAACCTGACATCATATTCATTGACTATCTTAATATCTGTGCATCCGCCCGATACAAGGGTCACATTGTAAACAGTTACACTTATGTTAAAGCGATTGCTGAGGAGCTTCGTGGTCTTGCTGTTGAACATGACGTACCAGTTGTCAGTGCTACTCAGACTACTCGTTCTGGTTTTGGGAATTCTGACGTTGATCTTACCGACACTTCTGAATCCTTTGGTCTTCCTGCTACAGCAGACTTTATGTTTGCTCTTATTGCCACTGAGGAACTTGAACAGTCTGGTCGCATCATGGTTAAACAGCTTAAGAACCGATACAACGATCCGACTTACTACAAGAGGTTCACAGTGGGTATTGACAGAGCGAAGATGAAGCTGTATAATGTAGAGGACTCAGACGGGTCGATCACGGATTCTTCGGCAGAAGAAACCGCAGACAAGTTTGAGGATCTATCAGACAGACAATCCCGCATAAACAAATTTTCTTCATTTATTATCTAAACATTTATGGACAAGCACGTTGATTTTGATCGTTACATTGAGTTCGTTGATGCAGTAACTTCAGATGCTTCTAAAGATTTTGTTGCACTTTCTGATCGGCTCGTTGAACTTGATGGTAAGGGTGCCAATATTGAACGACTGCTTACTGCTGGGGTTGGCATTAATGCTGAAGGCGGTGAGTTTCTTGAGATCATCAAGAAAATGGTTTTCCAAGGAAAGCCTTGGAATGACGACAATCGTGAGCATCTTATTATTGAACTCGGTGATATTATGTGGTACGTTGCTCAAGCATGTAACGCACTTGGAATCACCATGGACGAAGTGGTTGCCACTAATGTTAATAAACTGATGAAGCGTTATCCTGGCGGCGAGTTCGATGTTTATTATTCGGAAAATCGTGCAGCGGATGATCGCTAAATAAAATTGGGGCATACGCCCCATGAATATGGAGGGGCAATCCGATTGGCGACGGAACCTGTCTTGAAAACAGTTGAGGTGTTAAAGCCCTTGGG
>JACCEC012618368.1_pt1 | contig 11713 bp, 19 predicted proteins | sample 7450121 | NCBI WGS metagenome assembly JACCEC01 (sample SAMN15323455, study PRJNA562643) | freshwater metagenome | isolation source: river surface water | place: USA:Blue River Watershed | collected 2017-08-18 | reverse complement strand
GTGCTACTGAGAGTAACTTTGAGCGTGTTTGTACCTATGCAGAGCGTATGCCTGCTGACTTCTCAGTCCTTACAGTTTCGTATGCAAGCCGTAAGAAACCTGAGTTAGCCAACACTCAAGCGTTCAATAAGTGGGTGGTCAAACACCAAGATGTATTGTTTTAATTAACCAAGAGGGGCAACTGCCCCTCGCTTTTAGAAGGAGTATCAACGATGAATCTATCTGACCGAGCATTACTGGTGCAGTTATCCATAAGCCAATGGACTGCCCGCAAATACGACAAGAAGGTAACCCAAGATGTTGCCAGTTCACATGGTGTAAGCACCTCAGCAGGGCGGTACAACAAGGTGCTACTGCCCATGAATGACCTGCTTGACCGAGTGCACAAGAAGTCAACCCTCATTCGCACCAAGTTCTACGAGAACACATTGCCGTGGGGTATCGAGGGTACGATGATGTTGCCCTCTGCCAACTACCTCAAGTTCGTGACTGAGTTCCGTAAGGAGAAGGGCGAATGGCAGTACCTTGTCGATGACTTCGAGCGTCACTATCCGCAGTTGAAACTGGATGCGCAACGGCTACTCAACGGCATGTACAACGATGCTGACTACCCATCAGAGGGTGAGATTGGTAGGAAGTTCAAGATGGACATGGCAATCTTCCCTGTACCTGCTACTGACTTCCGTGTGTCCATCGCTAGTGATGAACTGACCCGCATCCAACAAGATGTTGAGGCAAGAGTGAAGGATGCGCAACAGCAGGCTATGCAGGAAGTATGGAATAGACTGTACGAGCGTGTAAAGAACATGGCAGAGAAACTTGCTGACCCCAAGGCTATCTTCCGTGACACCTTGGTGGACAACCTGCGTGACCAATGCGACATGCTGACACGCCTCAACTTCACCGATGACCCCAACCTTGAAGCCTTACGCTCTGAGGTTGAAGCCAACTTGCTGAAGCACCCCGATGCTTTACGCAATGACCCTGACCTACGCCGTGACAAAGCGGCAGAGGCTAAGGCAATCATGGACAAGATGTCCGTATTCATGAACCACTAAGGAGATACCTATGACAAGCGTGATGATGACTGATGTGGTAGAGCACCTACCGCCTGCTGAAGAAAAGCGTATTGAACGACTGCTTGCCAAGGCTAGGACTGCCCTAGTCCTTGAGCATCCGTTCATTGGTAATGTCGCATTGAACTTACCTTACATTGTTGACTATGGTGTAAAGACTGCGGCAACCAATGGCAAGAACATCCGATACAACCCTCACTTTGTTGACAGTCTCAACGATGAGGAACGCAAGTTCTTGGTAGCACATGAGTGCTTACACCCTATGCTCGAACATACCTACCGCCGTAATGGGCGTAACCACAAGCGGTGGAATCAAGCCGCTGATTATGTCATCAACAAGTTGTTGGATGATGAGAAGATTGGCAAGATGCCTCAGGGTGGACTGCTCGACAACAACATCCATCAAGCAGGTGGCGGTACGACTGACGGCATCTACAACATCCTGCCTGAACCTGACGATGACGGCAACAACGGACATGGTGACCCACTCGATGACTGCAACGATGGTGGTGATACCCCTGCCGAGCAAGCGCAACAGGAAGCAGAGTGGAAGGTGCGAGTAGCACAAGCGGCACAAGCCGCCAAGATGATGGGCAAGATGTCCGCAGGACTTGAGCGATTGGTAGGTGAAATCCTCAAGCCCAAGGTTGACTGGCGTGATGTGCTTCGCAAGTTCTTGGAGAAGTGCAAGAGTGACCAACGCACATGGTCTAAGTTCAATCGTAGATTCTTGGCTCAGGGTATCTACCTGCCAAGCGTAAGCGGTGAGTCCCTCGGTGAGATAGCCTTTGCAGTTGACTGCTCAGGGTCAATCACTCAGGAAGTTATCGACCAGTTTGCCGCAGAGATTCTGTCTGCCAAAGAGGATGGTAACCCCACTAAAATCCATGTGGTGTACTTCGATAGCGAGGTATCACACTACGAATCGTATGGCAGAGATGATGACTTAGACATCAAGCCACACGGCGGTGGCGGTACTGCGTTCAGCCCTGTGTTCGAGTACTTTGCAGAGCATGACATCAACCCAGTAGCCTGTGTGTTCCTGACCGACTTGTGTTGTAACGACTTCGGTGAACAGCCTGACTACCCTGTGTTGTGGGTATCTACGGATGAGGGTACTGCCCCATTCGGTGAAGTGGTGTTGATGTGATAGCGTTACCCGATGGTTACTCATTGGGTACATCTCACCGCAGGGCAGTTAATACTGCCAAGCAAATGCTTGGTGATGACTGGCGGGTGACTGTGTACTACAAGGGTGAACCTGCTTTCGAGATAGCAAAGCAACTACGCATTGACCACTACGCACCACAGTATGCGGGCAAACTGCAAGGTGGTACATGGCAACAGTACGCAAACATGCACGAACTTGTGCGTGTAATGTGTAGCAAACACAGAATAGGAGTAAGACATGGTTAGTTACGCTGAACTCATAGTAATGTTTGTGTTTGTAGGTATGGGTGTATACATCTCATACCTGCGGTACGAACTCAAGAAGTCTAATCGTGCAGGGGAAATGCTGACCATGATTCTGCACGATGTCGCAACAGGTCAGGTTGAAATCGAAAGGACTGAAGATGGTATCCGTATCCGAAAGGACGATAGACAAGTATCGCCACATCAATGTGGAACATGATGACTGGTGGGAGTACACCTACAACGAGTACCGACTGAGTATGGAACAGGTGGGTATTGATGTAGACAACATGTACTTCTCAGGCTTTTGTTCTCAGGGTGATGGTGCTTGTTTCGAGGGTAGGATAGGTGACCTTCGGCTATTCTTAGATAAACACTTCAAGCCTACCGACTACCCAACAATACGCAAGTTGTTGGATAGTGGTGGCTCTGTCATCTTCAAGTGCACACATCGTGGTCATTACTACCATGAGAACTGCACATCGTTTGATGTTGACTGTGACTTGTTTACCTATGTGCTAGATAAACCTACCGACTTCCATGAACAAGTTGTGGAAGCCCTTGATAAAGAACTGGATTTTGAGATGGTTGATTTTGAGAAAGAGAGTGTAGAGATTTTTAAGAACTACATGCGTAACTTGTACCGCCAGTTGGAACAAGAGCATGACCATTTAACAAGTGATGAAGCGGTGGTAGAAACCATCATCGCTAATGACTTACAGGAGGTAGAAGATGACGAGTGATGAGAAGCAGTTAGTAGTTATGGCAATACACAATCTTGTGTTTGTCGTAGAGCAACTTGCACCTGATTCAGAGTACACAGAGATGTATGGAATCCCCGAGGTACAAGAGCAAGCAAAGAAAGCATTGAACATATTAACCAAAGAAGGAGAGTGACATGGCTACAGTTAGATTCAGCAAAGAGTTACAGGATGCGATTGTTAAAAACGCAGAGCGTATGTTTGACAAGCAAGTCAACGAGGCGCAAGGCAACATCAACGCCACATGGGGTGACCGCATTTACGAAATCATCCATCGTAAGTACATACCTGCAATGAACGCATTGCCCATGTGCTTCTTCACTACCACTACAAGTATGAAGGTGTCGAAAATCAACGGCAAAGATGTTGGTGGACTGGAGTGCAAACTTACCGCCGAGCGACCAGTACCACATAGCCTACCCAAAGATGTACCTGCTAAGGGCAAGGACTACTACGGCTACGAGTTGGTAGGTCATGAGTGGGAGGAAATCGACCAAGAGATACAGGCATACAGAGCCAACATCGCATCGGTGGTAGAAAAGAAGAAAGCCTTTGTTGCATCGGTTAGGCAGGTAATTGGGGCACATGCAACCCTAGCCCCTGCCCTCAAGATGTGGCAACCATTGTGGGACTTGATACCTGAGGAGTACAAGGAGAGACACCGCCAAGTTGTTGAGCGTGAGAAGAAAGAAGTCAAGGTAGATGTAGACCTGACTGCCCTCACCGCACAAGTTGCTTTCCACAAAATGACTCGATAAGGAATTGATATGCGTACAGATAAGATGTCTTACAACGATGTTGCTGAATGGTTTACCCGATGCCGTAACCCTGACAAAGGTAGACCTGTCATGTCATGGGCAAGGATGTTTAAGGTTGGTGATACATACGAACTACGGCACGGCAGTACCAAGGTAGGTGTGTTCTCACCTGACAATAAGTTTACCTTTACCATGAACACACAAGAGGCAAGAAATTCTAGTGTCACCCTGAGCCAAGCACTACAACGGACTATCCCATTCTTGTGGTACAGAAAAGGCATGGGCAAGTATCGCATCAAGCCGACCCCACAGTACGAGGAATACAAAGCACAACATCCTGATGCGTATGCTTGGCATTACTTCAAAGATGTGGAAGGCTACGAGTTGTTCGATGGTTTGCAGTTCGACCTGAATACCTATGAGCCTACCAATGCCCGACCAAAGATGAGCGATACCATTGACCCTGTAAAGCGTAAGGAATGGCTAAGTGCGTTGCGTAAATTCAAGCAAGCAGTAAAGGTACGAGCACGACTTGGTGTACTTGAATCGCTCATTCAAGAAGTAGCACAAGAGCGTAGCAAACATCGTTCCCGATACGATTGGGAAATGCCCGACTGGAATACTGACATGTGGCAGGATATGCTATACACTTCAATCAGAGATTCAGAATGTCCAACTGAGTTACTGAGAGGTATAGTCAAGTCCGTACACACAGGCTACTACCAGTCTAGTATCTCCGTTGCAGATGTACTGAAAGAGTGCGACAAGATATGCACGAACTACAGCGTTGACATTCGCCGTAAGTTCGGCGTATTCAACGGAGAGAATAATGAAGTGCCCGACATGCGACACAAGGATGATGTGCCTAGATACGAGGTGGAACAAGACCGAGATACAAACGAGGCGAAGATGGAAGTGTAAGTGCGGTGCAAGGGGTACTACTCTCGAACGATGGGAGAGTGCCCCTTCTATACCAAAGCCTATACCAAAACCCGATTACAAAAAGATAGATGTCGAGAAGTCTACAGATAAGTTGATGGATGCGTTCTATGGCAGGAAAGAAAAGCCAAAGAAGCATAAACAAGTTGAGGCAAAACATAAACCAAGCAAGTCTATGTTCGAGGACACCGAAGATGGTAGACACTACGATGATTACTCGGATTTAGGTATTGATATTCCTAAAGGAGATGACTGGTGATTGATACTAAAAAGCGTGATGGTTGCTACTACAACTTCATCGGGCGTACTGCCTTTGAAGATGATGCAGGTTGGAGTAAGGATGTATGGGATGTCGCATGGGCAGAACAACAGAAGGACATTGACCTTTTACATGCACGGGTCAAGTTGTTGGAAGAAGAATGTGCATGGCTTAACTCAGTAGGAAAAGACAAATGAAGAAAACTAAATCAATGAAGGTGGCAGAGTACTTCTTGGCAAACCCGAGTGCCGTACCCAAAGTTGTTGGTGCAAAGTTCAAGATGCACATGCCTCAGGTGTACGGCATCCGTAAGCGTGTGCTTAGTGGGTCTATGTTGGGGCGTATCAACGACCAAATTACTGATGCCGTAACGCAAAGCAAACCATTCGTGCCAAGTACTAAGGCAGATGATTTGCAAGTGGGCGGTGACCACTACAAGAACATGGGTATACAACCTTGGAAGGCTATGGAATCATGGATGACACCCGAAGAATTCCGTGGTTTCTTGAAGGGCAACTCAATCAAATATCTTGCACGATGCAATAGCAAAGGCGGTGTTGAGGATGTGAAGAAAGCAAGGCATTACATCGACAAACTTGTTGAGGTGATGAATGATTATGACAATCCTTGAAGCCTTATGGTACGGACTTAAATTCGCAATCTTTATTATGGGTACGACAGCCGTAGTAGTAGCAGCCATTGTGTTGCTAGTGATATGGCTTGAGCGCCGTGAAAGGAATCGCCGTGGAGACAGATGAACTGCGAGAGCGGTGGCGTGAGACTGCCCAACATGGAGGGGGGTATTGCCCTGTCTGTGATAGGTGGGGTAGCGTATACCGCATCAATCTAAACGAGACGATGGCGAAGTCACTGATATGGCTGACGAGAACACCACATGCAGATGCTAGTGGGTGGGTAGAAGTACCGACCAAAGCACCGACATTTGTTCTCAGGTCAAACCAGTTACCGACCCTTAAACATTGGGGACTTGTTGAGCGTATGCCTAACAACGACCCAAGCAAGAAGTTCTCAGGTATATGGAGAGCCACAGACAAAGGCAGAGACTTTGTGAACGGCACTATCCGCGTACCCAAGAAGGTCTACATCTACAACGATGTTGTAGAAGCATGGTCTCCCGAGTCAGCCAACATTGGTGAATGTTTCGGTGAGTTCTTTGATTACCAAGATGCAATGAGGTCAACATGGACATAGTAACCATCGACTTTGAAACTTACTACGACCAAATATTTTCTCTGTCAAAGATGACGACAGAAGCGTATGTGCGTAGCGATAAGTTCGAGGTCATAGGCGTGGGGGTTAAGGTCAACAATTACCCGACTGATTGGTACAGTGGTAATGATGTTGGCAAGTTCCTCAACAGTCTTGACTACAAAGACAAAGCAATCCTTTGTCACAACACCGCCTTTGATGGGGCGATATTGTCATGGCACTTTGGAATCAAGCCTAAGTTGTGGCTTGATACTATGAGCATGGCTAAACCTTTCCACAACATCACTGTGGGGGGTTCACTCAAGGCACTCGCTACTTACTATGAACTGGGGGCTAAGGGTGACGAAGTTATCCAAGCACTCGGCAAGCATCGCATGGACTTCACGCAAGAAGAACTTGCTCGGTATGGTGAGTACTGTAAGAACGATGTGGAAATTACTTACGCATTGTTCAACAAGTTGAAGCGTGGCTTTCCTGTCAGTGAACTGCTGGTGATTGACCAAACTTTACGCATGTACACCGAACCAACCATCGAGTTGGATGTGGATGTATTACAGAAACATCTTGAGGAAGTCATTGAACGCAAGCGGTTGTTGATTGATGACCTTGGCTTGACTGGTATTAGTAAGGACTCGATTACAAAGACATTGATGAGTAATCAAATCTTTGCGAAGTATCTTGAGAACTTGGGTGTCGAACCGCCAACAAAAGTGTCCGCACGCACAGGCAAGGAAGCCTACGCATTTTCAAAGACAGACAAGGCTTTCACAGATTTGTTGGAGCATCCTGACCCAAGGGTTCAGAACGCAGTCTCGGCTCGGCTCGGGGTCAAGTCCACTCTAGAGGAGACCCGAACCCAGTCTCTAATAGAGGTGGCGGGGCGGGGTCGCCTCCCAATCATGCTCAACTATTATGGTGCGCACACAGGTAGGTTCTCGGGTGGTGACAAGATGAACTTGCAAAACTTACCTGCTCGTGGGAACAACAGTATCCGCCGTGCATTGAGAGCACCCAACGGACAAGTTCTTATTGCGTGTGACTCATCACAGATTGAGGCCCGCATGGTTGCATGGTTGGCAGAGCAACATGATTTAGTCGGTGCGTTTGCCGAAGGTCGTGATGTCTATTCCGAGTTTGCCAGTGAGGTATACGGACGCACCATAACAAAGTCTGACAAGATTGAACGATTCGTTGGCAAGACTTGTATCTTGGGGCTTGGCTATGGCATGGGTGCTGAGAAGTTCAGACGCACACTAGAGATAGGTCAGGGTGGTATCTCTGTCAAGATTGAACTGCACGAGGCTGACCGCATTGTGCGTTTGTATAGACAGAAGAACCACAAGATTGTCCAGTTGTGGAACAAGTGTGGTAACGCACTGGGCGGTATCCTTGCACGACAACATGGTGTCATTGGCAAGATGGTGACCTACGATGAGGAAGGCATACGCCTACCCAATGGTTTCTATATTAGATACCCTGCACTCAGAGCATCGCCAAATGGCTATGAATATATTTCAGATGCCCGAGCATATCGCAAGGCTGTGAAGGACAGAGTGCTAACAGGACAGGCTGATGAGATTGACTGGACAAAAATCTATGGTGGGAAAGCCACGGAGAATTTAATCCAAGCCCTCGCTCGCATAGTTGTTGCAGAGCAAATGGCGAAGATTGGGCAGCACTACCATGTGGTGTTTCAAGTCCACGATGAAATCATCATCGTTGCCCCGGCAGCCGAGGCAACACACGCAGAACAACTTATTGTGGAAACAATGTCTACCCCTCCCGTCTGGGCACAGGACTTACCAGTCGCATGTGAATCGGGTATGGCAGAAAACTATGGAGATACATAATGAATCAGGTGACAAACTTAACCCAAGTCGTTGAGGAAAAACGCAAGGCAGAAGTCCTCGACATCATGCAGAAGGCTATTGATAAGGTCGAAGAAGATGGTGCATCCAATGTGCTCATCCTGCTCAAGACCGATGGTGTGTACTCACGATTCTCGACAAGCATTGACGATGTGATGGAGGTCATTGCCCAGTTGGAGGTACTGAAATACGACATCTTGCACAGGATGAATCGGTGATGTATACTGGACTTTCCAATTAAACAGAGAACCCCAAGGACACCCCGAGGGGCTACAACCTATGCGCCTTTCCCATTCCTACTCGTCAATTAAGTTGTACGAGAACTGTCCGTTGCGGTACTTTCGGCAACGAGTTGTCAAAGATGTTGTGGATGAAGGCGGTGAAGCAAGTAAGTATGGTGAAAGAATCCATGAATACCTTGAGCATCGCCTGAAGCAAGACGCCCTACTTCCACAGGAGGTCGCCCATTACGAGCCATTGTGCGCATCGGTGGAGCGCATCTCCCGTGGCGGTGAGTTGTACATCGAGAAAGAACTTGTGCTGAGTGATAACCTGACACCTACTGGGTGGTGGGATGCTGACGCATGGCTGAGAAGTAAACTTGACATCCTTGTAATAAACGGTAATATGGCTAATGTCATGGACTGGAAAACAGGTAAGCGAAAGGCTGACCAGTTTCAGATGCAACTGTTCGCTGCGCAGGTGTTCAAGCACTTCCCTGAGATAGATGTTGTCAAGACTTCACTGGTGTGGCTCAAGACATTTGAGATTGACACAGAGACATATCAGAGGTCAGAGGTCAACCCGATATGGGCTGACATCATGAAGCGAATCCAACGCATCCACAGTTCATTGGAGCATGACAACTGGCCTGCCAAGCCTAGCGGTTTGTGTAGGTATTGCCCTGCTCGACACGACTGTGACTATGCTAGGCTTTAACCTTACTTGACATTCGTGTAAAGGGGAATATAATGAGCGCATTGACACCCGAAAGCAAAGTAAAGCGTAAGGTTGTTGAGGTCTTGAAGCGTCATGGTGTATGGTACTTTTTCCCTGCCAACAATGGGTTTGGCAAGGCAGGAATCCCCGACATCATTGCGATTGTGAAGGGTCAGTTTGTTGGTATAGAAGTGAAAGCCGATAGGACAAAGAAGCCTACGGCATTGCAAGTGAAGTGTGGTGAGGAAATCCAACGAGCACAAGGTTGGTGGTTCTTGGTGTGTGATGCCGAGTCCATCCGCTCATTGGAACAAGCGATAGAAGAAAAACTTTACAGGTGACGACATGTTGGTAGTTGAGAAGGCAAGGACACTTGCCCTTAAATTGAACAATCCCAATCGGGTACTTGACAGTATCCCGACTGCTAAGACTGTGGAAGTGCGGGGCATCCCCCTCGTACTGACTCCGCATAGTCTTGACGAAGTGCGTGTGCTACGCAACCTTGGCATCAATGCACCCTCGCCCATCCTCCATTACTACGACTGGTGTGGACAGTACACCCCATACGAACATCAAAAACAAACGGCGGCGTTCCTGACACTGCACCCCAAGGGTCTTGTGTTGAACGAGATTGGCACAGGCAAAACACAATCATCTTTGTGGGCGGCTGACTATCTCATCAAGACCAAGCAGGTGAAGAAGGTTTTGATTCTGTCACCACTGTCTACACTGGAGCGTGTGTGGGGTGACGCTATCTTTACAGGCTTCCCCCATCGTAGGTTTGTGGTTCTTCATGGCACTGCTGAGCGCAGAAAGAAGTTGCTCAAGACTGAGGCAGACTTCTACATCATCAACCATGACGGCTTCCCCATCATCTCGGAACTTGCACATGGGATGTTTGACCTTGTGATTGTTGACGAGGCGGCAGTGCTACGCAACCCATCAACGCAACGCTTCAAGGTATTCCGGAAGTGGATGGACAACAATACATCAACACGTTTGTGGTTGATGACCGGAACACCGACGCCTAACGACCCGACAGACGCATGGGCATTGGCTAAGTTAGTTAACAGTCCGTTCTGCACCAAGACCTTTACCTCGTTCCGTGAGCAGGTCATGATGAAGATTGCGCAGTGGAAGTTTGTGCCGAGACCCGAGGCAGTGGACATCGTAAAACATATCCTCCAACCTGCGGTTCGCTACACACGAGACGAGTGTTTCGACTTGCCTGAGACAGTGATTCAAACCCGACAGGTCGAGTTGACTGCTGAACAGAAGAAGCATTACACACAGATGCTGAGACATTTTGTTACTGAGATGTCCACGGAAGGAACAATTACTGCGGTTAACGAAGCGGTGAAGATTCAGAAGTTGGTTCAGATTGCGTGTGGCGTAGCCTATGGTGACGATGGACGCAACATTGAACTCGACTGTACACCACGAATCAACTTAGTGAAGGAGGTGATTGAAGAAGCAGGAGAAAAAGTAATTGTATTTGTACCACTGACCGGAACTCTGCACATGTTGGAGAAAGAGTTGTCGAAGCACTGGACTGTTGGTGTTGTGAATGGTGAGGTATCGTCAACCAAACGCAATCAGATATTCCAAGATTTCCAAGAAGCCAAAGACCCACATGTGTTGATTGCTCACCCCGCAACGATGGCGCACGGACTTACATTGACTGTCGCGTCAACGATTATCTGGTATGGGCCAGTGACAAGCAACGAACAATATGTTCAGGCGAACGGTCGCATTGAGCGTATCGGCAAGAGGCATACATCGAACGTCATCCACATCGAGGCGACAGACCTTGAGTACAAGATGTACGAACGATTGAAGAACAAGCAGAAACTGCAAGGCTTGCTTCTTGATTTGATTCAACAACAAACAAATAGGTGACACTATGACTGTAAATGTAGATGATGTAGTCGCAACATACATGAAGTTGCGCTCACAGAAAGAGTCCATTGAGGCTGAGGTGAAAGACCGAGTGTCTACCATCAAAGCCAAGATGGAGAAGTTAGAGGCTTGGATTAAGGAACAAGCAGACGCTCAAGGCGTTACAAGTTTTAAGACCAAGCATGGCACTGCTTTTCTCACAACAACTGACTACGCCAATGTAGCGGACTGGGATGCCGTACTGGATTTCATTCGCACACAAGAAGCGTTTGACATGTTGGAGAAACGCATTAGCAAGATTGCCGTCCGTGGATATATTGAGGCAAACAAAGCCGTACCCCCCGGGGTCAACTACGGCACGAAACTGGAAGTAAATATCCGTAAGCCTGTCGCTAAAGTGGAGGACTAAGACATGGGAATCAAATCATTTTTCGGTAAGGGATTGGTGTCCATGCTTTTGCGTACCAAGTTTTCGACAAACGGGGGTTCGCACCAACGACAACAACATCCAAAGAAGTTGTGTCGAGTACGGTCTCGCTTGTACCTTCAACAATACGGAAGCGGCTACCCT
>JACCEC013302310.1_pt1 | contig 11715 bp, 13 predicted proteins | sample 7450121 | NCBI WGS metagenome assembly JACCEC01 (sample SAMN15323455, study PRJNA562643) | freshwater metagenome | isolation source: river surface water | place: USA:Blue River Watershed | collected 2017-08-18 | reverse complement strand
GCCAACACGCTGAACTACCTGGACATCAAGACTGTGGTGGTGTCTTGCGGCACCTGCTACGACCAGCTGCAGGGCTACCAGTTCGACAAGATCTTCCCCGGCTGCCGCATCATCGACATCCACGAGTACCTGCTGGAGAAGGGCATCAAGCTCGACGCCAAGGGGGCCTACCTGTTCCACGATCCCTGTCACAGCCCGATGAAGCTGCAGGACCCGATGAAGACGGTCAAGGCGCTGATCGGCGACACCGTGGTCAAGGCCGACCGCTGCTGCGGCGAGTCCGGCACGCTCGGCGTCACCCGCCCCGACATCTCGACCCAGGTCCGCTTCCGCAAGGAAGAGGAGCTCAACAGGAACGCGCTCGAACTCGCTGCACTGGCCGAGAAGAACGGTGTCGCCCCCACGCCCGGCAAGACCAAGATCCTGACCAGCTGCCCGAGCTGCTACCAGGGCCTGAGCCGCTATGGCGAGGACCTGCAGAACGGACTGCTCGAGGCCGACTATGTCGTGATCGAGATGGCGCGCCATATCCTGGGCGAGAACTGGCTGCCCGACTATGTCGCCCGCGCCAACGCCGGCGGCATCGAGCGCGTGCTGGTCTGATGAACGCCACCGAATCCCGCTGTCCGCTGTGCCGCGAGGACGGCGGCCTGCTGGTCGCGCGCCACGACAGGTTCCGCATCATCCGCGCCATGGGGGCGGACGCGGCCGACTGTCCGGCCTTCTACCGCGTGGTCTGGAACGCGCATGTGGCCGAGTTCTCCGATCTGGCCGAAGCCGACCAGCTGCTGTGCCTGCGTGCCGTCAGCGCGGTCGAGCGCGTGCTGCGCGAGCGGCTGCAGCCGAGCAAGGTCAACCTGGCGGCGCTGGGCAACATGGTGCCGCACCTGCACTGGCATGTGATCGCGCGTTTCGACTGGGACGCGCGCTGGCCGGCGCCGGTCTGGGCCGCGCCGCAGCGCGAAGCCGACGAGGCCCGCCTCGCGGCGCTGCGCGATTGCCTGCCCGCCTGCGACGCCGCGATCGCCGCTCTCGCATTCTGAGCGCGCCCGTCCCTGCCGGCCGGGGCAGGGCGCGTTACGATATCGACCTGTTCCCCCGTCGCAACGCGAGCAAGAAAATGGCCGGCCTGAATGCCCAAACCCCCAATCCCGTCGCGCTGACGCTGCACGCCAGGTCGCGCGTGCTCGAGATCGCCTTCGACGACGGCGCGCGCTTCCGCCTGCCGTTCGAGCTGCTGCGCGTGCTCTCGCCCTCGGCCGAGGTCCAGGGCCACGGCCCGGGCCAGGAGACGCTGCAGACCGGCAAGCGCGAGGTCGATATCGTCGCGATCGAGCCGATCGGCCATTACGCGGTCAAGCCGACCTTCTCCGACGGCCACGATTCCGGCCTCTACAGCTGGGATTATCTCTACCGGCTCGGCATCGAGCAGGAGCAGCGCTGGAGCGAGCACCTCGCGCGCCTGCAGGCTGCCGGCCTCGACCGCGATGCACCCATGCCCGGGAAGGCCGGTCCGGGCTGCCAATCCCATTGAAGCGCCGCCAGCACGGCAAGATACTGTCAGGACTAGATGCCATGAGCCAGACCCATTTCGGATTCAAGACCGTCGACGAGCAGGACAAGGCGCGCCATGTGCGCAGCGTGTTCGACTCGGTCGCGTCCAACTACGACATCATGAACGACCTGATGTCGGCCGGCCTGCACCGCATCTGGAAGGCCTACACGATCCAGGTCGCCAATCCGCGCCCGGGCGACCGCGTGCTCGACATCGCGGGCGGCACCGGCGACCTCGACCTGGCCTTCGCGCCCAGGGTCGCGCCCAACGGCCAGGTGGTGCACACCGACATCAACGAGGCCATGCTGCGCGAGGGCCGCAACCGCCTGCTCGACCACGGCCATGCGCTGCCGACGCTGGTCTGCGACGCCGAGAAGCTGCCGTTCCCGGAAGGCCATTTCGACATCGTCACCGTCGCCTTCGGGCTGCGCAACATGACGCACAAGGACGTTGCGCTGCGCGAGATGAACCGCGTCCTGCGTCCCGGTGGCAAATTGCTGGTGCTGGAATTTTCCAAGGTGGCGCCCCCGCTGGAGAAGGCCTATGACTGGTATAGTTTTAACATCCTGCCCAAGCTGGGCAAGTGGATCGCCAAGGACGAGGCAAGCTACCGCTACCTGGCCGAGTCGATCCGCATGCACCCGGACCAGGAGACGCTGCGCGGCATGATGCGCGAAGCGGGCTTCGGTCACGTGGACGTGCACAATCTGACAGCAGGCATCTGCGCGCTGCATCTCGGCATCAAGTGCTGATCCGGCTGCCTGCCATTGACGAGGCGATGTGATGGAAACGAATTTCTGGTTATGGGTCCTGGGTGCGGTGCTGGCGCTGCTGGCAGGTTGGTGGCTGCGCCGCAGGAGTTCCTCCGCGCCAGCTGCGGATGCCGATGTCGCCACGATGTCCGACTACAGCCCGCGGAACGTCGGCAACGACGCCTCGGCACGCCCCTGGGAGCAGCAGGCGGCCGATGCCGCGCCCGTGCCGGGCGCAGGGCAGGGCGTGCCGGCCGGCTTTGACGCCGAGGCCTTCCTCGAATCGTCCAAGGCCCATTTCATCGAGTTGCAGGCGGCCTGGGACCGCGGCGACATCGCCGCCCTGCGGGTGATGATGACCGTCGAGATGCTGGCGCAGATCCAGCCCCAGCTGGCCGAGCGCGAGCACCAGGCTGGCGCGGCTTCCAGCCAGTCCGAGGTCGTCAAGCTCGATGCCAAGCTGCTCGGCGTCGAGGAGCTGACCACCGAGTACCTGGCCAGCGTCGAGTTCTCGGGTCTGATCCGCGACGAGCCCGCCGCCGGACCCAACCCGTTCCGCGAGGTCTGGAACATCACCCAGCCCAGGAGCGGCGGCGAAGGCTGGCTGGTGGCTGGCGTGCAGGCCTTGCAGTAAGGTCGCTCAAAGTCGGTCAAAATCGGGGGCTATGCAAACGCCCCCCTTTCCCTTCCAGCCGTTCGAGCTGCTGCAGCTCGCCACACGCTTGCCGGCAGCGCCGGTTTGGCTGCAGGCTGAGCTGCACAACCGGCTCGTGCTTCTGCTCAATCATGTGCTGCAGCAGGAGCCGCAGGCCATGGAGCGGCTCAGGCGCCAGCAGGGCAAGCGCCTGCAGCTGAACTGGGGCAGCATCGGGCTGGTACTGCAGCCGACGCCGGCCGGCCTGCTGGCGCTGAGCCAGAATGGTTCGGTCCCCGACCTGCAGCTGCGCGTGGCCGAAGCCTCGCCGCTGGCGCTGGCACAGACCCTGCTGGCCGGCACCAAGCCCCCGGTCGAGATCCAGGGTGACGTGCAGCTGGCGGCCGAGGTCGGCTGGCTGGTCGACAACCTGCGCTGGGACCTCGAGGAGGATCTGTCGCGTCTGTTCGGCGACCCGCTGGCACACCGGATGGCCAGTGCCGGCCGCACGCTGGTCCAGGCCTTGCGCGGCTTCCTGCAGCAGGCGGTCTCGCGCCTGCCGAAGGCGGCGTCATGAACCGCTTCTTCCGTGGCGCCTTCATCGTCTGGGTCGTGCTGCGCTACGGCCTCGACGAGCTCGTGCTTTCCAGCTTCCAGAATCCGCTGCTGCGCGCGCTGCGCCGCCTGCTCACGCTCGGGCGCAACCTCCGGGAGCCGCGCGGCCAGCGCCTGCGCGAGGCGCTCGAAGCGCTCGGCCCCATCTTCGTCAAGTTCGGCCAGGTGCTCTCGACCCGGCGCGACCTGATGCCGCCCGACATCGCCGAGGAGCTCGCGCGCCTGCAGGACCGGGTGCCGCCGTTCCCGAGCGAGGTCGCGGTCGCCACCATCGAGCGCGCCTTCGGCCAGAAGCTCGACCAGATCTTCGCCAGCTTCGAGCGCCAGCCGGTCGCCAGCGCGTCGATCGCCCAGGTGCACTTCGCCACGCTCAAGGACGGGCGCGAGGTCGCGGTCAAGGTGCTGCGCCCCAGCATGCTGCCGGTCATCGACAAGGACCTCGGCCTGATGCGCATGATGGCCGGCTGGGTCGAGACGCTGTCGGCCGATGGCAAGCGCCTGAAGCCGCGCGAGGTGGTCGCCGAATTCGACAAGTACCTGCACGACGAGCTCGATCTGGTGCGCGAGGCATCCAACGCCGCGCAGCTGCGCCGCAACATGGCCGACCTCAACCTGGTGCAGATCCCCGAGATGTACTGGGACTGGTGCCGCACCGAGGTGCTGGTGATGGAGCGCATGAAGGGCGTGCCGATCAGCCAGGTCGCCCGGCTGCGCGAGGCCGGCGTCGATATCCCGAAGCTGGCGCGCGACGGCGTCACCATCTTCTTCACGCAGGTGTTCCGCGACGGCTTCTTCCATGCCGACATGCACCCGGGCAACATCCAGGTCAGCATCGAGCCCGGCAGCCTGGGGCGCTACATCTCGCTCGACTTCGGCATCGTCGGCACGCTGACGCAGTTCGACAAGGAATACCTGGCGCAGAACTTCACCGCCTTCTTCCGGCGCGACTACAAGCGCGTGGCCGAACTGCACATCGAGTCGGGCTGGGTGCCGGCCGACACCCGGGTCGATGAGCTCGAAGCCGGCATCCGCTCGGTCTGCGAGCCGTATTTCGACCGTCCGCTGAAGGAAATCTCGCTCGGCATGGTGCTGATGCGGCTGTTCCAGATCTCGCGCCGCTTCCATGTCGAGATCCAGCCCCAGCTCGTGCTGTTGCAGAAGACGCTGCTCAACATCGAGGGTCTGGGACGCGATCTCGACCCCGAGCTCGACCTCTGGAGCACGGCCAAGCCCTTCCTCGAGAAGTGGATGATCGACCAGCTCGGGCCGAAGATGTTCTGGCAGCAGCTCAAGGCCGAGGCGCCGCAGTACGCCAAGCTCATCCCCGAGCTGCCGCGCCTGCTGCACGACTTCCTGCGCCAGCGCAACGGCCACGAATCGCGCGAGCTGCAGGCCTTGCTGGCCGAGCAGCGCCGCACCAACCGCCTGCTGCAGGGGCTGATCTATGGCGGCTGCGGCTTCGTGCTCGGGCTGCTCGTGATGCAGCTCATCTTGCGCGTGCGCCTCTGGTAAACGCGGATTCCACCCCCAATTTATAATCAAGAGTTTTTCATTTCATCTTTCCCACCCCAGACGCCATGCCCATCTACGCCTACAAGTGCGAGTCCTGCGGCCATGCCAAGGACGTCCTGCAGAAGATCTCCGATGCGCCCCTGACCGATTGCCCCGCCTGCGGTGCGGCCAGCTTTCGCAAGCAGCTGACCGCCGCTGGCTTCCAGCTCAAGGGCAACGGCTGGTACGCGACCGATTTCCGTGGCAGCACTGGCGGTGCCGGCGGCACCAGCACGGTCGCCAGCAGTCCTGCCGAGACGGCGCCGGCCAGCGACAGCCCGCCGCCCGCCGGCTGTGGCGGCAGCTGTGCCTGCCACTGACGGGGACGGAATCCATGGCCGCCTTGCGCAAATGGCTGCTCTCGGGTCTCCTGACCCTGGTGCCGGCCGTCATCACCCTCTGGGTGCTCGACTGGGTCGTCTCGACGCTCGACCAGACGCTCAGGATCCTGCCCGAGGCCTGGCAGCCGCAGCAGCTGTTCGGCATGCATGTCCCGGGCCTGGGCGTGCTGTTCGCGCTGCTGATCGTGCTGTCGATCGGCGCGCTGGCCTCCAACTTCGTCGGCAACAAGCTGGTCAACTGGTGGCATGCGCTGCTGCACCGCATACCGGTGGTGCGCTCGATCTATTCGGGCGTCAAGCAGGTCTCCGACACCCTGTTCTCCGAGAAGGGCAATGCCTTTCGCAAGGCGCTGCTGGTGCAGTGGCCGCGCGAGGGCCTGTGGACCATCGCCTTCCTGACCGGCACGCCCGCCGGTGACGTGGCGCGCCACCTCAACGCCCAGGACTACCTGAGCGTGTTCGTGCCGACCACGCCCAACCCGACCGGCGGCTACTTCGTGATGGTGCACAAGCGCGATTGCGTCGAGCTCGCGATGAGCGTTGACGAGGCGCTGACCTACGTGATTTCCATGGGCGTGATCGTGCCCGGCGGCCCCAAGGCGCTGCAGACGGACGAGGCCGCGGCCTGATCTCTCCCACATTTCTAGAAAGCTGAAAATGGCAATGCGTTCCGAATACTGCGGTCTGGTGACCGAGGCCCTGCTGGGTCAAACCGTGACCCTGTGCGGCTGGGTCAACCGCCGCCGCGACCATGGCGGCGTGATCTTCGTCGATCTGCGCGATCGCGAGGGCTATGTCCAGGTGGTCTGCGATCCGGACCGCCCCGAGATGTTCAAGGTCGCCGAAGGCCTGCGCAACGAGTTCTGCATCCAGGTCAAGGGCCTGGTGCGCGCGCGCCCCGAAGGCACGAGCAACGACAGCATGAAGAGCGGCAAGATCGAGCTGCTGGCGCACGAGATCAGCGTGCTCAACGCCTCGGTCACGCCGCCGTTCCAGATCGACGACGAGAACCTGTCCGAGACCACGCGCCTGACGCACCGCGTGCTCGACCTGCGCCGCCCCTACATGCAGAAGAACCTGATGCTGCGCTACAAGGTGGCGATGGAGGTGCGCAAGTTCCTCGATGCCAACGGCTTCATCGACATCGAGACGCCGATGCTGACCAAGTCCACGCCCGAAGGTGCGCGCGACTACCTGGTGCCCAGCCGCGTCCATGACGGCCAGTTCTTCGCGCTGCCGCAGTCGCCGCAGCTGTTCAAGCAGCTGCTGATGGTCGCCGGCTACGACCGCTACTACCAGATCACCAAGTGCTTCCGCGACGAGGACCTGCGCGCCGACCGCCAGCCCGAGTTCACCCAGATCGATATCGAGACCAGCTTCCTGACCGAGGAAGACATCCGCTCGATGTTCCAGGGCATGATCAAGCATGTGTTCCAGACCACCATGGGCGTGGATCTGGGCGAGTTCCCCTGCATGCCCTATGCCGAAGCGATGCACCGCTACGGCTCCGACAAGCCGGACCTGCGCGTCAAGCTCGAGTTCACCGAGCTGACCGACGTCATGGCCGACGTCGATTTCAAGGTCTTCAGCGCGCCGGCCCAGTCGGGCAAGGGCCGCGTCGTGGCGCTGCGCATCCCCGGCGGTGCCGAGCTCAGCCGCAGCGAGATCGACGCCTACACCGACTTCGTCAAGATCTACGGCGCCAAGGGCCTGGCCTGGATCAAGGTCAACGACGTCGCCGCCGGCCGTGACGGCCTGCAGAGCCCGATCGTCAAGAACCTGCACGACGTCGCCATCCAGGCGATCCTCGAGCGCTCGGGTGCCCAGAACGGCGACATCCTGTTCTTCGGTGCCGACAAGGCCAAGGTCGTCAACGACGCCATCGGTGCGCTGCGCATCAAGATCGGCCACGGCGAGCTGGCGAAGAAGCAGGGCTTCTTCGAGGACCGCTGGGCGCCGCTGTGGGTGGTCGATTTCCCGATGTTCGAATACGACGAGGACGACAACCGCTGGAACGCCGTGCACCATCCCTTCACCGCACCGAAGGACGGTCACGAGGACTACATGGACACCGATCCGGGCCAGTGCATCGCCAAGGCCTACGACATGGTGCTCAACGGCTGGGAGCTCGGCGGCGGCTCGATCCGCATCCACCGCGCCGACGTGCAGAGCAAGGTGTTCTCCGCGCTCAACATCTCGGCCGAGGACGCGCAGCTCAAGTTCGGCTTCCTGCTCGACGCGCTGCAGTACGGCGCGCCCCCGCACGGTGGCCTGGCCTTTGGCCTCGACCGCCTGATCACGCTGATGACCAAGGCCGAGTCGATCCGCGACGTGATCGCCTTCCCCAAGACCCAGCGCGCGCAGTGCCTGCTGACGCAGGCACCGAGCCCGGTCGATGAAAAGCAGCTGCGCGAACTGCACATCCGCCTTCGCAACGCCCAGCCGGCCTGATATAGTAGATCACGTGTAGTCATTTTGACGGGAGAGAAGCCATGAACGAATTCGATACCGCCATCGCTCCGAAGGAAAAGCTGGTCGCCGATCTCAGGGTCGTCGTCTCCGATGCCGAGGAGCTGCTCGCCGCGACCGCGTCCCAGACCGGCGAGAGGATCGCCGAGCTGCGCGAGCGCATGCAGACCAATCTGCGCCTGGCACGCATCAAGCTGGCCGATGCCGAAGCCGCCGTGCGCGAATCCACGCGCCAGATGGCCAAGGCGACCGACCACTATGTGCACGAGAACCCCTGGAAGGCGATCGGCATCGCCGCCGGCGCCGGCCTGCTGGTCGGCATGCTGATCGGCCGCCGCTGATCTCCGGCAGATGGCAGACGACGCGCCCGAGCGCGTGACGCAGGCGCTGCGCGGCTGGCTGCACGATGGCGTGCAGTTGCTGCGCGTGCGCCTGGAGCTGCTCTCGGTCGAGGCGCGCGAGCAGGTGCTCGCCATCGTCGGGCTGCTGCTGGCCGGACTCGCGGCGGTGATCCTGCTCGGACTCGGGCTGGCCTTCCTGGCGGTGCTGCTGACCGTGCTGCTGTGGGATGGCCACCGTGTGCTGGCGCTGTCCGTCTTCACCACGCTGTTCCTGACGCTGGGCGGTGTCGCGCTGCTGCTGCTGCGCAGCCGCTGGCAGGCCAGCCAGCGCTGGTTCGAGTCCAGCCTGGGCGAGCTCAGGCAGGACGGCGAGCGCTTGTCCCGTGAGCCCTGAAATGAACCCGCAGCAGCGCCTCTGGCTGCGCCGCCAGCAACTGCTGCGGCAGTCGTCCGAGCTGCGCGATCGCCTGCAGGCCCATTCAGCAGGCCTGGTCCCGGTGCTGCGCGGCGCCGACCGCGCCTGGGCAGCCGGTATCTGGCTGCGCGAGCATCCGCTGCTGCCGCTGGCCGCCGTGTTCCTGCTCGCCCTGCGCCGCCCGCGTGGCGTGTTGCGCTGGGCCAGGCGCGGCTGGTCGGCCTGGCAGCTGTGGCGGCGCGTGCGTGCCGCCTGGACACGCGCGCCAGCACTGGCTCCGCTGCGCCGCTTTTCTCACTGACTGGGCTTGACGCAGCGCCCGCCGCGGCGCTTACCATAGTGTCCATGCACCAAACCGCTCTCGTCCTGTTCTCGGGCGGGCAGGATTCGACCACCTGCCTGGCCCATGCCCTGCAGCGCTACCAGCGCGTCGAAACGATAGGCTTTGCCTACGGCCAGCGCCATCTGGTCGAGATGGACGCGCGCCTGCGCGTGCTGGCCGAGTTGCGCCGCCAGTTCCCGGCCTGGGCGCAACGGCTCGGCGACGACCATGTGCTCGATGTCGCCGTGCTGGGCCAGGTCAGCGAGACCTCGCTGACGCGCGAGATGGCGTTCCAGATCGAGGCCAGCGGCCTGCCCAACACCTTCGTGCCCGGACGCAACCTGCTGTTCCTGACGCTGGCCGCGGCGCTGGCCTACCGGCGCGGCCTGGAAGTGATCGTCACCGGCGTCTGCGAGACCGACTTCTCCGGCTATCCCGACTGCCGCGATGACACGATGAAGGCGCTGCAGGTCGCGCTCTCGCTCGGGCTCGATCGCCGCCTGCTGATCGAGACGCCGCTGATGTGGCTCGACAAGGCGCAGACCTGGGAGCTGGCCGGGCAGCTCGGCGCCGCCTCGGGCGTGGCCGGGGGGGGGCCGGCGCTGGTCGATCTCATCGTCGAGCACAGCCACACCTGCTACCTGGGCGACCGCGAGCACCGCCACGACTGGGGCTGGGGCTGCGGCAGCTGCCCGGCCTGCGAGTTGCGCGCGCGCGGCTGGCAGCGCTGGCAGTCCGGCCGGTCTGCGTCGCCGGCCTGACCGCCCAGCCTCAGGCCAGATCGAAACGGTCGGCGTTCATGACCTTGGTCCAGGCCGCGACGAAGTCGTGCACGAACTTCTCGCGGTTGTCGTCCTGCGCATAGACCTCGGCGTAGGCGCGCAGGATCGAGTTGGAGCCGAACACCAGATCGACCCGGGTCGCGGTCCAGCGCGTGGCGCCGCTCTGGCGATCGACGATGTCGTAGCTGTTGCGCCCGGTCGGCTGCCAGCGGTAGCCCATGTCGGTGAGGTGGACGAAGAAATCGTTCGTCAGCGCGCCGATGCGGTCGGTGAAGACGCCATGCTTCGTGCCGCCGTGGTTGGTTCCGAGCACGCGCAGGCCGCCGACGAGCACCGTCATCTCGGCGGCGGTCAGGCGCATGAGCTGGGCGCGATCCAGCAGCAGTTCCTCGGGCTTGACGGCGTAATGTGCTTTCTGCCAGTTGCGGAAGCCATCGGCCAGCGGCTCCAGCACCGCGAACGACTCGACATCGGTCTGATCCTGGCGCGCATCGCCGCGGCCGGGCGCGAAGGGTACGCTGACGTCGATGCCGGCGGCCTGGGCGGCCTGCTCGATGCCGAGGTTGCCGCCCAGCACAATCACGTCGGCCACGCTGGCGCCCGTCTCAAGAGCGATAGCCTCATAGACTGCCAGCACCCGGGCCAGACGCTCGGGCTCGTTGCCGGCCCAGTCCTTCTGCGGCGCGAGCCGGATGCGCGCGCCATTGGCGCCGCCACGCTTGTCCGAGCCGCGGAAGGTGCGCGCGCTGTCCCAGGCGGTGCTGACCCTATCGGCGATGGACAAGCCGGCTGCCGCGATCCTCGCCTTGACTGCGGCGATGTCGTAGTCCTGGCGGCCGGCGGGAACCGGGTCCTGCCAGATCAGGTCCTCGGCCGGCACTTCGGGGCCGATGTAGCGGCTCTTGGGGCCCAGGTCGCGGTGCGTCAGCTTGAACCAGGCGCGCGCGAACACCTCGTCGAAGTAGGCCGGATCGGCGGCGAAGCGTTCGGAGATCCTGCGGTAGTCGGGATCTTCTTTCAGCGCCATGTCGGCATCGGTCATCACCGGCAGGCAGCGCAGGGCCGGGTCCTCGACGTCTGCCGGCATGTCTTCCGGCCTGATGCTGACCGGCCGGTACTGCCAGGCGCCGGCCGGGCTCCTGGTGAGCTCCCAGTCGTGCTTCAGCAGCATCTCGAAGTAGCCGTTGTCCCATTGCGTCGGGTGCGTGGTCCAGGCACCCTCGACGCCGCTGGTCACGGTGTCGCGGCCGATGCCACGGCCCTGGTGGTTCATCCAGCCCAGGCCCTGCTCCTCGACGTCGGCGCCTTCCGGTGCCGGACCCAGCCTGGCCGCGTCGCCGTTGCCGTGCGCCTTGCCGACGGTGTGGCCGCCGGCGGTCAGCGCCACGGTCTCCTCGTCGTTCATCGCCATGCGGGCGAACGTCACTCGCATGTCATGCGCGGTTTTGAGCGGGTCGGGCTGGCCATCGACGCCCTCGGGGTTGACGTAGATCAGGCCCATCATGACGGCGGCGAGCGGGTTCTCCAGCTCGCGCTCGCCCGAGTAGCGGCTGCCCTCGCCACCGCTCTTTTGCAGCCACTGCTTCTCCGAGCCCCAGTAGATGTCCTTCTCGGGGTGCCAGATGTCCTCGCGGCCGAAGGAGAAGCCGAAGGTCTTGAAGCCCATCGATTCGTAGGCGACGTTGCCGGCCAGGATGATCAGGTCGGCCCAGCTGATCCGGTTGCCGTACTTTTTCTTGATCGGCCACAGCAGGCGGCGTGCCTTGTCGAGGTTGCCGTTGTCGGGCCAGGAGTTGAGCGGTGCGAAGCGCTGGTTGCCGGTGCCGGCGCCGCCGCGGCCATCGGCGATGCGGTAGGTGCCGGCGGCATGCCAGGCCATGCGGATCATCAGGCCGCCGTAGTGGCCCCAGTCGGCCGGCCACCAGGGCTGGCTGTCGG
>JACCEC010460879.1_pt1 | contig 11715 bp, 9 predicted proteins | sample 7450121 | NCBI WGS metagenome assembly JACCEC01 (sample SAMN15323455, study PRJNA562643) | freshwater metagenome | isolation source: river surface water | place: USA:Blue River Watershed | collected 2017-08-18 | reverse complement strand
TGTGCTATCGCTTTCTTCACAGCAATCGCTTGATAATCATTTTCTTTATCGTACAACTGGTTTTAGCTTAAATATGGGTGTGAGTTTATTGAAAAATGATTAATGTGTAGCTCAAATTTTATTAATCGGTTGAGATGATGCGTACTTTTACGCTAAAATAGTGATGCTTTTTCACTACTTTTGGAGAAAGAAACCCCCTTGAAAACTTTACTCCAGCCATGAAAAATCTTCAAATTCAGTACTTGTTTTTTACGAAAAACAAGAAAGGTATTGCCGATGTTTTGTATGATTTAGAGAAAAATTATTTTGAAATCATTCCTTATCGTTTATCAGAAAAACTCCAGATACCTTTCGTGATTTTTTTTGATTCTGAATCTTCAACCGATAAAATGAGTGAATTAATTAAGGAGATTCAACAAAGCTCTATTGAACCCAAAATTATTGCTATTTCTATTGATACTGTGCCAAAGCACTTATCGTGGCAATTATTAAAAATTGGGGTAAATGAGGTTTTTGCTTGGTTTACTACCGTAAATCCAGTCGTAATTCTGAAATCACGGCTTTCATATTGGAAATTAGCCGATGAAAAAGTTAGATTTTTGCAAAAATCTTTAGTTGGTGAAAGTAAAGTTTGGCTGCAAACACTGCATCAGATTGTAGATATTGCTATGTCTGATTCGGCGGTACTCATTTGGGGTGAGAGTGGCACAGGAAAAGAACTCGTAGCTCGCAAAATTCATGAACTTGACAAACGTGAAGAGAAAAAAGATTACATTGTAGTTGACTGTACGAATCTCATGCCTAATTTGTCAGGCAGTGAATTATTTGGTCATGAAAAAGGCTCATTTACCAATGCCATTAGTATGCGAGAAGGGGCAATCGAATTGGCTAATAATGGAACATTATTTTTAGATGAATTAGGCGAATTACCGATTGCTCTCCAAGCGGAGCTTTTGCGAGTATTGCAAGAAAAAACGTTTAAAAGAGTAGGTAGTAATGTTTGGCGAAAAGTAAGCTTTAGGCTTATTAGTGCCACGAATCGGAATTTGGAAGATGAGATTAAAAAAGGTAACTTCAGACAGGACTTATTTTATAGAATTTCGGGTTGGACTTGCCGATTACCTAATCTTGATGAAAGAAAAGAAGATATACCTGTTTTGGCAAAGCATTTCTTTAAAGAAATTTATCATCGCACCCAAATTGATGAACAAGTTTTAGAGTTCTTGTCGCTGAGAACCTACCAAGGAAATATAAGAGAGTTGCAGCAGCTCGTAAGCCGCATTGCTAATAAGCATATTGGTGATGGACCTATCACAATCGGAGATATTCCACAATCCGACTGGCCAGATTTTGATAAATTACATACCAAAAAGGCTAATACCGAAAATGAGTTAGAGCAATTGGTTAAAGAAATGCTCTACGGTGGGGTTTCGTTGCGAGATTTAAAAGATATGATTGGCGATATTGCCAAACGTGAGGCTATTGACCACGAAAGAGGTAATCTGAGAATGGCTGCTCAGCGTTTGGGGTGTAGTCAACGTATTCTACAAATGCATAAAAAAGGTTCTAATTTAAAAATTCATAAATCGGCATAGCGTTGGTCGTTCATCAACCAAGGGTCACGAAATTCTTGGTTGATTTTTTCTCTAAAAGGCTGACTATGAATGCTATTTTCAGAACGGAGATTAAGTTTTCTTGTATTTGAAATGAGTTTCAGAAAATTGCCAGACAAAATTTGTTGATTTTCTTTTTCTGATAAATTTAGAGCAAATATCTTGGATAACTCTACACCTGGGTGTAGCCAAGGGCCATCAGAGCCAAACAAAACTTTCTGGCTACCTGCACGGTCAAGGGCTTTTTTTAGAATATCGAACCGCCTTACCCCCGAAGTATCGGTGTGGATATTTTTATATCGAACTAAAAAATCAATTAATCCATTTTGTGAACGCCAATCATCAGAAAAACTACCTAAGTGTGGAATGATAAAGTTGACGTCGGGATATTGAGTAGCCAAAAGTTCAACGACCGAAATTTCGCCTACAACATCGTATAAGACTGGAATTCTGAAAAGCCGTGCAACATCACAAATTTCTCTTGAAATTCGAGCATCATATCGGTGAGCTTTTATTCCACAGAAACCGTAATCGTTTATAGCCTTGCCAACCATTGTTTTTATTCTGCCCGCATCACGAGCGGCATGAACGAAGGCAAAACCATAGAGTTTTTCAGGGTTTTGACCAACAATTTTAGCCACATTGGCATTGGCCACTGCATAGTCTGAATGAAATGCTGAAAAAAGGTTTACCTGTTGGATTCCAGCTTCGGTAGCCCATTGCATAAAATCTCGGAGCGGAGCATCGGTATCCCAAGGCCCAGTGAGGCCATCACCTTTTCCCGCATGGCAATGACAATCAATGATGTGCATGATTTTTCAGTTTTAAATTATTGATGAATACGATACTTGTAAGAATACCTTTATATAAATTTTCTAACTCAAAATATTCGTTGGGTGCGTGTTTATTATCGTTTGGAAGGCCAAATCCCATCATAATTGTTTCTATTTTGAGGTTTTTCTTAAAAATATTTAACACAGGAATCGTACCGCCCGATTTTATAAAAAGTGGCTTTTTCTTGAAAACCATTTCATAAGCCAACGCCGCCGCACGGAAAGCTGGATGCTCGGTTGGAATTTGATATGGAAAGGCATGAGCCGAAGTGAAAATAGCAATATCGACATTTTTGGGGCATATTTCAGAGATAAACTTCCTTAATAATGCAGCTATTTCGTAAGGGTTTTGCTTAGTAACCAACCTGAAATTAAGCTTTGCAATAGCCTGCGAGGGAATAATAGATTGAAGGCCTTCGCCTTGAAACCCTCCTTTGAAACTCGTGATTGTGAGTGAAGGTAAAAAACTTATCTGTTCGTTTGCTAAATGATTATCGAGTTTATTCAAGAAAAAGGCTTTAGCATCTTGTTTGATTTGATGGTTAGTTTTTCCAAATTTTTGCTGATACTTTTTCTCTATTTCTGCTGTTTTTTCAATTGTATCATAAAAATGAGGAATTAATACCTGTCCTGATTGCCCTTGAATTTTGGTTAATAAAGCAGCTAAAATCAAAATCGAATTAGGTATGGGGCCACCAAAATTTCCTGAATGAAGGTTGTTTTCGGCAGTTTTAAGTCGAATTTCAGCACTGAGATTCCCTCGCATACCATAGGTTAAAGCTGGCTGAGTGGAAGAAATCATGTCCATATCAGATACTACCGCTATATCGGCCGATAATAAATTTTGGTTTTCTCTGACAAATTGCTCAAAGTTTGTACTTCCAATTTCCTCTTCACCCTCGAATACGCACTTGATATTGATTGGTAGCTTACCCTGTGTTTGCAAAATAGATTCAATGGCTTTTAAGTGGATAAATAGTTGGCCTTTATCATCAGAAGCTCCACGTCCGTAGATTCGATTTTGATGAATAGTCGCCGAAAAAGGGGCGAATTTCCATTGATTCGTGGGTGAGGTTGGCACAACATCATAATGCCCGTAAATCAACAAAGTTGGTAGATTTATATCCGAAAAAAGCTCTCCATAAACAATTGGATTTCCTTTAGTTGAGAAAATCTGCACAGCTTCGAATCCAATCCCAAGAAGATGATTAGCCAGCCAATTAGCACAATTTAATGCTTGAAAGCTATCGCTGCTTATACTTGGAATCCGTATGAAATCCTGTAATTCGGCAATAAATCGTGCGAAATTCTGACGAACAAACTTAGCAGGATATTGAAACTGCTCATTTCGGTGTATTTGAAGGGCCTGTGCGGTCATTTCTCAAATGGCTAATTCGCCCATTTCTTGGGCATACATTTCTTGAAATACTAATTCGAGTTCTTTACCAAAAACAGCTGCTTTACTCAGCCAAGCTGGATACCGTTTTAGAAACTCCTTTGTCCAAAAGACCGATTTTCCGTTGGAAATAACATCTCGTAAGAGCTTCTTTTCATCTAAATTCGGATTCGTTTTTTTCAAATCTTGAATGGCAGTTTCAACCTGCTGTTTGTTTTTAGCCTGCATGAGCTTATCTACACCATCAGCATAGGCTTTAATGTCTGCTCCAGATTGTTTTCCTTTCAGGTACGCCCACATTTTGCTCACATACGCATGAACAGGTTCAGGAATAGTCTGCAAATTATTCTTATTGGGTGTGTTTCGCATTCCTGCCACTTGATGTATTCTTTCTAACGGAATACGGTGATTAACCTCAACGCCTTTAAACGAAAGCCCTTTTTTGAAGTTATCGGGGTTGGTTTTTGTATGGGCATAGTATTGAGCTTGCGAATTGGCATGTATGTTATTTTTCTGACTTTCGGTCAGTTTACCTTGCCGTTTCCCTGTTACGTTATATCCACCATAATTAGAGTAGTCTTTAATTTCTTCTTCAAACCCCAAATCAAAAGGTTCATCAAAGCCATAAGGCTCTACTCGTGCATGATTACATGCACAACTGGCGATGGGCTGAGGTGCATAATTTGGTAAACTTGGTCGGACAACTCTTAGGCTATTTCCGAGTCGATAACGATTGAGAAAATCAAAGACTCTTTGCTCACAATCAGTGCAAATACCTTGATTATCAATCCATAAGATACTGCGGATACTTACAGGAAAACCCGATAATGCACGACTTCGATGCCGAAACCAATTCATAAACTGATAGTCGGGGCGAGCTTGGCGAAGAGGCAAAGTTTGTACTCGACCATCTTTCATATAGATTCGAGCCAACGATTGCCGAATGGCTGCTTGTTGGTTTTGATAATTATTTTTGCTAATTCCTACGTTCATGGCTCAATGAGGTTTTAGTAATAAAAAATGCTTGCGGCGTATCTTCTTTTTTTATGATTTTCCTTAAAACTGCAAGTACATAATCAATGTCATTAAAGTTATGGTCAGCTCGGAAACAGAATGCTATCGAGGGGCGTGGGTGTTTCGATGTTGGAGCAAGCAACAGGCATTCGATATTGTTTTCTAATAATTTTTGGTAAATCAACAATGCTGAATTTGGATAAACGAGCGAAACCTTTTGGACAGGGAATATGCCATTTATTGGTTTTTGCGAGCCTAACCTTACTAAATTTTTTCTGAAATACTGAATGTTGTTCCATAGCTTTTGTCGAAGTTTATCGCCTATTTGTTGATTTTTTCTGAGAATATGAGCCGTTACGAGCGTATGGGCTGCCGACACAGCACTGTTATGCACCCTTGTAAGGCTATTTTTTTCAAAACTTTTTATGATATCTGCATTACCTGCCAAAACAGCGACAGGTATCCCGAATGCTTTTGAAAGGGAATTAATAGTAAGAATTTTAGGTGAATAGATATTGGTGTACTTTAATACTCCTCCACCCCCAAACCCAAAGTTTTCTTGGTTTTGACTTACCCCAAAAATTCCGAATGTTTGGGTATCATCAATTAATAAATTTCCATTCAGCGGCTCAACGATAGATAAATATTCTTTGATTGGGGCAAGTTTACCCGAATCTATATTGAGGGCATCGCAAACAATGAGTGGTTTTAGATTATTGTGACAGTGTTTTTGGATGTTTTTCCTTAAATGTGACAAGTTTTCTGGCTTAAAACGAATAACAGGAAGTTGCCGAGCATTAGCGTGAATTGTTCCCCATTGACCAATCGGATAAGTATTTTCTTCAATAAAAACCACATAGTTTTTGCTCAAGATTCCGAACAAATCCCAAAATAGATGCAAAGATGAAGGGGCAAGTACCTCCCTTTCAAGTCCTTGCATTTGAGCGATTTGATTGGCTACCCACCGATTGAGTAAAGGCTCTTTCAGAAAAGCTGGTTTTCCGAGTGTGAGAGGAGTTTTCAAGTTGAAGTCAATACTTGAAAACTCACTCCCGAGATACGATGCCGAAGTGAAATCTAACATAGCTTGTTAGTATCTTTCAAGATTACGGCGTTGAGTTAGTCTGTTTAGCTGGCTCGGGCGATTATTGGGCAACGAATTTACTCTGCGACCAATCAATACCGAAGGCTGAGTATAACGCTCAACATTTTGAGGCATCGCAATACGTGCATCAGTTACATCATTACCCAAATCAACACCCGTGGCGGCTTTGTATGCATGTACGTATCGCTGAATTTCTTCACGCCAGTAATAGGCCCAGTTGGCGGCATTATCACGCGTTTGAGACGGGTCGTTCCAAGAGCCGTACCTTATTGAAAGCAATAATTGTTCGCCGAAAGCCCCCAAATCATGGAAATGAGTGATGTTTGTTGGATTCCAACCTTGAATTGTCTTCATTGTATCAACTTTATCCATCCATTCTTCGTTGTAAGGCATCATTATTCTGCCGCCCAAAAACTCCCGCATTTCGGGTCTTGATAAAAGCCATTGTTGAATAAACATTTCGGCACGAGCTGCCCAAGGGAGGCTACCAAATTGATTATGAGACCCCTCAGAAAGTAATAAATGTACTTCACGTAGGCTATTCAGTACAGGAAATCCATCTGGAATAACTGTTGTGTAATTGGCTTGTTGATAGAAATCAATGGCCGTTTTGAGCAGATTATGAAAAGCAGGTAAAAATTGACTTCTACTCTCGGCAACTTGTATGTTAGCCACTGCTTTACCGATTAATGAAATACCATATTCGTATTGATATTCAAGATTTCTGCGAGACATACTCAAGCGATTGCGTTCATCTTCGATATATCCCCAAATTAGATTATTAATTGGGCGAAGTGGGTCAATATTTAACCCAGCCAATGGGTCATTCGTATTTAGTCTTACATTCTGAAAGCGTAAACTAATGGCATTCATGGTCTGAACCAAACCACCTTCTTCATGCCAATACGACCAGATTAGTTCGAGGAGGTTTAGGTCTTCTAAAGAGTTTTCTTTAATAGAATCTCCGCACCAACTATTGGGAACTGACGATACTTTGAATGGTTTTAATCTTTCAAGAATCGTTTCAAAATAGGGAAGATAATCTTTACCCCCAATCCAATAACTTTCTCGGACATTATTAGGAGCCTCAAAAATAACGTTACTCAAATCTGCAAGGGTTCGATTTGTACGGGCTTCCTCATCATGTAGTCCATACGTTTCATTGGCTGATTTTTTGATGATTGTATTATCATAATTTGAATTCTCACTATCAATTATTCTGAAAAACTTTTTCATGTAATAATCTGTGGCGAATTTCAATACACTAAAAGCATCAACTTGATTGAAAGGTAAGCGATTCTCCCATTTTTTCTTTTTATCTTTTAGTAAATTGGGATTACACATTACTTCATCAATAAACTTTTTGTAATACGAAAAGTCTAAGACACCATTGCGAATATATACCCAAAGAAACTGGTCATCTGTATTATTCCGCCCAGGCTCAACTAATGAAACTTTTTGAATGTTTGGTGGGAAGCTTTGACGAGATAAAGATTCTTGATTCTCAAATTGCTTAGGAATCATTTTAGACTTGTCCAAATCTTTTGCTGATTCTGATAAAGTTACCTCAAATACTTGTAAATCAATATCCACAGTTTCACTACTGCTATTTTTCTTAATAATAGCATCGCCCCAAATTTGAAAGAAACCACTTTCTTGCGACTCTTTTATTTTGAATGATAAGCTATTTTTATTTTTATTAACATCATCTAAGGAAGTAAAAATTTTATACCCAGATTCTGAAATCGTGAGGTTTTTATCCAAGTTAATGGTTTGCTTTTTTGTTCCTTGTTGAATAAATATATTTATATTGCCATCAATTGAAACAAATTTTCCATCTATTTTTAAGGGAATTTCAATATCTAAATCATCCCCATATCTTATTACTGAGGGAAGATTTTTGAATTTTAAGTCTGCCATTTCTGTAATTATTTAGAGTGTTTTATCTAATACAATAATTTTTAGCTCGTTCGAGAGCCCAATGAGTGAGCATTTGTGTTAGTATTCTCGACTCCTCGTTGGCAGTAATTTTGCCATCGGCTTTTGCCTGCCCAATTACTCCAAAAACTAAACTCGGAGGGGCGGCATACATCATGTTTTTGTTTGAACGCCAACTATTATACGTTTCTTGTAATTGCTGCGGTTGGCGTTGCTGATACGGGAAAATCTCTTTCAAAACTTTACCCTTGATTGACTCTGGCTGATGGTTGGCTACCACCTGCGTAAACTCAGGCAAGGTTGCGAGTAACTCAGCGATAATCTTTCGTTTTTCCTCAGGAAGATTATCGGTAGGATAGAGGCTATTCCATTGGTTTTCTAAGTGTTCCCATTGTTCGTGGGGATAGAGTGTTTTACCAAAAGCAATGCTGATACAAACCCGAATCCACGGAAAAGGGTGGGGGGCATCGGTGGCTATTCTGAATACAAAATAGCTCGGTAAACTCACAACACTCATCAAACCGTAAGTGGCTGTAATACCCAAATGTGCCATCGCCCAAAAATCCGACAGAATTTCGTTGAGCCATCTACTCAAAAATTGGTACGATACCGCATGAGGACTTTGCTCAATTATACGACTAATTTCTTCTCTGATTGACTGCGTTAAATCAAGCAATTCAGAGCCCTGATGCCCCACTTCATGTATCAACGATGATGCTATACCACTGCCAACCATACGTTCACGAGGAACTTGTATGACTCCAACAGGGTTTTCATCGCCACCAGGAAGTCTTGTTCTGGCTCGGCGAATGGCTGCCCCGTGCCCTCGCTCTAAAAAACAAATTAATGGAGGAGGCTTATAATAGTTGCCTTCAATTTTTAAAGAATCTGCCGCTAATACATCTAAGCCCGAAATCCAAGTGCCAGTTTCGTGTTCGCCACGCTGGAGTAGTACATCTGCAAAAATATCCAGTTGGTCAAGTAGGTTATTGAACCTCAGTTTTAGTAAGGCATATTCTGCTTGAGCTTTCTCGGCGGTGATACCTTGACTTTCAGGGCTTTTTAGCCAATTGATAAATGAACCAATTTTTGTTTTTATCTCTTGCTTGATTCGGTTCATGTGTTCGTTAATGGCATTTTGTGCTTCTGCCGAAATCGAGGCTGCTCTGACCATTGGCGTATTGAGAGCAAAGGGCTGAACCGTTTTGAGCCGAGTAAGTAATGAAAGAGACTCATTCACCAAAAACTGTGTATCTTGGAATGTCCTCATGGTTGTACTGTCAAGATAAGATAATTACTCTGCCTCTGCGTGACCACGTTCCGCTTTGTGGAAGTCCACGCCACGCTTGTGAGCCCACTGCTCCCGCTGAGGCTGCACTTCTTGCACCAGATGCTTTTAATAAACCTGGAGCATGGGTAGTTGCGGCTTGATTGATGGCAGTTCGGACCAATGTTTGTGGGTTTGAATTGGTGTATTGTCTTGAAAGATTGGAGGCGTTATTGATAGCTTCGTTAGCAAAACGTACATAAGCACGTGCTACTTCAAACTCACGGTCTTCGGGGCTTAGCCCTTCGAGTTCTAATTCAAAGAGATTACTTGCCATTGAGCCAAGTTTCCCACCAACCATACCACCAAGCGGGCCACCGAAGAATGTACCTGCGGCTTTTCCTACCAATGGAAGAGCTGTTTTGGCAACTGACTTTAAGGCTCCACCAAGAGCTTGTCCAACAGATGATTTAGCAAATGAACTAATGCCTTTTCCTACTTTTTTGATGAGTCCACCTAAAAAATGATTTAACTCTTGTTCGTTGCTTACGTTGAGAAGTTCGTGAGCTAACTCCATTTCAAGACTTTCATTGAGTTCGTTGCCTAATTCGTGACCAAATTCGTATCCGAATTCATTTCCAAATTCAAAAGATTCGTTGGCAAACTCCAACTCGTTTCCGTATTCATATTCGTTATTAAACATGGCAATAATTATTTAGAGATTTATGAAAAATGTTTTTGTTTTTTATTGAAAAGTAAACGTTTGTTGAGCAAAAGATTATGCTCCCAGGATAACTATGTTACCATTTTGGCGTATCCAGCGGCCACTCATGGCACCTGTCGAATTGATTATCATATCTGGACTATCGTTCATGATTAATCCTGGTGCATATCGGCTGGCTGCATCGTAGATAGACCTGCGGCCTAAGTCTCTCAGAGGAATGCGTGGATTACGACGATAGCCCCCATAAGCACGACGTGCGAGGTCTGAAGAGAATCGTACAAACGAACGTGCGATTTCAAACTCACGGTCTTCGGGACTTAAACCTTCAAATTCGAGGTTGAAAATCTGTTTGGCTTTATCAGCTACAAAATCACCAGCTTTACCGCCTACGTAAGCTCCACCTTGTTGGCCAAGCCATGTGCCACCTTTTTGCATACCAGCCGCAATGGTGCTGCCGAGTTGCCCACCCACTTTTCCGCCAATGGCATTTCCGAGTTTGCCACCTAAGGCACCCAATGCCTGGCCACCGTATTTTGTTGCCAATTGTGGTAAGGTTTTCTTTCCGAAATTGACTAAATAATTACCAACCGATTTTCCTGCGGATGAATTGATGAAACTTGTGGCTGCTCCTTTGGCTGCTCCGAGAGCTTTTTTCATTAAACCGCCCAAGAAATGATTCAACTCCATTTCGTTGGTAACGGCCATCAGCTCATAGGTCATTTCCATTTCAAGTTGTTCATAATTCGATTCCTGACCGAATTCATTCGAAAACTCGTTAGAAAATTCGTTGCTAAACTCATTACCAAAGGCATTCTCGAATTCGTTTTCAAATTCATGCCCAAATTCATTTCCCATTTCTTGAGTATTTTCGTACTCGTTTTGGTACTCATTTCCAATACTTCCGAATTCTTGCAATGTACGGTCTATGTTATGCATGGCTCAAAATGTTTATGATGTTTGAATTAATTTCCTCGCCAATATTCCAAAGCCGTGCCAAACTCAAAAAAGAGCATTTTTATGCCTTTTTTGAGTGTCTCAACGAAACAGATTTCGCTTTTTTAGTAAAATAATTCCTTTGAAACGAAACAGATTTCGCTTTCAGATGTAGATTTTTAAAACAAAAAAGGTCAGCACCCTTTCGGATACTGACCTTTTTATGAAATTATTACTTCTTAATTTCCTGCTTTAACCCTGCTTTGCTCGGCTTCGGTGGCTGTGCTACGGCGACGAGCTGCTTTTACATTCTGATTACCAAATTTGTAAGTAAACGTTAAGCGGGCAGCACGGCTATCCCAACGATTACTCAAATTCATTTTTACGCCTGCAAAGTCAGTTTTTCCAGTGAATTTGTTGGTCAAGAAAATATCGTTGATATTCAATCTTAAGTTTGCTTTTTTGTTCCAAAAACTCTTCTGTAAACCTGCATTTACTGCATATTGAGCATTGCCACGCATCATACCATAAACATTTGGCGAGTTATACCACATCGAAATTTCGGCTGTTAAATCTTTTGGCAATTTTAAGCTGTGGCTTGTATAACCATTGTATGCCCATTGTCCGACGTTGAGGGTCTGCTCCAATAATTGTCCCGAATACTTATTATAGAAAACCGAGATATTGTTTTGGGCTGTCCACCATTTTGTAATCGGAATCGGAATACTGAAGTTGAAATTGATATTTTCAAATTTTGCAATATTCTCACGAGTAGCAAAAGTGATTTTTTCGGGGTCAATGCCTTGAATATTATTGTATTTTTTGATTTTAGCCAAAACTTCAGGGTCGTTGATGGCATTCTTAATAACCTCAATCATAAAATCATTTGTTA
>JACCEC010393383.1_pt1 | contig 11715 bp, 9 predicted proteins | sample 7450121 | NCBI WGS metagenome assembly JACCEC01 (sample SAMN15323455, study PRJNA562643) | freshwater metagenome | isolation source: river surface water | place: USA:Blue River Watershed | collected 2017-08-18 | reverse complement strand
TGAGTTGCACGATCTCGGCGTGCACAGGTAAATCTTTGCCATGCATGCGAATGGTGGGACTGCCGCTGGCCAAGGTGGCACCACGGGTACCGGGTGATTGGTAGCCGGTCAGGATGACCATGTTGCGATGGTCGCCGACATGGTTGGCCAAGTGGTGCAATACACGCCCGCCAGTGGCCATGCCACTGGCCGACAAGATCACCATGGGGCCATGCCGCTTGACCAAGGCTTTGGATTGTTCGGGTGTTTCAACCATGGTGGCCACCTGGTCCATCGCCATGACATCGGCAGCATTCAATCGGTGCTCACCCATGTGCTTTTCAAACAAAGCCGTGGTGTGAATGGCCATGGGGCTGTCCAAAAAAATCGGAAGCCCATGCGGGATGGCGTCTTGTGCTTTGAGTTGTGCAATGCTGTGCAAAATGGCTTGTGCGCGACCCACTGCGAACACAGGGACCACGGCCACACCACCGCGGGCTGCTACTTTTTTCAAGGCGACAGCCAGCTCATTGTTCAAATCATCTTGAGGATGAATGCGGTCACCGTAGGTCGATTCGATCAACACCGTGTCTGCTTGCGGCGGCGCATCTGGTGGGTTCATCAGGCTGTCGTCTGGTCGCCCCAAATCGCCAGAAAACAAGATGCGTTTGCCATCAACTTCGAGCAGCAAACTGGAGGCACCCAAGATGTGTCCCGCTGAACTCAACTGCGCCTTCCAACCCGCAATGGGTTCAAACCAGTGCCCCCATTTTTCGACATGAAAATGCCCCATGCTGTTATTGGCATCGAGCTTGGTATAGAGCGGCAGCGCAGGTGTGTGCTTTGAAAAAGCATGGCGGTTGGCGAAGTTGGCATCTTCCTCTTGGATGTGACCGCTGTCGGGCAGCAAGATGCGGCACAAGTCGCGGGTGCCCGAGGTGCAATGGATGCGACCTCTGAATCCTTCTTTGACCAACAAAGGTACATAGCCGCTGTGGTCCAGGTGTGCATGGGTCAGGATCACCGCATCTATGTCTTCAGGCTTTTGCGGCAGAGGGTTCCAATTTCTGAGACGCAGTTGTTTGTAGCCTTGGAAGAGGCCGCAGTCGACCAACAGACGTTTGCCATGGGCGGTCACAAGGTATTTGGAACCTGTCACCGTACCCGTACCACCTAAAAATCGAATGTTGAGGCTCATGAACCATCATAGAACTATTTTTTCGTTGCAGAATGGTCCGATGAAAACAATGCCCCATCTTGAAGACGTGAACTTGCAAGCCAATTCCTTGCGCTTGGCCTTCGCTGACCCCGAGTTCATGCTGCGGCCTGAGGCGCGAGGCATTCGCTTGCAGATGGAATTGCTCAAACCCGATGTGGTCCAAGCAGAGGCGGGTGTTCACCACACGGTCGTGGTATTTGGCAGTGCCCGGTTCGTGTCGCAGGAGGTGGCCCAAGTGCATCTGACCCAAGCGCGCCAAAGCCAAGACCCTGCGCAGATCGCGCAGGCCGAGATGGCCGTGCGCAATGCGGCCTACTATGAAGCTGCTCGCACATTTGCAGGCTTGGTGGCGCAGGCCTGTGCCCATCGTCCGGCTCATGAGCGGTTCACGATTTGTACGGGTGGTGGGCCTGGCATCATGGAGGCGGCCAATCGCGGTGCCAAGGAGGCTGGGGCAGAGTCGGTGGCCTTGAACATTGCACTGCCGCATGAACAGCACCCCAACCCGTATGTCACTGAGGGCTTGAGCTTCAAGTTCCATTACTTTGCCATTCGCAAAATGCATTTCATGATGCGGGCCAAAGCCTTGGTGGCTTTTCCTGGAGGCTATGGCACCTTGGACGAATTGTTTGAAATCTTGACGCTGATTCAAACCCACAAAACGCACAAAGTACCTGTCTTGCTTTTTGGATCGGACTATTGGCAACAGGTGATCAACTTTGACCACATGTTGGCACATGGCACCATATCCCCCGAGGATGCAGCTTGTTTTCAAATGGTGGACACGCCGCAGGCCGCTTGGGAGCAGGTCCAGTCGTTTCATGGAACTTAAATGGCATCCTAGGGAATGTCTCGGCATCCATGCCAGTATTTCGGGTGCAAAATGCATGTTTGTTCCGTTTCCCTAGCTTCTGTCGCTCATGTCTGAAAACCTCATCCTGGAAACCAAAGCCTTGACCAAAGCATTCAAGGGTTTTGTGGCGGTGAACAATGTGGATTTGCGGGTTCAACGTGGTCATATTCACGCACTGATCGGCCCCAATGGCGCTGGCAAGACCACCTGCTTCAATTTGCTCACCAAATTTCTGGAGCCCAGCCAGGGGCAGATTTATTTCAATGGCATCGACATCACATCAGAAAAGCCTGCGCAAATTGCACGCAGAGGGGTGATTCGGTCTTTTCAAATTTCAGCGGTGTTTCCGCAAATGACGGTGCTTCAAAACGTGCGCATTGGTTTGCAACGTCAGTTGGGCACGTCGTATTTTTTTTGGCGCAGCGATGAGTCGTTGCAATATTTGAATCCGCAAGCCATGGACTTGTTGGCGCAAGTGGACTTGACTGAGTTTGCGCAAGAAAAAGCGGTCAATTTGCCTTATGGACGCAAACGCGCCTTGGAGATTGCCACCACCTTGGCCATGGCCCCTGAGCTGATGTTGTTGGACGAACCCACGCAAGGCATGGGGCACGAAGACGTGGAGCGTGTCACACAACTCATCAAAAAAGTGTCTGCAGGGCGCACCATCTTGATGGTGGAGCACAACATGAGTGTGGTGGCCAGCATTGCCGACACCATCACGGTCTTGCAACGAGGGGCTGTCTTGGCCGAAGGACCTTACAAGGAAGTTTCCCAAAATCCCTTGGTCATGGAAGCCTACATGGGTTCATCCCATGCCGCTTCATTGGGGGCCACGACATGAGCACCACGGCTGCACTCGACATTCGCAATCTCCACGCTTGGTATGGTGAATCGCACATCTTGCATGGATTGAATTTGCATGTAAGCCCCGGTGAAGTGGTCACTTTGCTTGGGCGCAATGGCTCTGGCAGAACCACCACGCTGCGGGCCATCATGGGCCTGGTGGGCAAGCGGGAAGGTTCGATCCGTATTCATGGCGATGAGACCATCGGGTTGCCCACCCACAAAATCGCGCACCACGGCGTGGGTTATTGCCCTGAAGAGCGCGGTATTTTTGCCAGTTTGTCATGCGAAGAAAACCTGTTGTTGCCCCCCGTGGTGTCAGCGCGTGGCACCCCCATGACCTTGGACGCCATCTACAGCATGTTCCCCAATTTGATGGAACGCAAAAACAGCCCAGGCATGCGCTTGTCGGGTGGCGAGCAGCAAATGTTGGCGGTAGGGCGGATTTTGCGCACTGGGGCTAATTTGCTGCTGCTCGACGAAATATCTGAAGGACTGGCACCCGTCATTGTGCAAGCCCTGGCACGCATGATCACCACCTTGAAAGCACAAGGTTTCACCATCGTCATGGTCGAGCAAAATTTCCATTTCGCAGCCCCGCTGGCGGACCGCTTTTATGTCATCGAGCACGGTCAAGTGGCTTTGGAATTCGCCGCCAGCGAATTGAAAAGCCAAATGGCCACACTCAACGAATTGCTGGGCGTTTGACGCTTGGCCACACAGATTCAATCCAGGAGAAGCAATTGAAGTTCAAACAATTCATGATTTCAACCGCATGTGCCGTGACCACGGCATCCGCGATGGCCCAAGGTACGCCACTCAAGATGGGTTTCATCACCGACATGTCCAGTTTGTATGCTGACATTGACGGACCGGCCGGTGCCGAAGTGGTGAAGATGGCCATTGCTGACTTTGGTGGTCAGGTGTTGGGCCGCAAGGTTGAATTGCTCACCGTGGACCATCAAAACAAAGCGGATATTGCTGCTTCCAAAGCCCGCGAATGGATCGATCAGCAGGGTGTGAGCATGATTTTGGGGGGCACCAATTCGGGCACAGCCTTGGCCACCAGCCGTGTGGCCGCCGAGAAAAAGCGCGTGTACATCAATGTGGGTGCTGGCTCTGCCCGACTGACCAACGAGGAATGCACCCCTTACACCATCCACTATGCCTATGACACCGTGGCATTGGCCAAAGTGGCCGGCAAGGCCATCATTGACCGTGGTGACAAAGACTGGTTCTTCTTGACAGCCGATTACGCGTTTGGCCATTCACTTGAGAAAGACTCATCCGATGTGGTCAAGGCCAATGGTGGTCGTGTCATGGGCGCCGTTCGTCACCCCTTGAATGCCTCTGATTTCTCGTCGTTTTTGCTGCAAGCCCAGGGCTCCAAAGCACAGGTGTTGGGTCTGGCCAATGCAGGCGGCGATTTTGTCAACAGCATGAAGGCGGCGAAAGAGTTTGGGGTTGATAAAAAAATGAAGCTCGCGGGTTTGTTGGTGTTCATCAATGACGTGCATGCATTGGGTTTGAAAAACACCGAGGGTTTGCTCACCACCGACAGTTGGTACTGGGATCAAAACGAAGAAACCCGCAAGTTCGCAGCGCGTTTCTTTGAAAAATTCAAACGCATGCCCAGCAGCGTTCAAGCAGGCAACTACTCGGCCACACTGACTTATTTGCAAGCTGTCAAAGCAGCCAATTCGGATGACCCAGACAAGGTGATCGCTGCCTTGAAAAAAATCAAGATCAATGACATGTATGCCAAAAATGGCTTCATCCGCGAGGATGGCCGCATGGTTCACGACATGTTCCTGATGCAAGTCAAAAAACCATCAGAGGCCACCAAGCCCTGGGATTACTACAAGTTGTTGACCACAGTGCCTGGCGCGCAGGCGTTCACCCCACTGGCTGACTCCAAATGCGCCTTGATCAAAAAATGATGCGGGTCATCTGAATCCCATGGACATCTTCGGCATTCCGCTCCCTGCCATCCTGAGTCAACTTCTGTTGGGCTTGGTCAATGGTTCTTTCTATGCCATCTTGAGCTTGGGCTTGGCGGTGATTTTTGGTCTGCTCAATGTCATCAACTTTGCGCATGGCGCCATGTTCATGATGGGCGCCATGTTCACTTGGATGGGCCTGACCTACTTTGATATTTCCTACTGGAACATGCTGTGGTTGGCCCCTTTGTTGGTGGCGCTCTTTGGCATGGTCATTGAAAAAACCATGCTTCAATGGCTCTACAAACTGGACCACTTGTATGGCTTGCTCCTGACATTCGGCATCACTTTGATGATCGAAGGCGTCTTTCGCTCCATCTATGGCTCCTCTGGTCTGTCTTATTCGGTGCCCGAGGTGTTGCAAGGCTCAACCGATCTTGACTTCATGGTTTTGCCCAACTACAGGACGTGGGTGGTGGTCGCTTCTTTGGTGGTGTGTTTTGCCACATGGTTTGTGATTGAAAAAACCAAGCTAGGTGCTTACTTGCGCGCAGGGACAGAAAACCCTCGGTTGGTCGAGGCGTTTGGCATCAATGTGCCCTTGATGGTGACCTTGACATATGGTTTTGGCGTGGCCTTGGCCGCCTTTGCTGGCGTGTTGGCTGCACCGGTCTACCAAGTCGCGCCGCTGATGGGCTCGAATCTGATCATCGTGGTGTTTGCTGTGGTCGTGATCGGTGGCATGGGCTCGATCATGGGCTCCATCCTCACAGGCTTGGGATTGGGTGTGATCGAAGGCTTCACCAAGGTGTTTTACCCAGAAGCATCCAGCACCGTGGTGTTCATCATCATGGCTTTGGTGCTGTGGGTCCGTCCAGCTGGCTTGTTTGGCAAAGAGAAGTGATGAGAGGCTGAATACCCATGGGCAAAAAAATCCTTTTCACCTTGTTGCTGATCGCAGGCTTGCTCGCGCCGTTGGCGGTGTATCCCGTGTTCATGATGAAGTTGTTGTGCTTTGCTTTGTTCGCATGCGCCTTCAATTTGTTGATTGGCTACACCGGCCTGTTGTCTTTCGGGCATTCGGCTTTTTTGGGTGGGGCAGGCTATGTCACAGGCTATGTGTTGCGCGACATGGGTTTGTCGCCCGAACTGGGCATCATCTGCGGCACATTGTTTGCTGCCTTGATGGCTTGGCTCATGGGTGCTTTGGCCATTCGCCGTCAGGGCATTTACTTCACCATGATCACTTTGGCCTTGTCTCAAATGCTTTACTTCATTTGGTTGCAAGCCAGTTTCACAGGCGGTGAAGATGGCTTGCAAGGCATTCCACGAGGACGTTTGTTCGGGGTTTTGGATCTCAGCAACGACATTCATTTGTATTACCTGGTGTTGGGCATTTTCTTGTTTGGTTTTTGGCTCATCCACCGTGTCATCCACTCGCCCTTTGGCCAGGTGTTGAGTGCCATCAAAGAAAACGAAGCACGTGCCATTTCTTTGGGTTATGACGTCAACCGTTACAAACTGCTCGCCTTCGTGTTGTCCGGTGCATTGGCTGGATTGGCCGGCTCGACCAAGGTGTTGGTGTTGGGCTTTGAGACGCTGACCGATGCCCACTGGAGCATGTCAGGTTTGGTGGTGCTCATGACCTTGGTCGGCGGATTGGGTACTGTGTTGGGTCCCATCTTGGGCGCTTTTTTCATCATTTTGTTGGAAAACAAAATGGGCGAGATTGGCGAAACACTCAGCAAGCTCTCGGGTGTGGAATGGTTTGCCAGTTTGGGTGAGTCTGTCACCATCGTGACTGGATTGATCTTCGTCATCTGCGTTTTGTTGTTTCGCCGCGGTATTGTTGGTGAGTTAATGCACCGAATCAACCCCAAAGGACTCTCATGAGCTCGTCATCGATGCCCCACGACCCGGTGGCCTCTGCCCAAGAGGACGCCACCTACCTCAAGGTGACATGGCGGTTGATCCCGCTGCTGCTGCTTTGTTACATCGTGGCCTACCTGGACCGCGTGAACGTCGGCTTTGCCAAATTGCAAATGGCCGGCGAGTTGGGTTTTTCGGATGCGGTCTATGGCTTGGGGGCCGGCATGTTTTTCATAGGCTACTTCTTTTTTGAAGTGCCCAGCAACATCATCTTGCACCGTGTCGGTGCCCGCACTTGGATCGCTCGCATCATGGTCACCTGGGGGGTGATCAGCGGCGGCATGATGTTCATCCAAACTGAAATGCAGTTTTATGTGATGCGGTTTTTGCTGGGCGTGGCAGAAGCCGGATTTTTCCCCGGCATCATTTTGTACCTCACCTACTGGTATCCGTCTGCGCGCCGCGGCCGCATCATTTCATTGTTCATGACGGGCATTCCTTTGGCGGGTGTGATCGGTGGCCCCTTATCGGGCTGGATCATGAAAAGCTGGGACCAGTACCAAGGGCTGCAAGGTTGGCAGTGGATGTTTTTCTTAGAAGCTTTGCCGGCGGTGGTGATTGGATTCATTGTTTACGCTTATTTGGACGATCGCGTGGCCGATGCCAAGTGGTTGACACCAGAGGAGCGCGACTTGCTCAGCCGCCGTATTGCAGAAGAAGACGTCCACAAAGAGGACATGCCTGTGTTGCAGGTGTTGAGCAACAAGCGGGTCTGGGTCATGAGTTCGATTTATTTCAGCATGGCCATGAGTTTGTATGGCGTGAGTTTTTGGTTGCCCACCTTGATCAAAGGCATGGGTGTGTCTGACAACTTGACGATTGGCATGTTGTCAGCCATTCCCTGGTTGGCCGGTGCGATTGCCATGCTGCTGTTTGGTCGCAGTGCAGACCGCCACAAAGAGCGTCGCTGGCATGTGGTGATCCCTATGCTGATTGCTGCATCAGGTTTGGCCTTGTCGGTGGTCTTGGCCAGCAATCCTTATTACGCTTTCATCGCACTCACCTGGGCTTGCATGGGCATCGTGTCCGCCATCCCTTTGTTTTGGAGTTTGCCCACCGCGTTTTTGGGTGGTGCCGCCGCCGCTGCAGGCATTGCCGCCATCAACTCGATCGCCAATTTGGCAGGTTTTGTGGCACCGTATTTGGTGGGCTGGTTGAAGCAGATCACCCAATCCACTGATTCAGGCATGTACATGTTGGCCGTGGTGTTGCTGATGGGTGCGGCCATCACCTTGCGCATCCCGGCCAAACTGGTTAACCGTTGAGCAGGCAAGCCTATTGGGCGCTTGCTAAAATTTTGAGCAATTTGACAGACTGTATGGATCGGAGACACCCATGAACAAGATTTCTTCCCACCTGCTTTGGCTGGCCGTAGCCTTGCTTGGTGCTTTTTCTTTGGGAACGGTGGCCCTGACCCGTGGTGAGAGCATCAATGCCCTGTGGATTGTCACCGCGGCCATTTCCATCTATCTGATTGCATACCGTTTTTACGCTTTGTACATCGCCAAAAATGTGATGCAGCTCGACGGCAACCGCACGACGCCAGCGGTTCGACTCAATGATGGGTTGGACTATGTGCCCACCCACAAAAACGTGTTGTTCGGTCACCATTTCGCAGCCATCGCAGGTGCAGGTCCTTTGGTGGGGCCTGTGTTGGCCGCACAAATGGGCTACTTGCCTGGTTTGCTTTGGTTGCTGGTGGGTGTGGTGTTGGCAGGTGCTGTGCAGGACTTCATGGTGTTGTTCATTTCGGTCCGACGCAATGGGCGTTCACTGGGTGACATGATCAAGGAAGAGATGGGTGTCGTTCCTGGTGTGATCGCCATGTTTGGCACCTTCATGATCATCACTATTTTGTTGGCTGTGTTGGCCTTGATTGTGGTGAAAGCTTTGGCTGAAAGCCCATGGGGCACCTTCACAGTGGCGGCCACCATCCCCATCGCGTTTTTCATGGGCATCTATTCGCGTTATTTGCGCCCCGGTCGCATCACTGAAGTGTCTTTGATCGGGTTTGTGCTGTTGATGTTGGCCATCATTTACGGTGGTCAAGTGGCTGCCGATCCCGCACTCGCACCCCTGTTCACCTTTGATGGCAAGCAACTCACCTTGATGCTGTTGGCCTATGGTGTGGTCGCCTCTGTGCTGCCTGTGTGGCTGTTGCTTGCGCCTCGCGACTACTTGTCCACCTTCTTGAAAATCGGCACCATCGTGGGTCTGGCCATTGGTATTTTTGTGGTTGCCCCCGATTTGAAAATGCCCGCCATCACCAAGTTTGTGGATGGCACTGGTCCTGTTTGGTCAGGCTCTTTGTTCCCCTTCTTGTTCATCACGATTGCTTGTGGCGCTGTGTCAGGGTTTCACGCCCTGATCTCATCTGGCACCACACCCAAGCTGTTGGAGAACGAACTGCATGCACCCTTGATTGGTTATGGTGCCATGTTGATGGAGTCTTTTGTGGCCGTGATGGCCCTGGTCGCAGCTTCGATCATTGAGCCTGGTGTGTATTTCGCCATGAACAGCCCAGCTGCTTTGATTGGCACCACACCTGAGAGCGCTGCGGCGGCCATCAGCCAATGGGGCTTCCTGATCACACCCGAGATGCTGCAAGAAACAGCGCGTAACGTGGGTGAGTCCACCATCATTTCTCGCACTGGTGGTGCCCCCACATTGGCGGTTGGCATGGCGCAAATTTTTGCCTCCGCCTTGGGTGGCCCCGGCATGATGGCCTTCTGGTACCACTTTGCGATTTTGTTTGAGGCCTTGTTCATCTTGACGGCCGTGGACGCTGGTACTCGTGTGGGTCGCTTCATGTTGCAAGACCTCATGGGCACCGTGGTGCCTGCGCTGAAAAACACCCAATCCATCAGCGGTAATCTGATTGCCTCTGTGTTGTGTGTCAGTGCATGGGGTTACTTCCTGTACCAAGGTGTGTCGGACCCCTTGGGCGGCATCAACACCCTGTGGCCTTTGTTTGGCATCTCCAATCAAATGTTGGCAGCGATTGCGCTCACCCTGTGTACCGTGGTGTTGTTCAAGATGAAGCGTCAGCAGTACGCGTGGGTGACCTTGATCCCCACCACCTGGTTGTTGATTTGCACCTTGACAGCAGGCTTGGAAAAAATCTTCCACAGCAATCCCAAAATCGGCTTCTTGGCCAATGCAGAAAAATTCCAAGCTGCTTTGGCGCAGGAACAAATTTTGGCGCCTGCCAAGTCCATGGCACAAATGCACCAAATCATTTTCAACAACTACTTGAACGCTTCTTTGGCCGCCTTGTTCATGTTGGTGTTGTTGTCGGTGGTGTTCTATGGCTTCAAGCAGTGCATGATTGCGCTCAAATCCAAGAAGCCGACCACGCAAGAAGCGGTCGGTGATTTGAAATCAGCTTGATCCGGACAGCCTCATGCTGGACAAACTGAAATCCATCAACAACTATTTTGTGCAGACAGCCCACCTGATGGTGGGCGTGCCCAGCTACCAAAACTACCTCGACCACATGGCCAAAACCCATGGTGACAAACCGGTCATGAACTACGAGGAGTTTTTCAGGGAGCGACAAGCCGCTCGCTTTGGCGAGGGTGCCACGCGCATGAGTCGCTGTTGTTGACAGCTAAAGCATTTTGTTGGCTTTGTCGCGCAGTTGGAATTTTTGAATTTTCCCCGTGGAGGTTTTGGGGATGGTTTCAAAAATGATGGCTTTGGGGCATTTGTATCGGGCGAGCAATGATTGGCAATGAGCCAACAACGCATCAGCCGACACGTCGCGGCCAGGTTTGAGCTCCACAAACGCCACCGGAACTTCACCCCATTTGTCATCCTGCTTGGCCACCACCGCACAGGCCAAGACATCGGGGTGTCTGTACAACGCATCTTCCACTTCGATGGAACTGATGTTTTCTCCCCCTGAGATGATGATGTCTTTGCTGCGGTCTTTGATCTTGATGTAGCCGTCGTTTTCTGTGACGGCCAAGTCACCGGTGTGGAACCACCCGCCTTCAAAGGCTTTGTCGGTGGCTGAAGGGTTTTTCAAATACCCTTTCATCACGATATTGCCTTTGAACATGATTTCACCCATGTCTTCTCCATCAGGCGTGACCGGCGTCATGTTGTCTGGGTGTTGCACATTCATGCCTTCTTGAAGCACATAGCGCACGCCTTGCCGTCCATGGAGTCGAACTTGTTCGGTCATGTCCACAGAATCCCAAAACGGCTGTTTGACGGCCACAGAGGCGGGTCCATAGACTTCAGTCAGTCCATACACATGCGTGATGTCAAAGCCCAGTTTGGCCATGCCTTCAATCATGGCGGCTGGGGGCGCTGCACCGGCCACCATGCCCTTGATGCGGTGGCTGATAAGTTGTTGCGATGACGCAGGCGCATTGATCAGCATGTTGTGAACAATGGGTGCCGCGCAGTAATGGTCCACATGGTGTTCGGCCATGTTGTGCAAAATGAATGGGGCATCTATTTTTCGCAAACAAACATGCACCCCACCCAGCATGGCGATCGTCCACGGAAAGCACCAACCATTGCAATGGAACATGGGCAAGGTCCACAAATACCGAGGGAAGTGGGGCATGTGCCAGGTGAGCGCATTGCTCACAGCATTCAGGTAAGCCCCCCGGTGATGGGTCACCACGCCTTTGGGATCCCCCGTGGTGCCCGAGGTGTAGCTCACGGCAATCGCATCCCATTCATCGCTGGGGCCATTCAATGTCTTCAACGGTTCATGCTGCATCAACCATGCTTCATATTCCAGCGACCCCAGACGCACACCTGTGCCGACAAACTCGGAATCGCAGACATCAATCACCAATGGGTGTCGATTGTGCTTGTGAGCCAGGATGTCCAGGGCCAGTTGCATGGTGGTGGAGAACTCTTGATCGGTGAGCAACACCATGGCTTCGCAATGGTTGATTTGCCAGGCCAACAGTTCCGCATCCAGACGG
>JACCEC012359660.1_pt1 | contig 11718 bp, 9 predicted proteins | sample 7450121 | NCBI WGS metagenome assembly JACCEC01 (sample SAMN15323455, study PRJNA562643) | freshwater metagenome | isolation source: river surface water | place: USA:Blue River Watershed | collected 2017-08-18 | reverse complement strand
GGTGCCGCCCGCGTCGCCCGCGCCCGTCGAGCCGGTGGTCCCGGCCGTCGCGCTGCTCGCCGTCACCCGGCCCGCGCGCGCCGCGGTGCGCTTCGACTTCAAGGGGCGGGCCGCCCTGCGCCGCGCCTTCGTCGCCCAGGAGGTGCTCGGACCGCCCTTGGCGCTGCGGCCGCCGCGCCCCTAGGTTCAGCGTCGCGGCGCGAACAGCCGCGCCAGCAGGTAGGGCAGCGCGCAGCACAGCACGATGCCGGCGCCCGAGGGGACGCTGGGGACGTGGTAGGAAAGGTAGAGGCCGGCGACGCCGCCGAGCACGGCCACGCCCGCGCCCCACGCCATCACGCGCGCCAAGGTGCGGCCGAGCAGCACGCCCGTCGCGGCCGGGATCACGAAGAGCGCGGTCGTGAGCAGCGCCCCGACCAGCCGGACGCAGCCCACCGCGCCGAAGGCGACGAGCGCGAGGAGCACGGCGCGCAGCAGGCCGGGCCGCGCCCCCAGGAGGCGCGCGTACTCCTCGTCGAACGAGGCCAGCTCGAGCTCCTTGTGGAGCACCCGCAGGCTGAGCAGCACCCCCGCCGCGGTCAGGCCGATCGCGAGGAGGTCCGCCGGCCCCACGGAGACGACGCTCCCGAACAGCAGACCGCCGAAGTCGCGCCACGACCGGGCCTGCTGCATCAGCGCGATGCCGGCCGCGAACATCACGGACAGCATCACGCCGATGGCGCTGTCCTCGCTCGTGCCGCGCCGCGCGGCGAGCCACGCCGCGCCGCCCGCGGTGAGCAGCGCCGCCGCGAGCGCGCCGACGTACGGCGAGAAGCCGAGGAGCAGCGCGCCGACGATGCCCGGCAGGATGGAGTGGGTGAGGGCGGTGCTCACGAAGGACATCCGGCGCAGCACCACGTAGGCGCCCAGGCAGGCGCAGGTGACGCCGCCGAGGACGACCGCGGCGAGGGCGCGGAGGAAGAAATCCTCGCGCAGCGGGGCGAGCAGCGGTTCAAGCATGGCGGTGGTCGTGTCCGGCGCAGTCGTGGAGCAGGCGCAGCGCGCCGCCGCGCAGTTCGAGGACGCGGTCCGAGCGGCGGGCGTCCGCCGGGTCGTGCGTCGCCATCACGACGGTGAGGCCCGCGGGGCGGTCGGCCAGGAAGCGTTCGACGACCGCCCGGCTGGCGGTGTCCAGCGCCGCGTAGGGCTCGTCCAGGAGCAGGAGCTCGGCTCCCTGCACGGTCGCGCGGGCGAGCAGGCCGCGCTGCAGCTGGCCGCCGGAGAGCGCGTGCACGGGACGCTCGGCCAGGTCGCCGAGCTCGAGCAGGCGCAGCGCCTGGTCGACGTCCGCATCGCCGTGGCGGCACTCGTCAAACCAGCCATGGTGGGCGTACTTGCCCATCTGGACCAACCGGCGCAGCGTGAGCGGGAAGTAGGGGGTCAGGTCGGGTCGTTGCGCCAGGTAGGCCACGCGGCGGCGGCCCAAGGCGGGCGGCCGTCCCAGCACTTCGACCGTCCCGGCGCGGGCGGGCGAGAGGCCGGCGAGTACCCGGAGCAAGGTCGACTTGCCCGAGCCATTGGGGCCGATGAGCGCGGCCCGGCAGCCGGCGGGAATATCGAGCGCGACGCCCGTGAAGGCCGCCGGTCCGTCGGGGCGGGCGGCCGCGGTCAGCCCCGTCGCGCGGATCGCGGGCCCGGCGACCGCGGGCTCCGCGGCGGCGTAGGGGATGCTGGGGAGGAGCCCGAAGATCGACCCGTGGAGCCGCTGCCAGAGACTGGCGGTGGGATCGCTCACGGGCGCAGGAGCGCCTCCCGAAGCTTGGCCGACTGCAGCCGCATCATCCCCAGCCAATCGTCACCGGGCTGGCCGGCGGGTGCGAGGGTCTCGAAGTTGAGCGCCACGGGGGGAGGGATGCCCGCATCCAGGCAAAGGCGCCGCGCGATGCCATCGTTCTGCCCCTCGTCGGTGACCAGCACCCGGATCTTTTCGGAGCGGAGGATTCCCAGCAGGCGCGAGTAATGCCGCGCCGATGGGTCGGCCGCTTCCGCGGAGGGGCTTTCCAGGATGGTTCCGCGAACATCCAATTGGTACCGTTGGGCAAGCCGACCCAAGTTTGGGTGTTGCGTGATCACCTTGCGGCGGTCCAGGGGGATGGCGGCGAAGGCCAGACGCAGGTCCATATCCAAGGTGTTTACTTCCTTAAGATATTTACCTACAGAATTTTGCGTATTTAAATCTGTAAAAACTCGCTCAATGGCTTGGCCGAGTTTGGGGATGAAATCCAAGACCAGCGAGGGGTCCGTCCAGGGGTGGGGATCGCCCGTTCGGACGTCTTTTTCCTGCGTTTGGAGCCAGACGACACTGGCCTGCTTACCGTGCGCTTGGATCCAGTCGGCCAACCAGGGCTCGCTGGCGGGACTTAGACCGACGATCAGTTTGGCGGCGGACAAGGCCTTGGCTTCGTTGGCGCCCAGCTGGAATCCATGCAGTTCGCTGCCCGCGGGGACGAGGGCCTGATGCCGGAGCGCCCGGCCCACGAGGACCCCTGTCCAGTCGTCGATGATGGAGAAGCTCGTGACGATTTCGGCCGCCGGCGGGCCGCCACAGAGGGTGGACCCGAACAGCGCCCCGAGCCAAATCTGGAGGGTGAGTCTGAGCACAAGAAATCAGTCAAACCCAGTCCGTCGATAGGTGCAAGTTATTTGCAATAGTGGAATGTTCCTTGGGCGGGGTTTTTGCGTTTGCCACACCGTTCTGGGCGGATAACTCCACTATTCCCATGCCCCTGTTCCGAGCTGTTTTTGCCCTCTTCTGGGCGATGGTCATCCCGGTCTCCGTCTCTTTCGCTCAAAACGCCGCCCCCGCCGCCGCCAAAAACGACAAATCCCCCGTCTTCGTCCGCGACGTCAAGTTCGCCCAGACGGCCTTGGGCGGCCAGGTCAACAAGTGGAACCGGATGCAGGTCGAACTGATGGCGGGCGACAACCCCGACCCGAAGGCCCTCAACAAGAAGTGGGTCGACAAGGTCAAGGTCACCGTCACCCAGGTCTACAAGACCGCTTCAAAGAAGCCGGAGGACTGGAACTACTACCGCGCCTCGGCGACCGTGCTCACCATCGAGGCCAACCAGCCCCGCTCCGTCCTGTTCTACCTCCCCGGCGACATCGTGAAGCGCGACGTGCTCCACAAGGAGCCCGACTATTATTACGTCCAGCTCGAGGTCGCCGGCAACGAAGCCCCGATCTTCGACGCCAAGGGCGCGTTGATCCCCACCCAGGTCCGCGCCGTCCACAAGGACATCGCCACCAAGGCGGCCTTCGACGCGGCCAAGGACGCCTCCGACCGCGGCGTGGTCAACACCCCCGGCATCCTGCGCCCGCAGTACCTGATCACCTATTTCGACTCCCCGGTCGTGCCCTCCTCGCCGGAATTCATCCGCGAGGACGTCCCGACGCGCTGATCGTCCTCCCTCCCCGCCGCCCCGCATGAGCCAGAAAAAGGCCACCATCGTCAACCTTGCCGCGTCCCACGTGTCCATCGCCGTGTTCGGCGCCGACCAGGGGAGCCTCGAACTGCAGCAGTTCCTCGTCGAGGAGATCGCCCCGGGGCAGACCAACGACGACGAGTGGTTGGCGTCCGCCGCGTCCGCCGTGGCGGACCTCGTGCAGGCCCACGGCCTCGCCGGCCGTCGCGTGACGGTCATCGCCCCGAGCTTCCTGCTCCTCCAGAAGGCCCTCAAGGTGCCGCAGGTGGAGCGCGAACGCCAGGCCCAGATCGTCGCCTTCGAGGCCCAGAACGCCATTCCTTACCCGCTGAACGAAGTCATCTGGGACAGCCAGGTGATGGCCTCCGACGGCGTCGAAGCCGAGGTCCTGCTCTTCGCCCTGCGCACCGAGGTCGCCGCCCGCATCGCGACGTTGATCATGGGCGCCGGCCTCCGCCCCGCCTCCATCCAGGCGGCGCCGCTGCTCGACAGCCAGGCCTTCCTCCTCGCCGGCGGGGCCGCCACCGAGGAAGTGCTCATCGTCAACGTCGGCGCGCGTTCCACGACCCTCAGCTTCGTCGGCCCGACCGGCGCGAACATCCAGTCCGCGAACATCGGCGGCAACCTCCTCACCCAAGGCGTCTCCGACAACACCGGCGAACCTTTCCCCAACGCCGAGGCGGTGAAGGTCGGCTATTACTCCGGGGTCATCCATCTGCCCGAAGCGGACCCCAAGGTCGCCGTCCTGCAGGCGAATTCCCAGTCCTTCATCCGGCGCCTCGCCCAGGACATCAACCGCCGCCTGATCAACCTCAAGCGCGGGGCGGCGGGTCGCCAGCCGACGCGCATCCTGCTCACGGGACGCGGCGCGCTCGTGCCGGGCCTCTCCGAACAGCTCAGCGAGACCCTGCGCCTGCCCCCCGAGCTCTTCGACCCTTCCGCCTTCCTGCGCCTCGGCAAGAACGTCTCGGCCGAGTACGTCGAACATCACCGCCACCAGATCTCCGAGGTCATCGGCGAGGCCGCCCGCCTCGTCCTGCCGCAGACCGCCGGCGTCAACCTCATCCCGCGCAACATCGCGAGCCAGGTCGCCTTCGACGCCCGCAAGCCTTGGCTGATCGTGGCCGCGGCCCTCGCCGCCCTGGCGCCATTGCCCGTTTATTTCGCCTATAGCGATGCGGTGAACTTCAACACCGAGCAGATCCGCGAGCTGAAGCGCCGCCAAGTCGAGCTCGGCGGCCACCTTTCCTCCCTGCGGACGATCCGCGACCAGGCCAACGAACTGCAGGCCGTGAGCGCGCAGCTGGAATCCGTCGTCCTCAACCAGGCCAATTGGCCCACCGCCTTGGCGGATCTCCAGGCCCGCGTCGCCGAGTGCAAGAACACCTGGGTCGACGAGATCCGCATGCGCCGCGAGGCCCAGGCCGCGCCGGCCCCGGCCGAAGGCCAGCCGGCGGAGGCCGCCCCCGCCCAGACGCTCACGAAGATCGTCGTCACCGCCCGCTTCCTGCAGCCCGAGGTGCCGCCCAATCCCAAGGCCAGCCACAACAGCGCGACCTTCATCAAGCGGCAGAACGAACTGCTCGCCGCCCTCCGGAAGTCCCCGTTCGTCGCCGAAATCCCGGAGTCCGAGATCAAGGCCGACTTCAACCTGCCCTACCAGCCGCGCGTCACCTTCACGTTGGTCATCCGCAAGGACAAGGCCCTCTGAGCCATGGACACTTCCAAGAACCGACTCTTCCTCGCCACGCTGATCGTCATCGGCCTGGGCTTCCTCGCCGGCGTCTACTTCTCCTTCATGGAGTATTCCGCGCACGGCCAATCGGTTACCGAGCTCAAGAAGGCCCGCGACGCCTCGGCCCGCCTCCTCGGCGGCTCCCCCGTGGCGGACGTCGCCGAGCCGGTCGCCCTCAAGCAGGGCAACGTCGATTCCGCCCAGAAGGACCTCGAGGACCTGAAGGCCCACATCGCCAAGCTCCGCGAGACCGTCTCCGGCAAGCCCGAGTCCCACATCGACGGCAACCCGAAGACCTCCAACACCGAGCTCAGCTCCCAGATCAAGCAGTCGGTCGACGAGCTGAAGAAGCTGGCCGCCGACCGCGATGTCCGTTTCCTGCCCCAGGCCTCCGAGCAGCCCGACTTCGGCTTCGGTCGCTACATCCACAACCCCGGCAGCGCCCCGAAGCGCGACTTCCAGAAGGTGGACCAGCAGCGCCTGATCGCGGAGTTCCTCTTCAAGGAGCTGGTCGAGTCCCGGCCGGCCCCCACCGCCGACTACAAGGTCCCGCTGCTGCTCCTTTCCCTCGCCCGCGAGCCGATCGAAGTCTCCACCTTGATCCCGGAAGGCAAGCCCGGCGCCGGCACCTATGCCATCGAAGGCGCCGACATGGCCCGCTATGAGACGGAGGAATTCGTCCCGACCCGCACCTTCCGCCGCAGCGTCAAGGACAAGGAGGGCCGCCCGCTTCCCCTGGTGGATACCGTCTCCTTCCGCCTGAAGTTCATCTCCAACACGGTGACCCTGCGCACCTTCGTCAACCGTCTCCGCAATTCGGGCAAGCCCTTCGCGATCACCTCCGTCGAGGTCGCGCCTCCCTCGCCCGAGACCCTCAAGATCTTCCAGGCCCCGGTGGCCGCCTTGGCCCCCGCCCCCGGTCCGGCCATCGCCGATTTCTCCGGCTTCGGTGATCCCTCCGCCAAGCCCAAGGCGGCCGCGGTTCCCAAGGAGGAGCGCAAGCTGGTCATCGCCGAGCATCCCTCCGAGTTCACGGTCCAGGTCGATTACCTGGTCGTCCTCGATTCCAAGCCCACCTCCGCCGAAGGCGAAGCCAAGAAGTAACCCCCGCTCCCCACGGACATGAATCCTCGTAAGGACCTCTTCCTCATCCTCGGCGCCGCGCTCTTCCTCGTACTCGGCGCCGCGGTTTCCATGGGCGTCATCCCTGGGCTTACCCCTCCCACCGTCCCCCAGGACGACCAGAAGGCCCTCCACATCCCCGAGTTGCTGGCTGCCCCCCGCGGCATCGAGTACCCGGCCACCCCGAAGGCCTTGGCCAAGGCCGACCCCGAAGACTGGCGCTCTCCGGAAGAGAACGACGACAATTGGGATTACGATCTTTTCACCACCATCGACATCGTTTGGGACCCGGTGCAGAAGGAATACTTCCCCCGCCGCAAGCGGATCATTCCCTTGCCCCCGTTCGGGGTCAAATTGGAGCGGATCGGCCACCCGACCTACCCTTACGTCCTCCGTTCCAGCCTCCCGGCGGCCTCCAAGAAGGACGAAGACCGTCTCTTCTTCATCGAGAACGTCGAAACCAAGCAGTATTTCGAGAAACTGAAGCTTAAGCAGCCCCTCGAGCCCAAGTCCCCGATCACCTTGATTTCCTTCCGCATCGACAAGAACGCCAAGGACAAGGATGGCTTCCCCGTGACCCGCAACGTCCTCAAGCTCGAGGACAAGACCCTCACCACCAAGGATAAGACCATCGAAATCGACGACCTCGGGGTCGTGGAATTCAAGAACCGGGTCGACATTCTCCTGGTCTCGACCTCCGAGCCCGGCAAGAGCTGGCCGGTGTCCGCCCCGGGCGATCGTTTTGCCTATCAAGGTGCCCAGTTCGTAGTCAAAGGCATTGACTTGGCTTCCAAGACCGTGACCGTAGACAAGACTTTTGCGCCCGACCCCAAGAAGCCCAAGAAGACCTTCACCGAGGTCCTAGGGCTCCCGGTCGAGACGAAGCCTGCTTCCCCCGAAAAAACCCCCATTAAGAAATAATTTTCCAGCCGCCCGCTACGTATGAAGACCCTCACCCGAACCCGGCTCGCTTGGGCCGCCCTCGCCGTCGCCCTCGTGGCCGGCACCTTGGTCGCCCAGGATAACGATCCGGTCGTCCAGAAGACCCGTCTCTTGGGAGAGGCCATCAAGGCCCGTGAAGACGGCAACCTGCAGGGTGCGCTCGAGAAGTACGAGCAGATCCTCGTCCTCGACGCCGCCGACGAAGCGGCCAACGAAGGCAAGCTGAGCGTCAAGGCCGCGTTGGCCGAGGCCGAAGCCATCAAGGCCCGGGCCCTCGCCGCCGCCAAGCCCGCCACCCTGCTCGACGCCGTCGCCGGGGAGCAGCAGAACATCTTCGCCGAGGTCGAGCGCGCCATCGTGGCCGCCCGTCAGGAGGCCGCCGCCGGCAACCACAAGCGCGCCCTGGAGATCCTCGAAGGCGCCAACGGCTACCTGCCCAACAACACCGCCGCCCAGAAGGTCCGCGACGCCATCACCATCGCCCGCCAGGAGATCAACCTCCACAAGGAAGCCGGTGGCCAGAGCCCCGACCAGATCGCCCGCGAAGAGGTCGTCAGCCTCGCCAAGGCCAACCAGACCAAGATCAACAAGGGCGCCGAGTTGATCGACCAGGCCGAAAGCCTCTCCCGCAAGGGTTCCCCCGCCGAGCTCGACGAAGCCGTCAAGCTGCTCGACGAGGCCTCCAAGGAACTCCCCGTCAACGTGGCCGCCAAGCCCTACCGCGACCGCATCAAGCAGGTGAAGGGCTACATCTTCTCCCAGCGCGCCTTCGCCGCCATCGACGACCGCGAGATGAACCGCGCCGACTCCCACATCCGCGACTACGAGAAGCTCTTCGGCGCCGACGATCCCTCGGCCAAGAAGCTCCGCCTCGAGTTCACCAAGAAGAAGGCCGACCCCTCCTACCGCAGCATCGACGAGATCTCCCCCGGCCTCAAGGCCCGCGACGCCAAGGTCGAGGAGCTGCTCGTCAAGGGCCGCGCCCGCTACCTCTACGGCGACTACCAGGGCGCCCTCGAAGCCTACCGCGAGATCCTGCAGTACCAGCCCAACAATTCCGAGTCCAAGGCCTACCAGGTCCGCATCCGCCAGATCCTCTCCGAGAATTCGGGCGCCTGGAACCGCGGCGTCACCAAGGGCAAGATGCTCGAGCTGCTCGACGAGAGCTGGAAGCTCCCCGAGGTCTTCAGCAAGGAAGTCGTCGCCGGACCCGGCAAGACCGACGCCGATCCGGTCGTCGAGAAGCTCAACTCGATCACGGTCCCCGAGATCAACATCCGCGACCTGCCGTTCAACCGCGCCATCGACCAGCTCATCATCGTCTCCCAGTCCTACGACAAGGACTCCAAGGGCGTGAACATGGTGGTCATCGACCCCGACCGCAAGAACCCCTCGGTCAACATCACCCTGCGCAACGTCCAGCTGGGCAAGGCCCTCGACATCATCACGAAGCAGGTGAACTTCACCTACAACATCGCCCAGGGCATCATCGAGATCCGCCCCGACTCCGGCTCCAACGACCTCGAGACCGAGTTCTTCCCCCTGTCCACCTCCGCGGTCATCAAGATGACCGGCATCGGCAGCGCCGCCAACGCCGCCCCCGCCGCCGGCGCCTCCAACCCGTTCCCGACCGGCGCTCCCGCCAGCGGCAACGACGGCCAGCGCCCCGAGGAGGTCGCGATCAAGAACTTCTTCATCCGTTCCGGCGTGGTCTTCGAGGCCACCACCGGCAGCACCCTGGCCTATGACGGCACCAACCTGATCGTCACCCAGAACCGCAAGAACCTCGACCGCGTCCGCAACATCCTGCGCCGCTACTCCGACATCAAGCAGGTCCACATCGAGGCCAAGTTCATGGAAGTCTCCGAGGCCTCGCTGAACGAGCTGTCGACCAACTGGCGCCTCTCGCAGGTCGTCAACAACACGACGATCATCCGCGCCCAGTCGGGCCTCCGTTCGGTGAACGACGTCTTCGGTTCCACCTCCGTCACCAACAACGGCAACATCTCCAGCCAGACGACGGTCAGCACCGTCAACCCCATCACCAACCTGGTCACCCAGACCACCACGGCCGTGAACACGGTCGTCCCGAACAACCCGCCCCGGATCAACACCGGCAACTACGGCGGCGCGGGCGCTTCCTTCGGCGGTTACGACAACACCGCGAACCGTCCCGGCCCCGGCATCTACGACGGCAAGATCGGCACCCTCGGCTCCTATGACCTGAGCATCTTCCTCCGCGCCCTGGAGCAGAACAGCGGCACCGACCTGATGTCGGCCCCGAGCCTGACCGTCCTCGACGGCAAGACGGCCATCATCAAGATCGCCCAGCTCCTCCGCTACCCCGAGTCCTATGGCGACACCCAGTCGAACGTCGGCAACCAGGGTGGTGGCGGCGTCAACGGCGGCGGCGGCGGCGCCGGCGTCACCATCACGGCCGGTACGCCCCAGGACTTCACCGTCCAGGAAGTCGGCGTGACCCTCGAAGTCACCCCGACCGTCGGCGCCGACGACTCCATCGCCCTCAACCTCAAGCCGAAGGTGGTCGAGTTCGAAGGCTTCGTGGAATACGGCGGCACTTCCGTGGCCATCTCCGGTTCCACCACCGTCACCATCCCCTCTGGCTTCTTCCAGCCGATCTTCACCACCCGCGAAGTCTCGACCGACGTCACCGTCTTCGACGGCGCCACCGTCGTCATCGGCGGCCTGACCCGCGAGGAAGTGAAGACGGTCAACGACAAGGTCCCGGTCCTGGGCGACATCCCGCTCCTGGGCACGGCCTTCCGCTCCACCGGTCGCACGACCACCAAGCGCAACCTGATGGTCTTCGTGACCGCCAACCTGGTCTCCCCGGGCGGCGCCACCCTCCGCAGCTCGCACCCCGGCATGCGCGCCGGTTCGACCTTCTCCAACCCGGTCATCATCTCCCCGGGTGGCGCGGTCTACCGCGAGCCGATCGAAGCGGCGGCGGCGCCGGGCTCGGTCAACACGGCTCCGTCCGGCTCCGGCGAAGCCAAGTAAGCCGACGTCACTCGTCCGTCCGACCCGGGCCCGCCTCTTGGCGGGCCCGCTTCTTTGGTTCGGCCCACCGCCGCCTTTTGACTCGATGCCCGCGGGCGGGTGCGGAAACTCGCCGCATGCGCTGGCTGCTCATCGACGGCTTCAACCTGGTCTTCCGCAGCCACTTCGCGATGGAGCGATCCAACCTGCGGCGGCCCTCCGACCAATTCCCCACCGGCGCCCTGCACGGCTGGATGAAGGCCTTGCTCGACCTGCGGGCCTCCGAGCAGCCGGACCGTTGCGCGGTCTTCTTCGACCTCGGCGGCTCCGACCGGCACCTCGCGGCCTTGCCCGAGTACAAGGCCCAGCGCGACGAGACGCCCGAGGACATCGTGCTCCAGCTGCCGGAGATCAAGGTCCTCACCGCCTTGCTGGGCTTCCAGGTCTTCGAGCGGCGCGGCGTCGAGGCCGACGACCTGATCGCCACGGCGGTGCGGCGTCTGTCGGCCGAGGGGCACGCCTGCGTCATCGTCAGCGCCGACAAGGATTTCGGCCAATGCGTGGGCGGCCCCGTGCTGCAGCTGGCGCCGCCGCCGACCGCCAACCCCGCGCTCGGTTGGCGGCGGCTGGATAGCGCGGCGGTCGAGGCCAAGTTCGGGGTGCCGCCCCGGCTGATCGCCGACTACCTCGCGCTCGTCGGCGACGCTTCCGACAACATCCCCGGGCTCCGCGGCGTCGGCCCCAAGACCGCGGTGAAGTGGCTGCAGGAGCATGGCGACCTCGCCGGCGTGCTCGCCGCGGCCGACCGGCTGGAGCCGGAGCGCTTCCGCGAACAGGTCAAGGCCGAGGCGGCGCGCATCCGGACCAACCTCGAGCTGGTCACCTTCCGCACCGACTTCGAGTTCGCGCCCGGCGCACCGGCGGCGGAGGATGTCCCCGGGGTGGAGGCCTTCCTCGAGCGCATGGAGATGCAGGCGACGTTGCGGCGCTACCGGGCCGCGCGGGGCGCGGCCCCCGCGGAGCCTCCTGCGACGGCGGAGGCTCCGCCGAAGAAGCGGGCCAAGCCCCCGGAGTCCGCGGGTCCGGCCCAAGGCGAACTCTTCTGAGCCCGGCCGCCGGGCAAAAAAAAGGCCCGCCGGTGAGGGCGGGCCTGGTCGCTTCGCCGGAGCGAGGCTTACTTCTTGGCTTCGACCTTCTTGGCCTCGGCCTTCGGGGCTTCGGCGGCCTTCGGGGCCTCGCCGGCGGCCTGCTGCTGGGCGTTGGCGAAGAGGTTGGAGACCTGGTTCACTTCTTCCTGGTTCAGGAGGAAGACGAACTTGGACTCGAGCACTTCGACCTCGTAGTTGTGGGTGATGGAGTAGCCGACGGACTTGGCCATCTCCTCGTTGCCCTTCTCGAGCAGGCCGCGGGTCTCGTCGAGCTGCTTCTGGATGTTCTTCTTCTGCTCTTCGTCCT
>JACCEC012415324.1_pt1 | contig 11719 bp, 8 predicted proteins | sample 7450121 | NCBI WGS metagenome assembly JACCEC01 (sample SAMN15323455, study PRJNA562643) | freshwater metagenome | isolation source: river surface water | place: USA:Blue River Watershed | collected 2017-08-18 | reverse complement strand
TTGATTTCTAATAAAAATTACATTAGCTTTATGCTGTATTAATAAATTTATACATTTTCTAAAAAAAAGTAAAATAAAACAAATTTTTCGCCCTAATTATACTAATTCCATCAATCGTATTTTGAATTAATTCTAATAAAAATCCTTGAAATATGCACAGAATTGCAATAAAAATGAAAATTTATCCCGGTCAAGCGGCAGAATATAAACGACGCCATGACGAATTATGGGAAGATGTAGCGGAATTACTCAAAAATTCGTCGGTAAGCGATTATTCTATTTTTTTGGATGAAGAAACTAATTTTCTATTTGCCAGCCTTAAAGTAGAAAATATGGATAAATTCAATCAAATTCCAAACCATCCAGTTATCAAACGTTGGTGGAAATATATGGCCGATATCATGGAAACCAATGAAGATAATTCGCCTATTGCGATGGATTTAAAAGAAGTATTTTATTTGCCTTAATACCAAACCAAACGATGAAAAAATATATTATTTCAAGTGTCACCCTTTGTTTATTATCTCATTGGGTATCGGCACAAATACAAGCTCCAGCTTCTACGCTTCACTCGGAGGCTCTACACACAGCTAAACCCGATTACGAAACACCTTACGTAAGTCCGAAAGTTGAGGAAATTACTACAGTCATTGACAGAATTCATGGCTATTTAGAGGAAGTAACCCCAACAAAAGTGATTAATAAATTAACAAAAGAAGAAATTAAGGATTTCTCGAAAATAGATACCAATTGTGTAGTATATCGAGGAGATTTCAGTCTGACAAGCTACGAATGGGGAGTCACTTATGCCTCTATGCTTGCAGCAGGTAAAGCGACAGGAAATCCGAAATTTACGGAGTATTCGACTAAGAGAATCAACTTTTTGGCTGAAGTAAGTCCAATTATCAAACAAAAGTTTCCAATAAGTTCAGGAATGCCTCTGCGACAAGTGATTGCTCCACACGCTTTAGACGACTGCGGGGCAGTCTGTACCGCTATGATTAAGGCCTTCCGAAATAAACAAGTAGGAGAAAATGTTCGTCCTTTAATCGACAACTATATCCATTACATCCAAAGTAAAGAATACCGACTAAAAGATGGTACATTGGCACGCAATCGACCATTACCAAATACTCTTTGGCTCGATGATATGTTTATGGGCGTACCAGCATTGGCACAAATGGGGAAACTATCAGGCGATACCAAATATTTTGATGAGTGTTTGAAACAAATCAAACAATTTTCAGATAGAATGTTCAATAAAGAGCTGGGTATTTTTATGCACGGATGGGTTGAAAGCATGGAAAGCCACCCTGAATTCCATTGGGGAAGAGCCAATGGGTGGGCATTATTAACCATGACCGAAGTATTGGAAGTTTTGCCACAAAATTATCCAGGAAGAGCTGATTTATTAAAATTATACAAAGCCCACGTAAAAGGTTTGGCAGCTCAACAAACAGGTAAAGGATTTTGGCATCAATTATTAGATAAAAACGATTCATACCTCGAAACATCAGCAACAGCCATCTACACCTATTGTATCGCTAAAGGAATCAATGAAGGTTGGTTGGATGCTGCAACCTACGGCCCGATGTGTATCTTAGCATGGAATGCCGTTGCGAGTAAAGTGACCGCACGTGGACAAGTAGAAGGTGTTTGTGTAGGAACAGGAATGAGTTTTGAGCCAGCATTTTATTATTATCGCCCTGTGAACGTATATGCTGCCCATGGTTATGGACCTGTGATTTTTGCAGGTGCAGAAATGATTCATTTAGTAAAAAAACATAAATTTAGTCTTAACGACAGTGCTTTAATGCTTAGCAAATAATAAAAATGAAAACATTCAAACTAATTTTCGTTGGGTTTTTCTTGGCTCAATTCTCATTTGGTCAGCTACCCTATTCTGTACGCATGGCTGAATCTTTTATCAAACGACATCCAGATTCTATCGCTGTAAAGGAAGGTAAACCCGCAGCTTGGGATTATGAACAAGGTTTGATGTTAAAAGCCCTTGAAAAAGTTTGGTATCGTACCGGAGAAGGAAAATACTTTGAATATATCCGTAAAGATTTAGACAGATATGTTCAAACAAATGGTCATATCCGAACCTATAAATATGATGATTTCAATTTGGATAATATTCCTACCGGAAGAGCCTTGCTGATGCTTGCCCAACAAACTCAAGCAGAAAAAGACAAATATATCAAAGCGGCTCATCAACTTTGGAAACAAATTGAAAATCAACCTATTACTAATGAAAAAGGATATTGGCATAAGAAAAAATATCCAAATCAAATGTGGCTCGATGGCTTATTTATGTGTGAACCATTCGCAGCCGAGTATAGTATATTATTCAATAAACCAGAACATTTTGAGCATATCGCTCATCAATTTGAATTAATTGAAAAACATGCCGTTGATGCTAAAACTGGACTTATTTATCATGGATATGACGAAAGCAAAGAACAAAAATGGGCAGATAAAAAAACTGGAGTTTCACCCCATTTTTGGAGTAGAGCCATCGGATGGTATGGCATGGCTTTGGTAGATGTTTTGGATTATTTCCCAAAAAATCATCCAAAAAGAACTCAACTGATTCAATATCTGCAACGCCTCGCCCCTATTTTAACTAAATATCAAGATGCAAAATCAGGAGTTTGGTATCAAATGACCTCACAAGGTAATCGTCAAGGAAACTATCTCGAAGCATCGGCAAGTTGTATGTTTGTCTATACATTGGCAAAAGGAGTTAGAAAAGGATATTTGAATCAAAACTTTCTTCAAAATGCTCAAAAAGGTTATGCTGGTATCTTAAAAGAATTCATAGAACAAGAACCAGACGGCACTTTAAGTCTCAATAAAACAGTAAGCGTAGGTGGATTGGGAGGAAACCCCTACCGTGACGGAAGTTATGAATATTATCTCAGCGAACCCACTAAGAAAAATGATTTAAAGGGCGTTGGCCCGTTTATTTTTGCGAGCGTCGAAATGGAAATTGCCCAAGAAAATTTGCTGGGTAAAAAGCAAGTGGTGGCAGTGGATAATTATTTTAATCGGGAATTTAGGAAAGATATCAATGGTAAAGAAGAAGTTTTCCATTATACGTGGGAAGACCGTATGCACTCTGGTTTTTGGGTTTGGGGGCAAATATTCGAAGAACTCGGAGCCACACGTAAAACAATTTCAGAAGCACCTAACTCCCAAAACTTGACCGACGTTGATGTATTTATCATTGTCGATCCAGACACAAAAAAAGAAACACCTCAACCAAATTTTGTACAAGACAAAGATATTCAAACTATCAAAAATTGGGTAAATGCAGGAGGTACATTAATCTTGATGGCAAATGACACTGCAAATTGCGAAATTCCACACTTCAATCAATTAGCCAAAACATTTGGCATCAGTTTTACCAATAAGAGTCGCAATATGGTTCAAGGTACACAATGGGAACAAGGGAGAGTTGATATTCCTAAAGGTAATTTAATCTTTCAAAATACACAAACTGTCTATATCAAAGAGTTAGTGACATTATCTGTACAATCACCAGCAACCTGCATTGTGGCAGAAGGAGAAGATTGTATCATCGGAGTTTCACGATTCGGGAAAGGTAAAGTATTTGTGGTCGGAGACCCTTGGCTTTATAATGAATACACTGATGGTAGAAGAATTCCGAATATTTATCAAAACTTCAGTGCTGCTAAAGATTTAGCAAAATGGGCATTAGGCTCGAAATAATTTTCTCAATTATTTAGGCTTTGTCTGGATATTTTTCAATTATATGTTTGAAATATGCCAGACAAAGTCTTTTTTTATAATAAAAATCACCAAATCCATACATTCTACCGAATATTTCCCATTGAAGGATAATGTTTGTCAAAATAGTATTAAAAAAAGAAATATTATTGCAGAATAAATAAAATAAAGTCAATAGTTTTGCTAATCGAACAACTACTATTTTTATTACGAATATGAAGCAGTTTTTAGACGACGATTTTTTGTTAAAAACAGATACAGCTCGCATACTTTATCATGATTATGCGAAAAATATGCCTATCATCGATTATCATAATCACTTACCGCCAGACCAAGTTCTAAACGATAAGGTTTTTGAAAATTTAACACAAGTATGGCTTTATGGCGACCATTATAAATGGCGTGCGATGCGTACCAACGGAATCAACGAGAGATTTTGTACAGGTGATGCAAGCGATTATGAAAAATTTGAAAAATGGGCAGCAACTGTTCCTTACACCCTCAGAAATCCATTGTATCATTGGACACATTTGGAACTTCAACGGTATTTCGGCATTACAGAAACATTGAATCCAGATAGTGCGAAAAAAATTTATGACGAAGCTACCGCCAAAATTCAATCACCAGACTATTCGGTACAAGGGCTCTTGGGCATGATGAATGTAGAAATTATTTGTACAACAGACGACCCATTAGATAGCCTCGAACATCATGCGGCTTATTTGCAACAAAACAAAAACATTAAAATGTTGCCAGCATTTCGCCCTGATAAATTTATTTTGATTGATAATCCGAATTTTTCAACATATATCCAAAAACTTTCGGAAATAGTAGGATTTGAGATTCAGTCTTTTGAAAATTTATTACAAGCCCTTCGTAAACGAGCTGATTTCTTTGCAAGCATGGGTTGCCAAATTTGTGACCATGGATTGGAGCAAATTTATGCAGCCGATTTCACGAATGAAAGTGCAGATGTTGCATTCAAAAATGTAATTTCAGGGAAAACTATCAGCAAAGAAGATGCTTTGGTATTCAAATCAGCTATTTTGCACCATTTAGGGGTAATGTACCACTCTTTGGGCTGGACACAACAATTTCATTTAGGGGCGTTGAGAAATAATAATTCAAGAGCTTTGAGAGTTTTGGGTCCAGATACTGGTTGGGATTCAATCGGAGATTATTCTCAAGCAGTATCTCTTTCTAAATTTTTGGGAAGATTAGATGAATATGACCAATTAGCAAAAACAATTATTTATAACCTGAATCCTGCCGATAATGAAGTCATGGCGACCATGATTGGAAATTTCAACGATGGCTCCATTGCCGGAAAGATTCAATTTGGATCAGGTTGGTGGTTTTTAGACCAAAAAGATGGAATGGAACGCCAAATGAATACCTTATCGAATATGGGTTTATTAAGTAGATTTATTGGAATGCTGACAGATTCACGAAGTTTCCTATCATTCCCAAGACATGAGTATTTCAGACGTATTCTTTGTAATTTACTTGGAGATGATATCGAAAATGGTGAAATTCCGAACGATATGAAATGGAATGGTCAAATTGTACAAAATATATGTTATTATAATGCAAAAGAATATTTCGGATTCTGATTTGTTTGATTAACTTATTGATTATAAATAAATTTGAATCATCAACATTCAACCCTAAAACTATGAAAAAAGTCGGAAATTATCGCTGGACTATCTGTGCTCTGGTGTTTTTTGCAACAACGGTGAATTACTTGGATAGACAAGTTATCAGTTTATTAAAATCAGTCTTGTCTAAAGATTTAAAATGGGACGACGGAGATTATGCCAACATCGAAATCGCTTTTAAATTATTTTATTCTTTCGGTATGATTATCGCCGGGCAAGTGGTAGATAAACTCGGAACAAAAAGAGGATATGCTTGGGCTACTGGCTTATGGAGCTTGGCGGCTATTGCCCATGCTTTCGCCAATTCTGCTTTTGGCTTTATGATTGCCCGAGCAGCCTTGGGAGTGACAGAATCAGGGAATTTTCCGGCAGCTATCAAATCTACTGCCGAGTGGTTTCCTAAAAAAGAAAGAGCATTGGCTACTGGTATCTTTAATTCAGGAACAAATATTGGAGCAATCATTGCACCATTGACAGTTCCTGCGATTGCTGTGATATGGGGTTGGCAATGGGCATTTATTATCACTGGATTAATCGGCTTTATTTGGTTAGTTTTATGGCAATTATATTATACTTCTCCAAAGGATTCAAAGAAACTCAGCCAAGCTGAATATGATTACATTCATTCGGATAAAGAAGAGGAATCGCAGGTAAATGAAGAAAAAGTTCCTTGGATAAAATTATTAGGATTTCGCCAGACTTGGGCATTTGCTTTAGGAAAATTTCTAACAGACCCTATTTGGTGGTTTTATCTTTTCTGGTTGCCTGATTTTCTACAAAGTGAATATAAACTTAGCCTCATCGAAATATCTATTCCAGTTGCTATTGTATATATTATTTCTACCATTGGAAGTGTCGGTGGCGGTTATCTGCCAATGGCATTAATCAATAAGAATGTTCCGGTATTTAAAGCTCGAAAAACATCAATGTTTATCTTTGCATTATTTGTAGTTCCCGTTATATTTTCTCAATTAGCTGGACAAATAAATATGTGGTTGGCGGTTTTGGTAATAGGAATTGCAGCCGCAGCCCACCAAGCATGGAGTGCGAATATCTTTACTACGGTGTCTGATATGTTTCCGAAAAAAGCCACAGGTTCTGTGGTAGGTATCGGCGGAATGGCAGGTGGTTTAGGAGGTATTTTCTTGACTTGGGCTGTACAAAAAAATATGTTTGTCTATTATAGAAGTATCAATCAAATCGAGACAGCTTACTATATTATGTTTGCAATATGTGCAGGAGCTTATTTGTTGGCTTGGCTTGTGATGCACCTTTTAGTACCTAAAATGAATAAAGTTGAACTTTAATTGCCTTCTTTCCAACCCAACTCTTCTACGTTTTGAACAAAAAGAGTTGGGTTCAATAGAAAACATAACAAATATAAACTATGAAAAAATTTATTATTTTCGCACTATTTATAGTTTTTGGTGAGGTTTCTGCCCAAAATATACCTGCAAAAATAGAAGAATTAGAGAGAAAACGTTTTGCAGCACAAGTATCAAAAGAATATGATTTTCTAGAGAAAATATTCGCCGACGATTTAGTCTATACTCATTCAAGTGGAAAACAAGATACAAAAGATAGCTACATTGCCTCTATAAAAGATGGAAAAAGTGTTTATAGTAAAATCGATGTCGAGGAAATGAAAATTCGGGTGTATGCTAATACTGCTGTTATTAATGGTCAGGTAATGATTGAGCAAAATGCAGCAGATGGAAAGGTATCAAATTTACATCTCAAATATACAGCTGTTTATAATAATAACGGCAAAAAAGGTTGGCAGCTCAATACTTGGCAATCTCTGAAATTAGCTAATTAATCAATAAATTACTCAATAGTAAAAAAATTAGAAAAATGTACAAACCCCGAAATTAGCCTATGAGGCATTTCGGGGTTCTGTTTTTTTCTACTCTAAAACAGCATTTGTTTAAAACGATTTTCTGAATGATTATCCACGCAATTACTCAACTCTTTTATTCACTTTAGACTGAATAATTGAAGAAAATACATTTTTTGGACAAATAAAAGCAATTTTTCGGACTAATTGAACCTCCATTTTATTTGATTCATTTGGACACTTATGTATTTTTGGCTTTATTTATTTAGCCTCTTTACCTATATGCCTCTAATCAGAATTAAATATACTTTACTATTCGTTACTTGTCTTTTTCTTCTTAACGCAAATGCACAGAAAACCTTCAAAATACAAGATTTTGTTTTAGAATCTGGCACGAAACTTCCTGAAATTTCACTTCAGTATTTAACTTACGGCAACCTTAATCAACAGAAAAATAATGTGATTGTTTTACCAACATTCTTTGCAGGTAGTTTACATAGTTACGATAAATGGATAGGAAATGATAAACCACTTAATCCTGAAAAATATTTTATAATCATCCCATCTCTCATTTCCGGAGGCAATTCAAGCTCTCCTTCCAATATGTCTCCCCCATTTAATTTGGGTAAATTTCCTGTTTTCGAGATTAGGGATAATACAAAAATTATATATTCTCTATTAAAAAACGAATGGGGAATTAATAAAATTAAAGCTGTCATTGGCTTTTCCATGGGTGGAATGGTAGCTTTTCAGATGGCGGTATCATATCCTGATTTTGTCGAAAATATCATGTCGCTTTGTGGTACAGCAAAAACATATCCACATGGATTTATCAGACTCGAAAGTTTGAATAGCATTCTAGAAGCCTCTCCCGAATTTAAAGATGGCGGATTCGACAAACTTAGCCCTGCTATCAAAAGAGCTTGGGCAGCACATTGGAATTCATGGCTCTATTCACAAATTTGGTGGCGTTCTATTAAGCAACCCTCTGTCTCTATCGAAGAAATGATAAATAATTGGACAAAAAATTATTCTAACGAAGATATATTAAATCAATATTTTTTAGCAAAAACTTGGCAATTGCATGATATTGGAAAAACATCTGGTTTCGATGGAAATGTTGAACTTGCATTAAATTCTATCAAAGCTAAAGTATATTATTTACCAGGTACAACCGATATGTATTTTCATTTGGGAGATGCCGAATACGAAGCAAAATTTATTAAAAATCTATCATTTTTGCCTATTTCATCTGCATGGGGGCACTTAGCAGGTATTGGTGTAGCTCCTGAAGATAATAAATTTATCCAAGAATGTATTAATGTTTTACTTAAAAATAGTCAATAATACAAATGAATCGCAGTATAATCAGTTGATTTGGATAGTTATTCTGAGCTATAGCCTAATAGAAGCAACTCTACAATTTGAGTAAATTAATCATCATATAACTTAAATAAATATCAAAATGAAAAAAAACCTAAATCTCTTAACTACCATTTGTTTACTTATTTCTTTATCGTTAAAAGCTCAACAAAATAATTTGGATACTTACTTAAAGGGGGAAGTGTCTTCGGGAAGGTTAATAGGCGTGCATGGATTGGTCTATCAAAATGGAAAAATGACTTACAATCAATTTTATGGACAAAAAGACAAGGAGGCAGTGAAAGCTATGGAAGGAAATGAATTATATTTTCTTCAATCCATGACAAAACCTATTGTTTCTGTGGCATTGATGACACTTTTTGAAGATGGAAAATTTCAGTTAAATGACCCTATTGAGAAATATTTACCTGAATTTAAAGACATGAAAGTAGTAAATGACCCTAATTTGGGTAGTGAAGGAGGAAGCCATCCAGCAAAAAATAAAATCACAATTGCTCAACTATTAAGCCACACAAGTGGACTCTCGCATGGACTAACAACAGTCAAAATGGATAGGGAAGTTTGGGATACGGGGCTGAATCCTAATTTAAAAACTGTCGGAGAGAGAGTGGCAGCCTTAGCAAAGCTACCGCTACTCTACGAACCAGGAACTAAATGGAATTACTCCTTTTCAACAGATGTTGTTTCGAGATTGATAGAGGTATTATCAGGTATAAATACAGCAGAATTTTTGAAAAAAAGAATTTTCGAACCATTAGGCATGAACAATACTGCCTATAACTTGACAGAAATCCAACAAAAAAATGTGATGAAAGTCTATGATTTTTATGATGGCAAAAACCTAATGCCTGCTGTTATTCAACCTAAAACCTCTGGCGTAACTCTTTTTGCGGGTGTCAATGCTTTATTTGGCACTACTGACGATTATTTGAAATTTGCTAAAATGTTAGTTAATGGTGGAGAATTCAATGGCAAAAGAATTTTGAAAAAAGAAACTCTTCAGCTGATGACAAAAGACGTAACGGAGGGTTGGACAAACAAGCCGAAAAAAGATGATAAATTCATGAAATTAGCCAATGGTATCGTGATAAGTGCCGACGGAAGCTCTAACCTTGAACCTGGATATGGATTCGGCTTAGGATTCGGAATTGTAAAAGATGCCAAATTAGCGGGAAGATCTGAATTAGCAAATGGCGAATTTTTCTGGAGCGGAGCTAATTCTACTTATTTCTTTGTTAATCCTAAATTGAATTTGGTAGCTATTTTTATGACCCAAATTGGCTTTCTTCCAAATCCAAATCCATATCATTTTTATTACGGAGATGCTTTTAGAACAGCCGTTTATAAAGATTTGAAGTTTTAATTTTGAAAATATACTCAAAAAAACAGAGGTTGAAAATTCCTCTGTTTTTTTATTCAAAATAAATAAATTAGATTAACCTAAAAAATATTTTATATATTTGTGAAATATTTTTTAGAAAAATTTAATATGTTCAAATTTAGGCAATATATTATTATATTTATGTGTTTTAGCTTAAATATTGAAGCTCAAATACATATTTCTGGGCAAATAAGAGATAAATTTTTGATGGAAAAACTACCAGGAATGGTTATTAATATCCAAGAACTCCCCAAAAATATAGTATCCGATTCCTCAGGTGTCTTTCATTTATCTTTACCGAAAAAAGATAGTTATACATTTAATATATCCGGGTTTGCTTATAAATCTATTTCAAAAGTTATTCGTATTGAGTCAGACTCTTTACTATATTTTGACTTAGAACCATTTTTGACACAATTGGAAGGCTTTTCGATAAAGGCAGAAAGTAAATGGAGTCAGAAAGCTACTACTACTTTGGCAATCGACCAAATCAGCAATAAGCTACTTAATAAAAATCCAAGCCCAAGTATTTTTGAATCCTTGGCAACTATCAATGGTATTAGTCCACAAATTACATGTTCGGTTTGTAATAGCAGCGAATTATCAATTAACGGATTAGCAGGAGCCTATACGATGATTTTAATCGATGGGATGCCTCTGATTTCGTCCTTGGCTAGAACTTATGGCTTGAATAGTATTCCTTTAGGAATTATTGATAAAATCGAAATTATTAAAGGTGCTGCCTCTACACAATATGGCTCGGAAGCCCTTGGAGGTATCATCAACATCATCACAAAATCCCCTTCTCAAGCACCCACTATTTTGGTACAATTATTCAAAACATCATTACAAGAGCATAATTTAGACTTCACTTGGTCAATCAATCGAAAAAAAATACAATCAATTATAGGAGGTAATTTGTGGTTGGCTGATAGCCCTAAGGATATCAATCGGGATAATTTTACGGATTTTGCTTTGGCAAAAAGGTTTTCTTTTTTCAATAAATGGAAATTAATGATGCCCAAACATAAAACTTTAGATATTTTATTGAGGGCTTATTATGAAGATAGATGGGGAGGTGAAATAAATTGGCAGAAAAAGTTTCGAGGAGGTGACGAAAAATATGGCGAAAGTATTCAAATCAAAAGAATAGAGGTTTTGACAAACTACGAACCATTTTCAAACAAAAATTTTAATCTTAAATTTGCATATTTTGGACATGAACAGGATGCTGCTTATGGTACTTTCCGCTTTCATGCAAAACAACATACTTTTTTTGGACAGGCAGCATATAATAAAAAAATTCGACAACATGAATGGACAATTGGATTACCTTTACGGTATAATTATTACGACGATAATTCATTCTTAACCACCATTAATAACAGTAATAAGCCTGAAAAAATACTCAGTCCAGCACTTTTTGTACAACATAATTTGAGTTTCCGTAAAAACTTAAATACTTTATCGGGGATAAGGTTAGATTTTCACCCGATACATGGACTCATCTATACACCTCAATTTGCCTTGAAATGGACTAATTCAACAGATAAGACAATCATTCGAACCAGTATAGGAAAAGGATTTAGAGTAGTCAATTTATTCACAGAAGAACATGCCGCTCTCTCAGGTGCAAGAGAAATAAAAATTCCAGCACCACTTCGTCCCGAACAAAGTTGGAATTTCAATATCAATATCGACCAT
>JACCEC010275543.1_pt1 | contig 11719 bp, 8 predicted proteins | sample 7450121 | NCBI WGS metagenome assembly JACCEC01 (sample SAMN15323455, study PRJNA562643) | freshwater metagenome | isolation source: river surface water | place: USA:Blue River Watershed | collected 2017-08-18 | reverse complement strand
GGAAGCATCTTTACCAAAAATTGTACAACCCCCGATTGTACCAACACGTTCTGTTTTTATGGGATATATTACTGATTTATCTTTGTAAAAAAAATCAGGATTCGAAAGAATTTCGTATTTAAACACTTTTGTAAAAAAATCGGGGTTCGAAAGAATTTCGTCAGAAATCGTACATCCACGAATTTTATATTTTGTTAAAATAATTTTGTTAACACTTTTGTAAAAAAATCGGGTTCAAAAGAATTTCGTCAGAAATCGTACATCCCCGAATTTTATGTTTTGTAAAACACTTTTTTTTAAATAATTTTGTAAAAAAAAATAATGAAAACACTTTTGTAAAAAAATCGGGGTTTGAAAGAATTTCGTACGAAAAACATTTTTGTTAAAATAATTTTGTAAAAAAAAATAATGAAAACACTTTTGTAAAAAAATCGGGGTTCGAAAGAATTTCGTACGAAAAACATTTTTGTTAAAATAATTTTGTTAACACTTTTGTAAAAAATCGGGGTTCGAAAGAATTTCGTTAGAAATCGTACATCCCCGAATTTAAACACGAAAGAAATTTTCAAAAACAGAAGTGTCTTCTTCTGAAGGATATCCTATTTGATTTGATATCATACATATACCACGTTCAATATGATTATATGAAAAATGTGTATGACCTGATATAATACATCGGATGTCCGTTAGATATTCGGATGGTATCAAATGAAAATAATTCGATGCAAAATATTTTTTCTTTTGTTCACTTTGTGTTTCATATTTTGAATGAAATACACCATTCCTTGAAATTGGAAAATGGGTAATTATTACTTTCGATATCCCAGGTGTACGTTCGAATACTTCCATCATTCCGTTAAATTGTATAAATGATTCAGAACATACATCAAAATTTTGAACACGTTCTTGTGTAAATTTTGGATCACTACACGTCCACATTGTTGTACCATAAAATAATGTTGTACCTACAAATATTGCTTCATTATCTAAAAATGATATATTCGGGTAATCATTAAAAAACTGACGATATTCGTACTGTAATTGATTATATCCTTTTGTTTTGTGATAAAATTCATGATTCCCTGGTACATATATAATTTTTTTCCATCCAACATTTGATATATATTCAAAAAATGGACGAAATAATACACTATCAATACGTCCAATATCACCTGCAAGTATTAAAATATCAACCAACGGATTCTTTTGAATTCGTGGGAAATCTACACGTAATTCAAGGTGTATGTCTGAAAATATTTGGAGATACATTTTTTTCTTTTATTATAAAAATATAATATATCACTAAAAAAATCGTTCGAATTCGTAAAAAATAAAAAAAAATGATTATAAAAAAATAAAAATATGAAATATACTTTTTTGTATGTCACAAGAAATGATCAATATCTCGGAGATTCTCCAAAAAGATTTTTTACAAGTTTGAATGTTCTTATTGATCAATTAAATACATTCACACTCTTACGTGATCAAACAGAAATTATCGTTATTGATTGGAATTCAGATGTACCCATACAACAACATGAATATAATAACAAAAATGGATATCCACATTTAAAATTTATACATGTTCCTCCAGAAATTGCACGAAAATATAATCAAAAAGGACCTGTTAGTGAAGTACATGCATATAACCTCGGGGCACGTTTGTGTTCAGAAGGTTCTTTTATATTACGTTTAGATCAAGATATACTCGTAAGTTCACGTTTCTTACAGTTTCTTGTTGATGTTGACACCACACAATTACAAAAAATATGGTGGTGTTCAAGAAGAGAAACACATCCGCTTATGTATGAAAGTCTTATTCAACATCCAATTCAATTTATACATACATATTCCTCACATTGTCCTATATGGTGTCAAAAAAAAATGTATGATGGTGAAGGTGCTGTTGGAATTTTTGGAATGTCAAAAGAAAATTGGTACCGTTTAGAAGGATATCATGAAAATATGACAGGATGGGGTGGAATGGAATTAGAAATTGCAGAACATATGAAATCATTCGATCTCGAATGGTGGAACATACATGATCTTGTAGATTGTAGTTTTTTTCATATATTTCATACAACATCGTACGAAGGTGTACGTGAATTAAATGATATGTCAAATATCCCACAAAGAAATCAAACAAATACATGGGGATGTTTTGAAGATCTTGAATATTTTTCGATGTAAAAGTTACATTCATGTTTCAAAAAAACTCGTCAGAAAAAATACATGAATGTTTCAAGAAATATTTTTAGAATCCGGAAGTGAAATTATATATTTTTTTGTAAAATTATTTTTTTTATAAATAAATTTTTCTTGGAACAAATATTTTTTAAGAAAATCTATTTCGATGTAAAAGTTACATTCGTGTTTTAAAGAAATCTCGTCAGAAAAAATACATGAATGTTCTTAAAAAACTCATCAAAAAAAATACATTCGTGTTCTTAAGAAACTCATCAAAAAAATTACATGAATGTTCTTAAGAAACTCGTCAGAAAAAATACATGAATGTTCTTAAGAAACTCATCAAAAAAAATACATTCGTGTTCTTAAGAAATCATATTTCAACAGAAAAGTTACATTCGTGTTCTTAAGAAACTCATCAAAAAAATTACATGAATGTTCTTAAGAAAACATATTTCAACAGAAAAAATACATTCGTGTTCTTAAGAAATCGAAAACTCGTCAGAAAAAATACATTCGTGTTCTTGAGAAAACATATTTCGATGCAAAAGTTACATTCATGTTTTTTAAGAGAAATATTCAGAATCCGAAAGTGAAATTATATATTTTTTTTGTAAAATTATTTTTTTTTGTAAATAAATTTTTGTTGGAACAAATATATTTTTTAGAAATCGAAAAATCTTTCGACCGAAAAATTACATTCGTGTTCTTAAGAAATCATATTTCAACAGAAAAAATACATGAATGTTTTTAAGAAAAATCTTCAGAATACGAAAGTGAAATTATATTTTGATGTAAAAATTATTTTTTCAAACATAAAAAACAAAAAAAATGTTGTCCGCAGAACAAATTTCACAGTTTGTAAAAAGTGTTGGAAAGGATTATTACATCCAGATTATTACAAATATTGTAAAATATAATTTGTTTGATAACTATAAATATCGTACACCATCATTACCACCATTAGATGATCGTAAGATACCTCTTGAACAATCACACGTAATACGTACATTATACTATAGTATTACATGGGATACTTTTATTTTTTATAATACGGATTATGTTCATTGGAATGGTGTGGAGAATGAAAATATTCCACCTTTAAATGTAAATATTCCAAAACCATGCACATTATCTGATTTTGTGGAGATCATGAAACAATTCAAACAAGCACATGTTGTAAATGTAAAAAATCCTGATGCAATGACTTTTGAATTACAATGGGATACACAAAATCCACGTGGAATACGTTGGGTTTCGTTAGAACGTTTACGGTATGTTGTTAATTTATTTATTGCATCAAATCCAAATCAAGTATCAACTAAAGTATATAAATTCGCAGAAAATGATTATATAAAAATTGTTATAAAAATAAAAAATATTATCACAGAAGAAATGAAACAGAACACAAATTTTCCATGTAATTATACAGTGTTTGATTTAAAAACGTGTGAATTTGTTGATCATGGTTCATTACTTCCAGATATACATGATTTATTTAATCAAACATCGGATGAACTTTCATGTGTATTCAATCGATTAAATATAACATCATCAGAATTGTCAGAATCATCAAAAAATGATTAAGAAATCACACAAAATACATTCGAACGACTTGGATTACGATTGTCACTACTACTACCACTCAACCATTTCTCAAATTCTTCATCGGATTCGAATATGATCTCATTTTTTTTGGGTGTTACAACAACATCATCATTCGTTAAATCGACAGATGTTAAATCATTCGACGTAGGAGTATCATCGGGAGTTAAAACAGGGATTGTAGGAACATCATCAGTGGATGTAATTTTTACATCGGGAGATACAACATTCGATGTAGGAGTATCATCGGGAGATGTAATTTTTACATCTGGAGATACATCATTCGATGTAGGAATATCATCAGTGGATGTAATTTTTACATCGGGAGTTAAAACAGGGATTGTAGGAATATCATCAGTGGATGTAATTTTTACATCGGGAGTTAAAACAGGGATTGTAGGAATATCATCGGGAGATACATCATTCGTTGTAGGAATATCATCGGGAGATACATCATTCGTTGTAGGAATATCATCGGGAGATACATCATTCGATGTAGGAATATCATCGGGAGATACATCATTCGATGTAGGAATATCAACGGGAGATACATCATTCGTTGTAGGAATATCATCGGGAGATAAAACAGGGGTTGTAGGAATATCATCAGTGGATGTAATTTTTACAACGGGAGATACATCATTCGTTGTAGGAATATCATCGGGAGATACATCATTCGATGTATGAACATCATCAGTGGATGTATTTTTTACATCGGGAGATACATCATCATTTGTTAAATCGAGAGAAGTTATAAAAATACATTTTGATTCTGTATAATTACATTCTGTTTCGAAATTATAATCTTGGTTTTGATCTGACATTTGTTTTTTTTGTTTTTTATTTTTATAATTGTTTTTTTTCTTAAGTTATTCTTAAAAAAAAGATGGAATACAAACGTTTTATAAAAAAGTTATTATGTCACAAAAAAATTGATAAAGAATTCCAGAAAAATACAAAAGATCCTTTGATTTTAAAACAGTTAAGTTTGATAAGAAAAAATAAGAAATATTCTTTTTTAAATGATTTTTATTGTTTGTTACCATTTAATTATTCACATATATCACATACACCACCTATAAAAAATATACGTGAAAATTTGAGGGTGTTGAAAGAAAAAGGAGTACACGTAAGTTCACGTATGTATGATTCTTATCAAAATTTTAAAAAATCAAAGTTTCAAGGATATTTTACAAAATCAAATGATATCATATCAATTAAAGGTTTTCCTGAATATTATCAACTTCGTCTTGATTTTTTTACAGGTATCATAGATCCACAAAAAATTATCAAAATTGGAAAAAAAGAATATCATAAATGTAAACATGAAATATCTGCATTAGAAAAAAAAGGTGTAAAAGTGTTATATCATACATTTAAAAATAAAAAAGAAGTTATCTTATTTATTCGTAAGTTTCTTCGTGATATCATCAAACGTTGTTCAAACGATTTTACATTCGATACACATATACGTTTTCCAAGAATTCAAATAAATACAAAATTAAATGAAAATGAATCCAAAGCATATTTTATGTATAACTCACCAACATGTAAATATCCATATGGAAAAGGAAAAGGAAAAGTTGTGATTAACTTAAATTCGTTAGTTCATGTTGATATTTCGGATTTATGTGTTTTAATTTTACATGAAATTCTTCCAGGACATTTTTATCAACATTATTATTACCCTACACCTTTTTTAAAACCATCACATGTATTTACAGAAGGTTGGGCTTTATATATTGAAAAATATATTGATCAATTCGGGGATTCATACAAACTCGCACGATTACGTAATCGTTTATTACGTTCTGTACGTTGTATGATTGATCCATATATACATTATAAACATATTGGCTATAAAAAAGCATGTAAAATTTACTCAACACTTTTACCTTTTTTAAGTAAAAAAGAAGTAAAATATGACATACGAAGATATATGTCAAATCCAGGACAAGCATGTAGTTATCTTATAGGATGTCATAAAATCGAAAGTTTACTTAAAAAATTCAAAGGATCTCGAAAGAAATTTCATAATACATTATTAAAAAAAGGTGCGGGTGTTTTTTATTTATCTATGTCATAAAAAATTTCGTTTATTACAATCAGAATCCATTATCATTATCATCAGAGTTATCATCGGAGTTATCATCAGAGTTATCATCAGAGTTATCATCATTATCATTATCATTATCATTATCATCATCGGAATCATTATCATCCGCATCTGAATCTGGGTCATCTGATTTATTATCTGTTTTATCATCGGGATCATCTGTTTTATTATCTGATTTATCATCCGATTTATCATCATTTCCCATGTCGAATCTGACCGTTTTTTCACTTGTTTTATATTTCGTAGTATAAAGTAACCATACGTAAATCAAAAGAATACAAACAAATCCTAAAAGGATCAAATGTGTTTTATCAAATTTAATACCAAATATTACAATTCCTGAAGCAACAGTTGTTGCGGGTGTTATCATTGTTTTTGTTTCTATTTTTGATACAGGTGTTTTGACAATATTTTTTTTTGTTGTTGAAGCAGATGATCGAACGGATGATCCTGTAGATGTAGATGATGTTGATGATCCTGTAGATGTTGATGATTCTGTTGAACTTGAAAAATCATCAAGAAAACTTGATGTGGTAGTGGTGGTGGAGTTTGATTTTCTTCCCATTTTTTTTATCTTTTGTTTTTAACATCGGAGTTGGTATGATTATTTTGGAACGCATTATTTACTTCTGATATCTTACGTATACTTCCTTTTTCTAAATGATCTTTCAATTTTATTAAGAAGAACAGAATCATAAATAAAAAAAGTATTATAACAACTGCGTCTTTATGTGTTTCCCAAAAAGAATCTTTTTCTTGTGCATGAAATATTTTCATGGGCTCTACAAGTTCAGGTGTTGACATTTTTAAATTATTTTTCTTTGGAAAGAATAAAACAAAAAAAAATTTTTCTCGAAAACGAAAATGTCAAGAACACAAAACAAATTGTTTAAAAAAGGACGTGTACGATTAATTGGTAAATATGTACTCCTAGGTGTATCGAACGAATTACATGAGATTTACGATAGTATTGATTTTGATTTGGATAATCCTGTGTTAAATTTCGAACAAACTTTTGAAACAAACCGTGTTGAAAGAGCAGCACGACATTTCGGTAAAGAATGGTTGAGAAAGAACAATGGTGTGAATGAAACGTATGTATTTTTTACACAAATTCCAAATGATGGTAGTGATTTCTCATTAACACATAGTTGTCCTTTGTATTATTATTATGTATACAAACACAAACAAGATAATGTATCTTTCGGAAAAACTATGTACGTCGTAAAATCATTACAACATAAAGGTAACAAAAAATACATCGTGTCCGTGAATAATGATGATAATGATGATAATGATGTGGATAACAATGCTGTGAATAACAACGAAACACATATGTATAATGGTTTTAGTTTTATGGATGTCTTTAATGGTTTCAGGGATGATGAATCGGATGATGAATCGGATGATGAACTGGATGATAATGACAAAATTACAATAACCCAAGTGTATTGTTATAACAATAAATACAATAATAACGTTGCTATCAAACTACGAGATTTAAATAAAAATATTTCTGAAAAATTCCGTGCTGCAAAAAATGTGTATAAAATAACTTACTTTGGTAGAACTGTTACATTTAACACAGCACTTAGTGAAAAGGAATTCAAACAACGTTTATTCAGAGGTTTAAAAAGATTTTATGATCAATTCATGTTATTCTTACGTAAACTTGATAAATATGGAAAAACAAAAGTATTAGTTAATACATTTGATTCTTTTTGTAATGATTCTAAATTTTTCAGACTGTTTACTATTTATCTTTCTACCATAGGTCATGCGAATTTGTATGATTCTATTTTTTTACAAGAAAACATTTCAAAAAATAAATTATTAGAAGAAGGTATGGTTGAAAATTTATTGGATATTTATCCAATCAAAAGACCTGGAAATGATTTTTATGGTAAACTACAAATTGTTTTATTACCATCAAAAACTAAAGGTATAAACATAAATAGTTATGCAAAATATCGTACAATTAATGAAATTCGTGGTAGTAAAGAAGAAGGAGAAGGAGGAGTAACAGATAATAATTTCACAATTACGATGAAATATTCCGAATGGAAACAATTTGCATCCATTGATAAAACGAATGTTTCTGATAAATTATTTTCGAATTATTACTTTGTACAGTTACAAGCTTATAATGTTAGTCCGTATGAAAATGGAAGATATATATCAGAAATTAATGGTTTTGACAAGTTTTCTTTAAAAAATTTCAAAAAAATTTCTAAAAAATTCAAAGGAACACTTGAGAAAGTTCGTATTGTAGCTATATATACTGACGATGAAGATGAAAATATAAATGCAATCGTATTGGTTAGTGGTGATTTGTGTTTTTATTTGATGTCATTCTATGACACTGAAAAAGATACATATCATTATGGTATACAAAAAGGTAGTTATGACCCTATATCAAACAAACCATCTCTTGATAATGTAGAACATGAAAAACGAAAAGATAAATTTAATGTTGATTCATTAGTATTCCATAAGAATAATGTCGATAATGATAATGATGATGGTGAACTACAAAAAATAATAGAAACGCACAAAAATGAAAATGATAAAAATGTTTATACTTTATACCCTTCAGGAGAATCTGCTACTAAAAAAGAATTAACTATGTCAAAGTATCAAATTGGTGATTATATAAAATACAAAATACATAATACAGATGATAATGAAGAAGGAAAAGGTGTAATTATCGATGTTACCAACGAAAATACGGACGATGAAGTAGCATATCTCGTTAGAATACACGATGGTAGTGTTGATGATGCCGTGTTACATAATGAAGTTATAGATAAAATCGGTAGTAAATATGATGAAGCCCCTACACCAGATTCGGATCCTAATCTTAAAACACCTGAAAAAGACAATGATGGTGATGATGTTTATAAAGATGATAACGGATTGATATATGAAGATTATTCACCTTCAAAACACAAACGAAAAGAAAAAACACAGACGAAAAAACGAACATATAAATTTAGACCTCAGGTGCCACCCGATAATAACGTTCAAAACGGACAAGATGATCAAAGTGGTGGTCGAGGAAATAACAACGTATCAAACGTAGTTAAAAAGAAGAACAACGTTCAAGGTGGTGGTCGAGGAATGCCATCTTATAACAACACCACCAGTAATGCTATCAATTATGATGTTAACCATGCAAACAATGATAAATATCCAAATGATGGTATTTATATGGGCGATGATGATAACTATACAAACGACAATGATAAACAATTAAAAGCGATAAGGGATGAAATTGTACGAAAATTGTTAGACAACTTACAAGTAAAGGGGAAAGGAAAAGTAAAAGAAAATTACAATGTTTTCGATGCGATCTATAATGATAAACAATTTAAAGTCAGTTCTGAAATACTGCCTAAAAACTGTAAAGATCTAGGTGCGTTTGACGTTAGAAAGTATAATGAAGCATTAAAGGAATCGAGAAAAACTACTCCAAAACTTGTATATGGTTCTATAGTAGTACAGAAGAATAATAATGAGACTACCAGTAATCAACCTAGTGTTATTAATTCTATCATTTTGTTTGAAGTATATACCAATGGGGATGGTAAAATAAGTGTATATATTGTTTATATATGTTCTGAAGGAGGTAACAAATTTTATGAAAATTTCTACAAAACATTGTGTGAAATTGATCAAATTGAAGAGGTAACATTAAATCCTTCATATTCTGCTCTTTCTTTTTGGGTATCAAAAAAAGGATACACCGTTGATGATAGATTAGCAGGTCTTAATCTCGTCCGTATTACAGAAAATAATGTTTTGGACAAAACAAAAAAAGCTATCGAGAATTTCAAAAAATTCCTTGAAAAATATAAGGGAGAAAAAAATTTCCCAGACCCGAAACCGAAAAAGATTTCCGACGAAATTAAAAAATGTTTAATCGGAATTTCATTCCCTCATTTATATAAAAAAATCGTTAGAAATTCACGTAAAAATTTGATTACAGATTCGGGTGTAGATGTAGATGTAGTAGATAAGAATAACACAAGTACACCTACGAGTGCAAGTAGAAATAAGAATAAGAATAACACAAGTACATATGAGAGTGCGAATGTGATCACAGATGCAGGTGTGAATAATAATAAGAATAACACAAGTACACGTACGAGTTCACGTATAAGTACAAACACGAGTTCACGCACGAGTGTAAGTAGTACTACTAATGAACGTGTAAGTGTAAGTGACAAAAACGAAGACGAAAACGAAAAAAATTTAAATGATATAGTTGATAAATTTGTCAAACCAGAACACGAATACGAAGATTATAAATTTGAAATCGTGAATCGTGAAAATTTAAGTAAAGAAGTAAAAGCATATTTTGACAGATATGTCGATTTATATAAGGAAGAAAATGAAAAATACAAAAAATATATAGTATTCATGTCTGTTCAAAACGATGTTAAAAATACAAAATCATATTTGATGATACACTATAATATAAATCCGCTAGTTGTTGGGGACAAAGAGTTTTTTTATATGTTTCATACGTTTCATACGTATTCCGTTGAAGAAGCAGAAAAAGAAGCAGAAGAATTCGAGGATTGGATACAAAAGTTTGCAGAAGAATACAAACTAAAAATAATAGAAGAAGGACTTATAATTATTTCGCTTACCTATCACCCTAGCGATACACCAAGTCCGAGTCCACTTTCAAGTACACGCACGAGTTCACGTACAAGTCCGAGTCCACTTGCAAGTACACGCACGAGTCCACGTGTAAGCACGAGTTCAAGTAGGAATAAGAATAACACGAGTCCACGTGTAAGCACGAGTTCACCTGTGAGTTCACTTGTGAGCACGAGTGCAAGTAAGAATAAGAACAAGAATAGCCCGAATTCACGTGTGAATACGAATGTGATCACAGATGCGAATGTGAACGCAGATGCAGGTGTGAATAATAATAAGAATAACACGAGTCCACGTGTGAGTCCGAATGTAAAAGAAATGTCCAAAGATGAATTATTACAACGTGAAATAGATGTTAAAAATTCAATTGTAAAGGATTTAATAGAAAAACTTGGGGGAATTGATTTGTTTGAGAAGTATAGTAAAATGTTAAAAACCAGAACTGTCGAAAAAAGTTCAGTTGGTGTTAGTATCAATGAACGTTTACCTTAAAATTGTGTCGAAAAAGGTGACTTTAATGTTGATTTTTTGATGAAGGTTTTTACAAATTATAGAGGACAATATAAAAACTACGGAGCAGTGGGTGTTTTGAGTAGTGGTGGTGTAGATGGAAAAATGGATTCAATTGTAGTTTTCAATATATACACGGGTGATAAACAACAAATACGTTTATTCTTGAACAACATTTGTTCTTCTAAAAGAGGTTTGTACAAAACTTTTCTTGATGTTGTAAAAAACAATGGAGTTTCTATGGTTGTATTAACTCCTACTGTAAGTTCATTTAAAATTTGGAAAAAACAAGGGTATAATTTTGATACTGACGGTTCGAAAGGGTTAAATGGAGAGGTTATTAATAAAAATGATTTCAAAGAACTCATGGATAAAGTGAATAATGAAGATGTTAAAGAAGAAGATCTCGAAACATATTATAACAACCACGAAAATGAACTCCCTGAAATGTATTACGAAATACCAACTAAACCCAAATCCAAATCCGGAATAAACGGAGCATCAGCATCAAACACAGCATCAAACACAGCATCAAACACAGCATCAAACGCATACGGACGTATTCGAAAGAGTACAAAGAAAAGAGTATCAATTCGAACAAGTATAAAAGCAAGAAAAAGGAGATCAATACGT
>JACCEC011701032.1_pt1 | contig 11720 bp, 14 predicted proteins | sample 7450121 | NCBI WGS metagenome assembly JACCEC01 (sample SAMN15323455, study PRJNA562643) | freshwater metagenome | isolation source: river surface water | place: USA:Blue River Watershed | collected 2017-08-18 | reverse complement strand
TTAAGTCCGCCGGTTTGCAACCCACACTAGTTAATCTGTTTTAGTTCGTCCTCAGTCTCCAAGAAAGGTTCCCCCCCTCAATCCCACCCCACCCAATCAGGGACTCCGAGTTCGGTAGCGCAAATCCAGTCAACTTCACTGCCTTGCCGCCAGTCGCCGGATTGAACTCAAACGATCCATCCGGGTTCGCTCGAACTGTCACCGTCGCCGTCATCACACCCGTGCTCGGCGTCCAACTGATGGACACCGGACGCTTGGCGACCGCTAAGCTGGCAAACTCCACTGCGGTACCAGCGCCGGAGGCGGTAAAGGTCACGCCTCCTGTCCAGAGGGGAGATACATTCGAACCAGAACCCTCCACGATTTCTAGGGAGTACTCTGTTACCGCGGTGAGCTTCTCATCCACCGAGAAATCCTGGAACCGCTTTGTGGGAAGCATGCCTGTCGTGGAATCCGAGAACATCCAACTGCCGAACCCGCTCCTCGGAACAGCCCCACCGTCCGCCCATGCACTCCGGTAGACATGCCCACCCGCTACTTTCGACGCCACCTCTAGCTCACACCCAGCAAAATGCATCTCGTCGGATTGCACTCTGTAGCGAGGAACCGCCTTCCCTGCGACCGTGTCTTCCGATGATTTAGAAATCATCAACTGAGCAGCCAAAGCCATCGGGAGAGCCATGGGCGCAGAGACGGTCGCCGGCTTGGTTGCAGCGGTGTTGGTATATGAAAGACTGTACTTCCCAACTACGCCCACCGCGAGCACTGGAATCGAACCGTCCATGAGCACGTTGCATGAGCCGGTCAGCTTACCGAGCGCTCCGTTTTGGAACGTGTAAGTTGCGACAGAAGCGCCCGCGTAATCTATGACGTGAGAATGATTGCCAAGCGCCGCCCCCGCTTGGCCACTCCACGAGGCCGTCGTGAACTTACCCTTCGCGAGGGCCGGAGTTACGGAACTGCCATCGCCGAGCTTGCCGGCAACTCCAGACACTGCAGGCATCCCAGAGCCAACGTAGACAGCGCCATTCTCTCCCTCACTCGAGTCAGGGCTAAAAGTCGCTTTCAACTCAAGCGCGGTCGAAGCTGGTTGGAGAGTTTTCGCCGGCAAAGCAGGAAACCCAAATACCGATGCAGGCAACTCTTCATCCTTCAAAACCAACTGCAACGAGTGCCCAGGAGCATTCTTGACGGAAGGAATGGTGACCGATGCAATGAGGTCACTCGGAGACTCCGGATTCGTGCCGTCAACTAACTGCCCTTTCAGAGGGAGCGTCTTCAGGGTTGGAATATAACCATCCTGGAGGTTCCCATCCACGTCGCGCACCTGAGTCAAGGAGACCCACTGCAAGCTACCACTCCATGAGCCCGTCGCAGTCGTTGTGACCGTAAGTCGCCCTTGGTAGGGGAGACCATTCCGAGCGGTCTCGCCCTCGGACGGCCCGAGCAAGGCCTGATAGGTGTAGGGTGGCAGAGCCTTCGTACTCACCGAAAACTGCTCTGAAGGTTCAGACTCAAGAGAGCCAGTGATGACTTCTCGGAGCACCTTGACGCTGTAGTCACCACCCGCGACAAGACCTTTAGACGGGATTCTCGCAACCCCTTCAGGAGTCACGACCGCTCGCCCCACCTCCTTCTGTCCTTTATATAGAACCAAGGTCGTGAGGTTCAACGCATCCGGCATGTCTGAAAGCGTGAATGACAAACTACCCCCTGCGAAACCGGTCCACACCACCGGCGGTTGAACCGGAACGGCAGGAGCAACCGGCGTAGGCACATCACTAGTGAAGTTTGAACTAACCACCACCGGAGCGGAGACTGTCGCACTCGCAACCAGCGAGCCGAAACCCTTCACCTCGGTACCCGAATCCCCCTCAACCTTCATAAACACACCCGAATAGGGAGAGGGTTTTGCGGTGCCCGAATCAAAGGGATAAACTCCCGAGAAAAGTGGAGCGACCGTCAGCGAAGGCGTTAGCGTAAAGGTCGCCCCCTTACGCGCCACCAGTAACCGATTCACCTTGTTGGCATTCGAAACCAGCGCGCCGAATCCGTTGGTCGGACCAGCCCCATTCTCCTCACCAAACGAAACCACAACCGTGGTCGCGGCTGTAGGAGCCGAACTCACAACGCTGTCCTCATCCAACGGCCCCCCAAAAATATTTATGGCCCGACCGTTGTCCGGTCGATCGGTATCCAAAACTTTCGGGGGGAAGAGTGCGGACCCGACGATTTGACTTCCCGTCAATCCAGCCCAAAAAGCCTGTGTTTCAGCTTGTTGCACAGCTGAGCCCGTCTTCGATTCGCCATCAACACTGTACCCCACCTCGAGGACCAGAGGGTTCTTTCCGGCCAAGCCATTCACATGGAATACGCCGTTCAAATCCTCCGAAAGGTTCGCCCGAAGCTTCGAACTCGAGGAAAACTTCTGGCCATCCGGCGTTGTCCCAGCCATCGCAGCAACCACCGGGATGGGCGCCTTCGCATTGTACTTCGCTCCAGTCACCGCCCCCGAAAACGTTCCGTACCCAGCAAATCCCGACAGTTGCTTCGCTGCCGTGAGCATCGCCCTTGAACTAACGAACGCGGCCTTTGTAGCCTCGTAACCCGCGATTTCGTCATTTAAAGCCGCCAACGCCTGCTTAGCCTGCGCCGCCTCTTCGGTTCTCTGATCCACAATCGAATTCGCCTCGACCAGAGCGTCAAGAACGCTGGGGCCGCTCGGATCCTTCGAATCAGCAGGCGTCGACTGAAGCGTTTCCTCAATCTTTAACACGCTCCCTTCGGCCGTTTGCAAAGCCTGATACGCAGTGTTCAGCGGACCAACCTGCCCAGAAACAGTTTTCCAAAAACTCTTGGTCACCGAAAGTCGCTGCGTTTCACCCAGTCCGGCGAAATCCGTCATGCTAATAAACCCGAATCGCGCCTCCGAGATTTTTTCGTCCAGCACAGTCAGGTTGGCCGCATTCGCTATGGCCGCAATGTCATCCACCACCTGCTTCAGTGCCACAGGATTGGAGTCCCCCTCTCCCATCCGCTGATTCACGTAATCCTTCAGTGCGGACAACAGTGCTTGCCCAGGTGTCTCGCCAAACTCCGAAAGACCGGTTAACTCGTCAGGCGTCAACACTCCAGCAGCAACAATCGCCTTATCAAGGGCCGCCGCACTCGAAACCAAGAGCTTGTCGAGGCTATCCTCTGCCTTGTCGTAACTCGCGTAAGCTGCTGTCAATGCCGAAGCCTTAGTCCGAATCCCAGATGCTGCCTTAACAGCCGCCGCCAGGGTTGCTTCCGCAGATTTCGATTCCGCAGTCAGCGCAGCAACATCAACCTTGGCAGAAGATATTTGCGAGTCGATATCCGAAAGCCTCCCAACAACTGCCTCGATTTTCGCATCCAACTCGTCAAACGCAGTCGGATTCGTTTGGATTGCGCCCGCAATCGCGTGTTTCAACTCCCAGGCTTTACCATCCGCATCATTGTCCAAAAAAACGGCCGGCTTCGCATAGACCTCATCCCCAGCAACTCCCCCAATCACCAACCGCACAGAAAGAGCGTCTGGGAAACCCGGACCGCCCTCCTCCGTCTCGGGAATCGGCTGGGAGTAAACCAAATCAAACCCAGGAACTCCCTTCAAACCGCGCACTGAAGCCGTCCAGTAACCGTCCTCACCTTGCGCGAATGAACCCGCAATGGGCAATGAAACACTCCCCGAAACCACCCGCCCCGAAAACTTGGGAGCAGTAGTGGCCGACGCCACAACAACGGTGACCGAAACAGGCACCGCCGGAATCCCATCCTGCTCGATTGAAAGCTTCGCCTCGAAATCTTGTCCGATGTTTCGCACTCCCGCATGCACCCAAGGTGCCGAAGCGAGAACGAGAGACGCCAGTGAACTGCTGATGATATTTTTAGAGCTCTGGTTCATGTTGTGATTCAACTGATAATAAAACGCCAGTCAAACGAATGTTTGTGACACTTGAGTCACGCAAATTTGTCTTTTCAATCATCACCGTCCCTCATCTCGGGACCACCAAACGGCACTCCGCCCATAGGACCCATAGGACCCACTCAAGGCCGGAGTCCCACCTGCGACGAATACCTCACGAATCCAAGCCGCCGTCAACGCTGCAATCAAAACCGCGATGCACTCCACCAAAACACTCCGCCAAAACACTCCGCCAACCAGTCCACCTCATCATCCAATCGTCTCGCGAAGCCCTAACAAATGCCCCTCATCGGCAAAGTTGAACTGAAACACTGAAAAGCCCGACCGCTCCGCTGCCTCAATATTCTCAGCGAGATCATCGATGAAAAGAGATTCACTCGGACTTACCCCAAACTTGTTCGCAAGGTGGCTGTAAATCGCAGGATTCGGCTTCGCCAAACCCGCCTCATGAGACACCACGTAACCATCAAACTTTTGAAACACTGGATAGGTCAACCGCAAGTAGTCCCAGTGAAGCTCGTTGGTGTTCGAGAGAATCAATAGCCTCACCTTGCCCGCCAATTCGTCCACCAATGCATGAGTGCCCGCGATCTTGTCGAAAATCTCCACCCATCCCCGCTTGAAATCCGCCTCGCTACCCGTGAATCCAAGCGCTGACATGGTTCCCACGACAAACTCCTGCGTTCCCATCGCCCCGCTCTCCACACGCTCCTTGAGCGGAGGAACCACCCGCTTGATACGCTCCACCCCGTCCGGCACAAACGGCAACCATGCACGCAGTGTTCGCGACAAATCAAAGGAACACAGCACGTTCCCAATATCGAACACCACTGTGCTGTACCGCATAGGCCGACCTTAGACAGGCTTCGAAGCCTTCACGATTTCGGCAAACCCACGAGGATCCAAACTCGCTCCCCCAACCAGCGCCCCGTCAATGTCAGCCTGCCCCATCAACTCCGCCGCATTCGCTGGCTTCACACTCCCCCCATACTGAATGCGCACCTTAGCCGCCGTCGCCTCATCCCAACCAACCGACACGCGCGAACGAATAAATGCATGCGCTTCCTGCGCTTGTTGAGGCGTCGCCGTGCGCCCAGTCCCAATCGCCCAAACCGGTTCGTAGGCCAGAACCGTCTCTGAAATTTCCCGAGCACTCAACCCCGCCAAACCCTCCCTAACCTGCCGCTCCAAAACCTCCTCAACACGCCCGCCATCACGCTCTTCCAACGTCTCGCCTACACAAAAAATCGGACGCAACGATGCCTCATGCGCCGAACGCACCTTTCGATTCACCACCGCGTCCGTCTCCCCAAACAACGTGCGCCGCTCGCTGTGCCCTATCACCACATAGCGAACAAACAAATCCCGAAGCATCGCCGCACTCACCTCACCCGTGAATGCCCCCGATTTCTCGTGGTGCATGTTCTGCGCACCCAAACGAATGGCCTGAATCGCACTGATTTTTTCGGACACTTTGGCAATCGCCGTGAACGGCGGAATGATTACCACCTCAACTCCCGGATCCGCTCCAATCTCCAACTGAAACACGTCCACAAAAGCCGCAGCTTCCGCAACCGTCATGTTCATCTTCCAGTTTGCCGCAACAATCTTTTTTCTCATAACAACACCTCGCTACACACTTTTTAACCCATTCACTCACGCACCGTTACGCCTCTGAAAGCGCGGCAACACCCGGCAGCACTTTACCCTCTATCAGCTCCAGCGACGCCCCGCCGCCCGTCGAACAAAATGACATCCGATCCGCCAAGCCAAACTGCTTCACCGCAGTCACCGAATCACCCCCACCAATAATCGTAACAGCCCCAGAAGCCGCCACCGCCTCAGCCACCGAACGCGTTCCCGCCGCAAACGGAGGCAACTCAAATATTCCCAACGGACCATTCCACAAAACCGTCTTCGCCGACGCAATCTCCGTTCGGTAAAGCGCTACCGTCTCCGGCCCAATATCCACAGCTTCCCATCCCTCACTCACCCCCTTCACCCCACCATGAACCCCCGTCGATCGGGGTTGAGCCGTCGCACTAATCTCCTGCGTTTCCAAGTTGTCCACCGGCAATAGGAACCGAACCCCCTTGCTCTCAGCCAACGCTAAAATCTCCCGCGCCAAATCCAACTTGTCCGCCTCAACCCGACTGTTCCCCGTCGGTATCCCCTGCGCCTTAAAAAACGTGTACGCCATCGCACCCCCAATCAGGAACGTATTCGCCTTCTCCATCAACGCCTTAATCACCCCAATCTTATCGGAAACCTTCGACCCTCCCAAAATCACAACAAACGGACGCGCCGGTTCGCTCAACTCACCCTGCAAATACTGCAACTCCTTCTCCATCAGCAAACCCATCGCCGCCTTTCCCACATGCGCCGCAATCCCCGCCGTCGATGCATGCGCACGGTGCGCCGCTCCAAACGCGTCATTCACATACAAATCACCCAACGACGCCAATGCCGCCGCAAACCCCGCCTCATTCAACTCCTCCTCCGCATGGAAACGCACGTTTTCCAGCAGCAACACATCACCATCCTGCATCCCCGCAATCAGACCCCTCGGCACATCCCCCACAACCTCCGGCGAAAACAAGACCGACTTCCCAAGCAACGTCGACAAATGCTCCGCAACCGGACGCAACGTGTACTTCAAGTTCACCGCACCCTTAGGCCGACCAAAATGCGCCATCACCACCACCCGCGCCCCACCCGCCACCAAATGCTTCAACGTCGGCAAACTCTCGCGAATCCGCGTGTCATCTGTAATGCAGGTTTTCCCGTCCCTCTCCTCCGTCGGCACATTAAAATCCACCCGCAACAGAACCCGCTGACCCTTTACTGCCAATGAACGAACCGAAAGCTTTGCCATAATAACCTTGTTAAAACTTTAAAATATAAACCAACTTAACCAAAACATTGTACGAATCCTAGGACCCTTGAGCCCTTAAGCAGCGAGACCCGCGGATCGCTCCGCGGGTCTCAAACAAACTACCGACCGGAGATGTGCCGGACAAGGTCCACACAACGATTCGAGTACCCCCACTCGTTGTCATACCAACTCACCAACTTGAAGAAACGCGAGTTCAACTCAATCCCAGACCCCGCGTCGAAAATCGACGAATGCCGGTCATGAATGAAATCACTCGAAACCACTTCGTCCGTCGTGTACCCGAGAATCCCCTTCAAGTACGTCTCACTCGCGCGCTTCATCGCCTCGCAGATTTCCTTGTAGGACGTCTCCTTCACGGTGCGAACCGTTAAATCCACCACCGAAACCGTCGGCGTCGGCACGCGGAAAGCCATCCCCGTCAGTTTCCCCTTCACTTCAGGAATCGCCAAGCCCACTGCCTTCGCCGCGCCCGTCGCACTCGGGATGATGTTAATTGCGGCAGAACGCCCGCCCTTCCAGTCCTTCTTGGAGGGACCGTCAACCGTCTTCTGCGTCGCAGTGTACGAGTGCACCGTCGTCATCAACCCCTCCTCAATCCCAAATCCTTCCTTCAACAGCACATGGACCACCGGAGCCAAACAGTTCGTCGTGCAACTCGCATTCGAAATAATCGAGTGCTTCGTCGTGTCGTACTTCTCATGGTTAACCCCCATCACAACCGTGATGTCCTCACCCTTCGCAGGGGCCGAAATGACCACCTTCTTCGCCCCAGCCTCCAAATGACCCTTCGCCCTGTCCGCTTCCGTGAACAACCCCGTGCTCTCAATCACCACATCAACCCCCAACGCTTTCCACGGTAACGCAGCAGGACCCTCCTTCACCGCAAGACACTTGATTTTGTGTCCGTCCACCACCAACACGTCATCCTCCGCCACGTCAGCCGAACTCTTCTCGCTTCTCACCTCACCGTGGTAGCGTCCTTGCACCGAATCGTATTTCACTAGGTACGCCAAATTGTCAGCGGGTACCAAATCGTTCACCGCAACCACCTCTATCTCCTTCCCCAAGAGGCCTTGGTCACAAATTGCCCTGAAAACAAGACGCCCAATGCGCCCGAACCCGTTGATGCCAATCTTAATCATGAATGTATAATAGGTAAGCCCGTTCCTTGCGCCGCTGGTCTCTTTCCGAACGGACACAAACCCTGACTTATCGGGCATCCAACCACACAGGTCAAGCCAGACACCAAGCCTAACCCAAGTCCACCGACTCGCCCGGCGCCGGTAATAACAACTCAACCCCCGCCTCCTCAAACACCCGCCCCGCCTCCTCCCGATCCAAGACAATCGGCGCCCAAGTGTCGTAATGCACCCCAATCACCCGCAAACATCTCAACCAGCGCGCCGCCACTGCCGCCTCACTCGGCCCCATCGTAAAACGATCCCCCATACAAAGCGCCGCAACGTCAATCCGATACAACTCCCCCAACGTCCGAAACTCCCGAGTCAGCGCGCTATCCCCTGAGTAAAAAAACGTCCCCTCCGCGTTCTCCACCAAAAAACCTCCCGCCACTCCGCCCGAAGTGCCATCCGGCAACGTGCTCGAATGCTCCGCAACCGTGTAACGCACCCGCCCAAAAGGAGTGCGAATCGCCCCCCCCACATTCATCGGCTCCAAACACTCCTCCGACACCCCCCGAGCCTTCATCCACTCCGTCACCTCATAACACGCCGCCACCCGCGCCCCCGTCCGTACCGCAATCCCCACCGCATCCGCAATGTGGTCAAAATGCCCGTGCGACACCAAAATCCAATCGGCCCTCACCCCCTCAGCCGTCAATCCCGCCGCCAATGCCGCTGGGTTATTCGAAAAAAAAGGGTCAACCAAAACCCTCACTCCAGCCGTCTCCAGCAGAAAACAAGAGTGCCCGTAAAACGTAAAACGCATCCTTCCCTTGTATGCCAAAACCCTCCCAAGTCCATCCCGTCCAACAGCGAAGCACTCCATCCCCCGCCCCTCCAAGCATTCCTCATTTCCTTTAACCAACCAACCCAGCAACCTCGTCAAAAAACCATGAGCACCCCAACCCTCCTCGTCACCGGCGGCGCCGGATTCATCGGCTCCAACTTCGTCCTCGATTGGATCAGTCTCGGGCAAGGCCGCATCCTCAACCTAGATGCCCTCACCTATGCAGGAAACCCCGAGAACCTTCTCGCCCTCCAAGGCAACCCAAACCACCTCTTTTTCCACGGCAATATCGGCGACCGCCCCCTCCTCGATGACCTCCTCGCAACCCACAAACCTAACGCCATCGTTAACTTTGCCGCAGAATCACACGTCGACCGTTCCATCCACGGCCCAAGCGAGTTCATCCAAACCAACGTCGTCGGCACTTTCCACCTCCTCGAAGCAACCCGCTCCTACTGGCAACAACTCGACTCCCCAGAAAAATCCGCTTTCCGATTCCTTCACGTCTCCACCGACGAAGTCTACGGATCTCTCGCCCCACACGACGCCCCCTTCTCCGAGTCAAACCGCTACATGCCGAACAGCCCGTACTCAGCCAGTAAAGCGGCCAGCGACCACCTCGTTCGCGCCTACCACCACACATACGGACTCCCCGTCCTCACCACCAACTGTTCCAACAACTACGGCCCCTTCCACTTCCCCGAAAAGCTGATCCCCCTCATCATTCATAACGCTCTCGCAGGAAAACCCTTGCCCATATACGGGGACGGACAACAAATCCGCGATTGGCTGTTCGTAAAGGATCACTGCTCAGCCATCCGCCGCGTGCTTGCCGCAGGCCGAGTCGGAGAGGTCTACAACATCGGCGGAAACAACGAGATGGCCAACCTAGACGTCGTTCACCACATCTGTGATCTCCTCGATTCTCTCAAACCAAGAACCGACGCCGTCTCCTACCGGTCTCAAATCACGTTCGTCAAAGATCGACCCGGACACGACAAACGCTACGCCATCGACGCTTCAAAAATCTCCGGAGAACTCGGTTGGGAACCCTCCGAGACTTTCGCCTCCGGCATCCGAAAGACCGTGGAGTGGTACCTCGAGAATCAAGCTTGGGTGCTCAATATCACCAGCGGCGCTTACCGCGATTGGGTCGCCAAACAATACGACAACCACTGATGCAGACCGCGGCCTAACCGCCTCCATCAGAGCACTCGTCCGCGCCGGATACCTACCATCACCCCACATACCTGAGGTAAGCCACCGAAGGCACATCCGGCTACCCCTGCACATCAAGTACGAAAACCGCTCTTGATGGTGCCCTCCCACCGCTCGGTCGCCATGCGCTCCTTCGCCCTTCTTTTCCTCACCTCAGGTCTCCTTGCCCTCCCATCCTCCGCAGCCGAAACCCAGCTTAACGGACATCGGTTCAAACTCCCCGACGGCTTCTCCATCGAACTCGCAGCTCCCTCCACCCTCGCAGATCGCCCCATCAACGCTTCCCTCAGCCCCGACGGACGCCTTTTCGTCACCGTCTCGTCCGGATCAACCGTCCGCCCCGTCGAAGCCCAAAACAAAGATCCCAAAAACCGCATCCTTTGCCTCGAAGACACCACCAAAACAGGGGTCTACGACAAAGCCACTGTCTTCGCTGAAAATGTCCCGTTCCCTGAGGGCATCCTCTGGTACGACAACGCCGTCTTCGTCGCCGCACCGCCAGCCATCTGGAAGTTCACCGACCCAAACAACGACAACGTTAGCGACGAACGAACCGTCTGGTTCGACGGCAAAACCATCACCGGCTGCGCCAACGACCTTCACGGACCGTACGCGGGCCCCGATGGATTTCTCTACTGGACGAAAGGTGCCTTCGCCGAACAGGAAATCCCCCATTTCCATACACGAACCCCTCGCAAGGACCGCGCAGCCCACATCCTCCGCGCAAAACCCGACGGATCCCAACTCGAAGCCGTGATGTCCGGGGGAATGGACAACCCCGTAGGACTCGATTTCACCGCCACAGGTGACCCCATCTTCTCCTCCACCTTTATCGACCTTTCCGGAGAAGGAAAACGGGACGGTCTCGGCCATGCCGTGCGAGGCGGAGTTTTTCCAAAAATCAATGACGTCACTAACGACGTTCCCCGCACCGGTCCGCTCCTCCCAGCTCTCACCCACTTCGGCGCCGGAGCCCCCAGCGGCACCACTCGCCTCAAATCAGCCAGCCTCGGGGGCGAGTACCGCGACAACTTCCTAACCGCACTCTTCAACCTTCGCAAAGTCGTCCGCCACCGATTGGCACCCTTTGGCTCCACCTTCCGAAGTCTCGATTCCGATTTCGTCGTTTCCGACAACCATGACTTCCACCCGACCGACGTAATCGAAGACTCAGACGGAAGCATCCTCATCGTCGATACAGGTGGTTGGTACAAAGTCTGTTGCCCAACCTCGCAACTCGCAAAACCCGAAATCCTCGGAGCCATCTATCGAGTCAAAAAATCCGGAACACAGCGCCCCATCGACCCCTACGGAAGCCGTCTCAACTTTAAATCAATTTCTCACGGCAGGCTGGTTGACCTACTGGGCGACCAACGCACGTTTGTCGTTGAATCCGCAACCCGCGAAATCGTGAAGAGAGGCAGAGAAGTCTTGCCTGAACTCCAACTCCTCTTTCGGCAGAAGGCACTAGACCCCCAACTGTCCAAACCAATCCTCAACGCCTTGTCCAAAAACGGCACCAAAACCGCCCTGTCTCTCGTCCGAGAAGCCGTGAACCACCGTCAGGAAATCATCCGAGTGGCCGCAATCAATCAAGTAGGCGCCTCTCGCGACCAGCAATCATTCCTCCCGCTCACCGCCACCCTGCATCCCGACCGATCACCGTGGTCCGAGCACATCCGCCGCGCC
>JACCEC012635479.1_pt1 | contig 11721 bp, 9 predicted proteins | sample 7450121 | NCBI WGS metagenome assembly JACCEC01 (sample SAMN15323455, study PRJNA562643) | freshwater metagenome | isolation source: river surface water | place: USA:Blue River Watershed | collected 2017-08-18 | reverse complement strand
TTGAATCTAACTGGATCGAGTTTTTGTATTTCTGGCCAATTGTTCTTAAAGTTCTTCAACCACTCTAAGGCTGCAAGTCCATAATGATACCGAGCATTTTCTAGATCCAAAACATAAAATAGCATGAAAAAGTGCTAGAGTCAAATTGTTAGTTTGTGCCGGGGAGAGGACTCGAACCTCCAAGGATTGCTCCGCGTGGTCCTAAGCCACGTGCGTCTACCAATTTCGCCACCCCGGCAAATTAAACTTTTTACTATTTGTTGTGCGCCCAGTAGGGATCGAACCTACGACCTTATCCTTAAGAGGGATCTGCTCTACCAGCTGAGCTATGGGCGCAAGCGAGGACGGCGAGCGAATGCAAAGCATTCGTTCACCGTCCGAACGCAGCGCCTATATCGAGCGAAGCGAAGATGTGGGCGCAAGCCCAAGAGTGACGGTGATACAAATGTCTCGTGGTCCAACTTGTAGGGATAAATCTACACCATTTTCCCGCAATTGGCAAACCGGCATATTTTTTACAATGAATCCGAGCTCGCTTCTTGCGAAAAATATACAAATATGCAATACTATTCCTCATGGTAGTCCGTATGCGCGCAACGCGCTCACATCGCAATAACCGCCGTTCGCATCACGCTCTCTCAGCAGGGCGCGCTTCGACATGTGCAAACTGTGGTGCAAGCCACAAGGCGCACACGGTCTGCATGAGCTGTGGATGGTACAATGGACGCAAGGTCCTTGACCTCGCTGCCAAAGTCGCCAAGAAGGCGAAGAAGGCAACGGTTACCAAGAAGTAAGGTTCCGAAATAGGAAGTTCAAAGTCCAAAACGTTAGGAGTGTTTCTGACTTTGAATTGAAGGTTTCGTAGATAGAGCACATAATTCATCACCAAGTTCTTTCATCACAATGGCAAATAGACACCTCTCAAGGTCAGTAGTTCTCCAATCTCTCTTCGAGTGGGATGCTCGAGGCCAGCACGACGACCATGTCTCGGCTATCGTGAATCGTAACGCCAAGGAGTTCGCTCCTGGTGTAGCTGATGTGTCATTCATGGAGTCGCTCTTGAAGGGTATTATTGCCAAGAAGCAGGATCTCAACGATATAATCACCAAAGCTGCTCCTGATTGGCCGCTCGATAAGATTTCTCCAGTGGATCGCAACGTGCTTCGTCTTGGACTCTATGAGCTCATTTTCGCTGATCGCACTGAGGTTCCGGCCAAGGTTGCTATCAATGAAGCTATTGAGCTCGCCAAGACATTTGGAGGTGAGACATCTGGTAGATTCGTGAATGGTGTGCTCGGTGCAGTGTACAAGGAGCTCGGTGAACCTGGTAAAGATGCTCCACAGGCACCCAAGAAGAAAAAGCCCGTTGAAGTCCCATATGAGCAGATGCCGATCCAGCATCTTGGAGGTGCCATCGTCTATGCACGCCACGAGAATGAAATCTATTTCGCCTTCGTGCATGACATATTCGGTCACTGGACCTTGTCCAAAGGGAAGATTCCGCAGGATGTTGATCCCAAGGATGGTACCGTCGCTAAGGTCAAGGAAGAGATAGGTCTCGACGTGAAGATCAAGGAAGATCTTGGCCAGAATGAGTACATCGCCAACGACCCGGAGATTGGTAAAATCAGGAAACAGGTTCACTACTATCTCGCTGAGTCCAAGTTTACCGACCTTGCTCTCGCCAAGAAGCCTGGCCTCGATGATGCGAAGTGGTTTAAGCTCGCTGATATCCTTGAGCTCAATTTCTATAATGATATTCTCCCAATAGTCACGAAAGCAGTTACGATTGTAAGTGAAGAGAAGTAGGTACAAGACAGTATGCAACAAAATCTCGAAAAACTTTCTAAAAAAATCGGTGTTCCATTCAATGATATAACCTTGCTCCGTACGGCGTGCACACATCGTTCGTATCTCAATGAGAACAAGGGTACTGATATGGAACACAATGAACGCCTCGAATTCCTTGGAGACGCGGTTTTGGAGTTGGCGGTCACAGGGTTTCTCTTCTTGAAGTATCCGCACAAGGCAGAGGGTGAGCTTACTGCATATCGTTCAGCTATTGTGAACACGGTCAGTCTTACGAAAGTCGCAGAACATATCGGGCTCAATGAATTTATGCTCCTCTCGAAGGGTGAAGCCAAGGATACGGGTCGCGCTCGCTCCGTCATTCTCGCCAATGCAGTCGAAGCTCTCATCGGAGCCATCTACATGGATCAGGGGTATCATGCGGCGGCACAGTTCATTTCCGACCAGATTTTGAACTTCATCGACATCGATGAGATCGTCCAGAAGAAGCTTTGGATTGATGCTAAGAGTCGTTTCCAGGAGAAAGCACAGGAGAAGATGGGCATCACGCCGACCTACAAGACGCTCAAAGAAGTCGGTCCAGACCACGATAAGAAGTTTACACTCGGTGTATTTCTTCGCGATGTCCAGGTTGCATCAGGTACCGGTATGTCGAAGCAAGAAGCTGAACAGCAAGCGGCTGAGAAGGCGCTGGAAGAGAAGGGGTGGTAGTATTCCTACTTGGAAATTCAAAACTCTAAATCCTAGACAAATTCGAATATCGAAATTAGAAATTCAAAGTACTAAGAAGTTTTTGTTGCGATTGCACCAAATATTTTCATCAGTTCTGTAGCTTCTAGAATGAGTTTATCTCGTTTTTCTTCCAGTTCAGTTTTATTTTCAGTGTTAAGTAATTCAAGCCAATAAATAGTTTCCTTAGCTTCCTTTCTTGAAATTTTAACTCGCATGGCAAAATCCTTCTTTCCGAGAGATTCATTTGCTTCAATATAGTTTGCTCCAATTGATCCTGATGAACGAATTAGTTGAGCAACATCTTCTTTGTTTGAAATAGTTTTGGGTAACAACTTAACAAACTCTCTGACATTCTTAGAGAATTTTAATGTTCTTTCTTCAAGATCATACTTTTTATTTTCTGACATTGCACTATTTTACCATTCACAGAAGTCTGTAGGGTCTTTTTCTGATTTTGGACTTAGATATTCGAATTTGTCTAGGATTTAGAGTTTCTGATTTCTTCTGCTAAAATATGAAGGTTATATGTATCTCAAGAGCCTAGAGCTGAGCGGTTTCAAATCCTTCGCAAAGAAGTCTTCTTTGTCGTTCACTACACCGATTACCTCTATTGTTGGTCCCAATGGTTCAGGGAAGTCCAATACTGCTGAAGCCTTTCGCTTCGTACTTGGCGAACAATCTATCAAGTCGTTGCGAGGCAAGAGAGGTGAAGACATGATCTGGAATGGTGGTGGAGATGGACCTGCTGCTGCGGGTAGGGCAAATCGCGCGAGTGTGAAGGTCACATTCGATAATTCAAGCAGACTCTTTGCGGGTATTGATTTTGACGAAGTTACTATCGAGCGCGTTGTGCATCGTGACAATACCAACGAGTATCTCTTGAATGGAACGCAGGTGCGTCTCAAAGACATCGTCGAGCTCCTCGCAACTGCCCATATTGGTGCGACTGGCCATCATATCATTTCTCAAGGAGAGGCTGATCGCATATTGTCTGCTACGATTCGTGAACGTCGCGAGATGATCGAGGACGCTCTGGGTCTGAAGATATATCAGTGGAAGAAATTGGAGAGTATTCGCAAGCTCGAGAAGACAGATGAAAATATGGAGCGTGTCGAGTCACTTCGTAGAGAAATTGCGCCTCACTTGAAATTCCTGAAGAAGCAGGTCGAAAAAGTTGAGAAGGCTGAGGAGATGCGCAGGGAGCTTGTGACGCTGTACCAGGAATATTTTTTTCATGAAGACGCATATCTTGCCAGTGAGCGTGCACGTTTGGAGAAGGAGATTGCTGGCCCCAAAGCAGAACTTGCTCAGCTCGATAAGGAATTGGAACATGCCAAGAAGATTTTGACCGATTCCAAGACTGCTGACAGGAAGAGTGACGCGCTCATCATGCTCGAAGGTAAGCTTTCAGTTACTCGCACTGAGAGGGATCAGATCGGTCGCGAACTCGGTAGGCTCGAGGGAGAGATTTCTGCCAATAGGCGCGCAATCGAGAAAGAGCAGTCGAGGATTAGAAACGAGGAATTAAAAACAGTCTATCTCAAGGATGTTGAAGAGGTTGTGCGCACCATAGAGAATCTTAAATCAATTGAAGATGCGAAGAAATTATTCGTTGAGGTTGTTTCTGCGCTCCGTAGCTTTATTGCAAGTCATCGAACAAACACGGATTCCGCCTTCATTGGTGAAGCAGAAAAGGAGATTGAGAAGATTTCGCGTGAGCGTACTCGATTGGAAGGAAGGTTGTCCTCAATCTCTGAAGAAGAGGGTAAGCTCGTCCGCGACTATGAGGAGCTCAAGCGCACTATCGAGAAGGAAAAGGATACCAACCGCGATGCTGAGAAGGATGTCTTCCGTATTATCGCGCGCCAGAATGAGGTGAGGCATACCGTGAATGATCTCAGTGCACATCTCAATGATGTGTCATACAAGGAAGAAGCGTTCAAGCGAGAACTTGGAGAAGCAGGTATTATCGCGGGGAGGGAAGCGACTCAGTACGCGAACATAGGGCATAGCGTAGAGGGTATAGATACTACATCCTATACCCTACACCCTGATCGCTCTACTCAGGAAGCTCGCCGCAAACAGATCGAGAAGATTAAGATTCGTCTCGAGGATTCTGGTGCCGCAGGAGGCGCTGAAGTTATGAAGGAGTACCGAGAAACCGAAGAGCGCGATATGTTCCTTGCCAAGGAGCTCGAGGACCTCGCTATGGCCAAGAAGGAGCTCCTTGTGCTCATTGCCGATCTTGATACGCGCATTGACTATGAATTCAAGGCCGGCATACTCAAGATCAATACAGAGTTCCAAAATTATTTCTCGCTCATGTTTGGCGGAGGTAAGGCTGAGCTCGCTGTTGTCAGAGAAACTAAGCGTCGAAAGAAGAGTGATATTGAAGATCTTAGTGATGCACTCTCGGGTGAGATGCCTGAGGATGGTATGAATGCCGATGAGAACCAAGAAGATGGTCCGGAAGGATTGGAAGTAAGTGTCAGTTTGCCACGCAAGAAGGTGAAGGGTCTCATGATGCTCTCCGGTGGCGAGCGTGCACTCACGTCCATCGCACTCCTCTTCGCTATTTCGCAGGTCAATCCTCCGCCATTCATCATTCTCGATGAGACGGATGCGGCGCTCGATGAAGCGAACTCCAAGAAGTATGGCGATATGATCGAGAATCTCTCCAAGCATTCTCAGCTCATCCTCATTACACACAACCGCGAGACCATGTCGCGTGCCGGTGTACTCTACGGAGTCACTATGGGTTCCGATGGCGCCTCGAAGCTCCTCTCTATCCAATTTGACGAGGCGGTGAAGGTTGCGAAATAGGGTAGTAGGGATTATCAACAGGATATACACCATAATATATTTGACAAAATTGTCTATATAGTAGTACAGTTGGAAACAGAGTTTCACCAAACCAAATACCCCTGTTGCCTATGAATGAAAATAAAATCTCGGAGCGTAAAAGCTCTAAGAGGCCTGATCTTGTGAATCCGGCTCGGACTATCCTCGAAAAGGAAGTCTTCCACCTCTTCGCCGATGCGAACATGATTGAGTCGCTTCGATTCGAGAATTCCCACTACACGAACGCCCTCATCGCTCCACTCAAAGACGCGACTGGTCTGTGGGTCGTATTCAGTTGGGCCGCCTCAGAATGGAATAATCAAGAGGTTCGTCCATTCAACTTCTCAGTCGATGGCGGACGTCTCGAAATTATCTCTCCCGAGAAATGTGCACGGGCGCCACTCAATCTGGTCGATCCAGATCGTGTTGTGCACCTCATTGCTACAGCGAATGTGTGCCCAGGAGAATGTGATCACTGTCCTGGGAATGGTGTGATGCATGGTCCCATGGAACCCGTCATCAAGTGCCGCATGCCGAACTACATCGAGTCGGGAAGTGACAATGCGTACGTCGTTCTTACAGTGATGGACTACATCATGCGTCGTGGACGGGAAGAACGTTATTATGCTCGTGAGCGGGCTCGCGAGAAGGCATGGATGGTCTCTCATCAGATGGTGATGGCCTGAATCAGATCTTTGTTCTTACCACGCGCTGGCTGCACTCTCTGTGTAGTTCAGCGCTTTTTTAACCGAAAACTTCCCATTTTTGTCGTTACCATGTACACTTTCGATATGCTGTGATGATGGATCGGTAAGAAAGGAATCCGTTTGACTAACCACTCATTTTTGTAGTACTATATATTTATGCCTCCAATGAATAAACTCACAACTAAGGCCCGCGAAGCTTTGCGTCGAGCGCATGAGCTTGCCATCGAGCGTGGTCAGAATCACGTGAATCCTGCGCATCTCCTGTGCGCCCTTATGCTGCAAGAAGAGAGTATGGTCGCTTCCATTCTCGACAAGATGGAGGTAGATACTCCTATGATGCTTGATGTTGTGCTCGAACAGATCGAGGCTCCAGAAGGATCCAATGTACTCTCGCCTTCGTATCAGATTTATCTTACTCCGGATCTGGCGCAAATTCTGGACAACTCAATGCGCGTTGCTACAACTCTCAAGGATGAGTTCGTCTCGACGGAGCATCTTTTCCTCTCGATTTTCGATACCCCCTGCATTGCACGCGACATTCTTTCTCGTTTCAAGATTGAGCGTGATATCGTTTCCAAGATTATCGAAGAGCTCAAGAAAGATCCGACTGTCAAAGAAGCAGAACCGAAGAAGCTTCGCACGCTTTTCAAATACGCACGTTCTCTCACCAAGCTCGCCAAGGAGAACCGTCTCGATCCAGTCATTGGTCGTGATGCTGAGATCATGCGCATCATCCAGATCCTCTCGCGCCGTACCAAGAATAACCCAATCCTCATCGGAGAGGCTGGTGTGGGTAAGACTGCTATTGCTGAAGGGCTCGCACTTCGTATGGCACAAGGAGATGTTCCTGAGTCGCTCAAGGATAAGGAGCTTGTTTCTCTCGACCTTGGATCTCTCATTGCGGGTACCAAGTATCGCGGTGAATTCGAGGAGCGCCTCAAAAATATTCTCAAAGAGGTTGAGAAGTCGGATGGCAAGATCATACTCTTTATAGACGAAATCCATACGCTTGTTGGCGCAGGTGCATCTGAAGGTTCGATGGATGCGTCAAATATGCTCAAGCCGGCGCTCGCGCGTGGCGAGCTTCGCGCTATCGGGGCAACGACACTCAAAGAATATCAGAAGTATATCGAGAAGGACCCTGCGCTCACTCGTCGATTCCAGCCGGTGTATGTGAATGAACCGTCACAAGACGATGCAATCGCTATTCTTCGTGGGGTCAAAGAGAAGTATGAACTTTTCCATGGTGTGCGCATCACCGATGATGCTATCGTTGCCGCAGTCAATCTCGCCAGCCGCTATATCACCGACCGATTCTTGCCTGACAAAGTCGTTGATCTCATCGATGAGGCTGCGTCCAGTCTTCGTATCTCGCTTGAGAACATGCCTCCTATGCTTGAGGAGACTCGCCGCAAAATCATGCGATTTGAAATAGAACGTGAAGCTCTCAAGAAGGAGACTGGCAAGGAAGCCAAGGCTCGTATGGCCAAGATCGAGAAGGAGATCGCCGACCTCAAGGAGGGAACCGCTGAGCTTGAGCTCAAGTGGACCAATGAGAAGGAGACCATCACTGATATCAAGCGTATCAAGAAGGAGCTTGAGTCATTCCGTGTAGAAGCAGAGATGGCAGAAGCACGTGCTGACCTCGCCAAAGCTGCAGAGATTCGCTATGGCACTATCCCATCTCTCGAGAAGGATCTTGACCAGAAGTCCAAGCGTCTCAAGAAGCTTCAGTCATCACGCCGCATACTCAAGGAAGAGATCAATGCTGAGGATATCGCAGGAGTCGTCTCACGCTGGACCGGTATTCCTGTTTCGAGAATGCTGGAATCAGAAGCCAACAAGCTTACTCGCATGGAGGAAGAGCTCAAGAAGAGGATTGTAGGTCAAGATGAAGCCGTCTCTAAGATTTCAGATACCATTCGTCGATCGCGTGCGGGTATCGCAGATCCCAATCGTCCGATTGGATCATTTATCTTCCTTGGACCGACTGGTGTCGGTAAGACTGAGCTCACCAAAGCTCTCGCAGAGTTCCTTTTCAATGATGATAAGGCGCTCATCCGCGTTGATATGTCAGAATTCATGGAGAAGCACAGCGTCTCCAAGCTCGTCGGTGCGCCTCCAGGATATGTCGGTTATGATGAAGCAGGTGGTCTCACTGAGATGGTTCGCCATCGTCCCTATGCAGTCATTCTTTTCGATGAGATCGAGAAGGCGCATCCAGAAGTCTTCAACGTGCTTCTTCAGGTGCTCGACAATGGTCGCCTCACCGACTCCAAGGGTCGCGTAGTCAATTTCCGCAATACCGTCATCATCATGACCTCAAACATCGGCGCTCAACACATTGAGCGCATGGAGAAGCTTGGTTTCGCCCGCGACAACGACAATCGTGACAAAAACAACTATCTCGAAGCCAAGGACAAGGTTATGTCGTCTCTCAAGGATTATTTCAGGCCAGAATTTCTCAATCGTCTTGATGACACCATCATCTTCGATATTCTCTCGCAAGACGCTATCAAAGATATCGTCAGGATTCAGGTCGAGCAGGTGGTCAAGCGCCTCGCAGAAAAGCAAATTACACTCGACATATCACCGGCCGTTTACGAGTATCTCGCCAAAGAGGGATACAATCCTCAGTATGGTGCACGTCCGCTCAAGCGACTTATTCAGACCAAGATACTCACTCCAGTTGCCAACTTGCTCATCGCGCAATCGGTTTCCAAGGGAGGCACGATTGAGGTTGGTATAAAGCCTGCAGGCAAGAATGAAACTCAACCTTCATTCACTTTCGAGGTGAAGAAGAGGCAGAAAGGCGAGAGTCCAATCGTGATGCCGAGTATTGTGGCTCAGAAATAACCGTCGAAAAAGCGCTCAGAATGTGAGCGCTTTTTCGTCTATACTTGTGATAAATCAAAAAACTGCTAGAATCAGTGAGTTCTCAAAAACGCGTCGGTGGCGGAGTGGTCAATCGCAACAGACTGTAAATCTGTCGCCCTATGGGCTTCGTAGGTTCAAATCCTACCCGACGCACTAATAAAAATGAGCCGCAAGGCTCTTTTTTATTGGTGCGTCGAGCGACGCAACTGCTTGCGTCGCGTGGTAGGATTTGAAGACCTTGAGCATATTTATGAGGAGCGTAGCTCCGAAGAAATGCGAAAGGTGTACTGCCCCTGTAAGGGGAAAATCCTACCCGACGCACTGTTACCTCACCACTCTCTTCAATTGTCCTGGCACATGAACTGCTATCTCATAGGGGATAGTCTTGCACTTCTTTGCCATGTGCGCGATGGAGTTCTGTGCTTCCGGGTCATCACTGATCGCGGTCACCTTCATGCCGATCTGTGCATCAGGGACATGTGTAACATCGATAATAGTGATATTCATGCTGACGCGACCAAGTATCCTGCAGGGCACATCTTCAGGGCCGACTAGTACGGTGCCGATATTGGAGAGGCGACGATCGATGCCTTCATAATAGCCGACAGGAATGGTTGCGATGAGCATGTCAGTTTCTGCTTTGAATGTGTTGCCGTAGCCGACCGTTTCGTCGCGTCTGAGTTTCTTCACGCCCGTGATCATAGTATCTATGCGCATGACGGGCTCGAGTTGGAGATGATTCCCGATTGATCCTGCATCTGCGATGCCATAGAGGCCGAGGCCGAGACGAGAAAGTGTTGCATGTGCGTCAGCTGCGAAACGATGACCATCGGTATTGCTGATATGAATATGTTCGATAGATGGGTAGTTTGATGAGAGTTTTTTCACGAGGTTATTCCAGATATGAAGTTGAGACTCGGTGTTCGAAGGGTCCTTGTTGTCAGCATCAGAGAGATGTGAGCATACGCCAGTGATGATGATAGACGGATTGACCTCAAGGATCTCCTCAAGCTGTGAAATCTCCTCTGGTAAAATACCTTGTCGGTGCATGCCGGTATCTATTTTGAGGTGTACAGGGATGCGGCGACGCGGAGGCATATCGAAGATGGACTTTTGATAGTTAACGACATGACGCAAGGTATCCATGCTTGTGATTGCAAATGATACTCGCTTGAGCTTTGCGCTTGCGATGGTCTCTGGTCGGGTATATCCGATGACAAGGAGGGGAGTGCGTATGCCTGCTGCGCGAAGAGCGACCGCCTCGAAGTATGAATCGATCACGAAGAAGGGAATCGCGCCGACAGGAGAGGTGGGTCTGCGTCGCTCCATCTCAAGAATTTTGGCGACCTCTATGAGTCCGTGGCCATATGCATTACTTTTGAGTACAGGGGCGACCGCATTTCGAGGAGCTATCTCCATGAATCGGTGGAGATTGTGTATGAGACGACGTCGAGAGATGCTGACCGTGATGAGTGGCTGATAGGGGTAGCGTCGGCGGGAAAGCCAGGTGAGAAATCCTTTCATATGGCCATTGTACTCCTCTGTGACGGCATTTCAAGCGTGTTCAAAAGGGGTATTGACAGGAATGTTTATATATGCTATACTACTCTCAAACACTATATGAGCCCATTTGGGCTTTTTTGCTCCTTGCAAATCACATATGTCAATCAAATCTCTACATGGCTGTGGAGAGGATGTGGTCTGCATGGGGTTTCGAAATGGAAATCCTATGAAGAATCAAAATCACTTGAGTTGGATGACCGTCTTTACGATGATTGTCGCGATCGTCATGATCATTATCTTGCCGCTTTCCTGCAGCAAGAAGCGTGGTGATCAAAGCCGTCAGTCAGCATCGACTCCTGTCGTCGAAGAGACGACTGTGGCCGATGCGAATGAGTCTTTGAATGCCAGCTATCAGCCGGTCGTGCAGAGTGCCGAGGCGTCACAAGACGTCGGCACAAATGATTCTGATATGTCGCCCGAAATGGTGGCATTCATGAAGGAGTATGGTATGGCAGGATTTGCCCGTGTCGAGATGTCATTGGACACAGATTCGGTCAATCGGTCATCCCGTCGGTAAACACTGCAGTCAACAACGGTAGTACAACAAACACTGAAACGAAAGAAACACAGAAACGGAAGACAACAAATGAAAACATTCAAAACTATTCTGTTCATCGCCGTGACATTATTCGTCGCAACGGCTCGCTCAATCGCAGCTGACAACGTCCGGTACCAGGATGCGGAAGAATTCGCTCGCGCATACTTGCGTACCAAGACAACTCATTACGTGCTCCTTGTCGGCACTCGCATTGCGGGTACTGATCAGTGGCTCAACATGGAATACACCATGGACGCCCGTACGCTCATGATCACCAACTTCAACGTGTACGACACCAATGTGCCGCTGTTGAAGCCTTTGTCTGGATTGCCAATCCCTACCAATGGGTATGTGGATTTCAACCTGACGATCGTGGGGTATGACGCTGCGCGCAATCGGTCATGCCACGGCAGTTGGTATACCAACACATTGGTTCGCGGCGACAGTATCCATGTGGCGGTACTGCCCGAAGTGCCACCCGCAGTCATTCCGTTTGTCGGGGATGATCCCAATGCGTTCGAGTTGTTACTCGATGGTATCTCGGCGGGTTATTACTACGATTATGGCCGCAAGGCCTTCGTGGTATGGCCGAACGAGTCTGTCGATACTGACTATGTCCGTGCGACTTACACTATCAGGAACCGTGCCACCCAT
>JACCEC011692856.1_pt1 | contig 11723 bp, 10 predicted proteins | sample 7450121 | NCBI WGS metagenome assembly JACCEC01 (sample SAMN15323455, study PRJNA562643) | freshwater metagenome | isolation source: river surface water | place: USA:Blue River Watershed | collected 2017-08-18 | reverse complement strand
TCGTGCGGCTTCCTCTAAGAGCGGATCGGCAGATTTGCTTGAAGCTCTTGATATAAAAATAGATTTAAATGCGAATCAAGTTTCCGAGATGGTTCGAAAAATCGGAATCGGCTTTGCCTATGCGCCAAATTTTCATCCTGCGATGCGTTTTGCCGCACCCGTCAGAAAGAGACTCGGAACTCCAACAATTTTTAACATCCTAGGTCCGCTAGCAAATCCGGCCAGGCCAAAAGTTGTTGCAATTGGAGTAGCGAGGGAAGAAATGGTTCCGCTCGTGGCAGAAGTACTTGCTACTCGAGGTTGTGAGGGTTTTGTATTTCGAGGTCGAGAAGGTCTTGATGAAATCTCAATTGCCGGCAAGACCGACGTCTTTCAATTAAATAATGGGATTGTTACAAAACATGAATTTGATCCTGCCGATATCGGCGTAGATAAGAATTCGCTAGAGAGCATTCGAGGAGGAGATGCCGATCTAAATGCTCGCATAACGTTAGAAGTTTTTTCTGGAAAGAGCGGTCCGTATCGAGAAGCAATCCTCTTAAACTCCGCAGTAGCTATTGCTGCATTCAAGGGAGATTTCGATTTGGGAATTGAACAACAAATTGCTAATGGATATGTCCTTGCCAAGAGTGCAATTGATAGTGGGAAGTCAAAAGATCTTGTTTATCGCTGGCGCAATCTCTCCCATGAAATTGTTAATGCTTCCTTATAGTTCTCTAGACCGTAATTATTTCTAAATTCAGAAATTCGCTGTCGATTCTGTTCTCCACCAAATAAGGGGCTGGACCATTCATCGCTGATCTCAAGTATCTTGATATCTTGCTGATTCAGAAAGCGCAGGATTATTTCAATTTCTTCATGAGAGGGAGATTGTTGCGCAATAAGTGAAGTATTAAGTTTGCTTAATTCTGCAGTCGCCTCATCAAGACTTCCTATCTTTGCCTTGCGGGAGGCAATCAAACTTCCTGATTTGATTAGAGCAACCTCGTAATGTTCATCGATAGGTACGGCCACTATCAATAGTTTGATACGTTTCAGTGAGACAATCCTTTGACTTCTTGAAACACCTTTAATTAAGGAAAGTAGTCGATTCCGGATTTCGGCCGCTTCTTCAAATCTCTCAGAAAGTGCCAGTTCTTTCATCCTTGAATCGAGTCGATCAAAAATGGTTCTTGCATCTTTTTCTAACGCATGACGTAGCTCAGTTATAACTGTCTTATATGAATCTGAGGATTGAAGTCCGATACAGGGAGCGCCACATTTACCAAGATCCAAAAGCGCACATGGGCTGGCTGCTCTCATACTTTTTAAGGTGATTCGCGGGGTGCATTGGCGAATTGGAAAAGTCTCGTAAATTCCAGTTTGGGCAGCTATCGCTTCATCACGACTTGAAAATGGACCAACCCAGCTCTCATCACTCTTAATTTTCTGCAGGCCCTTTACGAGGGAAACTCTTGGAAAATCATCGCTAGTCAGGCGCAATACATAAGCTTTATTTTGAAAACGTGATCTGCGATTAAAACGTGGTTGTGCCGAGCCGATAAGTCTTAGTTCACGTATTTCCGCTTCAAGGATTGTAGGCGTCTCAATGAACTCTATCTTTGATGCCAATGCAATCATGTCGTGTATGCGCTTGCGTCTTTCGGATCCAGAAAAATATGATCGAATGCGAGACTTCAAATTTCGAGAGGTGCCGATGTATAGGGGTTCGTTGCGATCGTCTTTAAATATATAAACACCGGGTCCTTCTGGAGCATCCTCGGCAAGATAACGCTTTCTTCGTTGTGCATCTGTAATTTGATTCGAGAGAGATTTAAGATCGGATAAATTGAATATGCCTTGTGATCCTAATCTTTCGAAAACTCCGTGTAGCACATCGACGGTTGCTCTAGCATCCGAGAGGGCACGGTGATCTGGATCCGTGAGAGCTCCAAAATATTTAGCCAATGTTGCTAATTTAAAATTGCTCACGTCATCCTTTGTCAGCGCATACCTAGAGATTTTGGCAGTGTCGACAACTTCGTATTTTGGCCAAGAATATTTAAGTGTCTCAGCAGCAGATTTCAAGAATCCAAGATCGAACGGAGCATTGTGCGCAACCAAAACGCTTTCGTGGGGAGAACCTATAAATTCCAAAAGAGTTGCGAATACTTCACCGACGGTAGGAGCCGTCGCGACCATGGCATCAGTTATTCCAGTGAGAACCGATATAAAGGGAGGGATGGATGTTTCAGGGTTTACAAAACTTTGGAACTCGCCAATAACCTCGCCACCTTTGACCTTAACAGCGCCTATCTCGGTTATTTTCGAATTTGTTGGTGATCCGCCAGTTGTCTCTAAATCCAAAACAACAAAAGTAGTATCCAGTAAGAGGCGCTCATTGATAACGGGCAAATTCTTCACGTGCAAAATGTAAAGCCTAGAACTGACTAAACCTCAGAAGTAGAATGCCGATATGGCGACAGAAGGCGCACCAAAGGGTTGGCTAGATGATTACTTTGCCCAAGGATCTGGAAAATATTCAAAAACCGGAGTTCTACTCTTGCATGGTTTTACTGGATCTCCAGCCTCCATGCGCCCATGGGCGCATTTCCTTAATGAAAAAGGCGTGACAGTTTCCGTCCCAAGAATCCCTGGTCATGGAACTCGATGGCAAGATCTAAATAAAGTCAATTGGCAAGATTGGACTAATCGCGCAAAGAAAGAACTTCTTAATTTGCAAGCGCAAACTTCGGAAGTTTTCATTTTCGGACTTTCGATGGGCGGGGCCAATACTTTATACACGGCTGCAACTTCTAAATCGGAAGTAAATTTATCAGGAATAATATTGGTAAATCCAATGATTCATATCACCGACCCTGCAATCAAATTTATTAATATCATCAAATACTTAGTACCAAAGCGACCGTCTGTCGGTGACGACATTAAAAAGCCAGATGTGACTGAGTGGGGGTATGACGCTCTACCAACTAAAGGCGTAGCAGAACTAAATAAGCTATTGAAAGCAACTAGAAAATTGCTTCCAGAAGTAAACGTTCCAACACTCCTATTTCATAGCGTTGATGATCACGTTCTTCCAGTTTCTAACACAGAAGTAATAATGAAAGAGATTGGGACAGGAGCCAAGTCACGCGTTGAGCTGGGAAATTCATATCACGTGGCAACTCTTGATTACGAAGCTCAAACTATTTTTGAAAATTCCTACCAATTTATAATAGAAAATTCCAAGAATAAATAAGCAATTAGCTATTTATTACTCCGAATCCTAAAAGCGAAAGCAATAAAGCACCGAGAATTACGCGATAAATTACAAAGAGCGCAAAAGACTTTGTTCTCACAAACCTGATTAACCAGGAAATGGAAAGGTATCCCACAGCAAAGGAGGCAACAGTTGCGATTGCTGTTTCAACTCCACTAAATCGCGATAAACCTGGATTTTCAATTGAGTTATAAAGCTCGAATAATCCACTTGCCATCACCGCCGGAATTGCCAGTAAAAAAGAGAAGCGCAAGGCGTCGACGCGATTAAAGCCAAGTAAGCGACAGAGTGCAATTGTTGCTCCAGAACGCGAAACACCGGGAATTAACGCAAGAGATTGAGCTAATCCGGCAAAAATCGCATCACGAACACGCATCTTTGATAAATCTCGCATCTGCGTTCCGGATCGATCTGCTAGGCCTAGAAGAATGCCAAAGACAATCAAAACACAAGCTACTAGCCAAAGTGAACGAAATTCTTTTCGTATCAGATCTTGTAAGAGAAAACCAAAAATAACGATAGGAATCGAACCTAAAATAATGAACCAACCTAGTTTTGCGGATTTCGAATCATGTGATTTCTTCAAAACCGACTTTAGCCAATTGGAAATAATTTGAGATATATCTCTTCGGAAATAAATCAAAACTGCGAATTCAGTTCCGATTTGAATTATTGCCGTAAAACTAGCTCCCGGATCTGCAGCTTTTTCATTAAAGATTCCTGCAATCCTCAAGTGTGCGCTTGAAGAAATTGGCAAGAATTCAGTTAAACCTTGGAGGATTCCTAATAGAACTGCTTCTAGCAAGGAAATTTTCCTTTTCCAACATTTACAGTAATTGTTTGCGTATGTGAGTAAAACTCTAAAGCGGCTTTACCTTGCTCGCGAGAACCGTATGAAGAGTCTTTGCTTCCGCCGAATGGTGCATAGAAATCAACACCTGCCGTGGGTCCATTAACTTTGACCATGCCAGTTTCCAACTTATTAGATATCGAAAAGGCAGCAGCTAAATCTTGGGTATGAATCGAAGCGGTAAGTCCATATGGAACATCATTTGCTAACTTAATCGCTTCCGGCAAAGTTTCGACATTGGCAATATGGACAATCGGAGCGAATACTTCTTCACACATCAATTGATGATTCAAGGGGACATCAACAGTGATGGTTGGTGAAACCAGATTAATTGCTGCATCGATAGTTTGACCGCCATGGATAATTTTTCCAACCTTTGAGCTTTCTGCGATAGCACGCTCGTAATTTTCTCTTGCAGTTTGATGAATCAGCGGTCCAATGAAAGTTTTCTCGTCGGAGGGATCACCGATCTGGAGCGCCTTTGTTGCAGCAACCAATATTTCGGCAACCTCATCTCTCCGTTTTTTGTCGCCGATCACAATAACTCTGCGAGTAGCCGTGCATTTTTGGCCAGAGTAACTAAAGGCGGCAATCGGAAACTGAGCTGCTAACAAACTTAGATCTGCATCAGGAAGAACCAAGGCGGGATTATGGCCACCCATCTCTGCTTGAACCGGTATTCCTAATTTTGCCGCTTGAGATACAACTTCTTTTCCAACTCGTACTGAACCGGTAAATGATGCGATATCAGCGCTTTCAATTAAGGACTTACCAATTTCGCCATCTCCAGGAATGACAGAGAAAACTCCTTCTGGAAAAACCTCTTGGGCACGCTTTTCGAATAGTTTTGCCGTATCACTTGAAAACTCACTGGGTTTTATTAGAACCGTATTACCCATCGCCAGTGCGGGCGCTGCTTTCCAAAATGGAATTGCAATGGGGAAATTCCAAGGTGTTATGAGGGCGGCAACTCCATGTGCTCTTCGCAATGAAAGAATGTAATTAGGCGCTAGCGCAGGAAAAGTCTGACCGTCAGGATCTAAAACGGCAGCGCTATAAAAATCTAGGATGCTGATTGCGCGATTAAGTTCGCCTCTGGCTTCGGTTATAGGCTTCTTAACTTCATTGACCATTGACGATATGAGTGCGTCGCGATTATCTGAAAAGAGTTTTGCCAGCTTAGAAAGAGCATTGGACCTCGCAATTGGATCAGCGCTCCAAGCAATTTGGGCACTGCGAGATTTTGAGACCAACGCTTCTAGGTTCGACATGAACTTCTACCGCTTTCTAATAGTTGGTTAATTTTTAAACCAGAAAACCTTCTGGGAATGGATCAGTGGAATCTAAAACCCAGTTGGATTCACCCATAATCCAAGCCCGACCCGTAATCGTAGGAACGATTGCTGAATACGATCCAACTTTTGTTCGCTCTTTTACCCTGCCCTCAAAAACCGATCCGATCCATGACTCGTTAATCAATACATCTTCGTCTTTAAACTGACCTAGCGCATGCATCTGAGCAAGTCGTGCGCTGGTACCAGTTCCACAAGGGGAGCGATCAAACCAACCTGGATAAATAGCCATGGCATTTTTCCAATGAAGAGCATTATTTCCGGGCGCAATGAAATCAACATGATGACAGATCGCAATATCTTTATTCTCCGGATGAACTGGTCGATTCTGTTCATTAATTGCATCACTAATTCTTAAACCAAGATCCAGGAACTTAGCTCCATTTTCTCGTTTGAACTCAATTCCAACTCGATCAATTGGAACGATTGCATAGAAATTTCCACCGTAAGCAATGTCATATTTCAATCTGCCAAAATCTTTAACTTCTACCTCTTGGTCTTGAGCAAGTAAAAACGATGGAACATTTGTAATCGTGACATTCTTGGCTTTGCCATTCTCTACTCGTACATCGACTGTAACCAAACCTGCGGGAGTATCGAGCTTTATCGTCGTAACTGGTTCTTGGACCGGAACTAATTTCTTTTCAACTAAGACAGTTGCGACCCCAATTGTTCCGTGTCCACACATCGGGAGACATCCGGAAACTTCAATATATACAACGCCCCAGTCTGCATCAGTTCTGGTTGGTTTTTGCAAGATCGCGCCGCTCATAGCTGAATGTCCACGTGGTTCGAACATTAGCCATTTGCGAAACGCATCGTCACTGGCCATGAAATTAAGACGCTTTTCAAACATAGTTGCGCCGGGGATCTCGCCATAACCATCAATCACAACGCGGGTTGGCATGCCCTCGGTATGGCTTTCTACCGTCTTTATGTTGCGGAGTAATTTGCTCATTAGGCGTTGAAGTTTGCTTTGAACTTCAAATATTGTTTATGTAGCTTCTCTTGATCCGATTTCGGAAGTGGAAGTCTTGGCAAGCGAGTCGGACCACCGTATCTGCCTTCAAACTCCATCGTTGCTTTAATCGCTTGAATAAATTCTTTCTGGCTATCCCAATGGAATAAGTCATGTAGTGCAGCATAAAGTGGGCGCGCTTTTATGAAATCTCCAGCCAGCGCCAAGTCGTAAACAATTTTTGACTCTCTTGGTAGCGCATTTGTGAAACCAGCGATCCAACCTGTCACTCCACCAGTCGCAAGTTCGAGAAGCACATCATCTGCTCCTACCATGACATCGATTCGTGGGGCATAAGAGTGAATTTGCCATACTCTTCTTACATCTCCAGAAAATTCTTTAATGGCAATAACTTCTGGGACTTCTTCAGCGATACGTCCAACTAACGCTGGCGTTAGGTCAACTTTGGTATCAAACGGATTGTTGTAAGCAATTATTGGAATACCTACTTTAGCTACCTCTTTGTAATGAGCTAGAACTTCATCATCATTTGCTCGGTATGAAGTTGGAGGTAACAACATCACTGCACTCGCGCCAGCAGATGCCGCTTGTTCAGCCCATTGTTGAGCTTCTCTGGCGCCGTAAGCTGCCACGCCAGGAACTACATGAAATCCTTTTGGTGCGGCGGCTATCGCAGTAGTGACCATTTGCGCGCGTTCCTGCGGAGTTAATACTTGGTATTCACCAAGTGATCCATTAGGAATTACACCTAGATGTCCAAAAGATGCAAGCCAAGCTACATGTTCGGCATATTTATCGAAATCAATCGATAAATCATTTTTAAATGGAGTAGCCGTTGCGGTGAGAATTCCTTGCCATGGTTTCATAGTGCTAGATGTTAGTCGGAAAGCTCGCCCAAAGTAACCGCCCCACCTATTGGGCGAGTAACTGAAGCGATACCCGTTTTCTTATCAGAGAAACGTTCGGCTAGGTCTGAAACATTTCGATGACAGATGCGCCCTTGGCACATTCCCATTCCTGCTCTAGTAAATAACTTAGATGTTCGCGCCGAATCTGCACCGAGCTTTTCGAAAGAATCAATAATCTCTGATTTTGATACTTCTTCACATCGGCAGACCACGAAGTCTTCAGAACTCCAATCAAGCCACTCTTTGGGAGGCTGATAAATCTTGGCCAAGCCTTGAGCAAAGAGACGTTGTCTAAACCTTTTAAATTTCGTAAATACTGTCGCAAAATTCTTTTCTAACATATCTAAGGCGGCAACTTTGCCCTCTGAAATTGCCAGTTCGTGACCGCCAATACCAGTAACTTCGCCGGCAGCCCAGATTCCTTCTACTGAGCTTCTCTGCCAACTATTAACTTTGACAGATTCTTCGCCAAAAACAATTTCTCGTTCGAGTTTTAAAATACTTGCAAATGTTAAATCTGGCGTAAACCCATAGGAGATAGCCACATTATCTACTGAAGCTATCTCTTCTTGGAGTCTGCCCCTGGAGTCAACTATTTCAACTGACAGCGAGTTGTTTACCAATTTAATTTTGGAGATTCTTGAACTTTGCGAAAATGTAATCTTATTGCGCTTTAAAAAGTACAAAAACTTTATCGCCTCAAATAGCTTCTCGGGATTGAGAATTAATCCTGGAATATTTCGCCACCATCTAGATAAATTCCTAAGTTCAAAAACACCGATAATTTTTGGGGGATTGTTCAGCGACAATAGAGACTGAACCACAGGAAAAAGAAATGGACCTGATCCTCCTAAAACAATGGAATTTCCAGGGGCAGTTGAAAACCCCTTTACCAGCGATTGAAGGCCGCCGGCGGTGATTACGCCAGGAAGCGTCCAGCCCGGAATAGGAATGGAACGTTCAATTGCTCCGGTAGCAACCAATAATTTATTTGCTTCGATTTCGGCAGTTTTCCCTGCGGTTCTTATATGAAGTAAAAACTTTCCATCGACTTGTTCAATCTGCCAGACAGAGGTCTCCAGTTTCCACTCCACGTAAGGAGATGAGAGTAGGAATTCAAATTCTTTTGCAGGAAAATTAGCTCCAAATTTATGACGCCAATATTGGCCGCCAGGAATTTGATATTGGTCGATTATGACAACATTCTTGGAATTGTTTGCAAAAGTTGCCGCTGCTGACAATCCCGCTGGGCCAGCGCCGATAATCACGTAGTCATAAGAAGATTTACTCATTAAAACCCTCTTGGCTAGCAACATTTAAATCTGGCTCGGCCTTTGCAAGACAGGCGCGTTGATTGAGAACCCCATTAATTGAAACCAGACAGTCGTAACAATGACCAATGCCGCAAAATATCGACCGCGGTTCGCCTTTAAATCTCGTTGTCCGCAAACTTGTTATCCCGCCGCGCAAAAGTGCGGCAGCTACTGAGTCGCCATTTTCAAAGGGAATTGGCTCATTATTGAATTTGAAAGTGGGCATTAAGCAACACCTGATTTCGAAATAGATTCTTGAAACCTCGCAGGTGCAAAATGAGTTGGATCAATCAGAGTCTTCTCTCCAGTGATCATCTGGGCAATTAACTTGCCACTTGCTGCGGAAAGTCCGATACCGGCGCCCTCATGACCCGCACAGTGAAAAAGTCTTGGAAGATTTTTATCAGGACCAATCACTGGTAAGTGATCAGGTGAATAAGGCCGAAAGCCGTTATAGACCCGGAGCAATTGTGCCGTTGAAAGAATGGGGAACAATGAAGTTGCTTGGCGGGCGAGTCTTTTGATGATGGCGACATTAATTGACCTATCAAATCCGACTCTTTCTCGACTCGCGCCGATCAAGATCGTTCCGCTCTTGGTACCTTCTATCACTGTAGAAGTTTGCAGATCTGCCTCGCTACTTGCGACATTATCAACATAGTCAGAGTCATATACCTTGTGGTTAATATATTGAGGAAGTGGCGCTGTTACCAGAATAAATCCGCGGCGCGGCATGATTGGCAATTCAGAACCTGCTCGCTTTGCAATTTCGCCCGCCCAAGTTCCTGCGGCGTTAATCACATAGCCTGCTTTGATTACTCTTTCTTGAGTTTCAATACAAAGTGAATTCGAATCAGATGATTTCTTTATTCGTAGAACTTCTTGATGCGGAATCAATTTGTGTCCGGCCATCTGTACATGTCGCAATATCTGCGCAGCAGCCAACATTGGTTGGCATTGCGCATCTTGCGGATAATGAACACCAAAAGAAATATTGGGATTTATATGAGGTTCTAGAGAAAGAAGTTCTTTTCCTTCAACTCGCTCTGCTATAACACCAGCTTTCTTTTGCGAATCTGCAAATTCATAAAGTGTTTTTGGATCTTTACGAGCAACAGCTAATCCACCTTTTGCAACAAGCTCGAATGAATTTCCAACTTCTTCACCAACTTCAAACCACAAGTCTCGTGAAATTAAAGCTAACTCAAGTTCGGGTCCAGGCGATTTATCTGAAACCATAATGTTTCCTTCACCTGCACCTGTTGTGCCACTTGCAACTGCGCCCCTATCGATTACTAAAGTTTTTAATCCGGATTTAGCTGAGAAGAAAGCAGCCATCGCGCCTACGATGCCGGCACCGATTACAACAACATCTGCGCGCTCTTCAGTCATATAGAAAGTCTGCCAGCACCCATTAATGGGCGAGTAGGGACCTGATAACAAAAGTGTTACCGGGGGAGTGAAAATTGTGCGGGGGAAGCAAGAAAAAAGCGGGCTACCTGTCTAGTCAAAACTGGGTAGCGACACCTAGGGTTTGCCCTGAAGCAGGGGGTGACCCTTGCTTATAACCCTAGGAAAGGTATACCTCTTAATGAAGAAAAATCCTGTAAAGGTAGCGATCGTTGCAATTGCAACTGCTGCACTTGGCTTGGGACTTATCTCAAGCGCGCAGTCTGCAACGACACTCTGGATTTCTTCTGATCTACCTAAGCAAGGTGGATCTGCAGATCAGAGCGCATCTACTAATAAGGCAATCCGTCTTTTGCTAAAGCAACAAGGCAATAAGGCTGGAAAGTTCACAATCAAATTCCGTGAGTATGACAACTCAACAGCTGCTAAAGGTTCATGGGATGACGCACAGTGTGCAAAGAATGCTCAAGCACACGTTGCATCACGTGACGAAGTTGCAGTTATGGGTACATACAACTCCGGTTGCGCAAAAATCATCGTTCCAATTTTGAACCAGGATCCAAAGGGTCCAATGGTTATGGTTTCAAACGCGAACACAAACCCTGGTCTTACAAAGGCTTGGGATCCAGGCGAACCTGATAAGTATTACCCAACAGGTAAGCGCAACTACTGGCGCGTTGTAACAACCGATGACAATCAAGGTAGCGCAGCAGCACAATTCGCTAAGTCACAAGGCGTAAAGAGCGTTTACGTTCTAAACGATCGTCAGACTTACGGACAAGGTGTTGCACGTTCATTCACCTCAGCTGCTAAGAAGCTTGGTCTAAACGTTCTATCTTCCGGCGATGCTGGCGAAGGTTGGGATGACAAGGCTCCAAACTACGAAGCGCTATTTACAAAGATTGCAGCTCTTAAGCCAGATATGGTTTATGTCGGCGGTATCTTCGACCTAAACGGTGGACAACTCGTCAAGGATAAAGTTAAGTACCTAGGCGATAACACCAAGGTTAAATTCATGATGCCAGATGGCTTCACCGGTTACCCAGACTTCTTGGCATTGCCAGAAGCTGCTGGTGCATACCTTTCATTTACTGGTCTTTCAATCGATCAGTTCCCGAAGGGTGGCGCTGCTGAAGCGTTCCAGAAGGCATATAAGAAGGAATACAAGGAAGCACCAACCAGCTCATTCTCTGTTTACGGAGCAGCAGCTGCACAGGTAATCCTTGATGCAATCTCACGCTCAAACGGAACTCGTAAGGACATCTATAACAAGATGAAGACTGTAAACATCCCAGCTAATAAGTCTGTGGTTGGAACAGCCCTTAAGTTCGATAAGAATGGTGACATCCTTTCTAAGGACATCACAATTCTGATCGTGAAGAATGGTGCAGAAACCTTCCTTCAGAAGATCACAGTTAAGTAAAAAAGCAGTAGCGTTAATCCCCGGATGGCGAAAGCTGTCCGGGGATTAGCAAATTAAGTAGCAAATCCCTAAACAAAGAACTTTAGGAGTCCTTCTTGGCTAAAGTCGCAGAAGTTCAGAAATTTAAAGGTACCCCTGGCCAGATTCGCCGGCAGCGCATTGAACGCATCGGAGCGATTGTAATTTCGCTTGTTCTGGCTGCATGGATTCTTGTAAACATAATCGAATC
>JACCEC012144848.1_pt1 | contig 11727 bp, 9 predicted proteins | sample 7450121 | NCBI WGS metagenome assembly JACCEC01 (sample SAMN15323455, study PRJNA562643) | freshwater metagenome | isolation source: river surface water | place: USA:Blue River Watershed | collected 2017-08-18 | reverse complement strand
TGAAAAGATTAAGGCAGCATCAGATATCGATCGCCTTGCAACAGATCGCCCTAAATCTGGCGTTGACCTAAAGCGCTTTGCTATCAATCCCGTTAACGGTGCCAAGCTTCCAATCTGGGCATCCGATTACGTACTTGCTGATTACGGTACCGGTGCAATCATGGCTGTTCCAGCGCACGATCAGCGCGACTTAGATTTTGCAAAGGCGATGAAATTGCCTGTGCAGGTTGTGGTTCAGACCGATGAAGAAGATCCAGCAGTAACTTTTGTCGCTACAACTGGCGATGGAGTTCTTATCAATTCTGGCTCACTCAATGGCCTCAATAAGTCTGAGGCAATTGCGAAAATTACCGCTGAACTGGAGGCAAAGGGCCTTGGAAAGTCAGCGCGTAACTATCGTTTGCGCGATTGGCTTGTCTCTCGCCAGCGCTTCTGGGGTACACCAATTCCGATTGTGCATTGCGATAAGTGCGGTGAAGTTCCAGTTCCAGCAGATCAGCTCCCACTAACTCTGCCATCTGCAAAAGATATTGATCTCAAACCAAAGGGACAGTCACCACTTGCTGCCGCAACTGATTGGGTCAATACAACTTGCCCTAACTGTGGTGCGGCTGCACTGCGCGACTCAGACACGATGGATACTTTCGTTGACTCTTCTTGGTACTTCCTTCGTTATCCATCATCTACCAACGATAAAGAGCCATTCTCGCGTGCCGATATCGATACATGGTTGCCGGTAGATCAATATGTTGGCGGCGTAACACACGCAATCTTGCACTTGTTGTATTCACGTTTCTTTACCAAGGTCCTTAACGACATGGGAATGCTCGGATTTAATGAACCATTCACACGTTTGCTCAACCAGGGCATGGTCTTGATGGATGGTTCTGCCATGTCCAAGTCGCGCGGCAATTTAGTTCGCCTCTCTGATGAACTCGAAAACCATGGCGTAGATGCAATTCGGCTATCAATGGTCTTTGCCGGTCCACCGGAAGATGATGTGGATTGGGCTGACGTTTCGCCATCTGGTTCAGTCAAGTTCTTAAGTCGCGCTTGGCGTTTATCAGGCGATGTTACTTCTCCAGTTGGAGTTGATTTCAGCGCTGGCGATATCAACCTGCGCAAGGCAACACATAAAGCTCTTCACGATGCTGCATTTGCCGTCGAGTCATTCCGCTTTAATGTTGCAATTGCTCGCGTAATGGAACTTGTTAACGCCACACGTAAGGCAGTTGACTCTGGTTGCGGTGCGGCAGATCCTGCAGTTCGTGAAGCAGTTGAAGCGATTGCCATCATGCTCTCACTCGTTGCGCCATTTACCGCCGAAGAGATGTGGGAGCGACTTGGCCACAAGCCAGCTATTGCTACTGCAGGCTGGCCAGAGGTAGATCCTGCGCTCCTGGTAGCAGATGAAGTTGAAGCTGTTATTCAAATCAACGGCAAGATCAAGGGTCGCATCAATGTCTCGCCATCAATTTCGGATGCAGATATTGAGGCAGCTGCAATGGCTCACCCAGATATTGTGAAAGAACTTAACGGTGCAGCACCAAAGAAGGTTATTGCCCGCGCTCCAAAGCTCGTCAATATCGTTCTCTAAGACCTTTCCTTAAAGGTTCTGGTCAAGAAAATCGTTGAGCAGACGTTGATATTTGGCTGCCTCTTCAACATAGGTCATGTGCGCTGACTCAGCGAAAACTTCCCACTGTGATCCCTTAATTCCATTGAGGTAGCTTTGATTTGAAAGGGCAGTTGACTCATCAAAGTGGCCAGAGAATATCTGTGTCGGCACGTTGATTGCACCGAGGCGATCACTGACAACGTGGTGCTTGAGATTTCCGGTACAGGAGAGCTCTGAATGTCCCCACATTGCGCTGTAAACAGTCTGGTCTTTACCGGATTCTTCAATAGCGGTTTGAATCTCAGGTGGGAAAGGAATGCGAATCAAGTGCCTGCGATAGAACTCAGCAATAGCAACGGCGTACTCATCACTATCGATAGTGCCGGCATCTTCATGACGAATCAGCGGTTCTGAAAATTCAGCAGGCATCTCTAACGCTAAACGCCTTGCCTCAACTTCCCACGTATCTGTATCAGCGAGTGCGCTAGATAGCACGAGAGCTTTCAGTCCCTGTGGACGAGTAATGGCAATCTCTGCAGCTAACAGACCGCCCCATGAATGGCCAAGGAGGGCGAAATTATTGGCTACCCCTAGGTGTTCAACTAACAATCCGAACTCTTCAACAAAGAGTGAGATCTGCCAGAAATCTGCCGGTTTATCGGGCAGGTGAGTCGATGCACCACACCCTATTTGGTCATAAGAGATTGCCGGACGACCACTTGCTTCTACATATCGCGCAATGACATTCATCGAGTGAGAGGTAAATCCAGGTCCACCATGAGCAAGCAACAAGGGAGCTTTACCGGAAGTTAAATCGCCAAAGATTGTGTATGCGGTCTCTCCGTGCTGCCACTTCATAACTCCTGTATTCAAGCCACCGTTATTCATAGCGCGACGGTAGCAGGCAGCCATCCACAGGTGAAGGTGTTTGCCGAAATAAATAAAGTCCTAAGGATGATTATTCGGCGATGGATAACTTTAAAAATTGGTGGAACGACCTCCACTACACCCCAAGCCAGAAACGCTCACTCGCAATCGTTGCAGCGCTAGTCCTTGCAGCCTCCTCCTTCTTCATAATTCGCACCTCATCTCCCAGCGAGGCAATCGTCGCGCCGCTGACCGTTGATGTTGCGATCTCTGAAATCACAATTGATGTAGAGGGAGAGGTCGTCAATCCCGGCGTCTATCGATTACCCACAGGATCACGCGTATACGAGGCAATCAAGGCTGCCGGTGGAGTAACGGCAAACGCTGATGCTTCTGACCTTAATCAAGCGCGACTCTTATCCGATGGTGAGCAGATTTACCTCTTTGCCAAATCTCCACAATCTGCGGGAAAGAAATCGACAATAAAGGTAAAGCCAAAAGGATCATCGTTGGTGTTACTCAATCGCGCTACTGCAAAAGAGTTTGAAGCCCTTGATGGCATCGGTCCGGTATTGGCTGCTCGGATCGTCGCTTATCGAAAAGTTAATGGATCCTTTGCAGCTGTGGAAGATCTCTTAAAGGTTCCTGGAATCGGCGCGAGTACGTTATCGAAATTCAAGAGCAAAGTCCGCGTGTAATTGATAGTCGCGCACTTGCTCTAGGTGCTGCTACCTGGTGCGGAGCGTTGGTGCAAAGCTGGCTCTATCCCGGAACGATAGTTTTGCTCACATTGGTTGCTGCGATTATTTTGCTAAGGGTTGGTCGCAGCAGCGCCATCGTTCTCATCATCGCACTCTTGCTTGGCTCATCCCTGATGTCGTTGCGCCAATATTCCATTGGAGAGAGTCAACTACGTGAGCAATATGGCGATTCCATATCAATATCAGCGCGAGTAAGAACAGACCCGACCGCAACACAATCTAAAGTGGTAGGTCGTAACTTTGCTGCTCGTAAGTTCACCTTCCTTGCTGCAACTGAATACGGCCCAATTCGTGTCATTACCTCACGTGCATCCGCATCGGGTCTATTACCCGGCCAGAAGATAATGATTCGTGGCCGAATCATTGAGAGTAAAGAGAGACGAGTAGCAGCTTTAATCATCTCAACCGCGCCGATTCAAAAGTTGGCGCCTCCATCACGTTGGTCACTCGCACTCGCCTCAATTCGCACTGGATTGCGTGAAGCCAGTGGCGGGGGAGATGCAGGTGCGCTGATTCCTGGCATGGTCATAGGAGATACTGCAAAGCAGAGTAGTGAATTTAAGAACGATATGCGCCGTGCAGGTTTAACGCACCTCGTTGCAGTCAGCGGTGCTAATTTCGCGATTGTCTCTGCCTTTATCTTGTGGTGTTCACAATTTATTTTTCGAAGAGTTCCAGCAAGGTTAGTCTCGACATCATTTACCCTACTGGCATTTATTGCGCTAGTTCGCCCATCACCATCGGTCTTACGAGCTGCTGCGATGGCTGCGGTGATGCTGATTGCACTGGCAACCCGAGCACGTGGCGACTCACTGCCGGCTCTTGGTTTTGCCATGGCTGCCGTCGTCGTTATTGATCCATGGCAATCTCGCGATCCAGGGTTTGCACTTTCGGTTCTGGCAACCGGTGGCCTCTTATTAATTGCACCACGTATCACGGCCTATCTCCAAAGATGGGTTTCGAGACAGGTTGCAGCAGTAATTGCCATTCCCATCGCCGCACTTGCTCTCTGCCTCCCAGTCATTATTGCGCTCTCTGGATACATCTCTCTGGTTTCGATTATCGCCAATATTGTCGCTGCACCATTTGTTGCACCGATAACAATTGTGGGATTTATTGCCGCACTGATTTCGCCGGTATCTCCAGCAGCAGCGCACTTCTTGCTTCTATTGGTGAAACCATTCGCTCTCGTTATCACCACAATTGCACGGTGGGCGGCGGGATACCCAGTCCTTGAAATCAATGCTGGTCTAGTTGGCTTCCTCACGGGCATAGTCCTCTCACTTTTCTTCCTTATATTTCGAAGACGAGCAGCGATAGTAATTCTGATCGTGGCTCTTGCAACTCTCTGGTGGGCTCGATTTCCAGCAAGTGATTGGGATGTATTCATTTGTGATGTCGGGCAAGGAGATGGTTACGTCATCAATCTTGACAATCATCGTGCCATTGTGATTGATGTTGGCCCAGATCCCGTACTCATGGATCGATGTTTACGTTCGTTGAAGATAGAAACCATCGCGCTACTGATACTCACCCACCCTCACGCAGACCACATTGCTGGGCTTTCGGGTGCGCGGAAAGGAAGAAAGATAGAGGCGCAGTGGTACGGAAACATCGCAGCAGGTTCGAAAGCAACAATCGGTGGCTACTCCATCGAAGTTCTCTGGCCACTGCAACCTGGGCTGGAGGATGAGAACCCCAATAACGTCAGCATTGCCGCGATGATTCGCAGCAAGGATTTATCGCTCTTTGCCGCGGGTGACATCGAACCACCGGTGCAAGAACAGTTGCGGGGCAAAGTGGGAAGAGTCGACATTTATAAGGTGGCCCATCATGGCTCGAGGTTTCAAGACCCGGCACTGATGCGCGAACTATCTCCCACCTTAGCGCTGGTCAGCGCAGGAGAAGGTAATAACTACGGTCATCCTGCGCCTGCCACTATCTCGGCGCTGGAGCATCTACACGCTAAAGTTCGCCGTACCGACAGAGACGGTGCAATCGCAGTGGTGGCAGATAACCACGAGCTCACAATCTCTACCGAGAATGCAAAACCCCACTTGATCAGGTGGAATTAATCAAGTGTAAGAATGAGAAGAGGAGAGTCAGCCAGAATGAACGCTCTCTATCTCTTACTTGGCGGAGAAGGTGCGCTTGCAGATCGTGCAATGAAAAAGATCAGTGCGCAGCTAGCGGAAGAGAAAGCTGAAGTCACCACCTTATTAGCCGGCGATGTGATTCCGGGCGATATCGCTGACGCATTGGCGCCTTCGCTGTTTTCCGAACGGCGCGCACTCATCCTCAAAGATTTACAAGACCTCGATGATGAATGCAAAGATGAGATTACTCGCTATCTAGAAAACGTTGATCCGACCACCACAGTAGTTTTCATTCACAAGGGTGGCGTCAAAGGCAAGGCACTTTTAGATGCAATCAAGAAAGCAAAGCCAGAGATCATTGCTTGTGATGCGTTGAAGAAAGAAGCAGAGAAAGAACAGTTTGTAAAAGAGTTATTTCTCGATAGCGGACGGAAAGCAACACCTGGTGCAATCAAAGCTTTAGTCGGTGCACTTGGTTCCGATTTACGCGAACTCCAACAAGCAGTCTCTCAAGTCTCACTCGATGCGCCTAAGGGCACGATCGATGAAGAAATCATCGACACTTTCCATAAAGGCAGAATTGAAACCACGGGTTTTGATGTAGCCGATGCAACCTTGGATGGCGATCTTCCCACCGCGCTGGTCTGCCTTCGAAGCGCGCTAGAGACCGGCACCGATCCCGTGATGGTCACATCAGCGATTGCATCATCGCTACGCAATCTCGCCAAAGTCTCTGGCACTAACCGTGGCGCTAAATCTTTCGAACTTGCCGGCGAACTCGGTATGGCTCCATGGCAGATCGATAAGGCTCGTCGCCAATTGGCTGGCTGGACCCCACGCGGAATCGCATCGGCTGTTGAGGCAGTCGCTAAAGCAGATGCCGATGTGAAGGGCGCCAGCTCCGACCCAATTTTTGCCCTCGAGAAGGCGTTGGCGACAATCGCTGCCGCTCGCGCCGCCCGATAAGGGGCGCAATACCTCTATATTCTCGATTTTGGGGGCAGCCCCTCGCGCTGATAGCCTACGACCCTGCTCAATCCGCCGGATTGGCGAAATTGACCAAGAATTAACCTCAAAAGCACAGGAGCTCTACACGTGGCAAATATCAAGTCGCAGATCAAGCGTATTAAGACAAACGAGAAGGCTCGCCTTCGCAACAAGTCTGTTACTTCAGCATTCAAGACAGCTGTTCGCAAGTTCCGCGACGCTGCCGCTAAGGGTGACGCTGCTGCAATCACAACAGAACTCCGCGCTGCATCAAAGGCTCTCGATGTTGCAGTAGCAAAGGGCGTTATTCACAAGAACTCAGCTGCTAACAAGAAGTCTTCAATGGCTAAGGCAGCTGCGAAGGCTGGCGCTCGCTAATTAGCGACGCGCTCTCCACGCAACTCTTAATCTCTATCACTAAGGCGGTCGTTTAAGTGCCAGCAATTAGCATTGCCAAGGCGCCACAACCAGCATCTACTGATCCGGCGCAGATTCGCAACTTCTGCATCATCGCCCATATCGATCACGGCAAATCAACCCTTGCTGACCGCATGCTCCAAATCACCGAGGTCGTTGAAGCACGTCTGATGCGCGCGCAATATCTCGACCGTATGGATATCGAGCGCGAACGCGGAATCACTATTAAGTCTCAAGCTGTCCGACTTCCATGGAAATCTGGAATCGATGGCAAGGAATACATCCTCAACATGATCGATACACCTGGTCACGTTGACTTCACCTACGAAGTATCGCGCTCGCTTGCAGCATGTGAAGGCGCAATTCTTCTCGTTGATTGCGCACAAGGTATCGAAGCACAGACTCTCGCCAATCTTTACTTGGCGATGGAGAACAACCTCACCATCATTCCTGTTCTCAACAAGATTGATCTACCCAATGCACAACCAGAGAAATTCGCAGCAGAACTTGCAGGTTTGATTGGTTGCAAAGTTGAAGATGTTCTTCGTGTATCCGGCAAGACTGGTGACGGTGTTGCCGAACTTCTCGACCAGATTATCGATTTAATTCCAGCGCCAGTCGGAGATCCAGATGCACCAGCGCGCGCACTCATCTTCGACTCTGTCTACGATGCTTATCGCGGCGTTGTTACCTACGTCCGTGTTGTAGATGGGCATCTCAAGCCACGTGAACAGATTCAAATGTTCTCAACCGGCGTGAAGCATGAAGCGCTTGAAATCGGCGTTATCTCACCAGAACCACTGCCATCTAAAGGCCTTGGCGTTGGTGAGGTGGGTTATCTCATTACCGGCGTTAAGGATGTGCGCCAATCTCGAGTCGGTGACACCATCACCAACTATGCGCGCCCAACAAAGGAAGCGCTCGGCGGATATAAAGATCCAAAGCCAATGGTCTTCTCAGGTTTGTTCCCACTCGATGGTGCAGATTTCCCAGTCCTTCGCGATGCTTTAGAGAAGTTGCAGCTCAATGATGCTGCTCTTGTCTACGAACCAGAGTCATCAGCCGCACTTGGTTTTGGTTTCCGTTGTGGCTTCCTTGGTCTGCTGCACATGGAGATCGTGCGCGAACGTCTCGAGCGTGAAGCAAAGCTCAACTTGATTTCGACTGCCCCAAACGTGGTTTATCGCGTAACGATGGAAGATGGCAAAGAGATTATTGTTACCAACCCTTCCGAATTTCCTGATGGCAAGGTCAACAACGTCAAAGAGCCAATCGTTAAATCAACAATTCTTGCTCCATCTGAGTACATCGGAACTATCATGGAGCTCTGCCAAGAGCGCCGCGGCGTCATGCTCGGTATGGATTACATCTCTGAGGACCGCGTCGAAATCCGTTACACACTTCCACTTGCTGAAATCGTCTTTGACTTCTTTGATCAATTGAAGTCACGCACCAAGGGTTATGCATCTCTTGATTATGAAGAGATGGGCGATGAAGAAGGCAATCTCGTTAAGGTTGACATTCTCTTGCAGGGTGAAGCAGTCGATGCATTTAGCGCCATTGTTCACCGCGATAAGGCTTACTCATACGGCGTGATGATGACCGGCAAACTCCGCGAACTCATCCCTCGTCAGCAGTTCGAAGTTCCTATTCAGGCAGCTATCGGCTCTCGCATTATTGCTCGCGAATCCATCCGCGCTATCCGTAAGGATGTTCTTGCAAAGTGTTACGGTGGAGATATCTCTCGTAAGCGCAAGCTCCTTGAGAAGCAGAAGGAAGGCAAGAAGCGCATGAAGATGGTGGGACGTGTTGAAGTTCCGCAAGAAGCGTTCGTTGCTGCACTTGCTACCGATGCTGATATCGAGAAGATCAAAGCAGCGCGTAAGCTCGAAAACTAATCGCATGTTCTCGTATTACGTACATATTCCTTACTGCGTACGTCGTTGCGGATACTGTGACTTCAATACCTATACCCCTGCCGAACTCCAAGATGGAGCATCGCTAGAAATCGTCTCTGCCGATTACATTGATGCTGTTCTGCTAGAGCTTGAGACCACGCCTACTGATGAAGTCAGCACCATCTTCTTTGGCGGTGGCACTCCATCACTGATGCCACCTAAGGATCTTGGTCGCGTACTTACGGCAATCAAAGCCCGAAACGGAGTAACCGAAGATTGCGAAATCACCCTAGAGGCCAATCCTGATTCAGTGACGCAAGAGAAGCTTGATGGCTATATTGCAGCAGGTTTCAATCGCATCTCATTCGGCATGCAATCAAATAAAGAGCATGTACTCAAGGTTCTTGATCGCACCCACAATCCTGAGAATGTACGTAAGGCTGTTGATATGGCGCGCGCTGCGGGATTCCCATCCATCAGCGTCGACCTTATCTATGGCGCACCGGGCGAATCTTTAAGCGATTGGGCATCTACCGTTAAAGAAGCGCTCTCATTGGATATCGATCACATCAGCGCTTATGCATTGATTGTGGAAGAAGGTACAAAGCTTGCAGCACAGATCAAACGTGGTGAATTAACAATGCCCGATGATGATTTGATGGCAGATATGTATCTCTTGGTAGATCAACAGACTTTGCAGAAAGGGATGAAGTGGTACGAGCTCTCTAATTGGTCAAAGCCCGGCCATCAATCACGCCACAACATCGCATATTGGAAATCACAGAATTGGTGGGGTCTCGGCCCTGGTGCGCATTCACATATAGATCAGAAGCGCTTCTGGAATGTGAAGCACCCTAATGCATATAAGGAAAAGGTTTTCGCAGGGGAGTCTCCGATTAAAGATTCTGAAATCTTGACCGATGAACAACGTAAATCTGAATACATCATGTTGGCTATTCGCATGCCGCAAGGAGTGCGCAAGGCAGCTCTGACAGTGGCGCAATATGAGCGCATCATGGAGTACATCAAGAGCGGACATGTGATCGACCGTGAAGACTCCATCGCCCTTACACCGAAAGGTCGCTTGATTGCTGACCGCTTAACCCAAGCGATGCTTTCATAATCGATGAAAATGTCTCAGGAGATGCTCGCCTAAGCGAGCACGGGTAAACTCCGCGCTATGACTACCGACCGCCGCCTCGAGATTCTTCGAGCCATCGTCGAGGAGTATGTCCAGACTCAAGAGCCAGTGGGTTCCAAGGCGATTGCTGAAAACCATTCACTCGGTATCTCACCGGCAACTATCCGCAATGAAATGGCCGTCTTGGAAGAAGAGGGCTTGATTGCGCAGCCACATACCAGCGCTGGCCGAATCCCAACTGACCGTGGTTATCGCATCTTCGTCGATAAGCTGGCGACGGTAAAGCCACTTTCTAGCGCTGAACGTCGCGCGATCGAAACTTTCCTTAATGGCTCTTATGACCTAGAAGAATTACTGAAGCGCAGCGCCAAGTTGCTCTCGGATATCACAAAGCAAGTTGCGGTTGTGAAATATCCAATTATTGGCGATTCACAAGGGCGCGAGAAGATGGCTATTTCAGGAACTGCGCACCTTGCTCGGTCGGCAGATGGAACCGATCTTTCATCAATTCTGGAAGCGTTGGAAGAACAGGTTGTTCTACTTCGCCTGCTCGATGATGCCAATCCAACGGTCAATGTGACAATCGGCAGCGAGCAGAAAGATGCTCATCTACAGACAACCTCTCTCGTCACCGTGGGATATGGCTTTGAGAACAATCAGGCAGGTGCGCTCGGTGTCTTAGGCCCTACCCGTATGGATTACGCTGGTTCCATGTCCGCTGTCTCGGCAGTGGCTCGATATATTGGACGATTTATTACGGAGAGCTCTCAATAATGTGGGATAAAAATGTCTGACCTTTACCAACTTCTTAATGTCGAACGCGGTGCAACTCAAGATGATATCAAGAAGGCTTATCGCAAAATTGCGCGCGAGCTTCATCCTGACGTCAATCCAGATCCAGAAGTTCAGAATAAGTTTAAAGAAGTCACCGCTGCCTACGATGTTTTAAGCGATCCACAGAAGCGCCAGCAGTACGACATGGGTGGCCGTGGTGGCTTCAACGACTTCGGTGGCGGATTTGGCGGCGGCGGATTTAGCGACATCATGGATGCATTCTTTGGTGGCGGCGGAAATCGCGGACCTCGTCCACGTATGCGCCAAGGTCAAGATGCGCTCATTCGCATCGAAGTTGATTTAACAGAAGCATGCTTTGGAACCGAACGCGATATCACTATTGAAAGTGCTGTTGTCTGCGAAAAGTGCGAAGGACAAGGCACTGCAAATAATTCACATCCAGAGACCTGCAAAGTTTGCGGTGGTCGCGGCGAGATGCAGTACGTTCAGAAATCTTTCCTTGGTCAAGTGATGACATCACGGCCATGTAGCAGTTGTTCAGGTTATGGCTCAGTGATCACAGACCCATGTCGCGAGTGCGCTGGCGATGGACGCGTGCGCGCAAAACAGAACATCAATATCAAGGTGCCGGCAGGTGTTGAAACCGGAAATCGCATTCAGATGTCAGGTCGTGGTGAAGTTGGTGCCGGTGGCGGTCCAGCAGGTGACCTTTATGTCGAGATTGTTGAGAGAGATCATGACTTCTTGCTCCGCGATGGCGAGAACCTTCACATAGCAATCTCTATTCCTTTCGCTGCTGCAACGCTAGGTACCACTGTCTCTGTTGAAACTCTTGATGGACCCATCGATGTGCAGATTAAAGCTGGTATTCAGAGCGGTTCAACTATTTCAGTTAAGGGCAAGGGCATGACTCGCCTTCGTTCAACCCATCGTGGAGATTTGATTGTTCATGTCGATATCGAGACTCCGCATAAGCTCAATCGCGAGCAAGAGAAGCTGCTCAAGGAGTTTGCTAAAGCGCGTGGCGAGAAAGAGGGCGATGTCACCATCAAGCGCCACCAGGATGGTCTCTTCGCTAAATTTAGAGATGCTTTCCACCGCTAATGCTGACCCTCTTCTTCGTTGATAACTTACCGACAACGGTTGG
>JACCEC010295657.1_pt1 | contig 11728 bp, 10 predicted proteins | sample 7450121 | NCBI WGS metagenome assembly JACCEC01 (sample SAMN15323455, study PRJNA562643) | freshwater metagenome | isolation source: river surface water | place: USA:Blue River Watershed | collected 2017-08-18 | reverse complement strand
GTGCGTTATAAAGAAAGGGTCTAAGACTGTATGCAGTCTCTTTGACCTTCTTATCCATTATATATAATTTCCATAAGTCTTTATGGAAATCACTGAATATATTTAGAAAACGAGAAGTATGTTCTATCATCTCCATTGTCATCCTCGAGGGGAGGCTTTGTACCGCATTGTTCTAGGTATGCATATATGTTAGTGGTCTTATTCCATGGGAGGATCTCCTTGTCTGAAATGAATGTCCATGCACCGGGATAGTATGAATCTATATAGACAGGTGCTGTGTATGCGAACATGCTAGGATCAAACCATTTGACTCTCATAGGGATGATGAAGCTATATTTGTTAAATGCTATGGACAGAGCTATCCTGGTCTGTATGCCACGCTTGATCTCATTGTCCCATGCACGGAGTAGGTTCTCAGCAAAGAAGCTATTTTTGAAGAACAGGATGTCAGTAGTGAAACACTGTAGAATTCTGCTATCATTGCATGGCTTATCTACATACCTGGATTTGAAGACAGGGGTTGCAGAGGCGTTAATGCAGGCAAAGTCGGAATAAGTATCAATAGTGATGTTCTTCCTTCCAAACCTGCATGATGAGTCTAGATATAGGATATCCATATCAGCATCAACCATGGTAGAGTAGATAAGGAATGCCTTGTTCTTCTCTAGGTTCTTCCCTATGTATATGACATAGGACATGTCATACGATGCTAGACGATCACCAAACTCCCTTGCCTTTATGTCATCATCACATATAGATACGACCATATAAGGAGAATTTCCAATATGACTCATATATGAAATTCCGGTTGTTTTGGTGTTCTTCATTTTGAGCTTTTGTGTTGTGTATTTGGCGAATCCGAGCTTATCCTTCCACCTGTTAAGAGGCTTAAGCTGGTTTATCTGCTGTGTGGATGTACAGTAAATTGTAGGGTTATTAATGAGCTTGCTATTCTTGGTCATACATCTACGTTTGAGTCCTGAGTAGTAGTACCAATCGTATGGGACACGATCAGGATCAGCTCCCTGAAGAGATGCAGTCTCCTCCTCAGTAAGGGCCTCAGGGTGGACAACAACAAGATCTGTATCACGGACTCCAAAGAACTTTTGAACTGTATAATCCTTTATGGAATATCCACTCTTGTCAACCTTGCCTCTAAAGTTCTTGATCTCGTTCTTTGCTACTCTGAAATCAAGTTCAATCTCATAGAAGTATGGGACCCACAGGTATTCCATAGGGAGCCACAGGCACCTTAGTTTCTCAATATACTTTTTGCTTTCGAATACAGCTGTGATGGTTCTATCCTCTGCCTTTCCTGGATATCGAATACTATAATCTGCCCATTCATCTACAAGGGCTATTGTAGTGGGGGAGTGTCTCATACATATGAGACCTCCGCTTGTCTTGAGAACGTAGGGCGTGTAGCATGGTATAACACCATCAATGGTTCTTACCTCGTTATTCCAGTTGAATGACATATAATCATAGTCGGGGTTATCGAGGAGATAGGGATACTTGACAGGTATCATATCGGTATCAAGGGTGCATATGAGAAGGTCGGGATACCTGAGCATCATATACTTGATAAAAACAGGCTTGAAATTAATAGCCTTCTGATATCCACCCTTTACTGCAAACTCAGGGATCTCTACCATGCAGTAGTTTATACCTAGCTCTATGCACTTATAGACAAGTCTGTCGGCAAGCTGATCATATGTCTTTCCCTCTCTGCTGTTCCTATTAATATTACCGCGCCCCCACCAGTATCCTGCTATAATGAAGGTGCTATTGGGGTTGACAATATCATCTGTCGATATTCCTCTAAAACCAAACACATCAACTTCCATTTATTATTAATAATGGCTGTTATTTGAATAAATGATTGAAGATATAGTAAAGAGTATATTGAGATCACAGACCAAAGAACAGATGTACTCTAAACCTTGGAAGAAGCTCTTAAACAAGACATCTCCTGATGGATCGGGCATCCACATAGCCATAGTCAATACCCCTTGTATGGGATTTGGAGATATTGTCTTTGCAATGAAGCTGTATTCGTATCTTATCAACTGGTATCCTAATGCTATCGTTCATATACTGACAACCCAGCCTCAGAACTTTATAAAACTGGGTGCGGATCCATCTACTGTATTCCATCTGTCTACTGGAAGGTCCGACCAGTGCAGAAGGGTTGCAAGGCTCAAGTTAATAGATAACGGCATTCAAATGACCCGGACAGACAGATACGACCTCATCCTCATAGCCCCCGTAACTGCAGACTTTGATATCAGCAGAAAAGATATCCGAGCAATGTTTTCAAACAGCAACCGTTTCAATACCTTTTTCTTCTCGGAATACAACGATGATATGAAGAAGAAATTCGACTTTCCTACTGGAGTCGGAAACAGGAGAATGGGCCTTATGTTCACAGACTCCGTTCCACTCCCCAGGATTCCATCTTTGCCCAACCCCTATACCCTCATCTATATAACGGACAATGACGACCATGCAGTGAACTGCTACATAGACTTCATAGAGATGGTTACCCTAGCACAGAAACACCCTGTTTTTGATATTGTTATTTCAGGATGGATCGCTGACTATTTGATAGAAGAAAGGGACCTTTCGTTTGTAAGCAGATACTACAAGAACATCCAAGTAGTCAACAAGGACAATATAGTTCAGCTAAAGAGAGGTTCCGGTCCTACCCTCCGTTTTAGAAACGACGTTCTCCCCCTCCCCTATGACCAGATGCAGGCTCTGTTCATGCATTCCCAAAAGCAGATCCTCGTAACTGGAGACCAAAGCATAACAGACGTCCTCTCATGCTGTTACAACACCCTCGTCCCCTTCTACCAGATCGTCCCATGGAAGACAAACTTTGCAATGAATCTCGCTAAGAAACTGCCCCAGAAATTCATTCAAAAAATGAGAACAACATGCGGTTCGGTTAAAGCCATAAACTACAGTCCGGATATGTCATCATTCATGAGGAACAACGACTTTAGGGTCAATGCCAGACCAAAGATGGACGCTATAGTAGCATCCCTGTCCATCCCCCACCTTCGTCCTATATTCAAAATAGTGTCCGAGGGCAACTCTGTGAAATCAATCAAAAATAAGCTTAAATCAATCATATAAATGAGCACTGAGGATGAGGCTAAATCGTCAAAAGTTACATGCATGGCATGCAGGACTACAGAGTTCAAGGTATTCGCCATAATATGGATTATAGCAGGGTTTGCCGCCCTCATAAAGTCCATATCCTGTCTGGCAGTTCAAACGAATCGTCAGAACGTCGCGGGTCTGGTCATAACCATCATATTTGGACCTCTCTACTGGGTCTACTACTACGCAATGGGTGGATGCAAAAAGTAAAATCCTAATATGGAATTAGGATTCAAATAGCACCCTTTTACATCATCCTATCTCTATTTCCCAATATAAATCAAACCTCGAAAAGCTCGTCGCATCCAAGACCCCAGGGGGGAAAAAGGCGGTCCAAAAAGGGAACTTTTTTTTAGTCGAAATAACAACACACAAAATGGCATATAAAGCCGGTTCTATAAATAGATCAGAGTAATAAACAATGATCCAATGTAAGGGATGTGATAAGCTGTATTTGAAGAAATCGGAATACAAAAGTCACCTTGAAAGGCACCCATCATGTAACAAGAGCCGATTCAGGGAATCAAGAGATTCAAGGGAGTCTTTAGACCATATTGATATGTCTAAGACCATGGTAGCCCTTATAGAAAAGAGGGATAAGGAGCTTGACGAGAAGCTCGGAATTATAGAGACCATGAAGGAGGAGCTTGGTATGATAGGCACTCTGAAGGGTGAATTGGAGTCTGTAAGGGAGGAACTGGATGAGATCAAAGCCAAGCTGGAACAAACGGAGACCAAGCTTGCTAAAAGCCCAAGGATTAGGAACAAAAAGAAGAACATATTCAAGCTGGCTCCATTGAGCAATTTGAAGGAAGAGACTATAAGATCCGTGTTTAAGGAGAAGCTGACAAAGACTACATTGAGTCTCCTCAAAAAGGGAGTTGCCAATATAATCGGTGAACTGAACGACGCGGGTGATGGAAGGAGGTATATAGTATGCGCAGATGCATCCAGACGCACTTTTGTGATTCAAGATGATGCTGGAAAAGAGATGAAAGACCCCTATGCCCGCATATTCATGGAGAGGATAAAGGAACCTCTACTTGAGCGGATTGAGGAGCTTATCCAGACTGAATTCAATCCACTTAGTGATATTGCCATTCTACCGGATATCCATTCTATGGTTATTAGGCTTAGACTCAAGCATGATGTATTTGCATCCGAGTTCAGCAAGAAGTTCATTTGCACTATATAAATCCATTGCCTTTTGAATGGATTTAATAAATGGGTATGTCACCAGCATACTGTAGAAAGACCCCTATATCCAAGATGGGGTTTAGTCAGATCTCAAGCTGTAAAGCACAGGGTATTATACCTAGATCTGGGAGAAGAAACAGGGGCAAACGTGTGGTTAGCCCCAAGTATAAAAAGTCTATAAAGCGGAGTGCTAGGAAGAGGTATTCAATGTCTCCCAAGAACTCCAAGAGACCCACCATATCGCCATCCAAGTTTCCCATAGGATACAGGCACCTTACGTATACGTCTGGAGGGTGCCTCTTTTACCATACAGTCGTAAGAAAGCCAGGAGGAAAGAGAGGCTGGAGAGCGGAACCCTGTAAAAAGAAGTCCGTCAAACGCTCGCCCAAAAGACGCTAACCATAAAAATCAAAGTATCTGGCATATTCAGAAACGTCTCCACGTAGCATGTCTATGTCGTCCCTGTAACTATCAAATGCCTTTACAAAGTCGTCGAGCTTTATAGTCTTCGTCTCTTTTTGTATCTTGAGAGCGAGCTGAATAGCCCTGTGTATGAGCATGGCCACGTGTTTAAAGTCATCGGAATCGAGACCTCTGGAGGTCATGGCAGGTGTTCCTATGCGGATTCCGCCAGGGCTGAGGGCGGATGTGTCCCCGGGGACTGAGTTCTTATTGAGGGATATGTTGACAACATCGCATAGCTTTTCAACCTTGCTTCCCGTTATACCCAAAGGCTTGAGATCCACAAGCACAATGTGATTGTCCGTTCCTCCCGTGCTCAGGGTGTATCCATGCTCCAGGAGGGACGAGGCCAGGGACTTGGCATTGTTGATGACCTTTTGGGAATAGTCTCTGAACTGGGGAGTGGCAACCTCAAGGAGCTGGGTTGCAACAGCGCCAATCTGGTTGTTGTGAGGTCCTCCCTGTAGGGAAGGGAACACTGCAAAGTTGATCTTATCCTCCAGGCTCTTCTTGAAGAATATGAGACCAGCCCTGGGACCTCTCAGACTCTTATGGGTTGTAGTGGTTACAACATCGCAGTATTCAAAAGGATTATTGAGAAGACCCGATGCTATAAGACCGCTCGTATGCGCCATATCGCACATAAGGTAGGCCCCGCATGCATTTGCTATATCTCGGAGTATATTGTAATGAATATCCCTGGGATATGCAGAAGCTCCGCATATGATGAGCTTGGGCTTGTGCTGATCGGCCAGATCTGCAAGTGCCAGATAGTCTATGAAACCGTCCTTTCCAACCTTGTATGGAACAGAATTGTAGTATACGGAGGAAGCGCTGATCTTCTTGTATGGTGTCTGGTATCCATGGGTGAGGTGGCCACCGCTGGGAAGATCCAGGCCCATAATGGTATCTCCAGGGTTTAGGAGACCCAGGTATACAGCCAGATTGGCGGTGCTCCCGGAGTATGGCTGTACATTCACACCCCATGTTTCATCTAGACGGAAGGCCTTCTTGGCTCTGTCGATACATAGGGTTTCAATTTGGTCAATGATCTCATTTCCGCCGTAGTATCTTTTGCCGGGCAGACCTTCGGAGTATTTATTGGTGAGGATAGACCCCAGGCATTCTAGGACTGGCCCGGATGTAAAGTTTTCAGAAGCAATGAGTTCTAGGCTCTCCTTCTGACGTCTGTATTCCTTTCCGATGAGATTCCACATCTCAGGGTCGTATGTTTCAAGGGTTGCGTTAAAGCTCATTTTATTATAGATCTCAATATGCTTATATTGAGATTTAGGTCATATACCAGTGACAGGAGACGTAGTCTATGTTGGGTGTATTGGGTATTGTAGGGTAGTTAATCCATCGGAGGGGTCTGACTTTCATAAACCGTGGATTGTATATCAGCATAAAGTTAAAGTATATTTCATACTCCGATGCGCCCGATAGGTCGTAGAGCGTGGGATCAACTTCCTTTAGGAATACCTTCCAGAATTCGACGCCTTTGTGGTTCTGTTGGACCAGAGTGAATAGATTCATTATAAATCGTCTATTGAACATCATGTGATGGCATATACCTGACAGGCCAGGGTCTACGCGTTGGAGCGAGGGGTGGAGGCGTTTCATGTGGTTAAAGTAAAAGTCATAGTTTTCAGTTCCGGCATTATAGAGTATGATTCCATTTTCAAAGAAGGAAGTAGGTCTGAGGAAGTATGTATCTGCATCCAGGACCAGATAGTTCTCCCGTATACCTGGAATTATAATGGACGAATAGAGTTTGATTAGCTGTTGGAGATACCATCCATTTCTAGGTCTCGATCCGTGGTATTCAGCGACAGTTGATATTTTAAAAGGGAATATAGACTCGTCTATGTGAATACATCCCGGAAGCCTTGTTCTATTTGCATTCATGTTTGAGACTACGTATATATGTCTGTATCCAATAATGTTCTGTCTTGTGTATTCGATCTGGGTGGACATTTTAGAGTATTCATTGGGTCCTACGGGTATTACTATATCAAAGTCGGTTCCATTTCTAATAAGATGGTCATAGTAGCTGAATGTAAGGGTGTTTTTAACACATTCCAGATGTCTCGAAAGCTGAGAATAGGAGTCTAGTATGGAATATGTAAACTCATTCCAGTCATTCAGAACGATGCATGGATAGAGACTCTTGAGTCTTATGGTGAATGGATTGGCGACCATTATGGGTATAACGCCGAGGTATAGGCATTCCCATATACGATGAGAGTCTAGGCCATTGCCTTCAGGGCATATTGCAAATCTGTATTGAGCAAGGGTTTGGAGGTAGTCTGCATAGTTGGACGGGGAGCCAAAGATAAGGCCTTTGCCTTGGAGGGCGCGTTTGCATGCGGATCTCTTGTTGAAATTGGTGTTGATATCAAAGTAGAAATACACATCTCGAGTCTTTTGTATCCCCGCCCTTATGACACTTTGCATTACTTCCATATTTCCATGAGGCCACATCTTGTTCGCGATTCCTATGGGGAGGATGGACAGCTTTGGATGATCAAACGCTACATTCTGAGAATAGACTCGAATTATATTTGGCGAGTCTATAAGGGATCTGTACTGTTCTGTTATATTCTCGTCTGAGTTATGGGTTATCAAGACAAACTTGTTCTGGAATAGGTGAATCTTGGATTGAAGGAGTTGAAGTCTATGTCCATAGCAGAATACAAGGAATGGGTTTTTGAATGGCTGGATTAGCTGAGATAGATCTAGATGTTTTGATTTCTGAGATAGAATGTATGGATTGAATTCAAAGTCTTCTCGCATTCCGCAGTATATATCGCATATATTTTGAAGTCGTTCTCCAGATATAAGATCGGGTGTATTGCTGGTGGAAGACCATCGTTTTAGCTCTTTGGAATGAATGTGGAGATTGACCATAGGCATGTTGTTAAGGAAGGGACAGTTGAGGCTGTTGACAGTCTTCCATTCGATGTTTACACGGTCGCATCTGAATATAGATGTTTCGTTGATAAACCCTCTGGTGTCGCCAGGAGTGTTTCTCGGGTCAACGCCACCAATATACTGGCCTACGCATGCTCCGTCGAATAGGCATCCGAACATGAATGCGTTCTCATAGTATTCTTGAGGTATATTTGGATAGTTGATTACTATAGGCAGAAGGCCTACCTTGGATTTGTTTGTATTGTAGTATTTAGCCAGGGACTCCATGTCGTTCATACCTCTTGATGATGTATGAATAAGCTGAGGGAGAAGATGCTCTAGAGCGGAAGCGTTTTTGAAATACATGAAACTGGGTATACATCTAGATGGAGAGTCGAGGACCAACCACATGTCCTTCTGTCTGAATATGTCGATCTTCTTGGCAAAGTCGTAGTAGATAAGATTGTCATACTCGATGTGGAAGATGTCGTTGAGTCCGGCCTTCTTTGCATATGCGTGGATGTAGAAGAACCGGAGAGTGGCATACTTCCAGAATCCGTTTCTAAACGAAGAGTCCAGTTTTGACATTTGTTCAAACTGGTCTATATAGGGGCTTGACAGGGATTCGATAGGATGGGGTATTACACCAGGAGAGAGCAAGGGAATGAATTGGTGGGGAAGTATAACGTGGATTGGGATTCCAATAAATCTGGATGCCTGGGATATACAGTCATTGATATAGTCTGGGAATTGAGGTCCTATATGGACTAGTATGAGATGCATTTTGATTATGGTTAATTAGTATTAAATCCTAATGTTTTATTAGGATTCATTTTACTAGTCTTTACTGCTTACTGGTTACCCATAGAAACTGGCTCCAGCCACACGGTATCATTGTCAACAACATTTTCCTTGAGCTTGTCATACATAATACTAACTACATTGTCCAGGGTAAACACAGTCCTGAGCTTGGCTCCAAAGTTGGGATCCTCATCGATATCGTATGTGTAAATGTAGTCCTCAATCTCCTCGATAAAGTCGTCAGCAAACATATTGATAATGTTACTGATAGTTCCTCCAAGATTCTTGCGCTTCAAATATGAACTCATCTCAAGAATAGCCATGTCGAGGTTTCCGCCGATAATAACAAACTCATTCTTATCAAACCACTTGAGAGCCCAGAGATCCTTTGTAGGAACAACGTTCTCCTCAAGCTTATTAGTCACCTTAACAGTAATATAATGCCTATTGTTGTCAATATTAGAAAGGATATCAGTGACAATGTCGTTATACTCCATTTTACTACTTTTAACGTAAAACAAATACCCCGATTTCAATTTTAATCTAGCTCTGAAAAACGGACTCCACGTTGTTAAGGTCATTGTCAAGGTCATCCATCTCCTCGTCCGTCATATGGGGGAATTGGATATTGACTTTAACATGGGGATATCTCCTCTTTGTCTCTCTCATCTTATTGATAATTTCAGTCTCATCAATATCTTCGTCGCTGGAAGATCCTTTGACGCACGCCTTCAGGAGAGTATGTCTCCTGTCAGAAGACCTAAAAGGTCGTCTCTCGTGCTTGAATTCAAACTCGTCCCTTTCATCTTTGGTGAATAAAAAGTAGTTGACGACACCTTCTTGTAGAATCTCGGCCTCTACCCAACCAAACATATCAGTGATTTGGAACATATTCATCCATTCCATGAAATAGGGCACAGTCTGCGGGTAGTTATCCATACTTTGTTTTCTAGTATGGATATGAAGGTATAGCATCACTTTTACAAAGTAGCCTGGATTTTGGTAATACGAATATCCTTTCCGTTCTTGATCTCACAATGAATATGGCTGTAGATGGATGTGACTACATTTTGAATAGAGAAGGCGGAATCGAGGCACATTTTGATGGGAGAATTCAGACACTCCTGGATATGCATATCGATATAGTTCCTGAGATCCCTGATGTATTTAAGAGTCTTCCTCTCGATGTATGAATGCGTATACCCAAAATCATACTTGGAATCAATCTCCTTGATGACCCTGTCAATGTTTCCCCGAACATACAGAGGACCCATAGCATCCACTCGCGAACCCTCAATAACCCACGTCTTCTTGGTCTTCCGAGCATTCAGATAGACCATCTCCTTCACGACCTCCGCAATATATCTCCTGTTTGAATACATCGTATAAATAATACCCTGAATAATCTGGTTGTAATCGACCATCTGTTGCATTTCAATCTATATTGGATTGAAATAGTCAATTTTATACGTTAGTTATTCTTTGCCTTTTGGATGAATGCATTCATTGCAGAAATGGCATCCTCCCTGTTGCCCTCGGGGGCAATCTCAGGCATGGTCTCAATGCTGAGGAGGAGCTCCTCCTTCCAGTCCTCGACTCCAAAAACAAGCTGGAGGAACTCCTTCTCATCCTCATTGAGGTCATCAGGGTCCAGGCCACTCCTGATAGCAAGCTGGATGTAATACATGGCAGGGTCATTGCGCATGGCCTCAAAGTCAAACACGGCCTCAGGCTCAAGCTTCAGCTCCGAGGGATCAAATCCCATACGCTCCTTCATATTCATCTCCGAAAAAGCACGATCATCAGTCATTCTCTTTATAATCGTCCTTTTCCGCGTTTAAATGCATTTTTTAGAGATCTTTGACCCTAATCGTAATTATATACTTGCTTGGAACCTTCCATGACCCCTCCTTATACTCTATCTTTGACGGAGACCTTATAATATCCAATGCATCCGCCCCATACATGTCCCTCAGGATCCTATCCGACGTGTCCGGTATATCTATTGATACGTCAAAAAGCTTTGATTTTATAGTTGTAAAATAAGGCATCTTGTAAGAGTCTATGTAGATCCAGCCATCCTTTTTTGAATATGGAATCCACCTTATTTTTATGTCCGGGATAGAGAGGGTTGGAGGGGCTATGTGTTCTGAATGGGCAAAGCACAGTTCCTTCTCCCATGGTATGGGTTTGCCGTCTCTCCTTGCACCAAGGAGAGTATGTCTCCAGGGGAATATGTCTTTGCGGTCTGCTATTGCTTTGATAAAGACTTTGGCTGTTTGAACATCTGTTTTGGACCACAGGTCTATAAATCCTGCGTAAGAGTCTATGCCGTAGATACCCGGGAAGTTCTCTATGTAGGACTTGGCCTTCTCCATATACCTTACCTTCATAACCGCGTATATGAATCCAGCCAGGAGTATATAGAGGGAAAAGAGGGAGAATATCCTCTTTCGTATGCCTATGACAGATGCACCAAAGGATAGACACATGGCTGGAAACATGAGGGTTGTGGATGTGCCTACAGGATAGATCTCCTTGCGCTTGGGATTGCTATATGAGCCATACTTGTAATCATGGATAACCAGGCATGGATAGAGTCCATATGCCTTAAGAAGAGAGTGATTTTTAAGGATATGGTAGTCTACTGCACAGTGGAATGAATAGGATGATAGAACTGCATTAATAGCATTCAGGGATATAGCATATGCATACATTCCAAAAGCGCAGTCCTTATCAGAGTCAAACCTGTACCAGCCGTCTTTATGCTCTCTTGAATAGGGAGGGCATATGGATGCTGGGTTTCTCTCGTGGTGATTGGGGCAGTGGCCCAGATACAGGAAATCCCAGCCTTCGGGTATATCCCTGTCCATCAGCTTGTCCACAAATGGACAGAGAACAACATCGTCCTCAAATATAACAATATAGGGCCACCCTTCTTTTTGGGCTTTGGTCATGATGCTCCAGTGGGATAGAGCGCATCCTACTTCAGTGTCAAACCCAAGGTATGTATGGGCAGATTTGAGTATCTTGTTGATGACTTCCTTGTTCTTTTGGTCTTTGGCGTCTACGGCGGAGAGGCGCTTGGGCCTTTGGATATTGTTCTTGTCAAAGGATGCGTAGAACCTGGACAGACGAACCTTGTCTCTATCCATATTGATGACGTATGTATGGTTGGATAGGAGAT
>JACCEC010571918.1_pt1 | contig 11730 bp, 10 predicted proteins | sample 7450121 | NCBI WGS metagenome assembly JACCEC01 (sample SAMN15323455, study PRJNA562643) | freshwater metagenome | isolation source: river surface water | place: USA:Blue River Watershed | collected 2017-08-18 | reverse complement strand
TGGAGAGTACACAGCTTGCGTCCCTTGCTGGACTACTTGACCTTGACCATGCTGAGCTCCTTCGAGATATCCTTGAGCATCTTCTCAACCGCCTTCTCTTCCTCGGCAGCGGCCTTGAGGGCAGCCTTGTGCTTCTTCTCAGCCTTCTTCGCAAGCTTGGCGGCCTTCTTGGCAGCGTTCTCCTCGGCCCACTTGGCCCTCTTGGCGGCAAGAGCCTTGGGGGAGAGCTTCCAGTCGATGGGGGAGGTGGTCTTCTTCTTGACGATGACAGGCATGGGAGGGGAGGTGACACGCTTGCCGGAGCGGGTGGTCACGCCGAAGCCGTAGCGCTTGGAGTGGCGGCGGGAGCGGCGGGAGGCCTTGCGGCCCTTGGAGCCGAAGCGGTGCGAGCGCTTGGAGATGCGCTTGGAGTGGCGGCGGGAGCGGCGGGAGACCTTACGGCCCTTGGAGCCGAAACGGTGGGAGCGGCGGGAGACGCGCTTGGAGTGGCGGCGGGAGCGGCGGGAGACCTTGCGGCCCTTGGAGCCGAAGCGGTGCGAGCGCTTGGAGACGCGGCGGAGGCGGCGGGAGCGGGACGAGCGGGAGCGCGACCTGCGGGAACGACGAACTGAGGGCATAGTTTTATTGATACCCCCATTTAAAAAAATTTTAGCGAAAGTGAACGTCGGGGTCAAGCCCCCCTTTTCTTCTCAAAAACATGAACACTCTTCAGTCTCGCGCACTGGACCTCGTGGCCACAGGCCGCAATATCTTCCTGACCGGCCCCGCCGGCACGGGCAAGACCTACACCATCCGCTCCATCATCGGCCGCGCCCGGCAACAGGGGTGGTCCTTCGGCGTCACCGCCACTACGGGCGCGGCCGCCCTCCTGATCGGCGGTACCACCCTCCACTCCTTCCTCGGCATCGGCCTGGCGGCCAAAGACGCCGCCGACCTCGCCACCCTCGTCTCCTCCAAGAAGCAGGTCCTCAACCGCATCAAGGCCCTCCGCCTCCTCATCATCGACGAGATCAGCATGATGTCCAACCTCCTCTTCACCAAGGTGTCGTCCCTCCTCTCCATCCTCCGCAAGAACGACGCCCCCTTTGGCGGAGTCCAGCTTGTCCTGTGCGGCGACTTCTGCCAGCTCCCGCCCGTGGAGCCGGACTACGCCTTCCTCTGCGACGAGTGGGACAGGGCCAATTTTGAGGTCGTCCACCTGATCGAGTCCTTCCGCCACGACGCGGACCCCGCCTTCCAGTCCGTGCTCGAGGGCGCCCGTTGGAGCGCGCTCCTCCCCGAGCACGTCGACGCCCTCCGCGCCCTCACCCGGCGCGCCGCGCCCCCCAACGGCATCCAGCCCACCCGCCTCTTTGCCCTGAACAAGGACGTCGACCGCATCAACGAGTCCGAGCTCAAGGCCCTCGTCGACAAGGGGGCCAAGACCAAGGACTACGCCACCCGGCACTCCTCCAGGGAGGCGGAGAGCTGGGCGGACGCGTGCAACGTGCCCCGCTCCCTCCGGCTCGCCGTCGGCGCCCAGGTCGTCCTCACCCGCAACATCGACCCGGAGGCCGGCCTCGTGAACGGCAGCAGGGGCGTCGTCGTGGACGTGCTGGACGAGGGCCCCACGGTCAGGTTCACCTGCGGCGTCGTGTCCCCCATCGCGCCCGTCGTGGCCGAGATGGAGGACGGCGCCAAGTCCCACCTCAGGACAGCCCAGGCCAAGCCCTACATCGCCTACACGCCCATCCGACTGGCCTACGCCCTCACCATGCACAAGTCCCAGGGCATGACCCTCGACGCCGTCGAGATCGACCTCGGCACGTCCGTCTTCTCCCCGGGGCAGGCCTACACCGCCCTGTCCCGCGCCCGCTCGCTCGACTCGGTCTGGCTCTCCCGCTTCACACCCAACTCCTTCAAGACCGACCCCGAGGTCGTCGCCTTCTACGAAAAGTACCGAAACTGAAACCGCCCCCTGTAAAATTGTCGGAAGCAAACACGATGACCATTGCATTCACCGCCGAAGAAGACGCCCCCGACGCCGCCATCATGGACGGCCTGCTCGAGTACTGCTTTGAGACGGGGCGGGAGGCCCTGCTTGCTCACCTCAGGACGCCCGAGGGGCTCGCCAAGGCGCACGACGTCCTGCTGTGCGTCCAGGTGGACGAGTACGACTCGTTCGAGGAGATGTACGAGGAGGTGTGCGCCCTCATCGAGCAGCAGTAAAAAAAACATATTCCACTCCCGAGGAGGGATTGGAATCAGCGGAGCTGGAGGCCGACCCAGGCGGAGACGGTGAAGACGGTGACGCCCCAGGCCATGTCCATGGCGACGTCCTTCAGGCCCCAGCGGGCGACGAGGTTGTGCATGGTGAGGTCGAAGACGCCGTACACGGTGAGGCCGAGGAGGGCGGCCTGCCAGAGGGGGCGCCTGTCCTTGACGCAGAAGAGGTAGAGGGCGGAGGCCATCAGGAGGTAGGCGAGGGCGAAGGTCCAGGCGGGGTGGGCGAGGGGCTGGGAGCCGTTGATCTCCCGGATCTTCCTGGAGACGTAGTCCTTCTGGATGACGCCGAGCCACAGGCCGTCCATGACGAGCATGGTGAGGAGGACTGCTGCAAAGTCTTTCATTTATTAGGAGGGGGGCGGGACGGGACGGCCGAGGAAGCGCTCGTAAAAGGCGCGGAGGTCGGCCGGGACGCCGAGGCCCCACATCCTCTTGCAGAAGCTGACCCTGATGCGCTTGCCGTCGGCGATGGCCTCGTTGTAGACGGGGCATACGTAGAACTCGTTGTTGACCCTCACCCCCTTGTCCATCATCTGGTTGGTGTACCGGATAAAGTCGCCGGCCCTCCTCCAGTAGTACACGCCGGTGCTGGCGATGTCGGAGATGGGCTCCTTCTCCCTCACCACGGCGACGAAGCCGTTCTCGTCCAGGCGGGCGTAGCTCCACTTCCTGTCGTCGGGGTCCGGCTGGCGGAAGACCGAGATGCACCCGTCCACCTTCTCACTCTCATACAGGAAGGCGTTCGCGTCCCACTCCAGGTACTGGTCCGAGTTGGCCACCAGGAGGGGCTTCTCGGGGTCGAGGTGGGGCGCGGCGAGCAGGACGCTGCAGGCGGGACCCTGGGTGAGCGTGTCGGTCGGCACGATGACGCAGCCGGGGACGTGCTCCTCCAGCCTCTCCCTCAGCCTCCACTCCTTGTTCTGGAGGTGGGAGGACCTCACCACAAAGATGAACTTGGCCCCGGAGACGTTGAGGTTGTCCGCGACCCACTGGATCATGGGCCTGCCGTCGATGTCGATGAGCGGCTTGGGCGTGGCGTAGCCGGCCATGACGAAGCGGCTGCCCTCCCCTGCCATGGGGATGACGACCTGCACATCGGACACCCACCGGGTGTCAAACTTGGCCTCGTGGTTGAGCCGCTCGGCCTCCCTGATGGCTGCGCGGACGCGCTCGAGCGTGACCTGCTCCGGCCCCGAGACCGCACAGACGTGCGCCCCGGACAGGGCGGCCGCCACCCTGCCGACGGGCGAGTCCTCCACCACCACGACCTGGCGGGGAGGGAGGAGGTGGTCCGAGTAGGCCCTCACGTAGACGGCGGGGTGGGGCTTGCAGGCGCCGACCTCCTCGGCCGCATAGGTGCCGTCGAAGAGGTGGGCGATGCCCAGCGCCTCCAGGGTGGCGTCCAGCGTGGCCCGGACCGAGTTCGACGCGCAGAACAGCTTCAGCCCGTCCCCCTTCAGCGCCTCCAGGAGGGACACCAGTTTGGGGCTGGGGCGGATCTCGGTGCGGAGGAGGTCCGTCGTGTGGTCCTGCTTCCTCCTCCAGATGGAGTCGTGCAGGTCCTGCGGGAGGCCCCTGGTCTCGGTGAGGAGGGCGAGCTTCCTGGTGGTGGGCAGGCCGTCGAAGCGGGCGAGGTGCTCCTCCAGGCCGATGACGTACTTGGGGTCCACCTCCTCCAGGGCCCTGTTCAGGGACATGAGGTGGATCCCGCGGGAGTCCACCAGGACGCCGTCCAGGTCGAAGATCACGGCCCGGACGGGACAGTATTGGGAGAGGTCCATGTTTTTTAGCCTTCCTCTGAAGGCGCCTTTTAAAAGGGGTTTGCGAGAAATCGAATGCGGGGGGTCTAAAAAAATACCTGCTAACAGTAGAGACCCATGGAGCCCATACTCGACGAAAAGAATAAGAGATATACCATCTACCCGATCCGCTACAAGACGATCTGGGACAGCTACCAGCGCCAGCTCGCCTCCTTCTGGAAGGCGCAGGAGATCGACTTCAGCAAGGACTACGACGACTTCCTTGAGCTCAACGAGGGGGAGCAGCACTTTGTGAAGCACATCCTCGCCTTCTTCGCCGCGTCCGACGGCATCGTGAACTTCAACATCTCGGAGCGCTTCCTCCAGGATGTGAAGATCATGGAGGCGACCGTCGCCTACACCTTCCAGATGGCGATGGAGTCCATCCACGGGGAGACCTACAGCCTCATGCTGGACAACATCGTTAGGGACCAGGCCGAGAAGACCAAGTTGTTCAACGCCATCGAGACGATGCCGTCCGTGAAGCTGATGTCCGACTGGGCCTTCAAGTGGATTGACGACCGGGAGTCCAGCTTCGCCCAGCGCCTCGTGGCGTTTGCCGTGGTGGAGGGTGTCTTCTTCTCGGGCGCCTTCGCGGCCATCTTCTGGCTGAAGAAGTACAAGTCGGCCGGCCGCCTGTTCATGCAGGGCCTCATCAAGTCGAACGAGTTCATCGCCAGGGACGAGGGCATGCACACCGACTTTGCCTGCCTCCTGTACCAGCTGCTGCAGAACCGCCTTCCCAGGGAGCAGGTCCTCGCCGTCGTGCAGGAGGGCGTCGGTATCGCCCAGACCTTCATGCGCGACGCCCTGCCCGTCCGCCTCATCGGCATGTCGTCCGACCACATGGACAGCTACCTCCAGTACGTGGCCGACCGCCTCATCTCCGCCCTGGGCTACGGCAAGCACTACAACGCCCAGAACCCCTTCCCCTTCATGGACACCATCGGCATGCTCCAGAAGACCAACTTCTTCGAGAGTCGCCCCACCGAGTACCAGTCCGCCCACGTCCTGGCCAAGTCCAAGGCCTTCGAGATCACCGAGGACTTCTGAGTAAACACAATTCCACCCCTTGACGGGTTGGAATTTAAGAAGCCGCTCCCCGGCCCTGCAATAAAACAATGGTCAGCCAGATAGTGGTCAACACAGTGTATTTGGTCCTCCTCCTGGCCGGCGCCTTCCTCCTACAGAAGGCGAGCAGGAAGAAGGACAGGTCGCTCAGTGAAGTGCTGAAGGCCACAAGCCTCGGCACGCACTCCCAGTGCGCCTCGGTCATCGACCAGCTTCGCCTCGCCATGGCAAAGCTGGAGACCAAGGACAGCGCCCTCCTCCAGGCCATGACGGACGCCGTCACCGGCCAGCTCCGAATCCAGCGCACGGCCAACCTCCAGAACGTCTGCACCTCCTGCGACGACGGCGGCTGCTCCCCCGAGGCGATGGACTGGGTCGCCACCAACTGCGTCAACGGCCAGTACGTCGACCCCGGCCAGATCGTGCCTCCCCAGGTCACCGTCCCCTCCGCCGTCCCCACCCCTCCGACCTTCGTCAGGTTCACCGCAACCGACTGGTTCGGCAAGACAAACTGCTGCTTCACCGTGAGGTGGTCCGCCGTCGACGCAGGCGTCCAGCCCGTCCTGAAGATCATCCGCCCCACCGGCGCTGACGTGGTGATCGACTCGCTCACCTCCCTCCAGAGGGAGTACACCTACATCACGCCCCTCATCACCGAGACTGTGGACTACAAGGTCGTGCTCGGCGCCAAGGCGATGTACGCCAACGCGCCCCAGGACATCGTCTGGGACACACCCAACATGAAGACGGCCGCAATGGCGCCCTCCTCCGCCGCCGGGCCCCCTGTCGCCAGGGTGGAGCAGGCCTTCACCCACACGTCCGTGCGTTTCGTCTACGCCCAGCCCGCCGCGGGCAAGACGGTCGTCCTCCAGCTCAACCAGGGCAAGCAGATGGACGAGTCGTCGCCCATCACCGTCCCCGTGGAGAACACCGCCCCCCTGTCCGTGGTGGAGCACGAGCTCACCCAGTTGACCCCCTTCACCTGGTACACGTACCGCTTCGGCGTGAGGGAGGGCAACTCGGTCACCTGGGGCCAGCCCGCCGCCGTCCGCACCAAGCCCCTGCCCAACCCTGGAATTTCTATTTCTCAGACAGGAACCGGCCTCACCAGCCTGAGCATCGGATGGCAATCGATTGCAAGTGACTATCAGGCCCGCTTCTACTTTGCAAAGGGTGCCATCCAGTCGGTGGCCGGCAGCGGACTGGTGGTAGGCACCACCACATCCTACACGCCCAGCGAGGCCCTGGAGATGGGCACCGTCTACATGGGCGTGCTCCGCATCAAGAAGACCTGGCTGGACTCGGGCATCCCCGCCACGCTGCCGGCGCTGAGGACGTACACGGTGGAGAGCGAGAGCATCGTGTGGGCCACGACCACGTCGCCCCCTACCATCCCGTTCAACAGGGTGACCTTCCAGGTGACGGACCGCACCTTCTCGGTGAACTGGAACCACACCATGCCGACGGGCTACCGCCCCATGGTCATCTTTGCACAGGGCACGCAGCTGCCCATCCCGACAGACTCGCCGGCCATCCCGTACTCGTCGTCGTACGATGCTGCACTGTCCAGGGCCAACACCATCATGGAGGCCGACGACAGCTGGTTTGAGGCGTACTCCCTGGACCCGGACACGCCCTACACGGCCGGCCTCGCCCTCACGGACGGCAATGTCATCCTCCTCCACCAGATGCCGAAGCAGACGCTGCGCACCTTTGCCGCGACCTCGTCCTTCTACCCTGTGATCCAGTCTGTGACGCCGTCATCCACGACCAACTCGTCCTCCATGAGGATCCGCTGGTACACGTCCACCCTGACGGAGGAGGTCAAGAGCAAGCTGGATATCGGCCTGATCCGCGTCTTCCCCAACCCCAGCGACACGTCGAACTCGGCCATGAACAACACGGCCTCCATCTCTCTGGAGAAGAACCAGGTCACGGGCCTGACGTCCGCGAACGCGGGCGACCCGGCGGGGTACACCTCGGCCGTGATGAGCGTGAAGCCCTACCCGGGGGAGAAGTACACCTTCACCATGATGTACTACTTTGACGGCAGGACGCCGACGACGTCGGCTCCCCGTAGCCAGCGCGCACAGTACTGGAAGCTTACCCCGCCGGCGCCGAACATGGGGCTGGCGGTGACCAGGATGGTTCGCGAGGCCGGCACGGCGTCCAACGTTTTAGTAACATTGGGGTGGCAGGTGCCGAGCCTGCCCCTGCCGGCGGAGTGCGGCCCCCTGACCCACGGCACGGTGCAGGTGAACGACAACACGCCTGTGAGCATCCTGAACAGGGACCCGGCGACGCAGGTCCTGCAGAGCATCCTGACGACCACCACGTTCACGGTGCAGCCGAACTCGGTCAACACGTTCAAACTGGAGCTGGCGAACAACAAGGGCGCGGACAAGATCTTTGGCACGGTGGCGAATGTGGCAGTGCCGCCGATCCCGGCCCTGCCGACGGTGACTGCGTACCCCATGGCGTACTCGATCGCCCTGGGCATCTCCGCCCCGAGCGGGTCGACGGTGAGCACGGACGGCCTGTCGGTGGTGATGGCGACGAACGTGAGCGGCACGTCGGACCGGCTGAGGCTGAGCAGGGTGGGCGGGGGCGCCATCTCTTTCGTGACGGCGAACAGGGCGGTGCTGACGGGGCTGAGCCCGGGCACGGCCTACACGGTGAAGGAGGCGTCCGAGACGGACACGCTGAATGAGCTGAGCAGGCTGAGCTCGGAGGCTACGGTGACGAGCACGACGCTGCAGCCCATCACGATGACGGCGGCGCCCACTCTGGTGTCTGCTGCAGTGGACCGGTCAACGCCACCCGCTTCCGCACAGAGGCTCCTGCCAAGTGTTGCGACGGAGCCCTGGCCCCCTACTGTGCCCACGGTCAACATGACGATCAACTGGTCCAGCGGCCTGCCGTCGGGCCCTGCTGCGTCCGAGTACAGCATGGCCCTGGAGATGATCAACAGGAATACGGCGCGCACGTACAGCGTCCCCGTCACAGGTACGGAGGTGACTGTCAACAACGGAGACGCGGGCGCCCTGTGGCAGGCGACTATCCGCACCACGAGGAAGGTGGTTGTTGGAGGCGTGGTGGTGGCCGACACGGCGGGCGCGGCCGGCCCGTATCTGACCTTTGTCAGCCCCTTCCATAACACTCTCAACATCAGGCAGACGGGCGCGACCGCGTCGTCCATCACGCTGGCGTGGGATGCGGCAACGGTGCCTGCACAGGGTGCGGCGGTGTTTGTGGTGAGGCTGAAGCTGGAGTTTGATGGCGGTTCGGTGGCGAAGGTGCTTACCAGGGCTGAGACCACGGCGGGCTCCATCACACTGGACGCGCTCAACAGCAATGTGAAGGAGTTACGGAATGGCGCGTCGCTGCTGACTGTGTTCAGCGGCCAGTGCACGGTGACTGCGGGCCGCTTTCTCGACGGCGACGGCACGCTGGGCCACTGGGACGCCCCGATCAATGCTGGAGTGGCGAGCGCCATCGCGGTGGAGAAGTTCACCCTGACCCCGTCAACTACAGCTCTGGACCAGCTGACGGTCACCATTGCGGCGGCGGTCGTTCCGCCCAACATCGTCCCGTGGGTCAAGATTGCTGCAGTGAATGTGAACCAGGCGATGACCCTGACAGGGACAAACTGGCAGTTTGTCAGGACGGGCCTGACGCCGTCCTTCACAGCGACAAGTTTTGATGTGACGTCGTCTGTCTCGACGTACTCTGTTGAGATTGCAATGGGCTACAGTGGCGCAACAGCACCGGCTTCGGCCTTTGTGGCAAAGACAGTCACGATGAACGCTATCACAGAGCCGGCAGTGAAGCCAATACCCAATTACAGGTTTGACTCTATGTTCTCGGAGTGCTCATTGGGTAAAACGAGGATGCGTCTTATTCTGCGCGCGTCAGAGACTGCAGATTGGAAGATCATGTCTGCGCTTGTGACCTACCTCGGCATTCCCAACACGTCAGCAGACTTGTGTACCACAGCGTCCTCTATCCGTCAAAATGTTTCAATTGATCTGACACCAACTGGATATATTTTGTGTGATCGCAGCACTGCTGCGCCTGCGAACGATTTGACTGTAAACACAGTCATGCAGCACAAGACCTATCCCACAATTACATTCCAATATTACTACAAGTCAATCTTTGTACCAAACTATACAATTAACAACGTATTCACATCAGTTGTTCCCGCCCCTCAGCCCGTGTTTGCTCTCAAATTCCAAACACCGCAAACAGTACCGTCGAATTCATTGCTTTGGCCTGGAAGGGCTGACAACAACAACGGTAATTTCCAAAAATTGGTTGTGTATTACAATTACGATAACAATGGAGCGAAAGGAAGCAATCCTCAGTACAAAATGGTTGGCACCGTAGAGCTCTCTGTACGCGTGAAATTCAGCGATTATGACGGAGCCATGACCGAAACATTTGGAACAAAATTTTCGTTGATTGAAAAATCCACACCGAGACAAGGTTACAACAATGCAATGGTCTGGGGAACATACGACATGGGATGGAATTCATTCCAGTTTGACGTCGGCGGTGCGGGAAGTCAGGTTCAGCTGCCCACCGGCACACGCATTCGCGTGACCCTTCAAAATGTCAACAGAATCTACAACGACGTGAGGTCTGAAATCTCACAGTACGAAGGCATGTTACTTGCAGATGGTGTCTGGACCAACCCTGGAGTAGCCACCTTCGATCCTTCGGGCACCCCGACTGCCGTCAGTACTGCTCCTGTGCCTGAATTTTATGACACGGATGGCACCCTATCCTACACGGCATCGCGAAGTTTTTGCACGGCCAAAGGCATGCGCCTGTGCTCCAACACTGAGGTCTGCACTAATGGAGAACCTGTCGGTGGTATCAAACCTCAGGACCTCTGGGTCCCCACCAACAACGAGGACAACTGCTGGGTCAGCGTCGGCACTGTGGACACCGGAAACCGCCTATGCAAGACCCACCACGCCTCCCTCGGCGTCAAGCCCGGCTGGGGAACTACTTCGCAGGTCGGCGCCTGGCGTAACAAGGTCCTGTGCTGCCCCAACAACTAAATCTCGTTTCCACCTCCTTTTCGGACTTGGAAATCTACTGCTGAAGGGCGCGGTTGGTCGCGGCCAGCAGGGCGGCCACGAAGACCGACACGAGCACCAGCTTGGGGTTGGAGATGGCGTCCCTCTCCTTCTGCATGATGACGCGCGGCCGGGCCCACTGCAGGACCACCACCATCACCAGCCAGTACACGGCAAAGTGCTGATACATTTTATTATTGGTGCGCCAGAGGGCCGCCGCGCACACCACCATGTACAGCGCCGTCAGCACCCCGTACACCTCCTCGGGGCTCGCGCTTACCACCCTCGACACCAGCCCGTACACGAAGCCCTGCCCGCTCTCCTCCGGCAGGCCCCGCAGCCGGTTCTCCCACCGGGTGAGGATGCACATGCCCCTCTCGTCCAGCGCCTGGTTGGCCATAATCAGCAAAAGTAGCACAAGCGCCCACGGGCCCCTCACAAACAGGCCCAGGCCAAACACGCCCAGCACCAGTGCCCCATGCGCCACAGCCATCGCGTCAGCCGCCACTTGGACCATCTTTGTTCTTTCCACTTTGGTTTCAGAGTGGAAATGAATGCTTAGTGGCGCCTGTCCTTCTTGGCCTTGGCGTCCGCCTTGATGCGCTCGAGCATCTCCTTCGAGGGGCCCTTGGCGGAGGGCATCTTGATGGGCTTCTCCTCCTCCTTCCTCCTCTTCTCGTCCTTCTTCCTCTTCTCGTCCCTCTTGCCGTCCTTGGACGACGAGGCCTCCTCCTCGGAGGAGTCGTCCGAGATGTCGTACTCGTACTCGGTGCCTGAGGAGCCGCTCTCGTCCCCGGACGAGCCGGACTCGTACTCCTCATCGGTGGGGAGGTCCTCCTCCTCCACAAAGTCGGAAATCATGCCGATGCCAAGCTTCTTGAACACCCTGACGATGCGCTTGTCGTTGCTGTCCTTGGAGCGGAAGCCAAAGTCCACCATCTTGAGCTTGCCGTCGAACTTGCGGTGGGGCTGCACGTGGTTCAGGACGATCTTGGTCATCTCCTTGGCGGTGCGCTCGGAGACCAGGTTCTCCAGCTCGAGATCGAAGGTGGACAGGTCGTCCAGGATGTACCAGTCGACCTTGGTCAGCTCCTTCTGGAGGTGGGCCAGGGCCTCCTCATTGCCGTCGTGGCGGATGAAGTAGAGCCAGCTCTCAAACTCCTTGCCGTTGGTCTCCTGGAGGACTGCGTACTTGTAGTCGGTCATCTCTTTTTTGTAATTGAAAATCATCTTTAAACCTTGCGCATCGCATTGGCCAAACTATGATGCCGTTCGTCCTGTGCTACTCCGCCTCGGCCGTGGCCTGGCTCGCCTCCACTGCCTTTGTGCACTACGCCGTCCTTCGAAGACGGCACCGCGCCTTCCTCCCCATCTGCCTTGCGGTCGGGTTTTTCCCCCTGAAATAAAACAGATGTCTTTCAATCTCAGCAACCTTTCGGACGGGTCCATTGGCTCGTTCGGGTCCTTCACCACCCTCCCCTCAGGGGAAACTTCCAGGGTCGTCTCCC